>JAANMX010000015.1_pt1 | contig 168771 bp, 108 predicted proteins | sample 7279681 | NCBI WGS metagenome assembly JAANMX01 (sample SAMN14094542, study PRJNA606508) | bioreactor metagenome | isolation source: A lab-scale SPAN reactor treating ammonium-rich wastewater day 351 | place: Ireland: Galway | collected 2018-01-01 | reverse complement strand
GACTTCGAAAGGCTGGCCTGCCACGCCGAGTCATTCATCTACCTCAGGATGACCGAGTTAATGCTCCGCCGCCTCGCATAGCGTTTCCAAACAGGCTCTTACTGAAATGAAGAGCGTACTCGAACCGTACCGGAAAGCTTTGCAGCGCGCAAAAGCTTACGACAACAGCATGGAGTTGTATTTCACAGAAGTGTACCAGGCATTGGGCGTATTGGAGTGATGTTATTTATATCGTTTACTATCAAAGGGGGTACAGATGTTGCGCATTTTTGTGAGTTGCGGTTTCGTCGCCGCATTCCTGATTTTGACCTGCACGACAGTGTTCGCGGGATGGACCTGCGAGTACGATTCATGTGTCGAAAAGCCCCCCGGTGATGAACTCCTGGGGAAGAGCATGTGCTGCGACGGCGCGACAGAGCTTCACGAAGGTGATTGCACTGCGGACGACCCTGCATCGGCATACACGTGCCAGAAAGTCAAATACGTGTGGAGCGACTATCACGATGGTGATTGCAACGAACCCAACAAAAACGGAAATCGCGGATGTCATGAAGCGGACGTCACCAGGACGACTTGGTCCGGCAACTGTGGTGGCAGTTTGGGTTGCCTGTATTTCGTGGTTCCTGGATCTTCCAAAACATTTCAAACGAGTCGCTGTCACGTTTGCGCATGATTGAATTACTTCGCAGCATGGGGCGTGTCGGGTACGCCGGCACGCCCCACTTCGTTTACGCAACGCATCACTTCACCATATCTGCAAGTGAGCCGACAGGACTGCCTCGCAATCCACAAACCTTTGCAACCTCGCTTGTGCTGCTATCTTGCCGCCATGGCTGGCAAGGGCGAAGACTCACCGGCGATGAAGCAGTACCGCGAGCTGAAGGCTGCTCATGCGGGCGCCTTGCTGCTTTACCAGATGGGCGACTTCTTCGAGACCTTCTTTGAAGACGCCCGCCAGCTTGCCGACACGCTGGGCATCACGCTCACCACCCGCGGCGACGACAGCCAGGGCAACCCCATCGACATGGCGGGCTTCCCCCTGCGCGCCCTGGATCAGCACCTGCCCCGCCTGCTCGAGGCCGGGTTGCGCGTGGTGATCTGTGAGCAGATCGAAGACCCGGCCGAGGCCAAAGGCCTGGTCAAACGTGACGTCACGCGCGTGATCACACCCGGCACGGTGCTCGAAGAATCCCTGCTGGACGCCCGCAAACCCAGCATCATCGCGGCCTGGCTGCCGCCCCGGAAAGATCTGGGCGGCCTGGCCTGGGCCGAGCTCAGCACGGGGCGCTTCCAGTGCGCGGCCGTTCCCGAACACCAGCTCGAGGCCGCCATCGCGCGCCTCGACCCCGCCGAACTGCTGTTGCCCGAAAAACTCTGGGCCTCCGACCGCGAGCAGCTCAGCCGCCTGCGCCAGGGCCTGCGCGCCAGCCTGACCGCGGCCGCCGATTTCAGCTTCGACAACGCGCGCGCCGTCGAAGAACTGCACCGCCACTTCGGCGTGCAGACACTGCAGGGCTTCGGCTTTGAGGACAGCAAGGGCCCCGAGCTCGCGGCCGCCGGCGCGCTGCTGCTGTACCTGAACGAGAACCAGCGCGGCAAGCTGGCGCACGTGCGCAGCCTGGAGCGCTTTCACCCGCAGGAGGTCATGGCGCTCGACCGCGCCACGCTGGACGCCCTGGAAGTCACCCGCACACTGCGCGAGGGCAAACGCGCGGGCAGCCTGCTGGATTGCGTGGACCGCACGGCCACGGCCATGGGCGCCCGCGAGCTGCGCGGCTGGCTGACCGGGCCGCTGACCGACCCGCGAAAGATCAACGCCCGCCACGCGGCGGTCGATGAGCTGGTGCACACGCCGCGCCGCCTGGGCCTGATCCGTGAGGCGCTGCAGGGCCTGCCCGACCTCGAACGCCTGGCCGGCCGTCTCGGCACCGGGCGCGTGACCCCGCGCGACCTCGGCGGCCTGCGCCTGGCGCTGCAGCGCCTGCCCCTGCTGCGCGGGGCCCTGGGCGGCACGGAAAGCTCGCTGCTCAGTTACGCCGGCGAGCAGCTGGATGCGCTGGCCGACTTGCGCGCGCTGCTGGAAGAGCGCCTGGCCGACGACCCGCCCGTCACACTGAAAGAAGGCGGCATCATTCGGCCGGGCGTAAACGCCGAGCTGGACGAGCTGCGTTCACTCGGTCGCGACGGCAAGTCCTGGATGGCGCGCTTCCAGGAACAGGAGATCGAGCGCAGCGGGATACCCAGCCTGAAGGTCGGCTTCAACAACGTGTTCGGCTACTACATAGAGGTCACCCACGCACAAGCCGACAAGGTGCCCGCCAACTACATCCGCAAACAGACGCTCAAGGCCGCGGAACGCTACATCACGCCGGAGCTGAAAGACTACGAGTCGCGCATCCTGAACGCCGAGAAACGCATACTGGCGCTCGAAACCCAACTGTTCAGCCAGCTGCGCGAAGAGCTGACCACCCACACGCCACGCCTGCTGGCCAGCGCGCGGCTGGTGGCGCTGGTGGACGCGCTGGCAGGCCTGGCACTGGTCGCCCACGAGCGCGGCTGGTGTCGGCCGGTGCTGGAGGATTCCGCGACGCTGCGGCTGGTGCAGGCGCGCCACCCGGTGCTTGAGCAGGCCCTTGAGCCCGGCAAGTGCGTGCCCAACGACGCGCTGCTGGAAAACGGCGCCAGCATGGCGATCGTAACGGGCCCCAACATGGCGGGCAAAAGCACCTACGTGCGCACCGTGGCGCTGTGCGTGCTGCTGGCCCAGGCGGGCAGCTTCGTGCCGGCCAAGCAGGCGGTGATCGGCGTGGCGGACCGCATCTTCACGCGCCTGGGCAGCGCCGACGACATCGGCAAGGGCCAGAGCACCTTCATGGTGGAGATGGCCGAGACCGCCAACATCCTGAACCACGCCAGCGCGAAGTCGCTGATCGTGCTGGATGAAGTCGGCCGCGGCACCAGCACGTTTGACGGGGTCAGCATCGCCTGGGCGGTCAGCGAGTACCTGCTGCGCGAGGTGAAGGCGCGCACCTTTTTCGCGACGCATTATCACGAGCTGACGCAGCTCGCGCTGCAGTTCGAGGGCGTGGTGAACCTGAACGTGGTGGTGCGCGAATGGAACGATGAGCTGATCTTCCTGCACCAGATCGCCGAAGGGGGCGCCGACCGCAGCTACGGCATCCATGTCGCCAAGCTGGCGGGTATACCTCCAGCGGTGGTGAGCCGGGCGTCCGCCATCCTGGGCAAGTTGGAGGCCGACAGTCCGGTGCTGTCCGGCAAGGCCCTCAAGGGCGACCCCGCGGGCCCCAGCCTGAAACGGCCGAAGCAGGTGCAACTCAGCCTGTTCAGCGTGTCGGAGAACCGCGCGCTGAAAGAGCTGAACTCGCTGGACACTTCAAGCATCACACCTGAACGGGCCTTGGCGGAGTTGCTGCGGCTGAAGCAGCTTGCACGAGAGTGACGGCGCTTTCGAATGAGGGTGGAAAAATCGATGGCTGTCTGGGTCGACCAAATTGCGCGTGCATAATGTGCATGCGATCAAGCAGATTGCATCGAACGAGGCTTTGTACCGCTACATTCGGTGCATTTGACGGCTTTGATGTTACAACACAAGTTGTTACTAACAAAAAGCTTACATCCCTGAACCTGTCTGTTTTAGCTGCTTTGACCGCAGAGTCATTCCACCTTTTGCATCGACTTTCGCAGCAAAAGACAATATAATTGGTCATTGCACACAAAGCCTGCAACTGGGCTTCAATCAGGTGGAGTAGTCGGACCGTGACCAAGTACTACACAACCAGTGATGTAGCCAAAATCTGCAATGTGCATCGAAACACCATCATCGGTGCCATTCGGAAGGGCCTGCTTTCGATCCACCGCACCCCTGGCGGCCATGCGCGCATCTCCCAGGAAGATCTCGATGATTTCTGTCATCGGCGCAGTCTGCCAACAACGTCGCTGATTTCGCGCAATAACCGAGCGCTGATTCTGGACCCGGACCCCAAGTTTGCGGCCACGCTGGCCAAGGCAATGCGCGATTTCGAGTACCAGGTCGAGGCCGCCCGTGACCCGTTCCAGGCCGGCTACCTGGTCGGCAAGTTCCAGCCCAACGTAGTGCTGGTTGAACTGGAGATCGGCCCGGACATGACCGGCGCGAGTGTTTGCCGCTCCGTGCGCAGCTTGCCCAAGCTGCGCGACACGGCCGTAATCGGCATGAGCGCAGACAAGCAGCAAGAGAAGATCGACGCCTTGCTCGATGCCGGCGCTGACGACTTTGTCGCGAAGCCGTTTGAGGTCGAGCACATGGTTGAGCGCATCGTGAACCTGATCGGGCCGGTGATCATCGGCACCAGCGGACGCGCCACCACAGGCGAGATCACCGGCAAGCTGACCAAGCGCGTCGCCCCAAAGACCACCGAGGTCGAACCCGACGCGGATCGCAGTACACGCAAGGCCACGCCAAGGCAGTCGCACCGCACCACCCACGGCGGCGTGCTGGCCGGCCCCGAAGAAGAAGAAGATTTCGGTACCTAGGGAGTGGCGCTCCCCAGAAGGCCCGGCTTCGGCCGGGCCGCCTTGTTTAAACCAGGTTGCAGGGGACAGATTTCAGGTTACAGGGAACCGCGATCGCGCGAGTCTCCGTGCTTCGTGCCGTCAGGCAGCCACGAAACGTGCATGCGCAGGTCCGTCGCTCCCGGGACGTCCGCCTGCCAACCCTGAAACCTGTAACCTGTAACCTGTAACCTGACCCCTGCCTTACCCCGGCAGGCCCAGGACTTCGTGCATGCCGTACAGGCCGGGTTTGCGGCCCGCCAGCCACTCGGCCGCGCGCAGGGCGCCGCCGGCGAAGGTGTCACGGCTGCTGGCCTTGTGAGTCAGCTCGATGCGCTCGCCCTCTGTGGCGAACACCACGGTGTGGTCCCCCACCACGTCGCCGCCGCGCAGGGCATGCATGCCGATCTCGGTGCGTGAACGTTCGCCGGTATGGCCCTCGCGCCCGTTGCGCGCGACCTCGTGCGGATTGCGCCCGTTGCCGGCGCATACGGCGCGCAGCAACCCGAGCGCTGTGCCGCTGGGCGCGTCGACTTTACGACGGTGGTGCATCTCGATGATCTCGATGTCGTAGCTTTCCGGCAGCGCCGCCGCCGCCTGCTTCGCCAGAGCGAACAGCAGGTTCACGCCTACGCTCATGTTGGGCGCCCACAGCACCGGGATGGTCTTGGCCGCTTCGTCCAGACCGAGAAAGTCGTCGGCCGTGAGCCCCGTGGTGCCCGAAACCAGCGGCGTGCCGAACTTCAGGCAGTCGGCCAGCCGCGCGCGGAAGCCCTCGGGCAGGCTGAAGTCGATCAGCACGTCGGCGCCGCCGTGGTACTCGCCGACGACCGGGCTGCGAAAACGCAGGTCGTTGATCACCGCGCCGTGAACTTCACCGACGAACTTGTGGTCGATCGGCGCCACGATTTCGTGGCCCGCCTGGGCGGCAAGGTCGGCAATGCGGCGGCCCATGCGTCCGGCCGCGCCATTCAGGGCAATTTTCAGGGCCATGGTGGCTCCAGTGGTCAGTGGTCCGTGGTCAGTGTTCGGTGGTCAGTAAACAGCATTCACCGGCCACTGACCACTAGCCACTAACCACCAGCCACTCACTCAACGGCCTTGATCTCTCCGGAGTCCTCGGGCGGCGGATCGGCGGGCTGGCGCCGTGGTGACGGGTCTGCGGCGGGCCTGGCGGAAACAGGCGGGGGGCTGCCGGTGAACAGCGACCAGCAGTAATCGCCGCTCTTCCTCGAGCCGGTCAGCTTGCGATACGTCCAACGGACGCCGCTTTCAATCAGTCACAGCACAGTGCATCTCCGAGCGCCGACAGTATAACGGAAGCCGTCCGCAACCGCTTCCCGGAGATAGTATGCGCTGGGTATTCCCGGATCCGAACGACAGAGAAGAAAACACTGCACGCGATGCCGTGCGGGGCCGCATCGACGCGTGGTGGCAGGCTTTCGCCGAAAACGCGGAGGCGATCGACGCCGCGTTCCGCGGCGGCCCGGACTTCGAGCTGGTCGAATTCATGCAGGGCACCCTTCAGACGATCGACGAGAACCTGATGTGGGAGTATGGCCCCGCCCTGCGTGGCGATGGCCACCGGCTGGCGATTTCACCGGAATCCGAATACGGCCTGCACCCCCTGACGGCCGAGATCCTGGCCCGCGCGCCAGAGCTGAAGCGTTTCGAGTTCTACCACGGCCGCCCTGCGGAAGGCCCCAACTGGGCGATACGCAGCGTGGAAGCCCGCGTCGGCGTTGACGTCGGCAAAGGCTCAATCCGCGTGGATGTCGGCGAAAACAACCGCGTCGATACCCTGTTTTTCTTTCCCGGCGTCAACGACCCCGAGACCGCGCGTAACGCCGCCTTCGTGGCAGCGGAGTCCCTGTTCGGCGAGCAGCTGCTCGACCGCTGGGTCGGCGTGATCGACGCCCTGGAGCGCCCCGAGGGCGAAGGCTGGATGCCGTTCCTCGACGCCGCCGACGCCCTGCAGCGCGGCATCAAGACCGTGCGCGAGAGCCTGCCAGACACGCCCTGGAGCCAGTGGCTGGATGACACCGCATGGACGACACTGCAGATCAACACGGCGGAGGAAGAGCGCGAACCAACCGGCTGGAGCGACCTGCTGGTCGCCACCACGCCGCACGTGGGCATCACGCAGGCGCTGGTGCAGGGCACGCTGTTTCACTCAGGGCGCTACAGCCGCTTCGATGAAAAGTTCTGCTACCTCAAGCTCGACGAGTCGGAACTCGAAGGCGATGAGCGCTTTGAGCGCCGGCGACCCCTCGAGGACGAGTTGGACGCCGCCCTGCGCGAGGCCGGCCTGGGCTGCCTGGGCGGCGGCGGCTCGGGGGTGTGGTTCGGCTACTCGCTGCTGGCGCTGACCGACGTGCCGGCGGCGATTCCGCTGATTCGCGAACTCGCGCGCAGGCACGATGCACCCGGGAACTCATGGCTGTGTTTCGCCGACTTCGACTGGTGCGCCGAGTGGGTCGGCATCTGGGACGACACGCCGCCGCCCCCCTAGACCGCGTTTCCGCGCGGGCTAACGTGCGCCGATGCGTTGGCTTTTCCCTGACCCACACGATCACGAAGAGAACGCGGCGCGCCATGCCGTGGAATCGCGCATCGAGCGCTGGTGGTCGGCCTTTGCCGGGCACGCAGCCGAGATCCATGACAGCATCAACGACGACTCGGAGTTCGACGTCTCGGTCTTCATGCGCGGCAGCCTGGAGCAGATCGACCAGCGCCTGGGCTGGGAACTTGCCACCTCGGACGACGGCGACCTGCTCGTGATCACGCCCGAGCACCGCCTGCAGCTGCGCCCCCTGGTGGACGCCATCATCGGCCGCGCGCCGCAAGTCGCGGGCTGGGAGTTCCTGCACGCGCGCCCCGCCGAGGATCCCGCGGAGGCGCTGGCCACCGTCGAGGCGGAAACGGACAACCCGCTCGGCCATTGCGAAGTCAGCACCGCCATCGACGACATGAATCGCGTGACCCTGAAGTTCTACCTGCCCGACGCCATCGACCGTGAGCTGGCGGCCGTGCAGGGCACGATCGCCGCGGAGGCGCTGCTGGGCGAAGAAGAGTTCGCGCGCTGGATCGGGCGTATCGAGGTGGTGGACCGCGAAGATGGCGCGGGCTGGGCGCCGCTGGCTTCGCTGCCGGGCAGGGTGGCCGACGAGATCGACCGCATCGACGCGCGGCTGTACGACACGCCGCTGGTGAAGAACGTGGACCGCCTGCAGTGGGGCCTCTGGCGCCTGAGCCCGCCGCTGAAGGACGAATACCCGCGCCAGCAGGACCTGATCATGGGCAGCAGCGCGCTGGAAAGCATGAGCGCCTGCGCGCAACTGGGCCAGAAGTTCGACTCGCGCCGCTACTCAAAGTCAGGCGAAACCTTTTGCTTCCTGAAGTTCGACGGGGACGGGCGCAAGATCGCCGCGCGCATGGAAGAGCGCAAGCACGTCGAGAAGGCCGTCAATGACGCGCTGGTCGCCGCGGGCCTGGGCGTGGTGGTAGGCACGGGCACGGGCAAAAAGTACAGCTACCTTGACCTCGCGCTGACAGACGTGCCGCGGGCGATCCCGGTGATCATCGGGCAGATGCGCAGTGCGCAGGTAGCGAAGCGCAGCTGGCTGCTGTTCCACGACGCGCACCTGGCCGACGAATGGGTAGCCATCCACGAAGACACCCCACCCCCGCCCAAGTAGCAACGGCTGGTACGGCATCAGGCAAGTTCTCCGCCAGTTGCACCCTGTCCTGAAACGCAACCCGTTTCCAACGGCAATCAGGCCACGAAAACACCAAAGCACAAAACAACTGCACACGAAAACTGCGGGCAGTTTTTGTGGCAGGACCTTTTGTGTTTTCGTGCTTTCGTGGCCCATTGCCGCGAAGAAATGCGGGGCGGCGCCAGGATACTCCGTATTCACTCGCTTCTGCCAACCTACTTCGCCAAGGCATCGTCGGTCAGGCGGCTTCAGCGCGCAGGCTACGCGAAACAGCAGTTACAGTGCTTCGCGGTCCTTGCCGGCGCTTCGCGGTTTGCGCGTCGTTCGACACCTTCAACCGTCGCAAGACTTAGTTGACGGAGCACTAACGGTCGAAGCGGGGCTTGGGGGGCTCGGCTTCCTTTTCTTCTCGGTTGCTGTCGGGGTTCTCGTTGGCGATCACGAGAATGCCTTCCTTGCCGCAGCGGAACTCGCCGGTGTTCTTGCCGGTCTCGGTCAGCGCCAATTCGCGGCTTACGCCCGCCACTGTCAGCTTGATCGTTACGGTCTCCACCTTGTCCGGCTGCTTGTCCTTCTTCAGCTTCAACACGATCCACACTCGCCCGCCGGCCTCACCGGCGATCATCTTGTCCAGCACCAGCGCCGAGACGGGCTTGAATTCCTTGTCGCAGAAGTACAGGCCGGGCGATACCTCGAGGTTCTTGGGCTCAGGCTTGGCCGTCTCGAGCTTGCGCTCGAGTTCGCTGCCGTCCACTTTCTCCTGGGTGATGCTGCCGGTGCCGCCCATGGTGGCGCCGCCGCCCGCCTTGGTTGCGCCGCCACCGGAGCCGCCCACTCCGACCGCAGGCGCGGCCTGGCCTCCCGCCCCTCCTGCCTGGCCACCTTGCGCGGGCAGTGGCACGGCACCGGGGCCGGAGGGCGTGCGCGTCGCGCCGGCCTGGGGAGCAGGCCGGCTGGCGCCGCCCTGGCTGGTGCGGTTTTCCCGGTTGCCACGATTGCCGCGGTTGTTGTTCGAGCTTTCCAGCGGTCGGCTGCCGGTGTTGATCGATGAAGGCGTGGCGCCGTTGCCCTTTGAGCTGCTGTTGCTGCTCTGGCTGCCAGTGCCCGTGCCTGCGGCAGGCGCGGGCGTGCTGTTGTCGTTGCTGCCCTCGATGGTGGTACGCGCCGTAAACGCGTTCACCACAAGGGCGGTCTGGTTGGACAGTGCCGCGCCGGTGATCTCGCAAACCAGGTCGCCCTCAGTTCCGCCTGCCAGCTTGAAGAACTGCGTGTTGTACTGGATGCCCTCGATCCGCACCGTTACCGCGTTCAGCGACGGGTTGCCGATCGCAAAGCTGAACACGGTGTTCGCCGAGGCCAGCGCCGGGGCGTTGATGTCACCGCTGCTGGTCGAAACCGTGGGTTGCACGGCAAAGGCGCAACCGGTGGGCGCCTTGATGCTGACGCTGCCGGCGATCGTCCCGCTGATCAGGATCACCCCGGCCGGCTGGGGATCGGAGGAGTTTACACGCACCAGCTTCACGCTTTCGGCGCCGATACTGGCCTGCGAGCCGCTCACATCGCTGACGCCCTTGATGCCGAGGCTGGCGCGCAGGGTCTTGAGCACCGCGGTGCCGTTGACCGAGAACAGCTCAAGTTTCACTTCCACGGTGCCCTCGACGTCAGACTCCACGTCGATGCTGGCCTGCGCCTCGTTCTGGTTCAGCAGGCTGAAGCTGCCCGCCACCAGCTTCACGCCCGCTCCAAAGCTGAGCGCCGGCGCCTTGCTGCTGCTGGTGGCGAAGCCGGCGGCCTCGTTGGCCACCAGCCGGATCGCGAAGTTGCGCACCCCGCGCTCCACGGCCGCGGGCTGGATCACGAATGATTCCTTGGCTGCGGACGGGTCCGGCGTGGTGGTGCCGGGCGGCAGCGACTGGGCCGCGAGCTGGGAAGCACACAGGGCGATCAGCAGACTGGCAAGGTATCGCATGGCTTACTCCTGCTTCGTTTCCACCGAGTCTTTGTTGCCGATGATTCTCTCGGCCTCTTCGCTGCCAGCCGTCGGCGGCTGGTCCAGCGACTTGCGCTCGGTTTCTTCCTCCGCTACTTCTTCCGCCACGATCTGGCGGGTGGTGCGGCGCCGGGTGCTGGGCACCGCGACCTCGGCCTGCTCGGCCAGGGCAGCCACCTCCTCGGGCGGCATGACCCTGATCTGCAGCCTGCGCACACGGTGGCCCCTCACGCGCGTCGCCGTGATCTCCAGCCCATGATACGTCGTGACGTCCCCTTCCGACGGGATATTCCCGAAGGCTTTCAGGGCCAGGCCGGCCGCGGTGTCGAATCCCTCCAGGGCCTCGGGCGGCAGCCTCAGCCCCAGGCGCTGCACCAGGCGCTCGTCACTGACGCGCCCGTCGACCTCCCAGGTGGTCTCGTCGATCTGCTGGTAGGGCGTGGAAACGATGTCGTACTCGTCCTCGATGCGCCCGACCAGCATCTCCACCACGTCCTCGAGGGTGATCAGTCCGGCGGTGCCGCCGTATTCGTCCAGGGCGACGGCGAGGTGGGTGCGGCGCTCGCGCATCTGGTTCAACAGGTCGCCGATGAACATGGACTCGGATACGAACAGCGGCTTGTGCAGGAAGGCCATCACGTCGAACGAGCGCCCGGCGCTCGGCTCGTGGCGCAGGAACTCCTTGAAGTTGAGGATGCCCACGATGTCGTCCAGGTCGCCCTTGTAGACCGGCAGGCGCGAGTAGGGCGTCTTCTGGAAGAGCTGGCGGATGTCCTCCAGGCTGCTGCTGACCTCGATGCCCTGGATATCCGTGCGCGGGATCATGATCTCGCGTACCCGCGTGTCGTTCAGGTGCGCCGCGCGCTGGATCAGCTGCATCTCCATGGCGTCGATCACCCCCAGCTGCTCGCCCATGTGCGCCACGGTATGGATCTCGTGCACGTCAAAGATGTCTTCCTGCCCCGGCCGCTGGCCCATCAGGCGCATGACGCCATTGCTGAACTGGATCAGCAGCCAGGTGACGGGCCTGGTCAGCAGCATCAAGCCAAGCACGAACCAGACCGAGCCAAGCGCCCACTTGTTGCGGAAGTGCACGGCGATCGTCTTGGGCAGCACCTCCCCGAACACCAGCAGGAACACCACGCTGGCCACCGAGGCGGCAATCGGTGCCGCCCAGGGCGGGAGCAGGCCGTCATTTCGAATCACGCCATCGAACACCACGGTGGCGAACACGGCCAGCACCACGTTCACCACGTTGTTGCCCACCAGCAGGGCGGCGATCACGCGGCCCCGGTCGTGCAGCAGCTTCTGCAACCTGCGCGCGGAGGCGTTGCCCTGCTCGGCCAGTCGCGCGACCGTCGTGTTGGAGACGGCCGTGATGGCCGTTTCCGTCCCCGAGAACATGGCGGAGAGGGAAAGGATGCCCAGGAACGTGATCAGGGTGCCGAAGTCCACGTCAGCCCCGCGCGCATGTGTTGGTCAGGCCCAAATCGTGCGTTGCTGTGCAGCAGGATGGTCGATCGTCGGCCATGGGATCTAGTTGCGGCCTTTGTTGGCCCGAGTATCGGCGAAGTCGCGTTCCAGCGTGGCGATCAGCGCCTGGGCGCCGGCGCGGTCGCCGCGCGCGGCCAGGGCGTTGGCCTTGCCCAGCAAGCCCCAGGCGTAGTACTCGCGCACCAGGGGGCGCTGCGGGTCGTTGGCGCCGACCTTGTTGTACGCGTGCTCGATCAACGGAAAGGCGGCTTCGTAGGCTTCCAGCTCCGCCATCCAGGCAAAGATACCGACCAGCGCGGGCGGGCCATCCTTGAAGGCCGGCTGCATCAGTTTCTCGAGAGCCCCGGTGTGGTTGCGGACCAGGTGGCTGATTGCCGCGCAGAGGGCAGCGCGTTTTTCCCGGGTGTCAAACTCGCTCGCGTTCATGAGCGTGGACTTCATGGTCTTGGTGTCGGACACCTCCAGCGTCCACTGGGCGCCATCCACGTCCTGCTTGACCTTGAGTGTCAGCACCGACGACTGGCTGCCGAACAGCTTGACCACTTCAGCGGGCCAGGGGTTCAGCTTGAGCAGGTCGTTGGTGGTAATGACGTCCGGCAGGGCTTCCAGCTTAACCATCTGGTGCAGCGACTTGTGCTCAAGCACGAGTTGCTTTTCGCGGCGCTGGAGATCATCGACGATCGGCTTGAAGCGCTCGCGGTCCTGGTACGCGATGAAGTCCGAGTCAGTGAGTTGGAAGTCGGTCAGGCGCTGCCCCACCTGCTTGAAGTCGCCGCGCGCGATGTCGCCGCGGCAGCGCTCCAGCACCAGGGCCAGAGCCGTGCTGCAGCGGGTGAACGCCTCGTCGATCGCCTTGCGCTCGGCGCGCTCGGCCTCGGACTTGAAAATCCTGGCCAGCTTCTCGAAGTCGTCGGCCAGTTTGCTCAGGCGGTTCTTGTAGAAGTCGTCGTCGCAGGCCGTTGCCGCGTCGCGCACACGCACCACCACGGATTCCACGGTGGCTGCCTTGATGCCCGGTTCCAGGCTCCTGGCGTCATCCACCTCGCGCTTCATGGTTGCCTCAAACGTGTCGAAGTGCGACTTCACGCTGGCCGGGTAGGAGTTGTTCTGGTAGTCGCGGGCGGACTCGACCACCTTTTTGATCTCCTCGTTTGTGGTCTCCTCGTGCTTCTTGATGAAGGCGCCCGCAATGTCGGCGGCGGCCTTGTACTTGAACTCCTTGATCTGCCCCTCCGCGTCGCGCCAGGTCTGCTCCCACGCGTCGCGCACAGCGGCTGCGCCCTGGGAAAGGCGAGTGAGTTCCAGCTTGAGGGCTTCCAGGCGCGTGCCGACCTGGCGGCGCAGGGTCTCGTCGGCCTTGGGGTTTTTCGCCAGCGCTTCTTCCAGGCGGCCGATTTCTTTGGCGTACACGTCGAGGTTGTCGGGGTGCTCGCTGATCTGCAGGTTGGCGATGCCGAGCGCCAGCTTCAAAGCCTCGTTGGCCTCGGCCACCTCGGGCGCTACCTCGGGCCCGTTGTTGGCGGGCAGCGCGTTGGCGGCGGGGCCGCTGTTGTTGACCTCGCCGACCAGGTCGTTGGCGGCCGGGCTGCCGCTGAACACGAAAAACCACAGCGAAAACAGCGCGGCCAGCACCGCGATCAGCGCCACGATGGCCGCGACCATCAGTTTGCGCCGCTGGTCCAGGGCCTGCAGCTGCTGTGACTGCTCGGGCGTCAGGCCCGTGGGGCGTTCCGCGAAGGCGGCGCCGCCGGCGACGGCCTTGCGCGACGACAGGTTCTCCCAGTCGGTCAGGTCCTGTGCGATCTCGCTGGCGTGCTGGTAGCGCTCGGCGGGGTTCTTGGCCAGCATGCGGTCGATGATGCTGGCGATGGCCTGGGGGCAATCCGGCACGTGCTCGGTGATGGGCGTGTGCGCCTCACGCACCTGCTTCTTCAAGATCTCCTTGACCGTGGCGCCGGTGAACAGCGTGCGCCCGCTGACCATGCGGTAGAAGGTTGCGCCCAGGGCGTAGATGTCCGCGCGGTGGTCAATGGGTTTTCCCATTGCCTGCTCGGGCGCGATGTAGTGGGGCGTGCCGAACACGCCGTCCTGCTCGGCCTGCAGTTCCTGGGCGCTCATGGCCAAGCCCAGGTCGCCTAGCTTGACGGTGTCGTCCTCGGTGACCATCAGGTTGTCGGGCTTGATGTCGCGGTGCACCAGGCCCTTGCGCTCGGCGTAATCGAGCGCGTTGCAGGCGTGCCGGATGATCTGCACCGCGCGCGCCATGCTGATCGACTTCTGCTTGCCGAGTTCCTCCAGAACGCTGCCCTTGGAGGCGTACTCCATGCTGAAGAAGTACTGGCCGCCCTCGTCGCCTACGTCGTAGACCTGGATGATGTTCGGGTGGTTGAGGCTGCCGGCAGCGCGGGCCTCCTTCACGAACATCTCGCAGAACTTCTCGTCTTTCACCAGGTCCGGCGACAGCACCTTCAGCGCCACCGTACGCCCCAGGCTGAGTTGCGTGGCCTTGTACACCGTACCCATGGCGCCGCGGCCCAGGCGCTCCTCGATGCGATAGCCGCCGATCTGCTGGCCGATCAGCCCGCCCTGCTTGTCGGTCTGCTCGTCGGGCAGCCACGAGATCAGCGTTTCGCCGACCTGGATGCTGTCACCGTAGGCCAGCCTGTGGGCGCCCTCGGCCTTGCGCCCGTTCACCAGCGTGCCGTTGGCGCTGTTGAGATCTTTCAGCCCGAAGATGCTGCCCTTGCTGGCGATCAGGAAATGGCGGCGCGAGGCCATGGTGTCGGAAAGCTGCAGGTTGGCTTCCTTGTCGCGCCCGGCCACGACCTGGCCGCCCACCACCACGGTGATGGACTTGCCGCGATCAGGACCCTTTTCAACCAGCAGGCGAGGCAAATCCAGCTCTCCGCATGTGCGAACAACACCACGGCGGCCCCAACGGCCGTCAGGTTTCGTGCTTTGTAATTCCCGCAAGTATCCAAGCTTTCATGGCTTGGGTCAACGCAGGGGTATCGGTCTTGCTGAGGGGTATTACGTCGGGAACACACCCATTAGTCGAGTTCCGGGCGCATTTCTTTCCGGGTTTCCGTGGGTGGATGCGTTTGAGGCTTGAAGCTGTGATGAAAGCCCGTGGGTTACTCGGCAGCTGGCTCTTCCGGCACGGTGTCACGCAGGGTGGGCTCGGATTCGATGCTCAGACAGTTGAGCGGAATGCTGTCCCGCAGCGTGGGCTCGGACTCGATGCTCAGGCAGTTCAGCGGCACGGTGTCACGCAGGGTTGCGTCGTTCCAGATGTCGTGCTGGTTCAGCGGCAGGTGCGCCTTCCAGCGCGCCTCGCAGGCCGGGCAGGCATCGCCCGTGCTCTGCATGCCGGGCAATACCAGCAACGTCAGGGCCAGGACCAGCATTACGACTGCTTTCATGGCGCTGCCTCCACACGCCTCTACATCTAATACGCACAATGAGGCCTGGGGATTTCGGAAGAATTCGGATTTCCCGCGCCACTTTTTGCCAGCCAACCGTGCTTAGGCGATGATGGACGCGCTCATGACACAGCACGACACCCTGATTCGCCTGATGACCGAACATCAGGCCGACCTCTGGCGCTATCTGCGCTTCCTGGGCGCCGAGCCGGCGACGGCCGACGACCTCACCCAGGAAGTGTTCATTGAGCTGTACCGCAACCCCATCGACGAGATCAGCCGGCAGTCTACGGCCGCCTGGCTGCGCAAGGCGGCGCGCCACCGCTTCCTGAACTGGCTGCGCGACAACCGGCGCGAGGCCGCGCACGAGCTGCTGGAACAGGCCGAGCAGGTGTGGCGCGACTTCACGCCCGGCAACGCCGACGACCGCCTCGACGCCCTGGAGCGCTGCCTGGACAAACTGGCCGAGCGCGCCCGCCGCGCCATCGAGCTCAAGTACCGCGAAGCACGCAAGGAGGCCGAAGTGGCCGATGCGCTGGAAACCAGCACCGAGGCCGCCAAGGCGCTGCTGAAACGCACGCGCGAGCAGTTGCGCGAGTGCGTGGAAAGACAGGTGCGCCTATGACCAGCGCCGAACAACTGATCGAAACCGACCTGCAGGAGTTGCTGGGCGGCATCACCCCGCCCGACCTGATCGAGCGCACACTGGCGCGCCTGGAGGCAGGCGATGAAACCGGCGCTCGATCCACCGGCGAAGCCACACCCGTGGCCGCGATTCCCGCGCCGCGCGGCCGGCTGTTCCTGCTGCGCCGCATTGCCGCCGCGGCCTGCATCCTGCTGGCCTTGGGCCTGATCACCTGGGTGCTGTGGCCGCGTTCGCTGCCGGATTCCGTCACCGCAACCCCCGCCGCCGGCTACCTGGTGCGCGATGATTACATCCAATTGAAATCCGGCTGGCTCCTGCTTACGGACGGGGCGCCCGAGGTTCGTGTTGACGTCGGCCGCGTCAATCACGTGCGCGGGCGCACCGTGGCGGGTGTCGGCATCCCGAACGCGGAAACGCTGGACGCGCTTGCGATGGAACTGCAACTCAGCGAATCGGAGACACAGATGTTGAAGCTGACGAAACGCTGGCTCACGGCCGGAAGCCTGGCGGTGTGCGTGCTGACCGGCCAGGCAATGCTGAATGACGTGCCGGTGCAGGCCGACGAGCTGCCCGCGCCTGAAGTGAAGAACGAGATCCCGAAGCCGGACGACATCGCCGGTGTGAAGAAGCTGCTTGAGGACGTGCAGTCCATCGAGCTGCGCGCCCTGCGCGACGACTGGCAGTACAGCGGCTGGCTGGCGCTCGAGGGCGCCGATGCCGCCGAGCTGGGCAGCACCTTCGCCAAGGCCCTCGGCACTCGGCCCAAAGATGTCGCCGGCTGGGACCACAACAACGAGATCCTGTTCACGCTCAAGGACGGCAGCGTGGTGAAGGCGGCCGTGTACGAAAGCGGCGGGCTGCTGGACCTCAAGCTGCCTGGCTGGCAGCGCTGGGAGCAGTACACCTGCACCAAGGGGTTGTACGAGACGATCGAGCCCCGCGTCGAAGAAGCCAAGAAGCTGGAGCGCTACCCGGTGCGCGACATGGCGGGCATGCGCCGCAGCCTGGCCAAGGCCGTGAAGGTGCGCTTCGTGGACAAGTTCGAACAGGCCGAGGAATTCCGCGGCGAGTTCAATGATCCCGCCCTGGTGGCGAAGCTGGCGGGGCTGGTGTGGGACGACGACAACAGCTTCAGCAAGACCCACGTCGGCGACTACCAGGCCTTCGAGCTGAGCTTCGAGATGGACAACGGCGAGACGGTCCGCGTCAGCATGCAGAACACCGGCATCATGGCGATCTACAACGGCAACGCGCTGCTGCACATCAATGACATCGCGACCGCCGAGAACGTGAAGGCGATCCACGCCCTGCTGAAGCCCCTGGTGGCGAAGTCAGGCTTCCGGGTGCTGCGCCAGTGGAACGGCGCCGACAGCTCGATCACCAAGGCCGGCGTGCGCGTGGTGACCGACGACGAAGGCTGGGTGAAGCTGTGGGCCGAGCACACCGCGCCGGAGCTGATGGAAGCGCCGGTGATGGATTTCGAGAACGAGTTCGTGCTCGCAATCTTCGGCGGCAGCAGCTTCAACAGCAGCGGCTACTTCGCCGGCGAGATCCTGCAGGGCGAGTTTGAGTACCTGCTGCGTGTAGACGAAAAAGCCTACCAGACCATGGATGGAGCCGATGCCGTGACCCCCTTCGGCATCTTCGTGCTCACGAAGGTGGACCGCCCGGTGCACATGGAAGAGAACGTGCAGTCCCTGATCGGCGAGCCGCCAATCTGGAAGCGCCACACGCCGGCCTTCCAGCCCCTGGTCACGCCGCGCTACCCCATGGAGAACGCCTGGAAGGTCGAGCGCTACTGGCAGGGCAGCGACAGCCTGATCGAGCAGCGCGAGCAGCACGTGATCACGGACGCGCAGGCATTCGACAAGCTGTGGCAGCGCCACACCGGCGCCGACGCGCCCAGCCCCAAGGTCGAGTTCGATCGGTTCGTGGTGGTGGCCGTGTTCGGCGGCCGTCAACACGGCGAGCGGGGCAAGATTCTCGAGTACCGCCAACAGGCCTGCTATCGCGACGGCAACGGCGGCGTGCTGCGTTTTGCCGGCCAGGAGTATCGCGCCGAGGCCGAGCACACGCCCTACGGCATCTGGGTGCTGCCGAAGCTGGCCAAGGTACGGCTGGAAGAACGCGAATACCCGCTGATGCCGGAGGGGGTCGAGATCGATTACACCCGCCCGCCCTACTGGCTGGAGCGGAAGTAGCTTCGCCACGCCGAAACGAAAAAGCCCGGGGCATACGCCCCGGGCTTCGGTTTTGCCGCGATGCTGCTTACTCGGCGCGCTCGACGCTGATCACGTCGTACTGCACCGCGCCCTCTGGCGTCTCCACGATGGCTTTCTCGCCGGGTTTCTTGCCCACGATGCCCTGGGCGATGGGGCTCTCGTTGCTGATGATGAAGCGTTCGTGGTCGGCCTCGTAGCGGCCGAGGATGGTGTAGATCTTGGTTTTGCCGTCCTCGCGCTTGAGGGTGACCTTGGTGCCGAAGCCCGCCACGCCGGCGTCCACCTCGGCGGGGTCGACCACGCGGACGCGCTTGAGCTCTTCCATGATTTCCTTGGCGGCTTCCTTGAGGCGGCTTTCGCGCTCGCGGGCGGCGTCCAGCTCGGCGTTTTCACTGATGTCGCCCATGGCCAACGCCTCGCCGATCTGCTTGGCGACGTCCGGCAGCTCCTCTTCCTGGATGCGCTTTAGCTCGCCCTGGCGCTTGCGCAGGCCGCGCTCGGTGGCGAGGATTTCGCCGCCGTACTCTTCCTCGTGCACTTCCACGGTGGCCAGCGACGCGCGGGCCTGCAGTGTGGGGAAGTTGCGCAGGATCTGCTCACGCAGGCTGGACTGGTGGATGTCGGAAAGGCCGCGGCAGCGCTCGACCTCGTGCAGCAGGTGGGCGGCGCGGTCTTCCTCCAGACCGTCCAGCGCGGTGGTGAGCAGGCGCGAGTTGCGCTCGGTCATTGCGGCGCGCAGGCTGGCCAGCGTTTCCTTCAACTGCGTCTCGCCGCGCTCGATGCGGGTGAGCACCTTGTTGATGGTCCACAGCAGCTTGCTGAACAGCTCGTTGGCGGGCACGGCGAGCAGGCCCTCGGGCAGGTCGGCGCCCAGGATGCCGCGTCGCGAGACCCACAGCGTCTGCAGCGGGTACTGCTCGCCCTCGGCGTTCACGGTCTCGATGGATTCGCGCAGCGCCTCGTGATGCCCGGCTTCCAGCATGCGGCGGGCGATGCCGTCCCACAGGCTGGCGGTGTCGCGCAGGAACGCCTTGCTGAAGGTATCAGCCCAGCCTGCCTCGTTCAGCTTCGCGTGGCGCTCCAGGGCGCGCATCTGGTACTCGGAGTCGCGGATTTCCTCGATACGGTTGAGCAGGTCCGCGCCGTTGCGCACCAGGTCATCGACCTCGTAGCCGAGGTCGATCTCGATTTCCGGCTCGGCCTTCTTCAGGTCGTCGACCAGAAAGGCGATCAGGATGCGCTCGCCGGCCAGGCTGCCGCCGTTGCGGGGGCGCTCGTCCAGCGGTGCGTCGCGGTGCGCGATGTTCTTGAGCTCGTTCACCACATGCTGCAGCAGATTCCTGCGCGCCTCGCCCTTCTCGGAGTCGCGCAGGTAGCGGCGCAGCAACTCGAGTTTCTGGGTAAGTCGCACCGCGTTGTCGAAGCGCTCGCGGGTTTCGTCCTCGAGCGTCATGGCCGTCACCAGCCGGTCGATGCTGGGGTTGGTGCCGGTTCCCAGCTTGATGTACTGGTGCTGGGCGAGTTCCTTGCGCACGCCGGTCCACCACTTCGACCAGCTCTTGCTGTCGATCACGGTGGGCACCAGTTCGGCCTTGATGCGTTTGAGGTTGCTCTTGTTGTTGTGGGCCTTGAGAACGGTGAGGATCACGGCGACCGGCTCGTCCTTGCAGCGCTGCTTGAGATCGTCGAGGTGGGCGGCGCGCTGCACCATGATGTCGTCGTGGGGCAGTTTGCGGAAGAACTTGGCGGCGGCACCCAGCTTGACCTTGTGGTCTTCCTTGCTGGCGAAGTTGATCTTGAGTTCGCCGTTCTCGGCGTCGATCTCCTGCACTTCGCCCAGGCCCCAGCCGGCGTCGTGAAACACCCAGTCGCCCGGCTGGAACATCAGCTGACTCCACAATTCACGCACGAAGCGGTTGTCGCTGCCGCCCGCCGCTGCCTCGGCGCGCTCGATGCACTTGTCGTAACCGGCCAGGTCGCCGTAGGCGTTGCGGAACACCTTGTCAGCCAGCGCTTTCTGGTTCTGGTTTCGCGGCGCCACGCGGGCCAGCTCGCCCAGCACCGAGGCGGCTTTTCCGTACTCGCCCATTTCGTCCAGCTTGTTGACCGCCATCTCGAGCAGGTTGCCGGCCTTCTCGCCGTGGCCCGCGCGGGTCAGCTTCTCCGCCAGTGAAAGGAAGGTGTCGACTTCGGTGGGAGCCTTTGCCAGGGCCTCGGCCCAGACGCTTTCCACCTCGCCCAGCTGTTCCTTCTTGATCAGTTCAGTGATGCGCGCGGTCTCTTTGTTCAGGCTGGTTACCATGGCGGGACGCTTTCTCGAATTCCCACAGAGCGAAAAAATCAGCGCCGACTTTGAGGTCGACGCTCAACCGCTTATAGGGCGCAGTTTGGGCCGGGTCAAGCAGCGGGACGGCCGGCTCAGTTTGTGTCCGGGGGCACGTCGGCCAGTTTGCGCAATGCTTCAAGCAATGGCTGGCGCTGCCCGGACGCCGTGGCGTTCAGGTCTTCGGCCAGTTTCAGCATGCCGCTGATGCGCTCGCGCAGCACGCGCATCTGGGTGCGCTGCTTCAGCAGGCTTTCGTAGCGCTGATCAGCCTCCAGCTCCAGTTTCTCGGCACGGCCGCTGTGCAGCTCAAGCTCGGCCTTGTGGGCGTCACCCAGCTTGCGCAGGGTGTCGAACAGCCGCCCCCTCTCTTCCTCGACTTCCCTGAGTCGATTCGTCAGGCGGCGCACTTCATCGCCCACCAGCTGGCGCGCGTCCACGTCGCCGGCCTGCACGATGGCGGTGTCCTGGGCGCGGGCCTTGGCGCCCTGCAGGGCGCGCTGCATGTCGGCCAGCTTGTTTTCCAGCTCTTTGGCCTGCTCCTCGAAAGTGTTGGCCTTCAGCTCGGCTTTCTGCAGTTTGCGCTCCAGATCGCGCTGGGCCTCCTGGGCCTGCTCGAGCTCGGCGTTGAGCGCCGGGATGCGCCGCTGCGCCAGGCGGTAGCTGCGGGCAGCCTCGCTGTCGAGCTTTTCCTGCACCTCGGCGAGTTCCTTCTCCTTGGCGACCAGCGCCTCCTGCAGGTCGGTGATGCGGTCCTCGAGGTTCTCGACCCGCTTGACCTCGGCCTCCATGGGCGCCAGGCGCTCGATCTCGGCCTTGGCCTCGGCCAGCGCCTTCGTCACGGCATCCAACTCGGCGCGGCGGTCGTCCAGCTCGCGAGCCTTGCGTTCGACTTCGTCGGCTGCGTCGCGGTTGTCGGCCAGCTCCTTCTTCGCCACCGCCAGTTCGCGCCCGAGCGCCTCATTCTCCTGGATGCGCTCTTCGAGTTTCTTTGCGCCCTGGGTCAGCTGTTCGTGCAGGCCCTTCACCTCGGACTCGAGTTCGTTCACCCGGCGGTTCAGCTCGCCGTGGGCGTGCTCGGTGCGGCTTTCCGCACCCTGGGCTTCCTTCAGTGCTTCCTTCAGCTGGGTGTTCTCGGTCTGCAGCGCCTTGATCTGTGCATCCATCAGGTCGAGTTCACGCTTCGTGTCGTCGGGAATCTCCGCCGCCGACATGGCCGAATCGAGCTCCAGGCGTTCGATCTTCTCCTGCGCCGCTGCCAGTTCGGCCTTCAGCCGCTGGTTTTCCTGTTCTGCCTCGTCGTGGTGTTTCTTTGCCTCATTGAGCTGGCCCTGCAGACGGCTCAGCTCGCCGGCCGGGGCGGCGGCCTCCAGTTGCTCCTGCAGTTCGCGGGCCTTCTCGAACAGCCCGGCGCGTTCATCCTTCAGGCCCAGGATCTCGGCGCGCAGGCTCTGCAGCTCCAGCTGCAGCTCGTCCTGCGTGTCTCGGGCGTCGATTTCGGGCTTGCTGTCAGCAGCGGCCAGCTCAGGGGCCTGGTCGGTGAAATCCACCGCCGAGCCCAGCTCCGGGTCCGGCTCGACATCCAGGGGCACGTTTGCGTCGCTGGCCAGGGTGGCAGGCTCGGCCTCTACCGCGATCTTCACATCATGCACGACCGGCTGCAGCGGCTCCATGGTCAGTTCTTCCTCGCCGAAGCCCATTTCGGGGTCGGCAAAGGAATCCTCGTCCATGAGCGGTGAGTTGCCGGGTCCGGATGCGTTCATGTTCCACCGATTGGTGGATTCTATGCGATTGCGGGCACCCGGTCCACTTCCGGCTTCAGCACGCCCTCAAGGGCATGCGCCGCCGAAAGCAACCCGGCGTCATCGTAGGCCGCCGCCTGCAGGTGCATGCCGATCGGCAGCCCCGCCGCGTCAAAGCCCACGGGCAGGCTGAGCGCGCACAGGCCGGCCAGGCTGGCCGGAATGGTGAAAACGTCACACAGGTACATGCTGAGCGGGTCGGACTTCTCGCCCGCCTTGAACGCCGGGAACGGCGCGCAGGGACCCGCGATCAGGTCGCACTTCTCGAAGGCGTTGTCGAAGTCACGCTTGATCAGCGTGCGCACCTTGCCCGCGCGGCCGTAGAACTCTTCGTAATGCCCGGCCGACAGGGCGTATGTCCCCAGCATGATGCGGCGCTTGACCTCGGGGCCGAAGCCCTCGCCGCGGCTCTGCTCGTACATGCCGAGCAGGTTGTCGGCGGGCTTGCGCAGGCCGTAACGCACGCCGTCGAAGCGCGACAGGTTGCTGGAGGCCTCGGCGCTGGCGACCACGTAATAGACGGCGATGCCGTACTCGGCGTGGGGCAGCTCGACATCGACAATGCTGGCGCCCAGGGTCTGCATGTGGTCGATGGCGCGCTGCACGGCGCCGGCCACCTCGCGGTTTGGCATCTCATCGAGATAGCTGCGCACCACGCCGACGCGCTTGCCTTTGAGGTTGTCTTTCAGCAGCGCCGGGTAGTCGGGCACTTCGCGCTCGGGCGTGGTGCTGTCCATGGGGTCGCGCCCGGCCATGACCTTCAGGCTCAGGGCGGCGTCGCGCACCGAGCGCGTAAACGGTCCGATCTGGTCAAGGCTGCTGGCGAACGCCACCATGCCGTAGCGCGAGACACGGCCGTAGCTGGGCTTGTAGCCCACCAGGCCGCAGAAGCTGGCGGGCAGGCGGATGCTGCCGCCGGTGTCGCTGCCCAGGCTGATGAAGGCGCTGCGCGCGGCCACGCAGGCCGCCGAGCCTCCCGACGAGCCGCCGGGCACGCGGCTGACGTCCCAGGGGTTGTGGGTCTGCTGCAGGGCGCTGTTTTCGCAGCTGCTGCCCATGGCGAATTCGTCGAGGTTGGTCTTGCCGACGATCACCGCGCCGGCCTGCCGTAGGCGCTGCACCACGGTGGCGTCGTAGGGCGCCGTGAAGCCCTGAAGGATGCGCGAGGCGCAGGTGGTGGGCTGCCCCTTCACGTGGATGTTGTCCTTGATCGCGACCGGCACGCCGGCCAAGGGGCCGGAAACCTTGCCGGCGTCAACGGCGCGGGCCTGCTCGAGGGCGCCGTCGACATCGAGGCGCAGGTAGGCGCCGACCCTGGGCTCGGTCTTCCCGGCGTGTTCCAGCACCAGGGCCGTCAGCGCCTCGGCCGTGGTCTCACGCTCGCGCACCAGGCGGGCTGCTTCGGTAGCATCAATGTTGAGCAACTCTTCCATGTATCACTTGCTCGCGCTGTGCGCTCGCACCCTTGATTCACGCGAAGGGGCGAAGTACGCGAAGAGCCTTCTGGTGCACGGATGATGCTTCGCGATCTTCGCTCCCTTCGCTCCTTCGCGTTAGAAACCCATGCGAGCGCCGCGAGCAAGTCCTTTCGTGTGTTCGTGGTTCATCACTCGATCACCGGTGGCACTTTGAAGAAGCTTTGCTCGCTCTCCGGCGCGTTGGCGGCCGCTTCTTCGCGCTTGAAGCTGGGTCTGACTTCGTCTTCACGCCACAGGTTGCGGTCCGCCACCGGGTGCACCGTGGCTTCCACGTGCGCGACGTCGGCCTTTGCCAGCTGCGCGATGTAGCCGGTGATGGCCGACATCTCGCCCGCGAAACGGGCGATTTCCGCGTCGCTCAGCTTGAGGCGCGCCAGCTTGGCCACGTGCCTGACGGTCTGCTCATCCATGGGCCCCGTTGTAGCGGGCAGGCGCGCAACGGGCAACCGGAGGGCATAATGAACCCATGACCGAGCCCACAGCCGAGCAGTCGCGCACACGCCGCAACGCCACCATCCTGGCCGCGGCGCCCGCGATCCTGACGCCGCTGGTCACCGGCACGCTGATCAAGGCTGAAGTGCTGCCGCCGCTGCCGGGCCTGACCATCTTCTTCGTGGTGTGGCTGCTGGGGGCCGCGCTTCTGCCGCTGCTGAAGCCCAAACGCGCCTGGCTGGGCCTGCCCTACACCTTTGCCGTGGCGGTGCCGGTGCTGCTGATCACCCTGCTGGTCAACTTCCGGGCCGTGAAGGTTGAGGGCGACTCCATGCTGCCCACGCTGCAGCCCGGCGACGTGCTGCTGATCGACCTGCGCGCGCAGCCCGACCAGCGCTACGGCATCTTCGTGCTCGAGGTCGAAGGCGAAGAGCACAACCCGTTGATCAAGCGCCTGGTAGGCATGCCGGGCGAAAGCGTTGACGTGCGTTACGGCCGTGTGTTCGCCGGCGAGCTTGAGGTTTACCCCCACGACGGCAGCGCGCCGGACAGCTGGAACGAAACGCGCCCGGCCTACGCCCGCTTCTACAGCGGGCCGAAACAGCTGGGCGAGGGCGAATACTTCTTCCTGGGCGACAATCCGCCCGACAGCCGCGACAGCCGGCACTTCGGTGCGGTGGAAAGCAAGAGCGTGAAGGGCCGCGCGGTCTGGAGTTTGCGGGGCTCCCACGGTTTCGGCCGCTTGCGGTGACTCTCGCGGACTGAGACGCGTATTGCGTTGAGAGCTGCAGCTCGGCCACGAAAGAGGTGCAGCTAACGACATGGCTGACAACTGCAAAAACATGTTAACCACGAAGGACCACTAAGGGCCACGAAGAACGGCGGACATGCTTTACTTCGTGGTCCTTCGTGGTTAACGCAGTTGCTTTTCATCAAAAAGTGGGTTTCGACCTGAAGGGCTGTTGTGGAGGCCCGCAGAGCAGCCGTCTTTGCGTGTGCCTATCATTTGTGCTTCGGTGTTTGAGTGGGCAATAGCGGTTCCTTCGCGTACTTCGCCCCTTCGCGTGAAAAGCAAACGGGGCGCCTTTCGGCGCCCCGTTGTTCTGCAGGGTTGGGGGCGGCGGGCGATCGCCGCCCCCGTCCAGGGTTCCAAGCAAGGCATGGCGTTGGATTCCTGGAGAAAACCCGTTCCTAGAAGATCCACTGCAGCTGAAGGCGGACGATCCACAGGTCGTTGTGGTCCGACTCGCTGCTGCCGAGCGTGCCGCCGCCCAGAACGCGGTTCGGCAGGCTGTTGTACACGCCGTCAAGGCTGCGGGCGCCTGAGCCGTTGTCCGGGCGCAGGGCCAGCTGCTGGCTGACCATCAGGATGTCGAGTGTCAGCTTCAGGTTGTCGCCCTGCACCATGTAGTTGACCGACAGACCGAGCTCGGTGGCGTCCGGGCGCAACGCGAAGGAGCGGGCGTCGCCGCCCTGCCAGAAGTCTTCAGCGTTCAGCATGTTGAAGCGGATGCCGACGTTGAACTGCTTGGGCAGGATGAAGTAGGCGACGTCAACGCTGAAGCCGCTGTCCGTCAGGCTGCCGACGCTGGCTTTGCCGCTCGGGTCGAAGCGGTTGGCGCCGCGGTTGTGGAACTCGGTGTGGCGCCAGAAATACGCCACGTCCAGGCTCAGGCCGTGCCAGCGGAAGTGGCCATCCATGGTGATCGCCCAGGTGTCCTGGCTGGTGCGTTCACGGCCGGAGGCAGGCGAGCCGGCGGCCGTGTCGCCGCGAATGCCGGCGGCGTCGGCGTCGTAGCCGCTGGTGAACCAGTTGACCGCGAGGCCGATGGCGAACAGCACCTTGTCGTACTCGTCGTCGCCGCGCTGATCGTTCAGGCTGTGCTTGAGCGCCCCCAGCGGGTGCGTCTCGAGGCGCAGGTTCAGCATCATTTCGCCGTCAACGGTGTTGCTGAAGCTGTCGCTGATCAGCGCGACGTCCGCGTTGCGGAAGTCGTCGTCGTCCTTGAGGCGACCGTTGTAGATGCCGACCCAGTACTTCAGCCAGGGCGTGTCTTCGCCCACCTGGCCGTCGATGGTGAGGCCCTTGGCGAAGTCCTGGTTGAAGACTTCGTTCACGTAGCTGCGGTCCACGAACTGCTGGCTGCCGGAGCTGGTGATTTCTTCCCAGTTCCAGGGCAGCTTTGTCTGGCCGGCCGTGATGTTGACGTACTGCAAGGCCGCCCAGCGGAAGTAGGCCTCCTCGACCAGGTCATTGCCGCCGCCGGTCCAGGCCAGGGTCAGCTTGTACTGGAAGTCCTTCTGGAAGATGTAGCCGCTGAAGGCGGTCTTGGCGCGGCGCACGCGGAAGTTGATGAAGTCACGACCGTTGGTGCCGTTTTCGCCGTTGGCCACTTCGTTCTGGTAGGTAAGGCGGAACTGCACGCGTGTGGTCACCTTCAACTCGAAGCCGTCGGTGGTGAAGGCTAGACCCTTCTTGCTCAGCTTGGTGTCGGTGCCGCCCTCGCCGCCGCCGCTGTTGATACGCCCGAGATCTTCGGGGTCGCCGGACTGCGCCATCGCCGGCGCGGCCAGCAGCCCGATGCCGCACAGCAGCATCAGGGCCATACTCAAAAGCTTGCTCATGTAATGCTCTCCTTTTCTGGAAATACGTGCCTGCACAGGAATGGGCAGACGGTACGGAGCGCATCGGTTCAGAAGCAACGGGAACTGTGTGGATTGACCGAAGTTGAACGCGGCGGCAATCCTTCCCTAAACACGCCTTAACAAAGGCTTTGCGAAGAACGTCCTGGCGCGCGCAATGTATTGACACGTCAAGTTCCAACGCTCGGCAAGTTCACCCGGATTCCCGGTCAGGCGGCGCATCGGGGCGGTACACTTCAGTGCAGTCATCAGGAACCAAGCCCGGCATGAAACTCCAGCACCTGGGAATCGCTTTACTGCTGCACGCCGGGGCCATCGGCCTTGCGTTCTGGCAGCTGACGCCCCGCCGGGTGCAGGAGACGCATCAGCCCGCTGTGGTTTCCGCGGGGATGCGGGTGTTTGAGCAGCAGCAGGCTCAGCCGGACGAGGCGTTCACGCCGCCCCAGCCCGCGCCGGAGCAGCCGGTGGAGGGGCCCGGTGAGCTGCCTCCCCCCACCGAAATCCTGCTGCCTCCCGAAGAGCCGCAGCCTGAGCCCGAGCCGCCCCGGCCGCTGACGCCGGCTGAGGAAACCCTGCCCGCCCCGGAACCCAGCCCGCAGCCCAGCCTGTTCCCGCGCCCGCAGCCGCCCGCGCCACAGCCCAGCCCGGCCCAGCCAGCGACCACCCCGCAGCCTGTCGCCACGGAATCGAAGCCCGCCTCCAGCAGCCCGGTAACAGCCCCCGAAACGCCGCCGCGAATCCTGAACCCGGACTGGCCCCTGCTGGTGCGCAAGGGTTTCACCGGCCGCGTGGTGATTGACGTGGTGGTGCGACTGGACGGTCGCGCGTACGACATCGAGGTGATCGAGGGCACCGGCCGCGCGGAATGGGACCAGGCCCTGGTGGACACATTCCGCAACGCGAACTACCTGCCCGGCTACCTGAACGGGCAGCCGGTGATCTGCAAGCACCGCTACAGCATCACTTTCCGGCGGCGGTAGCCACTAAGGACAAGGCCGGGCTAACACCTTGGTAGATGTGTGTCCAGCCCCAGCCCTTGCGGGCTGGGCTTGGATTTTTCGCGCCTAGAAAATCCACTGCACCTGCAGGCGCACGATCCATAACACTTCGTGGTCCGCGTTGGGGCGGCTTTGGCCCAGCAGGCCGTTGCGGGTCAGCGGGTCGTTGTAGACGCCGCTGAGGTACTGGGCGTCCTTGTAGCTGTAGGCCAGCTGCTGGTCGATGTACAGCACGTCCAGCCCGAACTTCAGGCGTTCGCCCTGCAGCAGGTAGCTGGCGCTGAAGCCGTACTCCATGGCGTCGGGGCGGATCGCGCGCTGCTGCAGGTCGGTCTGGTTCAGGCCGGCGTCAGCGCCCCAGAATTCGTCGGGGTCCACGCTGCTGACGCGCACGGCAATGTTCAGGTCGATGATGTGCAGGTAGTACGAGGCCTCGAACGACCAGCCCATGTCCTCCAGGTCGCCGATGCCCTGGCGGCTGCCGTTGTCGTGGCTGTTGATGCCGCGGTTATGGAAGTCGGTGTGGCGCCAGTAGAAGGCCGCATCCACGCCGATGCCGTACCAGCGGAAGTGGCCGTCCACTGTGATCGCGTAAGTCTCGTGGCTGACTCGTGACCGGCCGGAGCCGGTGGCGGTGGCGCCGCTGTCGTTGCGCAGGTCGGCATTGTCCACGTAGCCGGTGATCAGGTTAGCGCCCAGGCCGAAGGCGAACAGCAGCTTCTCGTGCTCTTCTTCGGGCCGGCGGTCGCCCAACCCGAGCTCAAGCAGCCCCAAGGGGTGCGTTTCGACGCGAGTGTTGTACATCAGCTCGTTGTCGATGAAGTTGCTGAAGCTGTCGCCGGTCAGCGCGCCGTCCTTGTTGCGGAAGTCATCATTGGCGGCCAGCACACCGTTGTAGACGCCGAACCAGTAGCGCACCCAGGGCACGTCGTCACCGAACTGGCCGTCTATCCAGACGCCCTTGCCGTAGTCCTGGTTGAAGACCTCGTTGGCGTAGCTGCGTTCCTGAAAGTTGAGGCTCAGGCTGTCCACCTGTTCTTCCCAGTTCCAGCCGACGGGGGCCTGGCCGCCGCTGACGTTCAGGAACTGGTCAAAGGCCCAGCGTAACTGCGCGATCTCGACCAGTTCTTCGATCGGCCGGGCCCAGCTCAGGCGCACGCGATACTGGAAGTCCTTCTCGAAGATGTGGCCCTTGAACTCGGTCTTGGCCCGGGCGACGCGGAAATTGCGGAAGTCTCGGCCGTTGGTTCCGCCGGTGTCGGACGATGCCAGCTCTTCCTGGACGGTGAGGCGGAACTGGACGTGGTTCTGCACGCGCAGTGAGAAGCCATCCACATCAAAGCGCAGGCCGACGGTCTCAAGTGTCGTGGTGGTCGTTGCTTGCGCCTGAAGCGCGGCCGTGAAAAGCAGCACCGGCAGCAGCAGAATGGCTGTGCTTCGAATCATGGTTCGCCCCCATGGAACCGGGGGAGTTTATTCATTTGAGGGTTAAAGCGAAAGGGCGGCCTGATGGCCGCCCTTTGCTTTGAATCACGACACCAGTCGATCTTAGAAGATCCACTGCAGCTGCAGGCGAACGATCCACAGGTCGTTGTGGTCGGACTCGGAGCTGCCGAGGGTGCCACCGCCGAGCACGCGGCTGGTCGGCTCGTTGTAGACGCCGGCCAGGCCACCAGCGCTGGCAGCGAAGGGCACCTGCTGGCTGACCATCAGGATGTCGAAGGTAAGCTTCAGGTTGTCGCCCTGGATGTAGTAGTTGACCGACAGGCCGAGCTCGGTGGTGTCCGGACGGATACCCCATTCACGAGCGTCGCCACCCGACCAGAAGTCGTCAGCGTTGAGCATGTTGAAGCGGACGCCGACGTCGAGCTGGTTGGCCAGGATCATGTACGCAACTTCGAAGGTGAAGCCCGAGTCAGTCAGGTTGCTGATGCCAGCCTTGCCGTTGGGGCTGAAGCGGTTGGCACCGCGGTTGTGGAACTCGGTGTGGCGCCAGAAGTAGGCGATGTCCACGCTCAGGCCCATCCAGCGGAAGTGACCGTCGAGGGTGAACGCCCAGGTGTCCTGGCTGGTACGGAAGCGACCGGAAGCCGGGAAGGGCGCACCGGCGGTGTCGGCACGCGAACCACTGTTGCCAAAGGCGTCGGTGGAGTCGTAGCCGCTGGTGAACCAGTTGACGCCGAGGCCGATGGCGAACAGGATCTTGTCGCGCTCGTCTTCGCCACGCATGTCGTTCATGCCGCGGGCGACTTCACCCAGCGGGTGCGTCTCGAGGCGCAGGTTGATCATCATTTCGCCGTCAACCAGGTTGCTGAAAGTCTCGGGCTGGATGGCCCAGTCAGCGTTGCGGAAGTCGTTGTTGGCCTTCAGCACGCCGTTGTAGATGCCGAACCAGTACTTCAGCCACGGGGTGTCTTCACCCACCTGGCCGTCAATCCAGATACCCTTGGCGTAGTCCTGGTTGAACACTTCGTTGACGTAGCTGCGGTCAACGAACTGCTGGCTGCCGGAGCTGACAGCCTCTTCCCAGTTCCACTGAAGCTTCTGCTGACCTGCGTTGATGTTGATGTACTGCATGACCGCCCAGCGGAACTTGGCTTCTTCAACGATACGGTCGCCGCCGGACACCCAGTTGAGCAGCAGCTCGTACTGGAAGTCCTTCTCGAAGATGTAGCCACCCAGCCAGGTCTTGGCGCGACGGACGCGGAAGTTGATGAAGTCCTTGCCGTTCGTGCCGCTTTCGCCGCCCGCCACCTCGTTCTGGTAGGTCAGGCGGAACTGAACGCGGGTCTTCATCGTCACCTCGAACCCGTCGGTCGAGAACGTGAGACCCTTCTTGCCCAGCGTCGTGTCAGCGGCACCCTCTGCACCGCCGCGCTGGAGTGAGCCGAGGTTATCCGACTCGGAGGACTGAGCCATCGCCGGCGCAGCCCAGAGCCCCGCGCTGATCATCAGCGCAAGAGCCGTCCACCAAAATTTTGCCATGCCTTGCTCTCCCAATAGACCAGAAAAATCGTTTGTCCGTCCGTCGCTGCTTCAGGAGAACCCAGACACGTTCCTTTCCGAGGCGTGTCCGAGCCTGTGTCCTCAATCCCTGAAAGGCAGGCAGACCATAGAACCACTCTTGTTTGCGTCAACTCCGTATTGACGCCTTTTTGACGTCCCCTTCATGTGTTGCGAGCGAACGCGAGACAAATACCCCCTGACCGTTCATTACGCAACCATGAAATCCGGCGTCCATGCGCCCCTGCAAATATTCATCGGCAACCTGCGTCCGATAACTTTCACCTTTTCGAAAGGAATCTTTACACGGCCGCCGCGTGTCCCTGACGCGCATCCTCCTTTCCCGGACAGGCTGACAACTCCTTGTCCGCGGCCGGGACTGGGCCGGAAAGACTCAACTCTACAGGCGGGTTGCCCCCAAGCCTGACAGGAGAACAGGCCAGATCATCGCCGACCGGACTGCCCCCAAAGTTACTGACATACCGCGGCAAACTAACTTTGCAACGTGTGCGATGCAAGTGTCTTCAAAGCAAAAAGGAAGGTTCCCCCGTCGATTTTCGGCATACTTCAAACGCCTTTTCCGAATAACATCCCACACCTGCCGAGCATCCAAATCGGCATCCGCGTCAGATACAATCCAACACTGGCATCGGAGTGCGGCGTTGCAGAACTCGTCCGAATCAGGCCTTCACATCCCGCCGCTGCCCAAGCTGGGGCAGGAGGTGGGGCGTTTCCTGATCGAGAAAGAACTGCCCCGCGGCGGACAGGCCCGCGTCTACCGCGCTTGGCAGACCGACCTGCAGCGCCCCGTCGCACTCAAGCTGCTTCCCGCCAGCTACGCCGTGGACCGCGACGCCGTCACGCGCTTCCAGCGCGAGATCGAAAACGTCGCCCGCATCAGCCACCCCAATATCGTGCGCGTCTACGAGGCCGGACAGGTCGAAGGACACCCATTCTTCACCATGGAGTTCCTGGAAGGCCAGGACGCCGACAGCATGGTCAAACGCGGAGCCATGGACCCCGATGAAGCCGCCAGCATCATCGAGGCCGTCGCCCGCGCCGTGCATGAGGCCCACGCGGCCGGTATCGTCCACCGCGACATCAAGCCCGGCAACATCATCCTGCGCAAAGACGACACCCCGGTGCTGACCGACTTCGGCCTCGCCCAGGACCTGACGCACAGCGAGCAGCTGACCCAGACCGGCATCAGCATGGGCACGCCCGCCTACATGGCGCCGGAGCAGGCAAGGGGCGAACGCAACAGAGTGGGCAAGAAGAGCGATGTGTACGCCCTGGGCGCCACGCTGTTCAGCCTGCTGACCGGCCGCCGCCCTGCCGAGGGCGAGAGCGCCTATGAGCTGATGCTCAAGGTGGCCGAAAGCCAGGGACCCGCCTGGCCGCGCCAGGCCGTTGAGGACGTCCCCCCCGACCTGCGCGCCATCGTCGAAATGGCGATGCAGAACGACCCCGGCAAGCGCTACGAAAGCGCCGCCGATCTGGCCGACGACCTGGAGCGCTTCCTGCACGGCGAGTGGGTAGTGGCCCGCACCCGCAGCCGGCTGGCCAAGTTGTGGGTGCGCGCCCGCCGCTACCTGCCGGTGGCCGCGGTGGTGGTTGTGACACTGGCCCTGGCAGGCGGCATGGTGTACACGGGCCTGAATCCGAACGCGCCGGAGAACACCGAGGGCTCGCTGATCGACGAGGACATCCTGTCCGACGCCTTCAAGGACGTTACGCCCGAAGACATCGAGCGCCCCTTCGAGGACGGCACCTGGACCAAATCAGGCGCCGAGCAGGTAAGCCGCGGCGCAGGGGGCGAGCTGGTGCTGACCCGCGCCGGCCTTGAGCCGGTGCTGATCTCACCGCGCACCCCCACCTGCTGGGGTGATTTCAGCCTGCAGACCGACTTCCGTGTGACCGGCACGGACGGGCCGCTGGAGTTCCTGGTCGGCATGCCGGACAGCGCCAGTCGCGGGGAAACTTCCTATGTCATCGCCCTGGGGGCTGACTCGCGCGACCGCGTTGAGCTGCGCCGGCTGGGGGTCAGCGTTTACAGCGCCTACCACGGCAGCGGACTGCCGGACGCCGGGGTGCTGCGCGAAGGGACCTGGTACCGCGCCGCAATCAAGCGCAGCGGGCAGCGCCTGGAATTCACACTGGTACAGGTCGCCACCCTGACGCCGGTGGTCTCCTTCCTCTATGAAGACGACTTCCCTGCGCTGGTCGGCGGCCAGGACGAGAACGGTCCGTTCAGCCGCCAGCGCTTTGGTATCTCCGCCCACTCCGCCGAACTCAGCCTGCGCGACGTGACCGTCAGCCACCGCGACAACCAGCACAGCACGGAGGCCCTGCTGTTCAGCGTAGGCCAGTACGAGCAGGCCGAGTTGCGTCTCAGCGCCCGACTCACCGAGCCGCTGCCGCCGAGCGCCGCGCCCGAGGCGCGCAATGAGCGCGCGGCCCTGCTGTTTTTGCGCGCCCGTTGCCTCGTGCAGCTGAACCGCCCGGAGGACGCCTGGCAGGACTGCGTGGCCGCCAAGAGCCTGCTGACCGACGCGGCCTTGCGGGCACGGGTGTTCCTGCTCAGTTCACAGCTCGAGACCGGGCGCGGCAACGATTCGGCGGCGCTGGACCAGTTGCGCGTGGCTCAGTTCAACGCCGGCGGCTCCGCCCCGCGCATCTACCACGACGCCTGGGCCCGCGGCCAGGCGCTGCAGGCTTCCGAGCCGCAGCGTGCACTCGCCTACTTCGACTGGGTGGCCGCCAACGCCCTGGGCAGCCCCTGGCTGGTGTGCAACGCATTGCATGCCGGCGCGCAGCTGCGCCTGCAGGACCCCGAATCCCGCGCCCAGGCGGTCGCCGCCCTGGAGCGCATCGAGAGCGCCAACTACCAGCGCTTTGGCCGCATCTTCGTGCCTGCCCTGGTTAACTTGTTCAACCTGCGCCAGGAGTCCCTGGCGGCCGACGCCCCCAACACCGCGGGTCTCTCCCAGGCCGCGGACTGGCTGGCCCTCAGCGCCGGAGGGTATGGCGTGGACGACGGACTGTTGATCGAGCCGTTGCTGCGCGCCGCCTGGATAGGGCGACTGGCATCGGAACCCGCCGATCCGGCCCTGTGGGACAAGGCCGAACGCTGGCTGGAGGCGGCGGAGCGGGCGGGCGCCGACCCGTTGTTCCTCGAGTTCCAGCGTGCACTCATGCAGCACGAGCGCCCGCGCGGTACCACAGGCGACCAGCGCATCGAGCGCTGGCGCGCCCTGGCGGAACGCCTGCAGATGGACCAGCCAGGCCACGGCGTGCTGAGCGCGGTCAGTGACTTCTTCATCGGCTCGCCGCTCGACGCCGCAGACTTCGAGCGCCGAAATGGCGTGCTGCGCCGCGCCCTGCGCCGGGAAGTGGGCGAGGCCCCGGCCTACTGGTTCGCCGACGCCGGCGCTGATCTGCTCGCCGACTACTGTATCGCGCTGCAGCAGTCCGCCGGCAACCGTGAGGCGGCGATCGAGCGCCTGGAAACCGCGGCCCGCAGGGCGGCAGGGCCGCTGGCGCTGCTGAGAGGCCGCGCCGCACGCTGGCTGCCGATCCAGGGGTAGACTTGAAGCGCTACTGTCGCCACGAGGGCAGGGCGTAGGATGCGCGCTCCGGGTTGATGTGGAACCAGCCGGTCTGGGACTTGCCCTCCAGCGCGGCGATGTGGCTGACCTTCTCGCCCACGTACTTCCGGAACTCGTCAGCGCTGACCAGCCGGTCGCGGTTCGTGTCGGCCTCGCCCCCAAGGGCCTCCAGCGCGAAGCTGGAAAACAGGCCGTGGTTCAGATCGTCAATCTCGAGCGCTTCCATGTGATTGTCGCTGAGCGCGGCGTCCGTGGCGCTGAGCACGATGCAGCGGGTGCCCCGCGCCTCCACGCCGGCGATGATCGGCGCCAGCAGGCTGCCCGTGCGCTTGGCTTCGCGCAGGGCGGTCAGCTGCGCCTCGGTGGCCGCGCAGCGCCGGTTGCCGGGCGCCACAAACGCGCAGTCCAGCACCAGCGTCAGCGTGCGCGGGTTGTTCTTGAGCAGCGCGTCCACCGTTTCCTGCAGCGTCACGGTCTCCAGCTTGCGGGCGCCGGCCGGCTGTGCCAGCACCAGCGAGGGCTGCAGGTTTTCGTCCAGCGTGCCGATGCCGCTGAACACCAGGTAGACGTCGTCGTTGTAGCGCGCCAGGGGCGACAGCTCCTCGGCTGCCGACAGCACGGCGCGCTTGCTGGCGCGGGCGCCGATCACCGTGCGCAGCGCGCCCTCGGGCACACCGGCGTTCTGCGCCTCGAGCAGCTGCACGGCGATCGATTCCGCGTCCTTGGCCGCATAGCGGCTGAGCGGCACGGGCGGCTGGCCGTTGCCGTCCACGCCCACCACCAGGGCGACGCGTCGGCGGATGCCCTCCAGGAACTGTTCTCGCTTGACTTCCCTGGCCAGGTCGCCGGTCACATAGCGCAGGGCCGCTTTCTGGGCTTCGTTCTCGGCAATCGGCATCAGCAGCCCGCCGATGCGGGTCCAGTTCTCGACGTCGAAATGGCTGGGCGTGCTGTAGATGCTGAACAGGTTGAAGCCCTCATCCCAGTCGTCGAGGCTGCGCACCACGGTTTCCGGCGGCTGCAGGCGCTTGGAGCCCAGCTCGAGGTCACGGGTGGTCGGATACATGCGCAAATCAACGTGCAGGTTGGCGTCGAAGTCCTCGTCGGCGATCCACCAGCTGAAGATGGGGCTGACCATCCACCACACGAACATGTTCCAGCCGTAGGCGCCGTTGCTGTCCACGTATCCGACGTCGTGGCGCTTCAGCGTCGGCACCAGCACGACGTCGAGGCCCTGGCGCAGGGCGGCCGCCTGCAGCTCGTCGCGCGGGGTTTCGGGCGTGGCGCCCTCGATGGCATCGATGCGCTCGAACATGCGGTACTTGCGAAACGTGTCCAGCAGCTTGCGGTGCAGGCCTTCGGCGCCGTTCAGGCGGGCCTCGTCAGGCGTCAGCACCCAGCGCTGGGTGTCCTCGACGTTGTAGCGTTTCTCGTCAAGCTCGAGCGCGCTGCGGAAGGGCGCCAGGCCGACGCGTAGCCGCAGCGGCTGCCAGCCCTGCGGGATGATCTGCTCGTTCTTCACGTCGGCATCGAGGTCGGGCACCTCGACGTTGCTGCACGCGCTGAACGCGAACACCATTGCAAGCAGCCCGGCCAGCGCCATCAGCTTAGTCATCGGAGCCTTCGTCTTCATTCAGCTTGAAGTCCTGCGCGCAGCGGAAGCCGCGCCCGATTGAGCGGTCCAGCAGCTGCGCCACGCTGTGCTTGGCGCGGCGGGCGTAGCGGAAGAACAGCTCGGGGCGCAGACCCGGCTCGGCGCCTTTCACCACGGCGCGGTTCTCCTCTCGCTGCGCGGTCCACTCCGCCACGTTGCTGCCCAGGTCGCGCACGCCCAGCACGCTGCGGTCCCACTCCGTGGTGCCGACCTCGCGCGGCTCACTCACGCCGTCCGCGGGGCCGTCTTCGCGGGCGCCGAAGGGATAGTCTCCGTTTTCGGCGGCGTCATCGGTGCGCGGAGCGCCCGCCGCCACTTCCCATTCGTCCGGCGCAGGCAGGCGCTTGCCGACCCATTTCGCGTAGGCCGCCGCCTCATACCAGCTGAGGCCCGTGACCGGGTGCTTGGCCAGCGAAGGGTCAAAGCCGCCCTTGGTCCACGAGGCCGGACCGGGCGAGCCGGTGGCATCGACGAACAGGCTGAGGTACGGCACCACTTCTTCCGGCCAGAGCGCAGTGTTGGCGTAACCGCCGTCGTCGATGAACTGCTTGAACTGCTCGTTGGTGACCAGGTACTTGTCTATGAAGACGAAGCTGCTGAGCTCAAACACGCGCTGCGGGTTGTTGTCGCCCTCGCGGTTGCTGCCCACCAGGAAGCTGCCGCGCGGCAGCAGCACGAGGTCTTCAGACACCTGCTTCAGGGCCACGCGCATCTTGATGTCCATCAGCTGCGCGTTGATGTCGGCGATGATGGCCTTGTCGCGGGTGAACTCGAGGGCGCGCTCGAACAGCTCGCCCTTCACGCGGTCGTCCTCGGCGGCCAGGCCTTCGTTGTACAGCGTGCTGCCCAGGCGTGCGATCACTTCGTCCTGGTAGGTGAGCGCGCGCGTGTTGTAGTCCGGGTCGGTCAGGTCGGGCAGCAGCGCGGCGTACCCGTCCAGCACGCGGCTCAGTTCTTCGCCGGTCTTTGCTCGCACGTCGCCGGCGCGCAGCTCCTCGAGGCGGGCCAGCTGCATCATGCGCTGCAGCTCGGCGCGGTCCTTGTCCGTGGCGTACTGGCTGGTCTCGGCTTCCTTGAGCGCCGCCTGGATGTCCGACTGCGCCAGCACCCAGCTGCGTTCCGCGATGCGCTGGCGCGCGCCCTGCAGCAGGCGCGTGAAGCGCGACTGCTCTTCGATTTTCTTGTCCAGCACCGTGCGCGCCGCCGCCAGCTTTTCCTGCAGGCGCCCGGTGCCCAGCGCCGTGTTCAGCATCAGGTCGGCCACGTCGTAATGGCCGCCGTCCATGGCGCGTGTGGCGAAGTCCAGCGCCGCCTGCGCCTTGATATCGAGCGCATCCCCGCGCAGCTTGTCGCCCGCGGCGCCGGCCACGTTCACCGCGAGGGCCTGGTCGCACACGCTGATTACCTGCACCAGCTTCTGGGATGCCTGGCCGTATTGTTCCGCGGTCAGGTTGCCGGCAGCCTCGTGCTCTTTGCGGGCGCCCTCCACCAGGCCGCGCAGCTTGTTCAGCTCTTCCTCCGCCTTGCGCCTGTCCTCGTAGGCCTTCAGCCAACCGCCGATCTCGCCCAGCGCCTGCACCACCTGGGCCTTGTCGTCGTCGCGGCCGGTGAGCTTGATGGCCTGCACCTGGCGGTAGCGGTCCTGGGCGTCCTCGTAAAGCTGGCGCTGGCGGGCGGCCGTCTCGCCGGCGGCTTCGGCGGCGCGCGCGTCGGCGAGGGCCTGGTTGGCGGTCTGCAGGGCCTGGTCGAAGTCCTGCTCGGCCTGTTTCTGCTGCTCGGCGCGCTGGCGCTCTTTCTCGGCAATGGTGATCGCCACGCGCGCTTCGCTGCTGACGTTGTTCGCGGCCTGCCTTGCCGCCAGGGCGTCTTCGTCTTCGCCCAGGGTCAGGATGGCCGAGTCGTACTTGCGGATCGCTTCCTGGGCCAGCTTGTCCGCCCTTTCGTAAGACTGCGCGCTCAGCGCGCTGCGGGCGCCGGCGGCGTCCTGGTCGGCTTCCGCCACCAGCTGGTTGGCGCGGTCGACCGCGGCCTGCTGGGCTGCGTTGTAGGCGAGCACACCACCCACGCTGAGCGCGCCGATCACCAGAAGCACCATGATCAGCCCCACCTTGTGACGGGCGATCCACTTGCCGATCAACTGGCCCAGCGAATACTCGACGGCCGCCAGGGTGCGCCCTTCCTGCCAGGCGCGCAGGTCGTCGATCAGCTCCTGGGCGCTGCGGACGCGCTTGTGGGGCTGCTTGATGATGCACTTCATCGCGAGCTGCTCGAGCTCGGGCGGTATCTTTCGCTCGGGCGTGCGTTTGGCGGGCGGCTCGGGCTCGAAGTTCTTGACCTGGTCCAGCACCTGGGCGCTGGTCTGCGCGGTCCAGGGCGTGACCAGGCACAGCAGCTCGTACAGGATCACGCCCAGGCTGAACACGTCGCTTTCCGGGCCCATGGTGTTGACTTCGCCGCGGGCCTGCTCGGGCGACATGTAGCTGGGCGTGCCCAGGATGCTGCCCGCCATGGTGCGCGCGGCGTCGTCGTCCTGGCGGTCGGAACGCACCTCGCGGTCGGCGGTGTCTTCCTTGCGCCCGACGATCTTGGCGACGCCCCAGTCCATGATCTGCACTTCGCCGAAGCGCCCGACCATGATGTTGGCGGGCTTCAGGTCGCGGTGGATCACGCCGCGGCTGTGCGCGAAGGCCACGCCTTCACAGACCTTGATGAAGATGTCCACCAGGCGGCTGACCGGGAAGGCCTGCTGAGCGCTGGGGTCGTTCTTGCGCAGTCTCTTGATGATGCTGGACAGCTCTTCGCCCTCCACCAGCTTCATGGTGAAGTACAGGTTGCCGCGGCCGTCCACGCCGATTTCGTGCACGGGCACGATGTTGGGGTGCTCGAGCTGGCCGGTGATCTGGGCTTCCTCGAGGAATCTCTCGACCAGGTCCTTGCGGTCGAGCATTTCCTTGCGCAGCACCTTCAGGGCGACGCTGCGGCGCAGGTCGTTGTCTTCTACCTCGATTACCTTGCCCATGCCGCCGCGGGCGATTTCGCGGATCACCGAGTAGCGCTTCTTCTTGCCGCCCTTGAGGCGGCCCATGGCGCCTTCGCCGGCGCCGATCTTGACGCCCTGGCCCAGTCCCATCTGTGCGCGCAGGTCGGCCAGGGTCATCTCCTGGCCCGTCACCACGTCGGAGTCGCGCGTGATGTTGCTTTCGACCCCCAGCTTGCTCTCGGAGCGGTCACGCAGGCCCGGGCGCGCCTGCTCACCGGTGGCGAACTGGGTGCGGCTGCCCGTGGTGACTCCGCTTTCGTCCGTTACGTCCTCGAGGCTGATGTTGCTGTCGTCGTACACCGTGCTGGCGTCGGTGGGGAACTCGCCCGGCACGGTGACGCCTGCCTCGATGTCCGAGTCGTCGGTGATCTCGCGGGTGGGCCTGCGCTCGGCCGGGGCCTGGGGCGGCGTGGTGGCGACGAAATCCTGATCGTCATCTTCAGCGCCGGCGCCAACGGCGGCCTTGAGGCTTTCCGAGTCGAACAGCGTGCTGCCGTCGGCGGGCCGGGGCGGCGCGATGGAATCTTCCAGCAGCTCGGGCGGCGTGATGGTGAGGTCGGCGGGCGGGCCGAAGTAGCCGTCGTCGGCCTGCTCCATCACCTCGTTGACGGCGCTGTCCACCATGCGCACAGAGGTCTCGTCCGATTCCTCGGCATGGGAGGAATCATCATCACCGAAGGACGCGAAGTCCTCTGTGGCGCCCTTGCTGGCACGCATCTGGAAAGCGGGGGCGGGGGCGGGCTCCGGGACGGCATCGCCACGGATACCGCTGATGCCCAGCGCGGTGTCGCTGGCCGTGCGGCCGGGGTCGCTCCTGCGGGCCGTCTCGAAGCGCTCGGTGTCTTTCTGGCGCGGGCGCAGCTGGTCCTCTACGAAAGTATCGCCCGAGCTGGAAACCGGCGCATCCGCCGCCAGGACTTCCTCTTCCTCCTGCTCGATGCCTTCCAGGTCGCCGATGTCGAGGTCATCGGCCTCCAGGTTCTGCAGCGCGGAGTCGATGTCGCCGATGATGGTGTCGTGCACCTCGGCGGGCTGCAGCGCGCGGCCGGCGTTAAAGCCCATGGTGGGGGTTTTTTCGCCGATGATCTGAGGCTGCTCGAACTCGGTGTCGAGGGCGGGGATCTGCTCGGAGTCGTTTTCCTCGAACAGGCTGTCTCCGCTGGCCGAGCCGGGCGGCGGAAGCTCCATCTCGAGGTGGCTGTCGCTGGCGCCCGAATCGGCAACCGCGTAGCTGGGCGCCAGCGGCTCGACCAGGCGGGGTACTTCATCGAACTGCTCATCCTGCGGGTCCAGCTCGATGTCCGTGAGCGCCGCGAAACGCTCGGTGGTGCCGCGGCCGCCGGATGTATCCTGCTCAAGCAGGTCGGGCTCGAGCACCGGCTTCAGGCCGCCGTCGCTGATGCGGGCGGTCAGGTCGGCGATGGTGTCGTCGGGCCCGGCATCCAGGATTGCCAGTGCCGCCTCAACGCCGAGCAGCCCCTGCTCGACGGCCAGTTCGTGCGCGCCGAGGTCGGGCTCGTGGCGGCGGCGCCGGGTCAGCTCGGCACGCAGGCCGCGAACCTGGGACTCGGAAAGCAGTCCCCGTTCGCGGGCGCGTTGCAGAAAGATGTCGTCCAGCTGCTCGCTCATGTTCTATTTCAGCAGGAACGTCCGGAACGCGTTGGTGCCGATGGCACGGCCCAGGATCGTACGTTCACCGAACACGGCGTAGTATCGTCCCGTCGCCGGATCGTACAAGCCCGTCGCAGCGGAAGTATTGATGCCGCCGGGCGACGCCAGGTAGTGCCACATCGGGCCGTTGGTGCCGACCACTATCGCCTGCGCCTTGGACTTGCCGCCTGGCGCATGCAGGATGCGGCTGCACTCATCGTCGTACACGCCGGCACTCAGGTTCACGTCCTCTTCCTGGCCGGTATTGGCGACGCTCAGTGAGCTCCAGTTGCCGGTAGTGGCGGTAACCGGGGTGAACGCGTGCAGCTGGCGGTTGGGTCCTGAGACGCTGCTGTTGCCGCCGCACACCAGCAGGCGGCCATTGCGGCTGTCGAAGCCGATGGTGGCGTTGATTCGCAAGTCAGGCGGCGTGCCGACCAGCGTCGTGCACTGCACCCAGCTGCCGGGCAGGCCCGATGACAGGTCCAGGTACCACAGGTCGTTCTTGCGGTTGCCGCTGTTGTCGACCCCGCCGAACATCCAGATCCTCTGGTTGGCCGCGTCGAAGCACATGGCGGCTTCGCGGCGCTTGCCAGGGCCGTTTCCGCGTTCGACCCAGGCGCTGGTGGTGGGGTTGAAGGTCCACCACTTGTCCGTGGTGTTGGCAGTGGAAGTGCTGGACTGGTCGCCGCCGTACATCACGAACAGGCTGTGGATCGGGTCCCAGACCGCGGCCGCCCCCCACAACGCCGGAGGCAGGTCGCCCGTGGCCGCCTTGCGTGTCCAGGATGCCGTCCCCGAAAGCTGGCTGAAGGTCACCACCCATGTCTCGTTGCTCACGCCGTGGTCGCACAGCCCGCCGTAGATGATGCCCTCACCCCCACCGAAGCCGCCGGCCGCGCTCTTGCGCCCCTGGGGCCGGATGTTCGCGGCCGCGGCGGGCGCAAAAGCGCCGGTACCCGGGTTGAACGACCACAGGTCACCGAATACGCCCTTGGCGGGCAATTCACCGCCGAACAGGTAGGACCCCAGGGTGTCGCAGCGGGCAAAGACGGCGTCGCCACGCGGCAGTGGGCGCTCGCTCACCGGGTTAACAAGTGTCCAGTCCGCGCTGCCGCCTACGAAGTCGACTCGGTACAGGTCGCTGTTGTAGTTGGTCTTGCCGGTTTCGCGCCCGCCAAACACGTGGATGCTGCCCGAGTGATGGTAGACGCTGGGATTGAGCAGCCCGTTGCCGGGGGGGCTGCCCACGGAGGCAACCACGGTCCATTTCCAGCTGGACGTATCAATCGCCCAGACCTTGTTGGACGCTCCGCTCGTGCTGTTCTCCGCGCCGACGAAGTAGTGAACGCCGGCACCGGAGTCAAACGTGTGCCCCACCACGTTGACGTCCGAGGGAGCCAGTTGCGGCTGTTGCAGTGTGGTCAAAGGGAGCCAGCTGTTGGCGGTGCCGCTGGTCAGGTCGGTATCGAAGCGGTACAGGCCGCCCTTGTCGCCCATGATCTGCAATTCTTCGCGAGCGGGATCCCACCAGCAATGATAGCGGTTGGTGCCGCCCAGTTTGGGCGCGTAACTGTTACCGCCGGCGGCGATGAGCTGCCATGAGGCCGGGGTCGGGCCCGTCACGTTCGTCAGGTCCAGCGAATAGACCAGGACCGTATCACCGGAGCCCTGGGCCACCACGGCGAGCAGGCGTTTGGTCACTTCGTCGCACACACACATGATCGAGTTTGGCGACTTGGGGAAATTCGCGCCCGTAGAGATGCCGGAGTAGGCGCCGATGGCGGGGCTGCCGGACAGGCTCAGGTACAGCGGCACGTCGTCGTGGTTGACGGGAGATGTCTCGCTGTGGCCGCCCACCACCCAGAGCCGGTCGTTGGTCGGATCCCAGACCTGACAGGCATCGCCGCGCCCGATGGTGAAGTTGCCGATCTCGGACCAGTTCTGGCCGTCGCCGGTAATGCAGACAGTGACCTCATCAAAGGGGTTGGGCGATGCATTGGCCGTGCAGCGGACGGTGACGAAACGGTCGATCGAGGTCGGAGCCGGGGTGTAGAGTCCGCTCGAGCCGAGGTTGCCGAAGCTGGTGCCGCTGAAGCTCCAGGTCACGTTCTGGGAGGCAGACGTCGGATAGACCACCGCGCTGAACTGGATGGGTGAGGAGTACTGGGTACGCGAAATGGTGATGCCTTCGCCCGGGCTGATCACCACGCTGGTGGGAGGGGTGATGGCATTCGGGTTCACGGTTACGGTAGCGCTGGCGGTGATATTGGTGTCAACGGCGCTGCGGGCCGTCACGGTGACGATCTGCACCGCCGCTGAAGTCGCGGGCGGCGTGTAGTAACCCGTGATGTTGATGCTGCCGACACCGGGGCTGAGCTCCCAGGTCACGGCCGGGTTCGCGTTGGCCGGCACAAAGTTGGTGGCCGTGAACTGCACGCCTGCGCCGCCCGCGAATACCGAGGCTGTACCGGGAGACACCGCGAAGCTGGTGGGCGGCGGCGCCACCAGGATGAATTCAAAGAAGCCGAACACGCTGGGCTTGGCCTGGCTTACTGCTTCGATGCGCACGCTTGTCGGGCTGGGCAGGGCCTGAGGCGCGGTATATACGCCGGAGCTGTCCACCGTGCCCACCGTGCTGTTGCCCGATCCCCAGTCCTGATTGTCCCACCTCACCCGCCAGTTGACGCCCTGCGGGGCGGCCGCCGGCAGCACCAACGCTGAGAACGCGATGGACGCCCCCAGGCGCAGGTTCGAGTTCACCCAGTCGGGCGGATTGTCGGCCGGCGCTGTGACCTGCACGGTCGTCGGTTCAGGCTGTACGGTGACACTGGCTGTGCCGGGCGCCACGGAAGGATCCACGCACCAGGCGCGGATGGTGACGGGATTGGACGCCGGCACGCTGGCGGGCGCGGTGTAGAGTCCGGACGTACTGATGGTGCCGTTGGCGTTGCCGCCCACAACCTCCCAGGTCACGAATTGCGGCGCGCTGGCCGCGTTCGCCACCTCCGCGCTGAACTGCTGGGAGGAGCTTACCAGCATCGAATGGGAGGCGGGCAGCACCGTCACGCCTGTGGGCTTGGTGCCCCACCACAGCTTGTACGACTTGCGCACGGTGGTGAAGAATGTTGGGTCGTCAATCTCGCACCACAGCGTGACGTAGTCGCTGCCGGGGGGCGGCGTGGCCGGCGCCTGGTACAGCACGCGTTGCGTGCCGTTGCCACCGGTCATCTGCGTGCCCACCACGCCCGCGCCGCCGGTGAAGTCCATGTCGGCCGCGTTGCCGCCGCCGAGCAGGCTGGCGGCGTCGCCGATGTTGCACGCGATCTGGTGTTTGAGCTGGATTACCCCGCTGCCGGCATAGACGGCATCGATGCGCACGTTGGGGTTGGCGTTGATGGCGTCGGTCAGCGCCTGGCCGAACTCATCCTGGGTGGTCATACCGGCGATGCTGATCAGCAGGTTGCCCACGCCGGAAAGTCCGTTGTTGTCAAACTCGTAGACATGGCTGCCATTGAAGCCGTCGTCGATGCTGAAGGTCGAGCCGTCGTTCACCGAGGCGCTGACCGTGACCGATCCCTGCGAGTACTGCAGCGAACCGCCGCCCACCGTCAGCAACGTGCCGTAGTCGGCGCCGGTCTGCTGGATGCGCCACAAGGTGTCCGTCACCGTGGCCGAAGACGGGTTGACGGTGCGATCCAGGTAGACCTGGCCGGAGCCCACGACCGTCACGTCGTCAACGGCGTTGGGCGTACCGCCGGCATCCGTGGTGAACACGTCGATGCTGATCGGCGCCGCCCCGGCCGGGTTGTTGATGATCGGAAACGACGAACTGACGAACACCGGCCCGGTCAGGTCCGCAGTCGGGGTCGCGCTGGGCGGGTGGTCCGTCGGCGTCACGCGCAAGGTTACGGATGCCGCGTTCGCGCCCGCGAACGCGATGTTGGTGTCCCAGATCAGCACGTTCTGCTCGCCGACCGGCGCCGACGCCAGCGTAGAAGGATTACCGAACACGAAGTCGGACGCCGTAAGCGCCACGTAGTTCACGCCGTCGGTCGAGTACTCAATGTCGATGCTGACCGGGTCGGACTGCGCGTCCTGCACGGTAATCACGACCGGGATGTTGCCCGAATCCTGCAACGCCTGAACATCCAGCACCGAAGGGGCCTCGTTGCCCACCAGCGAGAACACATCCGACACCACCGGCGTGCCCGCATTGGCATCGGCCGGCGTGAGCAGCAGTGCAACGTTCGGGTAGCTGTTCGACCAGGGTGTGATCTGCCCGATGTCCGCCAGCGCGTCCCACACGATGTTATAGCCGGTGGGGCTGGGGGTGGTGGGGAACGGCCCGGCGATACCGGACGAGAACTGGCTCACCAGCGTGGCCGGGAACCAGTTGGTGCCGTTGAAGGTGTACTGCACGACCACCACGGCGGCGTTGCTTTCCTCATCGTGCAGGGTGATGTCCAGCGGCACCTTGCCCGTAAAGCTGAGTCCGTCGAGGTTCGACAGCAGCTGGATGGTCGGCGCCCCGTTCACTGAAGTGTCAATGGAGTACGGCCCCGCCACGACCGGCGAACCCAGGGTCGGCGCGCCGTAGCCCGACGGCTGGTCCTGCGGCTGCAGCTTGATCAGCACGTCACCGACGAAGTCATAGAGTGAAGTGGGAGCTGCCCAGATGAACTGGCCGGCCGAGCCACCCTGGCTGGTAAGCAGCCCGGTTGGCGGGTTGCCGATCAGTTCATAGCTGGGCGACATGGGATCGGTGTCTACCGGGATAAAGTTCTGGCCCTGGTCGATCGAGTACCAGACGTCCAGGGTGCCCAGGTCGCTGTTCTGGTCGGCCAGTTCAAAGGTCAGCAGCACGACGTCCTGGCCCGTGGCCTGGATGTTGGAAATCTGCGGCGCCTCGTTGCCGATCGTCTGGTTGCCCAGCGTCGCCCAGCTGCCGGGGCCGGTCGGGTCGCTGGCGCGGATGCGCAGCGTGATGTCGCCGGTTACCTGCGGGCCGAGGTCGGTGGCGAAGTCCCACTCGAACGTGTGGTTCATGCCGCCCGCGCTGCTGGAAAGCCCGCTCACGCCGTCGCCGCCCGTGCCCGCAAAGCAGGGCTGGAACGCGCCGCCCGCCACCGAATACTGAATCTCCACGCTGCACAGGTCGTTGTTGGCGTCCAGGATCGTGTAGTTGATCGCGGCCGGAGACTCCTCGCGCGTCAGGCTTGTAACCACCACCGCCGGCAGAACATTGGTTGAGGGCGGAGGTGGGTCTGACTTGTCGTCGTCATCACCGCCGGACAGGCCGAGGATGGCGCCTAACGAGCCGCCGCCCGCCGCAACGAGACCGGGGCCGCAGCCGGAAGTAAGGAACGCGCAGCCCAAGAGGCACAGGCTTGTCACCAGCAACAGAACGCGCCGCATTGCTTCCTCCATGACACGTGATTTTGCGAAACAACGGGGCCTATGATAGCGGTCAAAGGGGCAATCGCCAACGAAACAATCTTACATATAGCCAGAGTTTTGGCCGTTTCTCACAGAATGTACAATAACAGGCTGGGATTGTGCCCTCTTCAGTGCTGAACCATGTTGTGACACAAGCGGCGTAGACCTTCAAGACCTGAAACAAAGCGGGTCCATCGTGACGTCGATGGACCCGCTTGCACTATTGTCCCGAACTACGGGCCCTTCTTCTTGGGAGGCTTGGGAGGCTTCGGGGGCTTGGGGCCGGGACCACCGGGACCGCCCGGACCACCGGGACCGCCCGGACCACCGGGACCCCCACCCGGGCCACCGGGACCGCCACCCGGTCCGCCCGGGCCACCGGGCCCGCCGCCCGGTCCGCCGGGGCCTGGGCCCTGGGGCGGCTGATGGTGGGCCTTGAACTCGGCCAGGTCCACGCTGCCGTCCTTGTCATCGTCCCAGTCGTTGATGCTGGCCTGCGGGATTTCGGTGTTGTCCAACTTACCGTCGTTGTTCTTGTCGAGGTGCCTGAACGCATCCTCGGGCTTGGGCGGCATCGGCTTCCAGTGCGCCTTGAACTCTGCGAGGTCGATGTCGCCGCTCTTGTCGTCGTCGAAGTCCTTGATCATGCGCTGGTCAACTTCCGTGTTGTCCAGCACGCCGTCGCTGTTCTTGTCCAGGTTGTTGAACACGTCATCAGGCTTGGCCGGCTTGGGCGGGTGGGCCTTGAACTCGGCCAAGTCGATCTCGCCGTCCTTGTTGTCGTCCATGTCGGTGACCATCTGCTGCGGCACTTCGGTGCTGTCCAGCACGCCGTCAGCATTGAGGTCGAGGTGCCGGAACACGTCCTCGGGTTTGGGCTGCGGGCCGGGGCCGGGGCCCTTAGGCGGCTGCCAGTGAGCCTTGAACTCGGCGAGGTCGATGTCGTGGCTCTTGTCGTCGTCGAAGTCCTTGATCATCTGCGGCGGGACTTCCTTGTTGTCCAGCACGCCGTCGCCGTTCTTGTCCAGGCGCTGGAACTCGCCGTCGGGGCTGGGGCCCGGCTTGTAGTGGGCCTTGAACTCCGTGAGGTCGATGTCGCCGCTGCTGTCGTCGTCGAAGTCGGCCAGCATCTTGGCGTCGACCTCGGTGTTATCGAGCTTGCCGTCGTTGTTCTTGTCCAGCACCTTGAAGGCGTCGTCCGGGTCGGGCGGCAGGGGCGGCTTCCAGTGCGCCTGGAACTCGGTGAAGTCGATCTCGCCGTTCTTGTCGTCGTCGAAATCGGTCATCATCTGCGCCGGCACTTCATTTGAATCGAGCACAGAATCGCTGTTGCCGTCCAGGTGGTCGAACACGTCCTGCGCGGTCGGCGGCGCGTGCGGCTGCGGCTGGCCGGGGCCGGCCTGCACGGTCTGTTGCGCGGGGGCCGTGAACAGCTGCGGCGCCTGCGCGCCGTGCAGTGTGGCGGCGCCCGCGATCACGCTCAGGCCCAGGGCAAAGCCCTTGGCGCCGAAGCGCGCGAGCAATCGGGAATCCAACATCGGGTCGTTCTCCAGTGGAATGGGTGAAAAATCGGGGAAACGGTTAGGGGTAGCGGTGACCTCGAACTCGGCGGGGCCCTGTGCCGAGACACGACGGTCGCCCACAAGAATCTCGTAGCCGGCGCCTTCCTCAAGCTTCACGCGCACCGTACCCAGCGCCAGGCGCGCGCCGTGCTCGTGCGGCTTGATCAGCGTATTCGCCTGCAGGCTCAGTGTGACGCCGCTGGCCGGGCGGTGCTGCGCGTACTCGGCCTCGAACAGCCGGTATTCGTCGTACATCACGGCCACCTGGCCCGGCACGTTTTCCGGCCAGGGCTGCGGCTCCGGCGCGCGGCTGGGCAGGATCAGCACCGCCACGATGGTGGCCGCGGCGGCGACCGCACTCGCCGCCGCCACCAGCCGGATCAGCCGCCCGCGCTGTTTGCGTTTGGCGCCATGCACGAGCGCCAGCTTCTGGGCGCGGTAGACGTCCGGCAGCTCGGGGGCGTGTTCGCCCGCGTGCTTCAGCCAGGCGCTGATGTTCTCGAGCCCGCCACCGGCCTGGGCGTCCGCGTAGGCCTCGAACTCGCCGGCCAGCTCCGGGTCGGCCGCGATGGCCGCCTCGAAGGACGCGAGTTCATCGGGCGCGAGTTGGTCGCGCAGGGCCCGCTCAAACATGTGGCGCACGTCGGTCATGAGTGATCGCCGAATTCCGGCAGCCTTCCCAGGCTTTCCTTCAGGTTCTGTTTGGCGCGGCTGAGCAGCATGGCCGTCGCGCCGACTGTCTTCCCCACGGTTTCCGCTGTTGCCTTCAGGGACAGCTCCTCGAAATAGCGCAGCAGCACCACTTCGCGTTGTCCCTCTTCCAGTGCGGCCAGCGCCCCCAACAGCGCTTCCCGTACTTCGTTTTCTTCCGCCCGGCTGAGGTCGGCCCGTGTGTGGGCCTGTTCCAGCGAGCCTTCCGCCTTGCGCACCCTGCCGCGGCGCACGTGGTCAACACAGGCGTTGCGCAGCACCCGGAACAGGAAGGGCAGCGGGTCGCCCTTTTCCCAGGGCTTGTGGCCCTTTTCATACAGGCTGACAAACGCCTGCTGGGCCACTTCCTCGCCGTCGTTCACGTTGCCAAGCATCCGGGCGCAGAAACGCACCGCCCGTGAGAAGTGCTCCTCGACGAGCCGACTGAAGTCCCAGTCGCGATGCTCAGCAGTCATCCAGACGCCGCTCACAACAGACTCACGCGCGGGGGGTGCAAACTTTCACGCGTAAAACCGACTTTTTCCCCGGGCCGCACTTGAAGCAATTTGTGCGTGGCCGTCGATAGCCTTCAACCCCCGTTATCTCGAGGGAAAGGCGGAATAGTTGAAGTGTGAACTTCTGGCCATGATGGACGCAATCTACAGTGCTTGCCGTTGTTGACTGACTAACCGACCTACGGACAAGGAGACTGTGATGCACCGAGATGACGTTTTCCAATGGGGTACCGTCTCACGGCTGGCTTTGCCCGCCCTGCTGCTGGGCGCGCTGCTGCTGGGCGGCTGCAGCGATGACGACGATGACGACGGCGGCGGAGGCGGCTCCGGCATCGTGGTCCATGCCATCCCGGGCTTCGGCGCCTTCTATTGGCGCACTGACGGCGGCAGCGCCGTGGGCCAGACCGGCCGCAACGGCGGCAGCGGCGGTGACGTTGATTTCTCCGCGGACGGCGGAGTCGGCCCCGATGACGGGCGTCCGCGCCCCACACCGGCCACCAACTTCCTGACCGCCACGGAACTGGGCGACAACCTGGTGACCTACACCGAGCTGACCGGCCTGCAGGCGCCGGTCATCGTCGGAACCGTCGCCACGTTCAACCTGCCTGCCGGCACCGGCTTCAACCTGCCGGCTGGCGCCACGCTGAATCTGTCCGACGCGACAGCCGGCGTGGTCGACTCGGTGGTGATCGTGACCGACGACATCGTGCGGATCAGCGGCCCGATGCTGACCACGCGCAGCGGCGCCCCTTCCGTGAGCCTGGGTTTCACCAGCACGCAGATCGGCGGGCCCAGCATCGTCGTGGAGAGCAGCCTGAACGGCGTCGGCGACGCGGGGTTCAGCGGCGGCAACTTCTACCTGTACGCGAGCTACGGCACGCTGATGGCCTTCGGTACCGTGAACGTGAGCGGCGGCGCGGCCACGGCGGCGCTGGATGCCGGCTCGGGCGGCGACATTGAGTTCGCCGCGGGCCAGGACCTGCTGATCCCGTACGGCTCGGTCAGCGCGACCGGCGGTCACGCCGAGGGCAACGCAGGCGTCGGCGGTGATTTCGACCTGTCCGCCAACTACTCGCTGACCCAGGTCAACGTGTGGGGCGCCTTGCTTGACGGCGGAAACGGAAACGCCGGCAACGGTGGCAGGGGCGGCGAGTTCGAGTCCAGAATGGGCGGCCACACCAATGTGGCCGTGCGCTTCAGCGGCAACGGCGGCAACACCAACGGCAGCGGCACCAGCGCCGGCAGCGGCGGGTTCTGCAACGTGGTGGCGGCGGACGCCACCGGCATCGTGTATGGGACGGCCAACGCCGGCAGCGTAATCACCGGCGGCGCCTCGGGCGGCGGCGAAGTTTTCTTCGGCGGCTATTACGGCCGCGACGTCGAGCTGCGCGGCAGCGTAAACGGCGGCACCGGCCCTGACGGCGGCAATGGCGGCTTCATGGCCATCCACTTCTCGAACGCCCGCGGCGCCCTGCTGGCCGCCTCGGCGCATGGCGGCAACGGCGTAACCAATGGCGGCGACGCCGGTGTCATCGCCCTCACCGGCTTTGACGGCAGCGACCTCAACCTGCAGCTCGCCCGCATCGAGGGCGGCGCCCGCGGCGGCAACGCCACCGCGAGCGGCGGCGACGCGGGCTTCGGCGGCAACATCCTGCTCGGTTATGAGCCCGGCATGTCCGCTGCCCCGCCGGTGAATGCCACGGCCGTGGAGCTGTACGGTAACGCCGATGGCGGCGACGCGCCCGACGGCAACGCGGGACGGGGCGGCTGGATCGGCAGCACCGGCGCAGTGTCTTCGATCGCCGGCTTCCTGCTGCGCGGCACGGCTAACGGCGGCACCAGCAATACCGGTGGTGCCGGCCAGGGCGGCAGGATCGGCATGATCGCCCAGGCCGACGCCCACTTCGACGCAGTGATCGACGCCGAGGCCCGCGGTGGCGACGCCACCGGCACGGCCGACGGCGGCAGCGGCGGATTGCTGGAGATACACGCCTCCAGTATCAACGGCAACTATGGCTCGGCGCGCCTGCGCATGAAGGCAAACATACGCGGCGGCAACGCTGTCAACGGTAACGGCGGCACGGGTGGCGAGATTCTGTTCTCCAACGCCGGCGGCGGAAGCTTCGTGGCCGAACACAGCGCCATTGACGCCCAGGGCGGTGACAGCCAGACCGGTGACGGCGGCTATGCCAATTCCATGTACGCCAACTTTGACGGCCCGGCCAGCTTCGTCGGCGGCTACATCAACACCGGCGGAGGCAACGGCGCGACCGTCAGCGGCAACGGCAACGGCGGCGACGGCGCGGACAACATGGAGTTCGCGAGCACCGGCTACTCCCTGATCCTGTCGCTGAACCTCTACAACAACGGCGGCTCAGCGGGTGGCACCGGCAACGGCGGCGGCGGCGACAACGACATCCGCTTCTACCTGGACCAGGTCGGCGGAAACGGCGCTTACCTCGAACTGCGCGGCATCCTGGAAACCCGCGGCGGCGACGCGCGCGGCACCGGCGCAGGCGGCCAGGCCGGCGAGGTCGACGTCAACGACGCCGGCGCGATCCTGGTGGAGGCCACCATCAACTGCAGCGGCGGCAACTCCGTGGGCGGCGCTGGCGGCGGCACCTACACGCCGCAGTTCCAGTGCGACGGGCCCCTGGTGTTCCGCGGCGTGCTGACCGCCAACGGCGGCAACGGCGCAACCACCGGCGGTGCAGGCGCCACCGTCAACATCGGCGAAGACACGACCGGCGAAGTAATCATCGAGCGCACGGCCGTGATCCGCGCCAACGGCGGCAGCGGCGCCACAGGCGGCAACGGCGGGACGATCAACCTGAACCCCGCAGGCACGGGCGGCGCCACCAACACCAACCTGCGCGAAGAACCGGGCGCGATCTACGAGGTGCTGGGCGGCGCAACCGGCGGCAGCGACGGCACGATCACCCGCGACTAGCCGCAGCAATCAGAGGCAGCAAGCGCAGGGCCGGGGGAAACCCCGGCCCTGCTGCTTTCAGCGCGAGGGGACGGGCTACGGCCCCGTTGCCAGCCGGAGATGGATGTCTCAGCGCCGCGTGCCCGTTCCGACACTGAGGTGGCGGATGGATGCGATGGCGATACGCGGGCGGGTTCAAGGTCAAGTCGCGCCCGGCTTTGAGCAGGTGCGCGAAGAATTCGAACGCAACTTCAGCCGGCGCGGCGAAATCGGCGCGACCGTGGCGGCGTACTGGCGCGGCCAGAAGGTCGTCGACCTGTGGGGCGGTCGCCGTTCGCCCCACGGCGACGAACCGTGGCTTGAGGACACACTGGTTGTCGTCTACTCAACCACCAAGGGCGTTTCCGCGCTGACCCTGGCGCTGGCAAACGCGCGCGGGCTGCTGGATTACGACCAGCCGATCGCCCGCTACTGGCCGGAGTTCGCACAGAACGGCAAGGCGGCCGTCACGGTGCGGCAACTGCTGGGCCATGAGGCCGGGCTGGTGTGGACGGACGAAGAGCTGACCATCGACCGCCTGCACGACCTGGACGACGTCGCGCGCGTACTGGCGCGCCAGAAGCCGGCCTGGCCGCCCGGCACACGCCACGGTTATCACTCCATGACGATCGGGCTCTACATGCAGGAGCTGATCCGGCGGGTTGACCCCGCGCATCGCACCCTGGGCCGCTTCTTTCATGAGGAGATCGCAACGCCGCTGGGCCTGGAATTTTACATCGGCCTGCCGCCCGAGATCCCCTTTGATCGGCTGGCGACCATGCTGCCGTTCAGCACGGGGCGGGCGTTGCGCGCGCTGTTCTATACGCCCTGGCCCATGCTGCTGCGGGTGCTGTGGCCGTGGTCGCTGCTGCGCAAGTCGTTCTGGTGCCTGCGGGATCTCGATTACAAGGATCGGCGCAGCTACGACATCGAGGTCCCGGCCGGAAACGGCGTCGGCACGGCCAGCTCCCTGGCCCGCCTGTATTCGGTGTTCGCTGAAGGCGGCGGCGAACTGGGCGTCGGGCCCGAAACCATGGCGCAGCTCACCGCACCGCCGCCGGAAATCAATCCGCGCGACGTGGTGATGGGCGTGCCGACCTGGTACTCGCTCGGGTTTATCCGGCCGGGCCCGAGGGTCGAATTCGGCTCAAGCGGGCGCGCGTTCGGGACGCCCGGCGCAGGCGGCTCTTTCGCATTTGCGGACCCGGACGCGCGCCTGGGTTTCGCCTACGTGATGAACATGCAGGACTTCTACATGTTCAACGACCCGCGCGAGAAGGCGCTGCGCGATGCGGTTTACCGCGCGATCGCGGCCCTGGAGTGAACCTGTGCTGCGCAAACTGCTGCTGGGCTGCGGACACACCTGCGGCGAACTCAGCCGCTGAGGTTGGCAAGCACTCCGGAATCGCCGAACACCAGCTCCGCGGCCTGCGGGCCGAGTCTGCTGCCGGCCGCGGCCTGGTGGGCGCAGCGGTTGCGCAACTCGCGCAGCTTGTCGAGGTCGGCCGCGAAACTGGCCGGCCCGTATGCCTCGGGCGTGCCGGCGTTGTGAAGCGCGGGGAATGTGCGGATGAGCGAGTCGGCGAGCCCCTTCACCAGCGGGCTGCCGGCCAGCGCCGGGTCGGCGCAGCACGCGGTCAGGCGCACCAGTGTCTCGAACTTGGGACCCTTGGCGCCGCTGTCCAGGGCGGCGCGCCAGCTTTGTTCCGCCTCGCCGTGGCGGGCGAGCGCCGGGTCGTGCTGCGCCAGCCACGAGTACGCCATGCCGTTGGTGCGGGGCAGGCTGAGACGCTGGAACACCACGTCGCGCAGTTCGTGCTCAAAAGCCTGGCCGCAGGAGACCGCGATCAACCCCGGCCCGGCGGTGGCGCCTTCCTTATGCTCTTCCCACATCAGGTAAGCGCCTGCCAGCAGCCGGTTGGCGTCCGGGCTCAGCGAAACCAGGGCGGGGTACTGCTCGGCCAGCACCCTCACGCGGCGCCCGATTTCCCGGGCACGCGACTCGAAGAACTGACGGCGCCGGGTCTCCAGCTCTTCCGTGACCTGAGTGCTGAAATCGGTGATCGCCTGAGTCAGCCTGGCCAGGAACTCGGCCTGGTCTTCGACCTCCAGCTCTTCGAGCTGTTCCTGGGCGCCCTGGAACAGCCGGCGCAGGCCTGCGGCGCTGCGGGCTGCCTCGCCCAGCTTCTCCAGCGCCTGCTGCTGACGGCTGCGGGCCAGGGCCTCGAAGTTGGTGCAGCGCCGCCCGTCCCCCACCAGGCAGCGGTAGTAGAACGAGTACAGGCCGCGGTCGAGGTCGGCGACACGCTCGATGCCGAGCTGGTCACGCAGGCCGCGCAGGCCGCGCATCAATTCGATGTACTCCAGGTCTCCGCGCTTCTGATCGATGCGGGCGCCCATCCAGCGCGCGGCCTTGCGGATCGGCTGGCTGATTACGCAGAAGTTGACCGGGTTGGCAAAGCGCATCAGCAGCGAAACCGTGAAGTCCTGCTTGAGTGTGCGGTACAGGTGAGTGACCAGCTCCAGCTCGGTGTCGTGGGTGACGCCGCGGGGATCCGCGGGTGCTTTCTCGAGCCTGGCGTACACCGGGTCGTTGGACTTGGCCGGCAGGGGCATGTACTGCTCGAAGTGCTTCTTGATCGGCTTCAGCACCGGCGCGGTGATGCGGCCGCCCGAGCGCTCCAGCGCCACGGCGACCTGCTGCTCGATCTGTTCGTAGGGGATGTCCTTGCCACGGCGGCAGTGCACGGCGCAGATCAGCGGGTCAAAGGCTTCGCGCGGGACGTCACGCGGATCCGGGGTGTCAGCCATGGCGCTTAACCGATTCACGATTTCGAGCCGGCCATCATATCTTGACGTTTGCACATTCTCGCGGCGCGGCTGGGAATTTCCACGAAGCAACGAACGCAGCAGAAGCCGTCTTGGTGAGCCGTGCCCGGTTTGAAAGGCAACTGCGGTTGCCCACGAAGCCGCACGAAGGATCACGAAGAAAAGCGAAGGCTATGCGGGGCGCAAAGGATTGGATGTGGTCCGGGTATCAGTCGCGCAGCGGGGCGTTGCACGCGATCCCTGAACAGCGGCAGCGTTCGAGCCTGGAGCAGACCTTGGCGCCTTTGCGCCCCCGCGTGGCTGAAGCCATTGAAGTTCTGCGCGAACATCGTGCGACAACCTTGGTGCTGGCGGAAACATGCAGGAGTTGAGCTGCGCCGGGCGCGGCGCTACTCGTCGCCGTTGTTTTCGCGGAATTCGAGGCGGTCGTTCAGCCGCAGCGGCTCGAGGTAGAACTCTTCCACCACGCGGCCCTTGAGGTCCGGGGCCTGCCTCAGCATGGCGCGGATTTCCTCCAGCGCGGCTTCGTCTTCGCCAAGCTGCGCCAGCGCGCAGGCCTTGTAGTAGCGGGGCTCGATGCGCATGGGGTAGTCCTCGCGCAGGGCGTCCGCATTGGTCAGGGCTTCCGCGTAATCCTCATACTGCAGCAGGCGCAGCACCTTGGCGACCTGGCCCGCGAACCTGCGCGCCTCCTCCGCCTCGTCGCTGTGGTCCATTTCGCCCTGCAGCATGTAGATCCAGCCCTTGAGCCGATAGATGCGGTCGTCCAGCGGCGCCGCCAGCAGCAACTCGTCCAGCTTCTGGTGCGCGCCGGCGTGGTCACCGCGGGCGAACGCGATGCGCGCCATGTGGTAGCGCGCCTCCACGGCATCCGCGGCGTGTGGATCCAGGGTCTCGGTGATCTCTTCCAGGCACTTCCAGGCCTTGTCGAATTTCTCGAGCTGGATCTCCGCGCGCGCGAGCTGCAGCATGCCGTAGGTCGTGACCAGGCTGTCGTCCAGACCCTTGATCGCGCGGCGCGCGGCCTTGGGGTTCCGGCGCGCCAGATAGAGCGCGGCCAGGAACTCCGTGGCGCGGGCGTCGATCACCGGGTCAAGCCCGGCGTTTTCAGCCTGCACCTCCTCGATCAGCTTGCCGGCTTCAGTGCGTTCGCCCACGGCCAGGTGGGCCTCGGCCAGGTCGAGGCGCACGTCGAGCTGCATGGCGCCCTGTGACTCCAGGCGGCTGAAACAGGCGATCGCCTCGCCGTAACGGCGCAGGGCGAGGTAGCAGTGGCCGATGTCGCGGTTGATGCTGACGTCGCCCGGCCGATCCTCGAGCACGCGCCGGTAGTAGCTGAGGGCGCGGTGGGGCTGGCCGTGGTCGAAGTACAGGTCGCCCAGGTTCAGCAGCACGCTGGAGTTGTTGGGCGTGATCTCCAGCATGCGGCGGTAGCACTCGACCGCCAGGTCCGGGCGCAGCTTGCCCTCGGACAGCGCCACGGCCTTGACCCACAGCGCGCCCACGTAGTCCGGCGTGAGGCGCAGGGCTTCGTCGGCCTGGGCGATCGCGAGGTCGTCTTCCTTCAATTCGTAAAAGGCAAACTCCGCCAGCAGCTTGTGCGCCGGGGCCTTGTTGGGCGCCATGGCAATGGCGCGCTCAATGGCCTGCTTGATGATCTCGCGCCCGGCATCGCCGTCGCCGCGTCGCGCGCGGAAGATGCGGAGCAGCGTGAAGCGGGCCGAGGCAGTCAACAGCGCGGCCAGGCCGGCCTCGGGGTGTTCGGCGGGGACCTCGTCCATCAGCTCGATCAGCCGCTGCAGGCGCTGCTCGGCGCTGTCATCGTCGGGCGCCGGCGACTCGACATCCAGGTAATCGGGGTGCTGGGCCAGCGCGTCACGGTGGGCGCGCAGGGCGCCCTGCCAGTCGCCCTCGACCTCCGCGCGCAAGGCCTGGCGGTTGCGCATGCGCGCGACGGCGTCGCGGGCCTCAGGCGTGGCGTGCTCGGCATCAGTCAGCTCGCCCAGCAATTCGGCGGCGTCCTGGAACAGGCCCATCTGGGTGAGCAGATCCAGCTTGCGCAGCTTGGCGTCCAGGTCGACGGGGTTGGAGTCGATGACGGTGTCGTAGTCCTTGAGCGCCTCGTCGTACAGCTCCAGTCGCTCCAGGGTCAGGGCGCGGTTGTAGTACGCGACGCTGCGGTTGGCGTCGCGCTCGATGGCGCTGGTCAGGTGGTCGAGGCTTTCGCGATAACGGCCCAGCTCGCGCAGCAGGTTGCCGTAGTCGTTGTGCAGGCTGGGGTCCTCGGGCAGGCGCTCGAGACCCTTCTTGTACCACTCTTCGGCGCCGCCCAGGTCGCCGCTGAAGCGGTAGGAATCGGCGATTTCGTTGTACGGACCGGGGTGCTCGGGCGCGAGCTCCCAGGCCTCGAACATCAGCTGCATGCCCTCAGGGCGGCGGCCCAGGCGGGTCAGCGTGCGGCCCTTCCACATCAACACTTCGGCCAGCGGCTCAGGTTCCGGCTCGGGCAGGGCACGCAGCAGCCGTTCCGCAGCTTCAAAGGCTTCCAGTGCGCGGTCGGGGCTGCCGATTTCGGACAGGGCCAGGCCGCGCTTGAAGTGGGCCTCGGCGTGGTTGGGGTCCATCTCGAGGACGCGGTTGAACGCGCTGATCGCCCGGCGCGTTCTGCGCAACTCGAGATAGCACGAGCCTTTCCACAAAAGGACCTCGGCGGGATTGGCGTCGCCGTTCTGGACCTTGCTGAAGTGGTCGAGTGCGTCCTGGTAGCGCCCGATTTCGAACAGCGCCTCTGCCATGGGCAGGTGGATATCGCTGTCGTAGTAGTCGCGCTGCACGGCGGCTTCGAAGAAGCGCACCGCGTCGGAGAACTTGCCGCTTTCCAGGGACTCCAGTCCGCGATGGAAGAAGTCCGAGGGCGTGATCAGGTTGTCATCCATGTCCACCGCTGGCTTTTCACATCGACTTCAAAAGTACCGCCAAACCACGGGTTTGGAAGGTGAAGCCGGTAGTCGGGATGCCAGATTTTGACCCGCTGAGCGCTGAACGCGGGGCGGGTGATTCATATTTCGGAGTTTGTGGATAAGCAAGTTCATGATCGCCTTGGGCAATTTTTACGTTTTCGGTTGGCATGTCATTTTTATGCACTATAGGTTTAAACCTCAGATCCAGTTCAATCTCAGGACCACGGCCTATGCCGGCACGCCGTAAATCCCTTTCAACGGGCGACATTGCACGCCACTGCCAGGTCACACCGGCCACAGTGGTCAACTGGATCAAGGGCGGGAAGCTGCAGGTCTACACGACGCCGGGCGGGCAGTACCGCATGGAGGTGGCCGATTTCGTGCGCTTCCTTGAGGAAAATCGCCTGCCGATTCCCGAGGAGTTGCAGCCCAGCAATGAACGGCGTGTGCTGCTGATTGACAACGACCCCGAGGTGCTGGAGCGCAGCACCCAGTCGATCGCGCGCTTCCTGCCCACCGTGATCCTTGAGGAAAGCGACAACGCCATAGAGGGCCTGGTGAAACTGGGCGCCTTCAAACCGCACGCCGCCGTGATTGACCTGAACCTGCCCCACGTGGACGTGGCCGAAATGTGTCGGCGGCTGCGCAGCAACGCTGACACGCGCAACGTGTTCCTGGTGGTGGTGGGAGAGAACACCGCGGACCCGGAACTGGTGCGACGCGTCAGACGCATCGGAGTGGACGCCGCGCTGCCCCGCCCCCTCAGCTATGACGAGCTGACCCGCACGCTGGGACGACTTCTGAAACTCTCGCTCGGCCAATAGCACTGAAAATCGTGACGTAACCACAGTGCAAGCAGGCCCTTGGCTTCTGCTTGCGCCTTGTGTGGATATTTTCGGTTCGTATCTTGTGCATTCCCCCGCGGATGCCTCAACCAGTCGGCCCGTAGAGCGGAGCCGAGGTTTGTTGCCGTGGCTCGACCACGGATTGTTGCCGGAGAAGCGCCGATGTCTGTGACGCTGCACCAGTTGATGGACTTCATGGTCGCGCAAGGGGCCAGCGACCTTCACATCTCGGTCGGGCGCAAGCCCGTGATCCGCAAGTCCGGCCACCTCAAGGACGTGAACGCGCCGGAACTGACCGCGGCCGACACCATCCGGCTGGTGAAGGAGATCGCACCGGAAAAGAACATGAAGGAGCTGCAGGAGGTCGGCAGCACCGACTGGGGTCACGCCTTCGGTGACAAGGCCCGCTTCCGCTGCGCTGCCTTCAAGCAGAAGAACATGGTTGGCCTGGTAATGCGCCAGATTCCCAACCGGCTGCTTACCTTTGAGCAGATCGGCCTGCCGGAGAACGTCAAGCGCGTGCTGGACCGTCCGCGCGGACTGATCCTGGTCACCGGGCCCACCGGCTCGGGCAAGACCACCACGCTGGCCACGATGATCGACTGGATCAACACCAATCTGGACCACCACATCATCACGGTCGAGGACCCGATCGAGTACTACCACCAGCACAAGAAATCCATCATCACCCAGCGCGAACTGGGCAACGACGTGCCGACGTTCGCCGAGGGCCTGCGCCGCGCGCTGCGCCAGGACCCGGACGTGATCCTGGTGGGCGAAATGCGCGACCTGGAAACCATCGGCGCGGCCATCACCGCCGCCGAAACCGGCCACCTGGTGTTCGGCACGCTGCACACCACGGGCGCCACGCGAACCGTGGACCGCATCATCGACGCCTTCCCGACCAACCAGCAGGAGCAGGTACGCGCGCAGCTGGCGGTGTCGATGATCGCGTGCATCTCACAGGCGATCATGCCGAAGGTGGGCGGCGGGTTGATCGCGGCCTTCGAGATCATGGTCAGCACCAGCGCCGTGGAAAACCTGATCCGTGAGGCCAAGACCTACCAGCTCAACTCGGTGATCCAGACCGGCAAGAAGGAAGGCATGGTGCTGCTGGACGACTACCTGTGGGACCTGTGGCAGGCGCAGAAGATCACGCGTCTCGACATGTTCCGCAAGGCCAGCAATGTCAAGGAAGTGCGCGAGAAGTTCGAGGCGTTCCGTAAGGGTAAAGGCAAGCTGTGGGACGACGCCCTGGTCGCCGAGGAAGAGGGGCGAGTCGGCGGTGCGCCGCCGGCTGCCGCGGCTGCCGCCGCGATTTCGCAGCGGCGCGCTCCGTCGTAGGCGGCCTGCTTCTTTGCGGGTGATTTCCGGACCGCCGGCGGCAGGCTAGAATTCAACGAAACACAGGTGGGAGTGTGGCATGGCCAAGCGCCGCAAGTTGTTGGGGCAGATCCTGAAAGAGATGGAGCTCGTCACCGAAGGCGACATCCAGGAGTCCCTGGCACGCCAGAAGAAAGAAGGCGGCCTGATCGGCAAGATCATGGTCGGCATGGGCTGTTGCTCAGAGGGCGACGTGACCATGGCGCTTGCGGTCCAGAACGACATGAACTTCGTGGACCTGTCAGGACTCGATATCCCCATCGAGCTGCTGGATTTCGTGACCGACGCCCAGGCCCACACCTACCGGGTGGTGCCGCTCGAGTTCGACGCCGACACCAAGACGCTGATCGTGGCGATGGACGATCCCACCAAGATCGTGGTGTTTGACGAGTTGCGTTTCGCACTGCAGAGCCGTGTGCCGGGCATCCGCATCCAGGGGGCACTGGCGCCTGCCGAGGACATCGACTCCGCACTGCAGAAGTTCTACAGCGAGGACGGACAGAAAGGCGGCATGGGTGAAGACCTGGCCGAGTTCGTCGAGGAGGGCGTCTACAAGAAGGACGCCGTCACCCTGGACGCAGACGACGCCGACTCGCCGGCGGTGGTGAAGCTGCTCAACTTCCTGCTGGCGACCGCGATCCGCGACCGCAGCAGCGACATCCATCTCGAGCCCTTCGAAGAACGCTTCCAGGTTCGCTATCGTGTGGACGGCGCGCTGCTGGCCATGGAAAACCCGCCGCGCGAACTGGCGGCCTCGCTGATCAGCCGCATCAAGGTGCTCAGCAAGCTGGATATCTCCGAGACGCGCCTGCCCCAGGACGGGCGCATCGAGCTGATGATTGAGGGACGCAGCGTCGACCTGCGCGTCAGCACGCTGCCGACCATGTTCGGCGAGAGCTGCGTGATGCGTATCCTTGACCGGTCAAACGTCAGCCTTGACCTCGACAACCTCGGCATGCGCCCCGAGGAGAACGAGATGATCAAGGCCCTGATCGCCAAGCCGAACGGCATCGTGCTGGTGACCGGCCCCACCGGCTCGGGCAAGACCACCACGCTGTACAGCTGCCTCAACTACATGAACAACCCGAGCATCAAGATCATCACCACGGAAGACCCCGTGGAGTACGACCTGCCGGGCGTCATGCAGTGCCAGGTGAACGAGGAAGTGGGCCTGACCTACGGGGCCGCGCTGCGCAGCATCCTGCGCCAGGACCCGGACATGATCCTGGTCGGCGAAATCCGCGACCGTGAAACCGGCGGCATCGCCGTCGAGGCCGCGCTGACGGGCCACCTCGTGCTCTCCACGCTGCACACCAACGACGCGCCCAGCGCCACCACGCGTATGCTGGACCTGGGCCTGGAGAGCTTCCTGATCGCGGCGACGCTCGAGGCCATCATCGCCCAGCGACTGGTGCGCAAGATCTGCAACAACTGCAAGGAATACTACGAGCCGGAATCCGAGCAGGCCATGGAGCTGGGCCTGCGCCCGGAGGCGATCGCCGGCAAGAAGTTCGCCTTCGGCAAGGGCTGTTCGCGCTGCAACAGCACCGGCTACAAGGGCCGCATGGCGCTGTACGAGATGTTCCGCGTCAACGACGAAATCAAGCAGATGATCATGGACGGCGCCAACGTCGCCGCCTTGCGCGAGGCGGGACGCCGCCACGGCATGCGCACCCTGCGCGAGTCCGGACAGCTTGCCATCTACGACTGCGCCACCACCGTCGACGAGGTGATGCGCGAGACCATGGTGCTGGAGTAGAACAGGGATCAGGTTTCAGGGGTCAGGTTTCAGGGACCGCCGCTGCAACCCTGAAACCTGGCCCCTGCCCGTTCACAGACGAACGCTTTTCCCTGAAACCTGACGCCCGAAACCTGTAACCTGATTTTGCCATGGCCGAATCGCCCCAAACCGCTTCTTACGGCCCCCGCGTCCTTGCCCTGACCGGCCTGTCGCTGACCGCGCTGACCGTCGCGGGCGCCGTGCTGCGCTACGCTCTGGACGACGCGGCCTGGACGCAGATCTGGTTCGCGGTGTCGATCGGCGGCCTGGTGGGTTTCGGCACCAACTGGGTGGCGATCAAGATGCTGTTCCATCCGCGCGTGCGGGTGTTCGGCGTGCAGGGCGTGGTGCCCGCCCGCAGGCTCGAGCTCGCGCGCAGCGTGGGCATCACGCTGGAAGAACACCTGATCAGCGGCGACCGCATGCACAGGCTGCTGGTCGGCAGCGGCGCCGTGAACCAGGCCATCGACAAGCTTGCCACACACCTGCCCCGCCTACTGGAAGACCCCGACGCCCGCGAACTGATCACCCGCGAGGTTACCGGCACCATCCAGGAAACCATGGGCGACGTGATCGTGTCGGCCAAGTCCAAGCTGAAAGACAAGGCCCGCAGCAACTTCAGCGCCCTGCTCGGAGGCGGCACTGCCGCGGCGTCGCTCGGCCCTCTGGCCGGCGTGATGGCCGCCGGCGCGATCAAAAGCGGTATTCTCGACGGCGTCGTGGACAAGCTGGTCGACAACATGGCCGAAGAAATGCGCCGTGACGGCGGCGTCGACGGCGCCGCAAAGGGCATTGTGGACGCCCTGCCCGCCCGCGCCGAACAGGTCCTGTCCGATGCCCACCTGCGCGCCAGGCTGACCGAACTGTTCGAAAACATGGCGGCGGACCTGGTCAATGCCGTCGACGTGGCCGGGCTGATCGAGCAGGAACTGCTGGGCCGCGACGAAGGCGAGCTGGAGGCGCTCATCGATCGCGTAGCAGCCAACGAGCTTACGTTCATCCAGGTCGCAGGCGGCGGGCTCGGCATGGTGGCAGGCCTGGCATTTTACTGGCCCTGGCTGCTGCTGCCGGTCGGGCTGGTGTTCCTGCTGCTGGTGCAGGTCGCCCGCATGGCCGAGAAGAAACACATCAAGCGCCGCGAAGCCGAAAAGTTCGCCGATGCCGTCACGCGGCCCGCCGAAGTCCAGCCCGAGCTGCCGGCACCGCAGGAAACTCCGGAACTGCCGGCCCCGGACGAACAGCCGGTCACGGCAGAGTAGCGCCACGTCCATGCCGTAGCAGCAGCTTCACTTACCCGCGGCGCCGCAGCCACAACCACACACCTGCGCTGCCGCCCGCCACCAGGGCGCAGGCCGCGAACACGAACCACACCAGCGGCGGCAGGCGGCGTTCAGGCGGCGCTTTGAGTTCGCGGCGGAACTGCGCAAAGGCATCGCGGCCGTAGAGGGTGATGTCGTCGAACCAGGCCTCCACGCGGGTCTTGATGCGGTGGCTGTCGCAGCCGATGCCCAGCGCCATCACCTCCGGCGCCTCCTCGCCGTACACCGAACGATAGTCGGCCGCCACGTCGCGCACCTCGCTGTGCCAGCCGTCGCCGTCGCGCGGCGTGCGCAGGTTGATCACCACGATGCGCCCCTCGCCGAAGGCGGCGTCCACGGCCTCGTTGCTTTCCAGCGTGCCGCCGAAGGTGTAGCAGATGGCGCGGGCGGGCGGCGTTACACCGGTGTAGTCTTCAACCTTCTTGCGCCAGGCCAGCGCGGCGGGGCCGGCGTTCTTCCAGCCCGAGTCGAAGCCCACCAGCAGGCGGGCCGGGAAGTTGTCGAATTCGGGCGCCAGCGGGCTCGAGGTGTCGAAGGTGCGCGAGACGCGCCAGCGCCACTGCAGCAGGGGCTCGGCGCTTGGATCGAATCGCAGGGCGCGCCACAGCAGGCCGGCGCTGCTGTCGCTGATGATGTGCAGGGCGCCGTCGGTGCTGTCGAACTGCAGCGGATGGATGGAGCCGTCCACTTCGTAGTAACGCCACTCAGAGATCGAGCTGCCGTCGTCCAGTACCCGCCCGACAACAGGCACAGCGGGTGTGCCGTCCAGGGGCTCGCCCTGCAGGGCGTGACGCGACTGCGAGGCCGTGCAACCGGCAAGCAGCAGGATGGGCAGCAGCCAACGCTTCATCCCGTCAATCTAGCAGACCGACGGGGCAACCACAGTTGAACATCCGTGGACATGTTCAGGCATGTGCACGCATGGTTCCGAAAGCCCTCACTGCGGGGGAAGTATCTCACCAAGGTAGCGCAGCAGGTTGGTGCTGAAGATCTTGTCGATGGCGGGCTCCGGCAGCCCCCGGCTTGCCAGTTCACGCTCCAGGTTGGGCAGCTCGCCCACGTGGCGCAGCCCCTGGCAGGCGTCGTTGAAACCGTCGAAGTCGCCCCCGAGGCCGACGTGGTCTGCCCCGCAGACCTTGAGGGCGTGCAGCAGGTGGTCCGCCACGTCGGCCACCGTGGCTTCGCGCACGCCGGGCTCGAATGCCCTGCTCAGCACATGGCCGGGGTAAAAGTCGATGCCGACAAACCCGCCGCGCTCCGCTACCGCGCGCAGCATGGCGTCGTCGGCGTTGCGCACGATGTTCACCAGCGCCCGCGCACCCACGTGGCTTATGCAGGGCGGACGCGTCACCGCCGCCATCACGTCGTCGAAGGCCGGCTGCGGCAGGTGGGCGCAATCGACGGCCATGCCCAGTGCCTCCATGCGCGCAATCAGTTCGTGCCCGAACTCGCTGAGGCCCCGCCGCGGCTCGGCCACGCCGCAGCCGTCTGCGACCTCGTTGGCGTGGTTGTGTACTAGGCCGATGCCGCGCACGCCCAGGGCGAAGAACTCGTCCAGCAGCGCCAGATCGCCGCGCAGGGGCGAGGCCCCCTCCAGCCACGGGATCAGGCCGAGCGTGTTTTCACCCAGGCCGGCCAGGTCAGTCGCTGTGCGCACACGCAGGAAGACGTCCGGCCGTTTCTCGGACCAGGCGTCCAGGGTGGCAATGATGCAGCGGGCGAAATCCTCGGCGGGCTTGCCGGAATAACGGGCGGGCGTGAACACCGAGCAGACCTGGAGCAGTTGCCCCACCTCGCGGGTGCGCGGCACGTTGACGTGCAGTCCGCCGTCGCGCTGGAACGGGTCGAGTTCTTCCAGCGCGATGCGGAAAAATGTGTCGGCGTGGGCGTCGGCGTAGCGCATGATTCTCCCGCCAATCAATCGGACGTTGCGGCCCTTGACCTGTAGCCTGTGAGGAAGGCTTCCCTATAATCCCGCCATGTTTCGAGCCCTGACCATCCTGTTGTTGCTTGCCTGCGCCTCACCGGTTGTGGCCCAGGATTATGTGATCGACATCCGCGCAGGCGTCGGCGACGTGGTAACGCCGCCCTATACCCGGGTGCAGGTCAACATCACGCGCGCCGACACCCGCCCCTTCGTGGGCCGGGTGATCGTCGACCTGGGCGCAAGCAGCGGACTGCCGTCCGGCGGACGTGGAGGGCGCGGCGGTCGCCGCGGCCCGGTGGCACAGGGCGGCGAGGTGCAGGTGATCCAGGACGTATCGCTCGAGGAAGGGGCGACCAACCGGCTGGTGACGCTGGACGTCCCGGTCTCCGGCATGTTCGCGATGGAGGTAAGACTGGAGCGCCAGGTCACGGGCGACTACTACGATACCGTGGCCGCGCTGCAGGACGCGCCGCCGGTGTTCTATGACGCAGGCCGCCGGCTGGTGGGTTTCGTCAGCGCCGCTCGTCTGAAGGCAGCGCAACCCTGGCTGTTTTTCCAGGTGGTGGAGATCCCGGTCAGCGAACTGCCCGAGAGCTGGAAGTCGCTGGCTGGCTTCGACGCGCTGGTGATCAACGACGACCGCCTGTCGCGCGCGCAATCGATGGCGCTGGCTGACTACATGGCGGCGGGTGGCACGGTCATCCTGTCGCCCGGCTCGGCAGGCTCGTTCAATCCGGAGACGCTTGCGGGTTCGCTGTTGCGCATCCCTGCCACCACCCGGCAGCAGTGGAAGACCCTTGAAGATTTCAGCGCCGCACTTTCCGGCCAGCTCACCCCGAGCGGTTTCAACGTGCCCGGCAGCGACGGCGAGGCAGACGGCCGGCGTACGCCCGGCGCCCCGCCTGAAGAAGAAGCGACCATGCCTCTGCCGCCGGATACCGTTGAACTGCCCGAGGAACCGGATGCCAGGTCGCCGGTGCGGATCTGGCCTGAGTCAGGGCGAGCAAAACCGGTGCCCGGCACGGATGGGCTGGTCAGCATCGCGCGCGTGGGCGCGGGCAACCTGGTACTGATCCACACCGACATCTCGACCGAGCCCTTCGCGACGGCCACCCACAGGGTGCCCACAGGCGCCGGCGTCAGGTTGATTGAGCTGGCACTGAGCAAGCTGAGCAGCCGCACCGACCAGTCTCCCACGCGGTTGCTGACCGACCCGGACGTCCGCGACGCCGTGGACATCGCTGGCCGGCGCATTCCCGGGCGTGACGCGCTGGTGATCATCCTGCTGCTGTACGTCGCGGCGGCAGGTGTCGGCATGTTCCTGGTGGCGCGGCGCATCCGCAGGCCGGAGCTGTACCCGGCCACGCTGCTGCTGGCGGCGCTGGTCAGCGTGGGCCTGGTTTTCAGCTTCGGCGAGCTTTACAAACGCTCGGGTGACCGGGTCCGGGCCGTGCGCATCCTGGTCAGCGACGAAACTACCGATCGCAACGCGGTGTTCAGCCTGGGCTGCGCGTACGCGGTCAGCGGCGAACGCTACGAGTTCGTCAATTCGCGCCGCAACTCGATGGTGCCCGCGCAACTCGACACGCGCTTCGGCATGGTGCGCGGCATGCCCGCAGACGTTCTGGAGTACACCACCCGCTTCAGCAGCACCGAGGCCGATACCGCCGTGACCGGGCTGGACCGCTGGCAGAACGTGTTCTTCCTGCAGCGTGAACCTGCCCACCTCGAGGGTTTCGACGTCGAAGTCACCACCATGGAAGGTGCCGTGCGCGTGGTAAACAAGTCGCCCCACGAGCTCAAGGCCTGTGTTTTCCTGGTCGGTCGCGACGCAGCCGCCACTGACCAGCCCGGCTGCGAGTGGCACTACGTGCCGCGCATCGGCCCTGCCGGCAGCCCCGATGCCTCCATCACCTTCAGTGAAAGCACCCGCCTGTCCGACAGTGTCGACGCGCTCGCGGAACGCGTGGCCGCGGAAACCGGCGACCTTGAGAAAGCCGTGCTGGGCGCCATGTTCGATATCAATCCGGACGAACGGCTGGCAATGGCCGCCAACCTCGCACAGCTGGAAAGCCGACTGTTCAATGGCGGCCTGCGCCCCGAAGAAGGCGAATTCCTTCTGCTGGCGGTGCTGCCGCAGGGGGCGCTCAGCCCCGGCAGCCTGGGCGCGCAGGGCGTCGAAGACGACGACGTCGGGCAGGTCAACCTGTGGATGGTGCGCGGCGGCGTGGAAGGCCGATGAGGAATTTGGATTTTCGATTTTGGATTCTGGATTGAGCGTCACGCCTGTGTGCGTTCGATGGGGGTGACTTCAGCCTCCAGCCCCATGAGCCGCTACCTGCTTATTCTTCTGCTGCTGCTCGCCCCCGCGCTGTTCGCGCGGCAGGTGCACCTGGACGTGGTTGCCGCCGACCAGGCCACCGCCGCGCGCCTGCAGGCACAGGTCGAGCCGGCCTTTGAGCACGTCGCGCAGAAGACCGGCATCAGCGACGACCGCTCCCTGATCCTCGTGGTGGTGGGCGGCGCGCGCAGCTTCAGCGAACTGGCAGCCCGCGATGGCGTGGGCATGCACGCCGAAAGCGTGCTCGGCTACGCCATCCCGGCCGAGCGTCGCATCGTGCTGAACCTGAGCGGCATCCGCGACCGGCAGCTGGAGCCGGTCGGCGTGTTGCGCCACGAGATCGCGCACCTGGTGATGGGCTCGAGCCTGCGCGTGGCGCGCCCCCTGTGGCTCGAGGAAGGCGTGGCCCAGTACGTCGAGTCTATGGCGCTCAACGAGCTGATCGAGGCCCAGGGCGCAAATCCCTGGATCGAGTTCAGCAGCCTGGCCGACCTGGACACCGGCTTGCGCGAGGAAGGCCGCTCCGGAGCCGCCTACAGCGAGGCGCGGGAGGTGATCCGCCTGATCGTCAGCCGCCATGGCGAGCAGAAACTCTTTGCACTGTTGAAGCTGCTGGAACAGGGCGAGGGCCCCTTCGATTCCGCTTTCGAAAAAGCCACCGGCGAGAACCTCGCGGCTTTCGAGAGCGCCTGGCTGGAGGATCGCGACGCGCGCTCCGGCCGCCGCGTGGCGGGATTCTTCGGCAGCAACCTGTGGTGGATTCTGCTGGGGCTGACTGCGCTGCTGATCCCGCTGGCGTTCGTGCTGATCCGCATGCGTGGCAAGAGCCAGGTGGACCACTGGGAAGAGGCGGAGCGCCTGTACCCCAGCGACCCGAGCTGGTCTTACCAGCACGACGAGCCCGAGGGCTACACACCGGAAGACCCCGATGCATGGAAGAAGTAGGCGGCGGGAGGTGGGAGGCAGGAAGCAGGAAGCAGGCGGCAGGCGACAGGAGTCTGAACAAGGAATCAGGGAGGGGTAGAACCAACGGCGCCCCCAATCCCTAAGCCCCAAGCCAGAAGCCCCAAGCCCTGAACGCCAGCCCCTTACTTGATCCGCTGGCGCGGCGCGTCGATCAGGAGGCGGCGCAGCTCCTCGGCGCCCTTGGCCGCCCTCCAGCACGACTCAAACTCGCTGGATTGCCAGATCTGCGCAATCGCCGACAGCGCCTTGAGGTGGAAGTTGCGCTCGTCCTGTGAGCCGGCCAGCACGAACAGCGCGTGTACCGGCTCAGCGTCATCGGCCAGCATCACGCCCTTGCGGTCGCGCACCACCAGCAGCTCGAAGCGCTTTTCGCCCTCAAGCATGATGTGCGGTACGGCCAGGCCGGGCGTCAGGATGGTACTGCTCATGCTTTCGCGGTCATGAAGGGCGCGGCTGATGTCCTCCGGCGTTTCGGGCATGCCTTCGGCCAGTGCCTCGGCAGCCCTGGCGAAAAAGGCCTCGCGGTCCAGCGGCTCGTCCACGTCCAGCACCGTGCATTCCCGGACCAGGCCGTCGAAGCGGTCCGAGGCCAGCTGGGCGTCCTCGCGGGCGCGAGCCAGCACCAGTGTGTCGCCTTCACGCACCTCGCAGTCGCCGGTGAACGGCAGCGTGAGTTTGCGACCGTCCACCTCGCGCTCCAGCGCCAGCGGCAGCACGGGCCCTGTGTTCAACGCGGCCAGAATCTCGGCGGGCGTTGCGCCCGGTGCGGGGATGCACTGGATGTCCACGGCGTCCTTGTCGAACCAGTGATCCCAGTCGGCCATCACCACCGCTTTGCCGAACAGCTCCGAGGCCTGCAGGTGCCGCAGCGCGTCCTCGTCGGCGCGGCGCCCCGGCCCAAGGACCAGCACGCCGAGCCTGGGTACCATGAACACGTCGCGCAGGTTGCGCGCGGACAGCGCGTTGATCTCGGCGTTTGTGGTCATGGTCAGGCCCAGCGCCGCGGAGGGGGCGTTCGCCTGCGACAGCGCCTCGGTGTCCAGCGCGTTGCCCGCCACGGCGTTAAGGCCCTCGGCCTTCGCGGCGTCCACGCGGCCCTGGTTGCTGTCGATCAGCCACACTGGCTGGGCGGCGGCCAGCAGCCTGGCAAGTGCTCGGGCCGTCGGCGTGGCGCCGACGATCAGCACGGAGTTGCGCTTGGCAGCGCTGCGCACCAGCAGGTTCAGGCGCTTCAGCCAGTCCACGCCCCATTTCAGGAACATCGGCACCGAGGCGGTGGTGATGATGGCCATGAACACCAGGATGCTGAAGATTTCCTTGCTGATCAGCCCCATCTTCAGCGCGATGCCGGCCAGGATGATCTCCACTGCGCCGCGACCGTTCATGCCCGCGCCCAGCACCACCCCCTCACGCCAGCCGTTGCGGGTCGGCAGGTAGAACACGGCTGTACCCACGATCTTGCCGACGAACGCAACCGCCATGATCGCCAGGAACAGCCACAGGTCGGTCTTGAATACTTCCAGGCTAACCTCGAAGCCGGCCATCACGAAGAAGATCGGCGCCAGGAAGCCGACGCTGACATCGCGCACCAGCTCTTCGAGTTCGCGGTTCACCTTGGGCTCAAGCATGCCTTCGCGCAGGAACAGGCCCGCCACAAAGGTGCCCAGCACGGCGTGCAGGCCGGCCAGGTGCGCGGCCTCGCCGAACGCGAGCGCGATCAGCAGCATCAGCGTGAAGTAGATGCCGCGGTGCTGGATGCCCGCGCGCTTGACCAGTTTGAACAGCAGCGGCAGCAGGTACAGCCCCACCAGGGTAGCGCTGCCGAAGAACAGCACGGCCTTGGCGGCCACGCGCACGATGCCCATCAGCTCGACGCTGGACTGCTCGGCGAAACCGATCACGCCCGCGAAAATCAGCAGTGACAGCGTGTCTGCGATCAGCGCACCGGCCATCATCACGTGGGCGATGCGGGTATCGAGGATCTTCAGGTCGTACAGGATGCGCGACTTGGTCGCCAGGCTGGTCACGCCCACCGCGATGCCGACGAAGATGCCCGCCAGGTGCGGGTTCACGCCCTCGGGCAGCGACGCGCGGAACAGGTACACCACGCCCCAGCCCATCACGAACGGCGTGGCAAACCCGCCGATCGCGGCCAGGAAGCCGCCCCAGGACGCCTTCCCCAGCTCTTTGGGATCGATCTCCATGCCGATGTACAGCATCAGCAGCAGCACGCCAAGCTGCGCAAGCACGTTCAGCGCGACGTAGCCGCCTTCCATGCCCAGCCACTCGTTCACCCACGAGTGATCGCCCAGCAGTCCCAGCATCGCGGGCCCCAGCACGATGCCGATCACCAGTTCACCGAGTACCGCCGGATAGCCGATACGCTGCGCAATCGCCCCGCCGGCCCAGGCCGCGAGCAGTACGAGAAGCAGATTCAGCAGACTCAGTTCCATGTCTCAATCGGTTCGGATCGTCATGCGGATTGGCCGCCGCCGTCCGGATTCATCACCTGCACGGCGACCAGCACGTCGCCCGCCTCGGCTTTGTAGGCGCTGTCGAAGGGCAGCGCGCGTTCTCCGCGCTCGATCACCAGGGGCAGGCAGGTGCCGCGCCCGTCCAGGTCAGCGAGCAGCGCCGCGACATCCCGCCCCTTCACTTCAATGCGCAGTGTTTCAAGCTCTTCGCGCTCCAGCCAGTGGTCCCAATCGGTCAGGCTGATGCGACGGCCGAAAAGCGTGCCTGCGCCCAGATGCTTCAGCGTATCGGGATCGGCGTCCGGAAGCAGCAGCACGTTTCGTTCCGGCGTGCTGAATTTATCGATTGCCTTGCGTGCGACCAGCGCGTTGATGTCGGCGTTGGTGGTCAGGGTGATGATGCGCGTGGCCTCGCGGGCGTGGGCGGCTTCCAGCACGTCGTCGTCAAGGGCGTTGCCTGCAACGGCCTGCAGACCGGCCTGCTGGGCCTTGTCGATGCGCGCGGCGTTGCTGTCGATCAGCCACACCGGGTGGCGCGCCGCCAGCAGCGCGGCCAGCTTGCGCGCCGTGGCTGTAGCGCCCACGATTACGGACAGTTCGGGGCGCTTCTCGCGGCTCGGCCCCTTCTGCGCGGGCTCGGCGGGCGCCGGCGCGTGCGACGCCTCTCCGCGATGGGCAGCCAGCAGGGCCAGGAACTCGGTGTAGTTCCGCACCCGCTTCAGGTCATCCCGCAGCTTTTCGTCGCGGAAGGTGCCCAGCACCTGGCGATACAGCTCAAGGGCCGTGGTCAAGTCGTCGGCCGGAACCAGCAGCAGCACGATGATGTGAGCCAGTGAGCCGTCGGGGCTGTCAAAGTCGATGCCGCTGCGGCTGATGCCGATCGCGACCTGGGTTTCCTTCATGCCGGGGATGCGCGCGTGAGGCAGCGCCAGCTCGCTGCCCATGCCGGTTGGAAGCACGCGCTCGCGCTCGATGACGGCCTGCACCACCTGCGTCACTGGCACGCTCTTCACGCCGGATACTTCGGCCAGCTCCGAGATGACCTCGAAGCGGCTGGCGCCCTTGAGGTTGGGGATGAACGACTTTGAGCCCACGAAGGCCGTGAACTGCTTCGACTTGCCCCTGGCCATGAGGCGCGAGATGGCGGGGCCCGCGATCGCTGAGGTGGCCAGCGCCATCACCACCAGCGCGACGAACAGCTGCTCGTCGATCAGCCCGACCTGCAGCGCGAGCAGGCCCAGGATGATCTCCATGGCGCCGCGCGCGTTCATGCCGAAGCCCACCACCCAGCCCTGCCTTGAATCCAGCCCGAACCAGCGGGCCGCCCAGTAGGCGCCCAGCAGCTTGCCGGCGCAGGCCACAACCAGCACCACCAGCACCAGTGCCAGGTCGAAGTTGGCGACGAAGTCCACCTTCAGGCCGATGCTGGCAAAGAACAGCGGCGCGAAAATGAAGTTGATGAATTGCTCGATGGTCGTGCGCGTGCGCTCACGCAGGTAGCGTGAGTCGCCAAGGGCTACACCCAGCAGGAACGAGCCGAAAATGGCGTGCACGCCCACCCACTCGGTGAACGCGGCCGCCAACAGGCCCAGCGCCATCATGATGCCCAGCACGCCGCCCGGCCAGCTGAGGTGCGCCTGGATCCACGGCAGCGAACGATTGATCAGCCAGCGCCCGAGCGTCAGCATGAACGCCGTGAAGCCCAGCGTCAGCGCGATCGTCACGCCCACGGAGAGATGTTTCTCCGAGGCGGCATCGCCGCCCATCATGCTCAGGATCATCGAGAAGATGATCCAGCCCGCAAGGTCGTTGAAGATTGCCGCCGCCACGATGGTCATGCCCAGTTCCGTGCGGAACAGGTCGAGGTCCATCAGCGTCTTGGCAATCACCGGCAGCGCCGTGATGCTCAGCGTGGTGGCGAAAAACAGCGCGAACACCAGCCAGTCGGCCTTCAGGCCCATGCCCAGCGACTCGGCCCCGAACAGGAAGTAACCGCCGGCCGCCGCGCCGAAACCCATGGCGAATGGCACCACGATGCCGAGCACGCCGACGCCCAGCGCCAGCTTGCCCTGGCGCCAGACGGTGGCGAGGTCAACCTCCATGCCCGCCACCAGCAGGAACATGGCAATCGCCACAGTGGTCAGGCCTTCGAAGGCGATTGAGAAATTGCTGGGCCCGCCTGCTTCGGCGATGAATGGGAAAAGTGACTGGTACAACTCCGGCGCCAGGGCGCCCAGCAGAGTCGGACCCAGCAGGATGCCGGCGGCCAGTTCTCCCAGCACGGACGGCTGGCCAAAGCGACGGGCCAGTTCACCCAGCAGGCGCGCCACCACCAGCAGCACGCCCAGTGACATGAACAGTGCGACGATGTCGCCGTGGGTCATCGGTATGATCCGCGTAGAAAAAACAGCCTCAAACCATAGCGGGCCAACTACTTCAGACAAGCAAGATCGCCCCTGCCGCTGCTGGCTATCTGCAACGCGTCCAGCCTGTGGAAAATGGCGCAAATCCTTGCACCGCCACAGTTTTTTGCGGTTCGGGCCCAGCCGTAGTACCCTTAACCACTTGGTTGGCAGTGATGCGTTGCCATTCACTGCCTGATGGAAGGGCCGAATGCTGGTTCTGGGCATCAACGCGTATCACGCCGACGCTGCTGCGGTGCTGTATTACGATGGCCGGCTGGTCGCCGCCGTGGCAGAAGAGCGCCTGAACCGCATCAAGCACTGCGCCGGCTTCCCCGCTCTGGCGGTCGCTGAAGTACTGCGCATCGGTGGAGTGTCGCTCAGCGACATTGACGAAGTCGCCATCGCGCGCGATTCCACGGCCAACCTGCGCAAGCGCCTGGCCTACGTGGTCAGGAACCTGCGCAACACCCGCAAGGTGGCCGGCAAGCGCCTGGCCGACCGCGCCGGGCTGAAGGACCTGGACGTGCAACTGGCCGAGGCCTGCGGCGTGGCACCCGATAAGCTGAAGGCGCCGATCCGCCGCGTGGAGCACCACCTGGCCCACGCCGCCAGCGCCTTCCTGCCCAGCCCGTTTGAGCGCGCGGCGATACTTACCCTCGACGGCTTCGGCGACTTCGCCAGCGCCCTGTGGGGCGTGGGCGAAGGCAGCAACATCAAGGTGCTCGGCCGCGTCACCTACCCGCACAGCCTGGGCATCCTGTACACGGCCGCGAGCCAGTTCATCGGCTTTGATCGCTACGGCGACGAAGGCAAGGTGATGGGCCTGGCGCCCTACGGCGAGCCCGCTTACGCCCGCGAGTTCGAGCGCCTGCTGCGCTTCACCGACGACGGCTTCGAGCTGGAGCTGCCGTACTTCAACCACCACACGGAGGGCGTGGCGACGGGCAGCGACGAGTACGGCAGCCCCAGCTTCGCGCCGCTGTACACGCGCCAATGGATCGAGACTTTCGGCGAGGCGCGCGTGCGCGGCGCCGAAATCACCCAGCGCGACAAGGACATCGCCGCCAGCCTGCAGCAGCGGCTGGAGCAGGCCTTCATCCACCTGGCCAACCTGCTGCACAAGAAAACCGGCTTGACCGACCTGTGTCTGGCTGGCGGCGTAGCCCTCAACGGCGTGGCCAACGGCAAGCTGCTTGAGCACACGCCCTTCAAGCGTGTGTGGGTGCAGCCCGCGGCCGGCGACGACGGCACGGCACTCGGCGCTGCGGCCTGGCTGAGCGCGCGGGCGGGGCAGTCGCGCTTCGAAATGAAACACGCGAGTTGGGGCAGCAGCTTCAGCGACGCCGAGATTTCCGCGGCCCTGCGTGAAGCGGGCCTCGAAGCGCCGGCACGAATGGACGAAGACGAGCTGTGCGCCGCGACCGCCAGGCTGATCGCCGACGGCAAGGTGGTCGGCTGGTTCCAGGGCGCCATGGAATGGGGCCCGCGCGCGCTGGGCAACCGGAGCATACTGGCCCACCCGGGCCATCCGCGCATGAAGGAAATCCTGAACGCGCGCATCAAGCAGCGCGAGCCCTTCCGCCCCTTCGCGCCCAGCATCAAGGCCGAGCGTTTGAGCGACTACTTCGAGAGCAGCCACCCTTCGCCGTTCATGCTGATGGTCTACCGCACCCGGCCGGAGAAATACGCCGAGCTGCAGGCCGTGGACCACGTGGACCACACGGGGCGCGTGCAGACAGTCACACGCGAATCGAACGAGAAATACTGGAAGTTGATCGACGCCTTCGAGAAGGTTACGGGCACGCCGGTCGTTCTGAATACCAGCTTCAACGAGAATGAGCCGATAGTATGTACGCCGCGTGAAGCGCTGGATTGCTTCCTGCGCACGAAGATGGATGCCGTGGTGCTGGACGGTTTTCTGGTCAAGAAGGTCGGCCACAACCACGCCGCAGTACTGGAGCGAAGCGATGCCGCCCACAGTTGAAGAGCTGCTGGTGCGCGAAAGCGCCCGCAAAGCCGGATTAGCCGAGCGGGCCCAGGCCCGTGCACGCGGTTTCTCGCGCGAGGCGGCGATCGCCAGCATGGTGCTTTGCATGGTGGGCATGGTGGGGCTGGGCGCCTGCATGCTGGGCAACTTCGACCTGCGCCTCGGTGACGGCGGCGCCTATGAGGTTACGCACACGGGCGGTAACAGTTGGGCGCTGGTGCGCCCAAGCTATGATTTGACTACCCTGTTTGCGGGGATCGGCGCCGCGGGTTTCGCCTCGGCGTTGATCATCGGCGGCGGCGCGCTGGGCCAGCTCAAGCGCATGCCACCGGGGTCGGCCTATGCCGTGGGGATGTCGGCGCTTGTCAGCATCGTGGGGTTGTTAGTGCTGGCATTTGCCGGTTAGGGGCGGGCCACAGACGCCGCTCAGGAGAATGCAACTGGGAATGCTTGACTACTTACCCTATGGGGTCGGTGTAGTGTCTGCCTTGCTGGTGGTACTGGCCGGCGGGCGCTGGTTCCGGCGTACCGCGTGGCGGCTGGGCCTGATAGACGGCCCCAAGCTGCGCGGCGTGCACGCCGAACCGGTGGCGAAGTCGGGCGGCATGGCGATAGTCACGGCGCTGGTGGTCTCGCTGCTGGCGCAGATGGTGGCGGCGCGGGCGCTGGGCCTGGACGACGCCTACCTGCGCGACGTCAACCACCTCTATCTGCTGCTGCCTGCGCTGGCGATCGCCGGGCTCGGACTGCTGGACGATCTGCGCCCCCTGGGCGCCGCCGCCAAGCTTGCCGTGCAGGCCGCTGCGGCAACCGTGGCCTGGTTCCTGTTCTTCCGCATCGACCACGTCAGTGCGGCCGGTTTGTTCGAGCTCTCGGCCGGCTTATTGTCGCTGCCTCTGACGGTGATCTTCATCGTGGCGGTGACCAACGCCTTCAACATGATCGACGGCGTCGACGGGCTGTGCGGCGGTGCGGCGTTCATCGCGCTGCTGGGCATCGGCGGCTTCTCGCTGCTGGGCGGCGAGCTGCACCTTGAACTGGCTCTGCCTCTGGGCGCGGCGGCACTTGCGTTTCTGCGCTTCAACCTGGGAAAGCCAAAGGCGTTCCTGGGCGACTCGGGCAGCATGTTCCTGGGTTTCCTGGTCGCGACGCTTTCACTGCGCGCCGTGACGCGCACTGACGGCGCGCTCGACGTGCTGCCGCTGTTCCTGCTGCTGAGCCTGCCGGTGGTGGACATCACCGCTGTCTTCTTCCGCCGCCTGCTGCAGGGCGCCAACCCCCTGCGCGCCGACCGCGGCCACATCCACCACATTCTGCTGCTGCAGTTCGACGGCAACGTACCGCGCACCACCGGCACCCTGCTGCTGATGGCGACCCTGGGCGCCGCCGGCGCCGTGTGGTCCGGACTTGAGCCCATGCTGGCAGGCGCCGCCCTCGCCCTGCCCCTTGGCCTGTACGCGGCCGTGTACATTGCCGGCGGCTATGCAAACTGGCGCAACCTGCGCAACGCGGGCGCGATCTGTGACGCGGCCCATGCCCTGGCGGAGCGCGCTGGGCAGTCAGGCGCCGAAGCGGCGCTGAGCGGCGCCCTGCTGCTGGAGTGGATGCGCTTGTCAGGCGTGAAGGCCGCCGCACTGTTCAACGAAGAAGGGGAGCGCGTCTGGAGTGCGGGCCTGCCCGACATCGGGCGCGATGCGCTGGACATCCCGCTGTACGCCAGCGGCCGCGTCGAGCGTGGGCACCTGGTACTGCAGGGCCACGGGCGCGCGGGCGCCATGGCGTTTGCCGCGCACCAGGCTCTGCCGCTGTTTCCCGCGTTCATGGAACTGCTGGCGTTTCAGACCGCGGAAAAGGCCGTCGAGGAAACCCGGGTGTAGCACGAGGCTGCGCGCAACTGCTGCCGCCCGGCCCCGTGCCGATTTCGAATGCGCCCGGCGACCATTCCCGATCCGCAACATGGGCGTAAAACCACTCCGGCTTTACGCACGCATATCGGCGAAGGGCGGGTTACACTTCAGGCGACAACCACGGAGGTCACCATGATCGGCTACAAGGTTCTCGCCAAGGACGGCCTGAAAGGGCCCTTCAAAAAGAGCAGCATCCTGAAGGCGCTCACCAGCGCCATGCTGCCCCTGCAGGCCCGCTTGCTTGACCTGCAGACCGGGCGCTACATCGTCGCCGCCGAGCTGGTGGGCGAGATCATCGACCCGCCCAAAGTTCCGGAACGCGCCAAGGCCCTGCAGAAGGCCGACAAGCAGGCTGCCAAGGAAACCCTGAAGCAGATGGCCGAGCAGCCCCTCAAGCTGGCCGAGGAAACGCCCGCCCAAGTAGAGGAAACACCACGCGTGATCCTGCGCGGGCAGATCCCGGTTAAGCAGCTGAAGCTGCCCAAGCCGCGCAAGCTGTCAGAGCGCGCGCCCGATGAGCTGAAGCAGCCTGCTGCTTGATGCAGACGCCGGGCAGGCCGATAATGTGTCGGCCTGCCCGGAGCGCGTCATGATCGGCTTCAAAATCCTGACCAAAGACGGCTTGAAAGGCCCGTACCAGAAGGCCTCGCTGCTCAAGGCCATCACCTCTGCGCAGATCCCGCTGCAGGCCCGGCTGCTCGACCTGGAGACCGGCAAGTACCTGTCCGCCGCCGAGCTCGTCGGCGAGCAGGTGGACAAGCCGGCCAAGCCCGAAAAACCAAAGACCTGAGCGCCGTCTTGCGCCGCGGGGCCGCCTCACCCCATACTCCGCGCGTGGCCGACAAGCTCGACATCGTGACTGACCTTCCGCCGCTGAAGCGCCGCCCCCTCGCCATGCACAAGGGCGAGGCCGGGCGTCTGTACTGCGTTGCCGGCTCGGTCGGCATGGCGGGCGCCGCCGTGCTGTGCTCAAGGGCCGCGTTGCGCAGCGGCGCCGGCCTCGTGCGCGTCGGCATGCCCTGGCGCCTGGCGGCCGTGATGGCCGGGCGCGACCCCAACATCATGACCAGCGCGCTTCCCGAAACCGAGGACGGCGCCATCAGCGCCATGGCGCCTGCCAAGATTCTGAAGGCCGCCGAAGGCTCTGACGTGATGCTGATCGGCCCCGGCCTGTCGCAGAACCCGCAGACCGTGCAGGCCGTGGTCAACCTGCTGCCCCAGGTGAAGCACAAGCTGGTGATCGACGCCGACGGCTTGAACGCCATCGCCTACGAGGGTCCCGAAGTGCTGGCCGGCATCCCGCGCGCGAACGGGCTACCGATCCTGACCCCCCACCCCGGCGAGATGCTGCGCCTGCTGGGCGACGGCTACGACGGCGCCAGCCTGAAGGAAGGCGACGAGCACCGCCGCAACGTGGCGGTCGCGTTCGCCCTCAAGCACAAGGTGGTGCTGGTGCTGAAGGGCTACCACACCGTGGTCACCGACGGCAAACGCGTCTACGTGAACCACACCGGCAACCCCGGCATGGCCAAGGCCGGCGTGGGCGACGTGCTGAGCGGCGCCATTGCCGCGCTGCGCTGCCAGGGCTTTGAGGCATTCGAGGCCGCCTGCCTCGGCACCTACATCCATGGCCTTGCAGGCGACCTGGTTTGCGCCAGAATGGGCGAGATCGGCATGATCGCCACGGATATCATCGAGGAATTGCCCGAGGCCGCGAAACGCTGCCAGGCGCAGTCGGAGAACAAATGAACCTGCGCGAACAGGAAGACGCCTGCCTGGTGCCGACCTACGCCAAGCTGCCGCTGTCCGTGGTGCGCGGCGAAGACGTGTGGGTGTGGGACGACAAGGGCGAAAAATACCTCGACCTGTACGCCGGCCACGCAGTCTGCGGCATCGGCCACTCGCACCCCAGGCTGGTTGAGGCGATCCACGAGCAGGCCAAGAAGCTGATTTTCTTCAGCAACGCCGTCTACAACGACACCCGCGCCCACGCAGCCAAGCTGCTGCTCGAAAACGCCTACCCCAACAGCAAGTCGGTCTTCTTCGTCAACAGCGGTACGGAGGCGAACGAGGCCGCGATCAAGATCGCGCGCCGCGCCACCGGCCGCTCACGCGTGATCGCCATGGAGTCCGGCTTCCACGGCCGCACCATCGGCAGCCTGAGCGTGACCGGAAACCCCAAGCTGCGCGACGACTTCCCGGACAACCTGGCGAACCTGACCGACTTCGTGCCGCTGGGCGATTTCGACACGCTTGAGGCGATGATGAGCGAGGACGTCGCGGCCATCATCCTGGAGCCCATCACCAGCGTGGGCGGCGTGCGCATCGCCAGCCGCAAGTACTACGACAGCCTGCGCGAGCTGTGCCTCGGCTACGGCACCGCGCTGATCTTTGACGAAGTCCAGACCGGCTTCGGCCGCACGGGTGAGATGTTCGCGGGCATGCACTGGGGCGTTGAGCCGGACATCTGCACCAGCGCCAAGGGCGCCGCGGGCGGCTTCCCGCTGGGGCTGGTGATCCTGAGCGAGGCGATTTCCAGCGCGCCGGCACCCGGCGAGCACGGCTGCACCTTCGGCGGCGGCCCGCTGGCCATGGCGGCTCTGAAGGCGAACCTGGAGATCATCAAGGACCAGGGCCTGGTGGCCAACGCAGCGGCCATGGAGCTGGTGGTGCGCGACGAGCTGGGCAAGATCCCCGAGGTGAAGGCGGTGACAGGCAAGGGCCTGCTGTTGGGGATCGAGCTGGAGTGCCCGGCCAAGCCGATCATCCGGAACCTGCTGGAGCAGAAAATCATCGTGGGAGGCTGCGACCGCCCAGGCATGATCCGCCTGCTGCCGCCCCTGACCGTGCAACCCGAGCACATCAAGCAGTTCGCCGACGGGCTGGTGAAAGCCCTGGCCACAGCAGCCCAGGGCGTAGGCGCCTAAACCCAAAGTGGCTTGCACGAAGTGGCATGCGCATCCCGACTCCGCCAAGGCTACGTCGGGCGTGCCTGCGCATGGCAGTCAGGCAATCTTGACCCGTCAAGGAACCGCCACGGCATACGCCGACTGTCCCGCAAACAGCTCCAGCCGCACAGGTTCACGGCCGGGCAGGCGCAGGGTCAGGCCCGATGCACCGTCTCGTACGCCCTGCAGCAGGATCGCCGGCCGGCCGTGGGCGTAAACCAGGCTTGCGCGCAGGTCCCAATCGGATTCCGCAACGGCGATGCGCCGGGACTGCCTGCCGTAGCGCACGTGGACCAGCGCGTGCCACAACTCCCCCACTTCTGCGCCAGTCGGGTAGAGCCAAACCTCGCGCCCTGCAAGCGGCTCGTCGTTGGCGGGCGGACGTGGTGGCAACGGAGGAGGCACCGCCTCTCGCGGCGGCGCCGGCAGCGGCCCCGGCGGCGGCTCCGTGAACGCCGGCGGCGGCAGCTTGATCCGGATGCCCCCCGTCGGCCGGTCATGCGCGTCCGTCCGCGCACCGGCGGCCGGTCGCAATTGAACCACTGTTCTATGGTGTGCTTTTATGGTGATCGCGGTTGTCAATGCTTCGAATCCATCTGCCCGCAGCGTGACGTTCCAGGTACCGGGTGACAGGTTGTCAAAGCTGGTCAGCAGCTTCTCGTATCGAACCTCAATCGGCCTCCGGACCAGGTGGACGGGACCAAAGGCAGACTCGGCCAGCAACAGGCTTACATATCCCGCTGATGGCTGGTCCAGCGACCACATGCTCTCGACTTCCAGTGCGCCGCCTGCCACACCTTCGGGCGTGCCGACTGCCGTCCAGTTGATCTCCGCGACATCGCCTGCGCTTGTGTCCACCTCAGCCAAAGCAACCGCGCGCTTCCCGTAGCCCGTTCTGGCGACCAGCATGAACTTGCGTCGCGGCAGGTAGTCGATGGAGATCGACTCCGCCCAGTCCGGGCTGCCTCGAAGCTTGCGGTGCCACCTCTCATCCTGACTGCCAAATGCGTCGATATAGTCAATGCTCGCCAGCAGGTCCCAGAAACCGGGATACGGCGGTGCCCCTGTCAGGCGCGCAAAACGCTCCTCACGCTCAAACACCAGCGTTGTGTCCGCCGTGAACTCCAGCGGATACTCGTGCTTGAAACCCGCGCGGTCGCTTGCGCGAAGCTGCCACGTCCCAGGCGCGATGCCGATCGCCGAAACAAGCCCGTCCTCGGCTACTGCCAGGCTGACCGAGCCGTTTTCTTTTTCACCCTGCAACGTGCAGTACGGGTAGGTACCGCCTTCGAACCTGAGGTAGCCGGTAAGCGAAGCGCTGCCCTTGGGGGCCAACTCGTAATCGCAGGACCCATGCTTGCCAGCTTCCACGGTGACCCTCATCGAGTGAAGCGACCGCGGCGCCTTGCCTCTCAGCACGTACTCCCCGGCCGGAACATTCCTGAGGTGGATCCAGCCAGCGGCGTCAGTTAGGGCATCAGAACCATCCACCCCGCGGACCGACTGCCACCATCCTCGCGTCGCTTTCGGGGCGTTAAACTCAAGCCTCGCTCCTGAAATCGGCTCGCCGTTGCGAAGCATCCGGATCGCCACGGAACCAGTCGTGGGTTCATCCATGGACATTTCCTTCCGCCCGGTAACCAGCAGCACATCCGGCGGCGGTTCGCCGTCCTTCAGCTGTCCGAGCCAGACTGCCTCTTCACCGTCACTGTTGTCGCCGCGCATTTCGGCGATGCGGTAGTCCCCCGGTTGCAGGCCGCTCGCCACGAAACGGCCGTCGTCGTCGGTGAATGCGATAGCCGACAGCTCTCGGAACGGCCCGGGGCCGCAGCGGATCGCCAGCATGCGGCGCCGCGGCTGGGGTTGCTGCTCGGCATTCACCAGTCGACCGCTGAACATGAGTGCGCCCCTGGGCCACACCACTTCGGGCGCCAGGTTCAGCGGGCCGTCCTTCACCTCGAACTCGAACAGGTAGTTGGGCGCCAACAGCGCGAGCCCCGGCCTGTCATCCAACTGGCTCAGGTTCATCCAGGCTCCGCGCTCGCGGTAGTCCGGGTGCTGCGAGGGACTGCTACCCGGCACCTGGCACCAGTAGCGCCCCGGAGGCAGCATGAACCCCGCCGAGCCTCCCACCGGCGCGCGCCACTCAGAGTAAGGCCGCGTTTCCGGCCACGTGGGCGGCGTGGTGCTGAACACCCGCACGGCGTGCAACTTGTCGCCCTCCGGCATACGCGGGGCAACATCGACGCGATACAGCGGCTGCAGTGCAACGCGGACTACCGTCGGCAAGCCCGGCGCCAGTACGATCGGCCCGGCGGCGCCATCCACGTAGCCCGGCAGCCGCACCCGCAGCAGCAGCGGCTGGCCGAGCGGCGGCTCGGTGAACCCGATCGGCTCGCCGTCGAATCGGCCGCGCATCTGGTCAAGCCAGGTGCCGTCGGACAGGGAGAGGTCCACCGCCGCGTCGCGTTCAATGTGCCGGCCGGTAAAGGCGTTAAGCACCTCGACGCGCAGGGGCGGAAGCGCTTGCGGCTGCCCGGGTTCGGGCGCGGACCGCTCGGTCTTCAGCGGCGGCAGGGGGATCGAGTCGGCCGGCTTACGCGAAGTCGGCCGCACGTCGCTTAGCAGCGGGCCAAGCAGCAGCACCAGCGCCACGACCAGCGCGGTGATGCCAAGGATGACTGCAAGTTCGCGGCGCATGTAACGGCCGAGGGGTCGGCAGCGGGGTCGTGACTATCCTAGCAATTCCGCACCGAGTAGCGCCACGTCCCTGACGTGGCGCCCGCCATGCCTTGGGCATGATGCGCCAGAGCGGGCCGGGATTTGGTTCTTCGGGCCCGACAGCGGCTTGCGGAATCCCCGTGTCTGGCGTGCAATGCGGGCATGAGCGGTACGGCCACGGAAATCCCCCCGCGTGAAGCGCCCACAACGGCGAAGCCCAAGGAATGGGACGGCCGTACGCGTACCGGCCTGGGCATCCTGATCTTTTTCTGGATCTTCAAGGCGCTGGGGCCGCGCTTTGCCTACCTGCTGCTGTACCCGGTGGCGTTCTACTATGTGCTGGTGAACCAGAAGAACGGGCGTGCCAGCCGCGACTACCTGCGCCGGCGCTATCCGGGCCTGCGCGGGCTGCGGCTGTGGTGGCGCAACTACCGGCACTTTCTTTCGTTCGGCCGCGTGCTGGTGGACCGGGGCTACGCCTTCCTGGGCATGCTCGGCGAGGTCAAGTTCGAGCGCGACGGCCACTCCGTAATCGAGGAAGTGCTGGCCAGCGGCAAGGGCGTGATCCTGATGAGCGCGCACCTCGGCAACTGGGAGCTCGCGGCGTACTGCCTGGGCGGCTACATGCGGGAGGGCCGGCGCGTGCCCGTCAACGCCGTGATGTTCAAGGGTGAAAGCGAGAAGGTCGAGAAGCAGCTCAAGAAAGCCAGCGGCGAGCCGCCCTTCCGCATCATCGCCAGCAACGACAGCCTGCAGGCCAGCATCGAATGCAAGAAGGCACTCGAGCGCGGCGAGATCGTCGCCATCCACGGCGACCGCATGCTCGGCAGCGGCGGCGTGCGCGTGCCGTTCCTGGGTTCCGAGGCCAAGTTCCCCGCCGGTCCGTTCGTGCTGGCGGCCAGCACGGGCGCGCCCGTGGTGTTCACGTTCGCGAACCGGCTGGGTGTGAGGCACTACGCGCTGATGGCGCGCGGGCCGCACTACTTCAAGTTCGGAGACCGCAAGCAGCGCGACGCCGACCTGAAGTCCTGGGTACAACTGTACGCCAACCTGCTGGAGGAGCTGCTGCAGAAGTACCCGCTGCAGTGGCACAACTTCTACCCGTACTGGGACACCGAAGAAGGCACGGGCTGGTAGCAGGCTGATCCGATTCTTCCGCTGTTTCCGGTGCGGCGCTTCGTTGTTAGAAAGCTTGTCGCCCGGGAAAACGGCAGCGCACGTCACGCGGATTTCGCGTGAGGGTTTGGCCTTGGGAACACACCAGGTACGGAGCATGTCGGACGGATCGCAGGCAGATACACCCGCGCTGGTGGAGAGCGCGCGATCCGGCAACCGGCAGGTTGCCAGGGACGCCTATGCGGCGCTCGTAAACCGCTATCAGGAGGGCATTTACGCTTACATTCTGGGGCGCTGTAGAGACCCGGAAAAGGCCCAGGAAGTGGTGCAGGAAGCCTTCATCACCGCCTACACCACACTGGACAGGCTGGAGAAGGCTGAAAGCTACCGCAGTTGGGTGATCGGCATCGCCCTCAACCTGCTGCGCCGCCGCAAAAAGGAAATCGCCAATCCTGACCTGCTTGAGGCCGCGACCGACTCGCGCCAGACAGGCCTGGAAGGGCTGGCAAACCAGGAGACGCTGGAGGCCGTCAGATCGGCCATCGAAGAATTGCCCGATAACTACCGCACTGCCCTGCAGATGCATTACTTCGACAAGCAGCGCGGGCGGGCGATCGGGGCTGAGCTGGGGGTAAGTGAAGGCGCGGTGCACATGATCCTGCTGCGCGCCCGCAAAGCCCTGGCAGAAAAACTGAAAGCTTTTGCCCCCGAGAATGACTAGGGGCAGGTAAAGAACCATGGCTGACCGCGAACATCTTGAACTGCTGGCCTCGCGCTCCCTCGACGGCGACCTGTCGCCCGCCGAGCACGCCGAGTTGCAGGCCGCCCTGGCCCACGACGCCGAGCTGCGTGAGCTGCTGGCCGCGCTTCAACGCGTGCACACCAGCATCAACCTGCTCAGCGAGCAGCGTCTGCCGGCTGACTTCACCAGCCGCGTGCTGGATGAGGCATTCGACGCGGCGCGCGTCATCCGGCTGCATGCTTCCGGCTGGCGCCACTGGGCCGCCGCCGCCGCGGTGATCGTGATGATCGGCCTGCTGGTCGGCGCCGCGGTACTGAACAACGGCGGCAAGCCCGCCGACGCACCTGTCATCGCGTTCGACCGCGGGACGGGTTCCGGCACGGTCTCCACTCCCGCAGACCCCGCCCCGCGCCACAGCAGCGCCAGCGTGGTCGCCTTCAGCGAAGGCGAACTGGAGCTGGCCTCGCCCAAGGGCGTCCAGCGTACCAACCGCTTCGAAGGCAGCGTGGCTCTGCCCGCGGAAGTAAAAGCCCCCGCCGGCGCGCACGCCGTGCTTGAGGTGCAGGGTGGCACAGCCGTGTTATCGCCGGGCTCCAGCGCGCGCCTCACCGACGCGGACATGGACGGCATCCCCGACATCGAGCCCATCGACGGCGACCTGTACATCGAGAGCGCCGGGCCCGGCGTGCGTTCGCGCGTCAGCGGCGTTGACCTGAACGTGGAAGGCGGCCTGACCCTGCGCCGCACCGCCGATGGCTACATGGCTGAACCCAGCCACGGCGGCGCCAGGGCCGGCGAAACCGCCTTCGGCTTCCGCCAGTGCGCGCTGATCAGCGACGGCGGCGTGCGCCTCAGTGACTGCGAGCGCCCGGGACTCGACGACTGGGCCGTGCGCGGCCGCGCAGACGCCATCAAGGGGCAGGTGCGCCGGCTGATTGGCGACAAGTTCGACCGCATCCCGGCCGATCACTGGAAGCAGTGGGACAAGTTCCTGCGCGGCGTGCTTTCGCAGCCCTGGCAGGCGGCGACCTACTCTTACACCATCCGCTTCCTGCTGAAGTACAATTTCTTCGAGGGCGCCTCGCCCGAAGAGTTGAACGCCTGGGGCGCCATCGCGGGCATCATGGCCGAAGGCACCATTGAGGGCGACATCCCGCTCAAGCTGCTGGAAGTGTTCCGCTCTGCGGAGCAGGAGTTTGACCGCGACCCCGAGTCACTCGAGCAGTTCAAGCAGCTGATCCGCGAGTGGATCGAACGCAACGCCGACCACCCGTAAGCGTCAGGCGCGAAGCCTGACCCCTTTCCCTGGTGACCCGTCCGCCCGGATACGGTTCAGCCCGCCGCCTTTGCCTGCATGGCCAGCACGGCCGTCGCCCACAGCAGGAAGCGCAACACGAAGAAGACAGCGGCGATGCGCTTGTGGAACGTCTTGGGTTTGCCCGCACTGACCTTGCCGCCGCTGTAGAGCAGCATGGGGTACCAGGGCACCAGGATGGTGGCGATGATGATGTGCACCACCAGCCACGCGCCCATGGGTGCGAACAGCTGGCCGGTGGCCTTGCGGTCAAGCTCGATGAACAGCAGCAGCGCGAAGTCGAGCGCGAAACCGAAGGTCATCCACAGCATGTGAACCGGGGGACGACGCTTGAAGAACACGCCGATCACCAGCCACAAGAACACGCCGCCGTTCAGGATGGTGAACAGATGGTTCATGGAGGATTCGTACAAACTCCGGAGTTAACAGTACAGGGGCCGCCCGCTGGACCCCCTGTACTTTGCGCGCTGAACACTGTAGCTCCGGACACCCATGGCACACGTCGTCACATCGGTTGCAGAAGTGCCCGCCGCGATCCAGGCCGCAGGCCGGCGTCCGCCCTGCCGGCGGGTTCTGATGGCCTCGCCGGGCCATTTCAAGGTGGAGAGCGCGATCAACCCGTGGATGCGCGACGAACAGGGCGAGCTGAACCGCGTGGATACCGCGCGCGCCGCCGAGCAGTGGCGCGCCCTGCGCGCGGCCTATGAACGCATCGCCATCCGTGTGGACGTGATCGACGCGCCCGTCGGGCTGCCCGATTTCTGCTTCGCCGCCAACCAGAGCCTGGCGCTGCCGGAAGCGGTGGTGCTGTCGCGCATGGCCAATGAGGAGCGCCGCCGCGAAGTCCCCTACTTCGAGCACTGGTATCGTGAGCACGGCTATCGCTTGCTGCTGCTGCCCGATGAAATCAGTCGTTTCGAGGGAACCGGCGACGCCATTCTTCACCCCGGCCTGCGACTGATCTGGGGTGGCATCGGCCCGCGCACCGAAGAGGCCGTGTGGCACTTCATCGCGCGCGAGACCGGCACGGATGTGATCGCGTTGCGGCTCTCCGACCCGCGCTTCTATCACCTGGACACCTGCCTCTGTTTGCTCGACGAACGCAGCGCCTTGTGGGTGCCGGCCGCGTTTGACGCCGCCTCGCGGGCGCTGATCGAGGCCGCCTTCACCCGCCTGCACGCGGTAAGCGAAGCCGACGCCGCCAACTTCGCCTGCAACGCCCACTGCCCGGACGCGCGCCACGTGTTGATCCAGCAGGGCAGCAGCGAGACGGTGGCGTGGCTGCAACAGGCCGGTTTCGTGCCCCTTGAGCTGGACACCGGCGAGTTCATGAAGTCCGGCGGCAGCGTGTTCTGCCTGAAACAGGAGCTGCCGTGAGTTGCAGGCGGGTGAACAAGAGCCGCAAGCGCCAGCGCGCGGCCAACCCCGCCATGCAATGCGCCAAACCCGGCCTTTGCCGAAACGCGATAGCGGCCCTGATCGCACCTGTTGCGTACTTCATACGTTTCTACACTTAAGTACTGGGGCGGCGGCAAGATCGCCCCTTCGCGATCCCCGTGGCCCGCCCCTGGGTCCGTTATGCTGCTGCAGTTCTGCGATAAGTGTGGACGTCCCCTCAGCGAAGGCTGCCTCGCGCGCGGCGAAGCCATTGAACGCAAAGGCGAGCTGATCTGTTCGGCTTGCGTGGCGCGTGAACAGGCCAGCACCGCCGTGCAGGCCGCCGCGCAGCAGGACCCCGGGCCGCTGGGCGTTTACCAGCAGGCCGTCTGGAGCTGCGAGTCATGCGGCATCCCGGTCACCGCCCTGGACCTGATTGAAGGGCGCGCGTCCCGCGTGGGCGGCGTGCTGAAGTGCTCACGCTGCGCGCCGGTCGCGCAGGCCGCGCACTCCGCGCCGGCCGCGACCACTCCGCCGCGCCCGGAACCCGCCCGCACCCTGCCGCCGCGCGCGGCGCCCAACCTGCCCCGCCGCGCGCCGACTGCGCCCAGGCTGTCGCACACGGCGGCGGAGAACTACGTGGCCGAAGCGACCACCGAGCAGAAGCGCCCGATCCTGCCGATCGTGATGTTCGCCATCATCCTGCCGATGTTCGCGGTCAGCCTGTACTTCGCGGTTTCGTCTCAGATCAAGCTGAACGAGGTAATGAGCGGCAAGGTCGAGGAGAATGCGCCGGACCGCCGCAACCGCCGTCCCCAGGAAGCACTGCACCCGGAACCCGACAGCGTCTCCCCCCGGCCGCAGCCCGGCGGCCAGCCGGCGCAACCGCCGCAGAGTACGGAACCGGGACCACTTCCGCTCCCTGAGCCGACCTCGGTACCAGGCGCCGGCCCCGAGCCGCTGCCGCTGCCGCCCGAGGTCGTGAACGACCTGGTGGCGATCGAGCAGCAGCTGGCCGCGCCCGTAATCAACCAGCTGCAGAGCAGCGACCTGGGCGAGGTATGGGAAGGGCTGATCGTGGCGGGTTCGCGCCGGCTGATTGCCTGCCGTCCGCATGTGCGCGCCCTGCTGCGCGAGCCCGACGACCAGACCCGGGCCATGGCATGCCGCGTGGCGGCCATGCTGGAAGACCGCGAGGCCCTGCCGCGCTTGAAGAGCATGCAGGAGCAGGACCCCAGCGAAGACGTGCGCACGGAAGCGCGCAAAGCCACGGACCGACTGGTGGGCCAGGCCACCCGCGAAATCGGCGACCTCACCGACGCCGAGCTCGAGAAGATGCTGCGCGACCTGCAGCGCGAGCTGGAACGCAGGAAGGGACGCAGTGACTGAAGACAGGCGGCAGGCGGCAGGCGGCAGTTGGCAGGAACCGCAAGGTCCCGTGGATCTGCATCTGCCCGGTGAGCCCGTGACTGCCGCCCGGGGCCAGAAGTCTGCCGCCTCAAAGAAACGCGACTGGCGCACGCCCCTTCTGCTGACGCTCAGCGTGCACCTGATGGCGTTCACGCTGGCCATCAACCACCGGCTTTTCGCCCTGATCGAGGAACCGCCGCCGGGCCCTTACGTGATGAAGGTCGGCGAGCTGATCGGCTCGGACCCCGACGAAGAAACCCGGCAGGAAGACGCCGGGGCGGCGCCCGGCGAACCTGCGGCCCAGACCGCGCCCCAGGCCAGCGTGTCCGACGCCTTCAAGGCACTCGAGACGCCTCAGGTGCAGCCGCGGCCGGCAGCCGAAAAGCCGGCCAGCGAAGCGCCGGCTGAGAACGTCGCCAGCGCCGATCCGCGCAGCCTGAGCGAGCGGCTGCAGGCATCTCTGGACGCCGCGGGCGGCGGGGGTGGAAACGACGGCCCGGTGGGCCTGGCCGGTGGCGGAAGCCACGGCCTGCGCGGGGAGGGCAAACACGGCATCGGTCTCAAGCGCCACGGCGGTTCCGGCGAGACCGAGAACGCGGTGAACATGGGGCTGGCCTGGCTGGCCAAGGTGCAGGACCTCGACGGCAAGTGGGATTCCGACGGCTACATGCTGCATTACCTGCCCAACGCCACGCCACAGGAACGCTACGCCGAGGGCGTTGGCCTGGCACGCAACGACATCGCGCTGACCGGCCTGTGCGTGCTGGCCTTCACGGGCGCCGGTCACAGCGACCGTGAGGGCGGATATCGGGGCACGCTCAAGCGAGCCCGCGAGTTTCTGATTTCCAAGCAGCGCGTGCAGGACGGCGGCTTCGGTCTCGAGGGTGACGACATCCGGGTGACCATGTACGCCCACGCACTGGCCACCTTCGCGTTGACTGACCTGTATCTGGTCAGCGGCGACGAGACCCTGCGCACGCCGATGCGCCGCGCCTTGGAGTACCTGCTCAGCATGCAGGGCCCGGGCGGCGGCTGGGATTATGACCAACGATACCCCTCCCGCCGCGACACGTTCGAGCCTTCCACACGCGACGACCTGTCCATCACCGGCTGGGCGGTGCTGGCCCTGGTGGCGGCACGCGAGGCCAACTTCGAGGTGCCGCGCGAGAACCTTGACCGGCTCGCGACCTTCCTGAAAGACTGCACGCGCAAGGACGGCAGCGCGGTCTACGCCGACGAAGGTACCCGCAGCGGGGACCGCGGCATGGCGATGCTGGCGGTAAGCAACGCAACCCGCCGCCTGCTGGGCGAGCCGGTAGATGCGTGGGTGCAGCAGCGGCAACTGGAACGCATGGCGAAGCTGCCGCCCAGCTGGGCCGCCGCAGGCACGCTGGAAGGCGCCAACATGTACTACTGGTACTACGGCAGCATCGCCATGCTGCTGGCCAGGGACGGGCAGGGCGGGGTGGACCGCTGGCGCGAATGGAACGTCGCGCTCAAGCGCACGCTGCTCAACAACCAGAACCAGACCGGCGCCCGGCGTGGCAGCTTCGACCCGGTCTGCCACTGGGCGCGTCACGGCGGCGGGCGTGTTTACTCCACGGCGATCTGCGTGCTGAACCTGGAAATCTACTATCGCTATGAACCCGAGTACCTGCGCGTGCGCGCAAGTGAGTTGGGTTACCTTTGGGAGTAGCCGCCAGATAAATCTTCTTCCCGCTTCTTTACTTTCACCCGCATCTAATCCAAAACTTCGGTCCGTCCACGCCTGCCGGGCAGGCGCCATGACGGCGGTGCTCCCTTCGGTCGCTTCCGTACTCCGGGCAAGCGGCGGCCGAGCGGAGTGCCGATGCCGCGCACCGGCGCCTCAGGCGAGGCCCCGGGAGGCGGCGCCAACAGCAACAGGAGCCGTTGGATGCTGCAACTCGTCCCAACCCGCGCGTTCTTCACCAAGGGCGTCGGGATCCACAAGGAGTACCTGGCCAGCTTCGAAGACGCACTGCGCGACGCGGGCATCGCAGCCCTCAACGTGGTCACCATCAGCTCGATCATGCCGCCGGGGTGCAAGATCATCCCCAAGAGCCAGGGCCTGAAAGAGCTGCACGACGGCCAGGTCGCCTTCTGCGTGATGTCGCGCCAGGCCACCAACGAGTACCGCCGCATGGTTGCCGCCAGCGTCGGCGTGGCCGTGCCCTCCGACCCCACCAAGTTCGGCTACCTCAGCGAATACCACGCCTACGGCGTAAACGACCAGCAGGCCGGCGACTACGCCGAAGACCTGGCCGCCAGCATGCTCGCCACCACCATGGGCCTGAAGTTCGATTCGTCCAAGGCCTGGAACGAGCGCAAACAGGAATGGAAGCTGGGCGGCGAAATCGTCACCACCCGCAACGTCACACAGTCCGCAGAAGGACCCAAGGACATGTGGGCCACGGTGATCGCCGCCTGCGTCTTCATCTTCGACAACTGGCAGCTCTCACCCGAGCAGCTCAAGGCGCTCAACGTCGGACACACCGGCCTGCGCGTACCCGAGCTCGCCAATCCAAAGCAGAAGCGACCCAAGGCCTAGGAATGCCTCTACCCCGGCCGGCGTTCGGTACATCCGGACGCCGGCCGTTTTGTCGGAGAACACGATGCCGAACCTTCACGACCTGCTGGTTACTGACGACGACAATTTCTTCGGCCTCGAGCCCGAGCTCGCGACCCTTGAACGCGCGCGCTTCGTGGTGATGTCCGCGCCCTACGAGGGCACGGTCAGCTACGGCAAGGGCACCGGCGCAGGCCCGGAAGCGATCCGCATTGCCAGCCAGCAGGTCGAGCTGTTCGATGAAATCACCGGCGTTGAGCACATCCCCCACCACGGCGTCGCCACGCTGAAGCCCTTCAACCCGGACTGCACGGCCGAGGAGATGACCATCGGCCAGATCTACCCGGTGACACAACAGATCCTTGAGGCCGGCAAGTTCCCGATCCTGGTCGGCGGCGAACACTCGGTCAGCCCGGGCGCGGTAAAGGCCGTGGCCGAGCGCGTGCCGGAGCTGAGCGTGTTCCACATCGACGCGCACAGCGACATGCGCGAGGCCTACCACGACGACCCCTACAGCCACGCCAGCGCGGCCGCGCGCATCAACGAGTGGTGCCCGATCGTGCAGGTGGGCATCCGCTCGCGCGAGAAGTTCGAACCCGGCGACCCGAAGCGCCCGGTGCACTGCTACCACGCCTGGGACTACCACAGCGAAGGAACCTGGATCGACGAGGCGGTCGGAAAGCTTTCGCGCAACGTGTACCTGACCATCGACGTGGACGGCTTCGACCCCAGCGTTTTCCCCGGCACCGGCACGCCCGAGCCGGGCGGCCTGAGCTGGTACCTGGGTTTGAAGATCATCCAGAAGATCGCCCAGAGCCGGAACATCGTGGGCTTCGACATCGTCGAGGTAGCGCCAACGGAAGGCCAGCAGGTAAGCGAGTTCGCCGCAGCCCGCCTGATGGGCCGCATCATCGCGTTCATCAGCCACTACTGCTGGCGCGGCGAAGGCGCCGTCTAAGTGTTGCGGGCGCATCGGCCCGGCAGCTACAGAGCCCGCAGGATCAGCACCACGGCTGCCGCGATGCCCGCCAGGATGAACGGCGCCCAGGCCAGGAAGTAGGTGAGCTTGCCGGTCTTGGGCGTCTGGGGGTCTTTGCGGTACTCGTTGAAGCGGCGGCGCAGCTCGTCGCTGGCCGTGGCGATCAGCTTGCCCGCCCGCATCCGGAAAAACCAGCTCCAGAGGATGCCGCCCCACATCGGCGTCAGGGCCATCAGGTAGAACGCGGCCGGCGTTTCCGGCCCACCGGGTCCGATCAGGCTGATCCAGGTCAGGCTGCCCACGGCGCCGAACAGCACGGCGTTGTTGGCGAACGCGCGCGCCATGGGGGCGATCTTCTCGCGCTGCTCGGGCGTCATGCGCCGGGTCAACAGCGTGCGCAGGGCCTGGTTGACTTCGGGGTACGGGTGGCCGATCTGCGCAATGGTCCACACGCCGGCCAGGATCACCACCAAGTGCAGCATCAGCGTGCCGCGCCGGAAGTCGTCGGGCAGCTTCTGCAGGCGCCACTCCCAGCCCGACTGGTCGATGAAAAACAGCGCCAGCACGAAAATGATCACCACCACGCCCCAGCGCCAGAACATGTCGCGCCGGTCCTGCCCGGAGATCGCGTCCAGCGCGTCCAGCTTGCGGTAGGCCCCCTGCTCAAGGGCGCCGATCGCCAGCACCGCCAGCAGCGCGCCGCCGAACATCTGCACCGCCACGATTGCGGCCACCTGGCTGCGCAGCGCCACCGCGTACAGCAACGCGAAATCCACCGGCGCCATGTACATCCACTTCGCGCGCCGGCAGGCCTCCGCGGCGAAGTAGCCGCGCAGGTTGCCCGAGCTGATGCCGGCCCGCTTCCACAACAATATCGCGTGCGTCGCGTCAAACGCGGCCGTGGGGCGCAGCCACAGCCACGCGGACATGGTGCCGAAGCCCAGCACGATCAACCCCGAGTAAACGCCGGGGTCCACCATGTGGGCGCGCAGGTGCAGGTGCTGCTCGCCGACCAGGATGAAGGCCGTCGCCAAAAAGCAGCTCGCCGCCAGCAGGAAGGCGAACGCCTTGCCCAGCAGCGAAAAGAACCAGCCCTCGTCGGCGGATTGCTCGACCTCTTCCTCATAGCTTTCCAGCGCCTTCTGCAGCTCGCGCACGGTCTGGAAACGGGCCTCCTGGGCCGGTTCCAGGCACTTCATCACGATGCGCTCCAGGCCGCGCGGCACCAGCGCGCCCACGTTGCGCACGCTGGGGCGCGGCGGCGGCTCCGTGGCAACCTTGCGAATCAGCTCGCTGGCCGTGGCGGCCTCGTAGGGCGCGTGCAGGGCCAGCATCTCGTACAGGATCGCGCCCAGGCTGTAGATGTCGCTGCGCTGGTCGATCTTGTCGCGCTCGCCGCGCGCTTGCTCGGGAGGCATGTAGGCGGGCGTGCCGATGATGGTGCCGTCCAGGGTCTCGCTGCCCGGCGTCTGCAGGCGGCTGGTGGTGATCTTGCTGACCAGCTCCGGGTGGTCTCTCACGCGCGCGAGGCCCCAGTCCATCACCATCACCTCGCCGTAGTCGCCCAGCATCACGTTGTCCGGCTTGAGGTCGCGGTGGATCACCCCGCGGTCGTGGGCGTAGGCCATGCAGTTCAGCAGCTGCCCGAAGATGTACAGCCGGCGAGTGAGCGGGAATCGCTCGTGCGTCTCGCGGTCACCGGCGCGCAGCTTGCGCATCACCTGCGCCAGGCTGCGACCCTCCACCAGCTTCATGGTGAAGAACGTTCGGCCGCCGGGCTCATGCCCCAGCTCGTGCACCGGCACGATGTTGGGGTGGCTGAGCTGGCCGGTGACCTGGGCTTCCTCAATGAAGCGGGCGACGCTGCCGCTGGCGGTGCGGTCGGCGCGGGTGAGTTTCAGGGCCACCTCGCGCTGCAGGTCGCGGTCGAAGGCGCGCATAACAACGCCCATGCCGCCGCGCCCGATTTCGTCGCGGATCTCGTAGCGCCGCCCGCCGATGCCGCCGTGGGTCTGCGCCACGCGGCGGGTCTCGGCCTGGCTCATGGGCTGGGTGGGCGCGTCGGTCGAGGCGTTGGCCTGCAGGTCGCGGGCGAGGTCCGTGTCGCAGTAGATGGAGGGCTGGCCGATCTCCAGCAGCGTTTCGCCGGGCGCGTCGGGGATGGTCGAGGCATGCTCGGGCAAGTTCACCACGCCGCCGACTTCCAGCAGCGTTTCGCCCTCGTCTTCAGGCTTCTCGTTTGTGGGCTCATCCGCCATCGGCGTCATGCTGCGTTCATGGGCCACGAAAACACAAAAGCACAAAAGACTGCACCACCAAAATACAGACGCGAAGGTCGCGAAGAACACATGCCGCCAAGGTTTCTTCGCGAACTTCGCCCCCTTCGCGTCTTCGCGTCAAACAAACCAGCGAGTGCGCAGCACGAGCAAGTGATCTTGAACCTCCATCACCAAACACCGGATCGCAAGGCAACTGCTGGTGAACCACCAAGCACCACGAAGAACTGCCGAACTGTGTTGAACCCTTCGTGGTCCTTCGTGGCCCTTCGTGGTGAAATGTCGTTTCGCGACTGTGACCAGAATACAGACGCCAAGGCCGCGCAGAACACGTCGCCTCAACCCACCCGCGCGAGCAAGTCCGCGTGAAACAAGTTAGCATCCCGCCATGCGCATGCGTGCCCTGTTTCCCGGCGGGCCCCAGGTCGGCGAGATCGGCCTCAGCCTGTCCTCGCCCCCCTCGGCCTCGCAGCCCGTGCGGCGCCTGGCGATCCTGGCCCCCGCCAGCGAAGACCCGGCCGCATCCGGCGAAGACGGCACCGCGCAGACCATCCGCCGCGCCCTGCAGATGGGCGTCAACCTGATCGACACCGACTGGATCACCGCCAACGGCCACGCCCAGGAACTGCTCGGCCGCGCGCTGCAGGGCGTGCCGCGCGACAGCGTGTTCATCACCAGCAAGGCCGGCCCGCGCCTGACCTTCCACGGCGAACTCACGCTCGACAACTCGCGCGCCAACCTGATCAACCAGTGTCACGACAGCCTGTTCCGCCTGAAGACCGACCGCATCGACCTCTACCAGGTGCACTGGCCCGACGACACCAACCCGGCGCAGACCGCGCGCGGCCTGCAGGACATCGTCAGCGGCAACTACGCGAGCTGGGTGGGAGTGTGCAATTACACCGCAGCGCAGCTCGATGCGCTGCACGGGCAGATCGAGCTGCAGACCGTGCAGGCGCCGCTCAACCCGTTGAACCGCGCGGCCCTGAACCAGGTGCTGCCCTGGTGCGTGGAACACGGCGTGGGTTTCCTGGCCGCGGACCCGCTGCTTTCGGGTCTGCTCACCGGCCGTTTCAGCGGCGACGAGGAATTCACCGAGGAAGACCGCGACGAGTTCTTTTCCCCGCCGAAGTTCGCCAAGGCCGTGGCCTTCGCGCGCGAGCTGGCTGAAATCGGCCACCCGGGCCGACTCGCGGTCGGCTGGGTGCTGGCCCAGCCCGGCGCGAGCTGCGTGCTGTGCCCGGCCGTGGAAGCCGATGAATTCGCAGCCCTCGCGGGCGCAAGGGCACTGGATCCGGCAGAGGTGCAGGCGGTGAATGAGCTGGCGCAGCGCCACGCGCTGTAACTGCGCTGCCGGGCGTTATCGCGGCTCGACGCCGTTCCGGGTCAGCCGGTACAGCTTGCCGCTGATCGCGTAGGGGCGGGTTTCGGCGTCGATCTTTACCTGGTTGCTGACGTTCTCGACGAGCTCGGCGTCGTCCTCGGTCAGCACGATCATGAAGTCGCGGTTTGGCACGCCCACCAGCAGCTTGGGGCCCAGCACCTCGGACAGCTTGTTGTACAGCTCCGGAAGCATCAGGCGCGAGGCGTCGTAGCTGTCGCCGCTGGCGATGATCACCGCGCGGGGCGTGCCGTCCGCGTCCGCCAGGGCCTGCAATTGCATGTCCTGGCTCAGGGCTGACAGGTTCTCGCGGCCGTAGAAAAACACGTCCTCTTCGCTGACGCCCTCCCAGCGCGCGAGGTCTTCGCTGCTCAGGAAACGCAGCGTGCGGCCGGTGTCCACGGCAGCCAGCAGCTCGAGTTCGCCGTCGATGATACTGCGGCGCAGCACGGGCACCTTGGTTTCGCGGCCGAAGCCCCAGGGCTTGACGATGGGGTAGATCAGCGAGCGCACCTCTTCGAAGGGGCCCAGCACCTCAACGTGCTCGCCCCACAGGCGTTCGAACCACTGCTGCAGCAGGGGCTGCGGATCGGCCTGATGGTCAACGTCCCACTCGTCGAGATAGCCGATGTAGGCATTGTCGAGGCGCAGGGTGGAGTTGCCGCCGGTGTTGAGTTCGAGGGGCTTGTTGACGGCAGGTTTGTCTTTGCCGAGGACGCGGGCGTACACCTCGGCCCCCAGCTGCGTAAACTCTTCCACGGAAAGCGGCGGGTGCTCGGTGATGCGTATGCCGGCCACGAACTTGTCGACGGGCTCGGGGTTGTCGGCGGTTTCCGGCGCGCCGTTGAAGCTGACCACGATGCCGACCGGGCCGCGCTGCAGGGTCCACCAGCGCCAGTACTCGGGGCGGTTCTGCAGCTCGCCCTCGTAGTCGCCGTACACGAAGTTCATGCCGTCGCGTTGACCGCGCTGTACGTTGCCCATGGACTCACGGCTGGGCAGGGCGTCGAACAGGTTGACGTCGGCGTCGCCGGTGCGGTGGCGGAGGCAACTGACCGTGACTGTGCCGTCGATGTCGGGGTTGCGGAACACCAGGCTCTTGGAGCGGGGATCGCGCTCGAAGCCCTGCGGCACACGGATGCTGAACAGGCGACTGGTGTCGCGGTAGACGCTGTCGCTCATCAGTTGCTTCCCGCGGCGAGGCGCGAACGCACCAGCTCGGCGCGGCGGGTGTCGCGCTCGCTGGCCGGCAGAACGCGCCCTTCGCTTTCCTGCAGGTGCGAGGGCTGGCCCAGGATGAACAACTCATTGAGCGTGCGCACCGGCACGTCGCTGATGATGCCGAGGTCAACGCCCAGGCGCAGCATCGACAGGTGCGACATCATCTCCTGCACGTTCAGGCGCCGGGCCGAGCGCAGCAGCGCCAATGAGCGCAGCACCTTGTCTTCCACGAAGCTGCGGTCCTCGGTGTACAGCTGACCTCTGCGCTGGCGTTCGAACTCCAGGATCTTGGGCACGATCGCCTTGATGGCCTCCACGATCTGCTCTTCGCTGCGGCCCAGCGTGGTCTGGTTGCTGATCTGGTACATGTCGCCGAACGCGCGGGTGCCTTCGCCGTACAGGCCGCGCACCGCGTGGTTCATGCGCTGGGCGGCCTTGAAGACCTGGTCGATGTTTTCTTTCAGGGTCAGGGCCGGCAGGTGCACCATCACGCTGACGCGCATGCCGGTGCCGACGTTGGTGGGGCAGGCCGTCAGGTAGCCGTACCGGTCGCTGGTGGCGTAGGGCAGGGTCTTCTCGAGGGCGCGGTCCACCTTGCACAGCGCGTGGAAGGCGCGGTCCACGTCGAAGCCGGACTTGATCCACTGCAGGCGCAGGTGGTCTTCCTCGTTGATCATGATGCTGAGCATCTCGCCGCGCCCGAAGGTGACGCCGCGCGGACCTTCGCCGCTGGCGAGCTCGCGGCTGATCAGGTGGCGCTCGACCAGCACGTCGCGCTTGAGCTCAGGCAGCTTGTCGAGCTCGAGCGTCACCACGCTGCGGTCAAGGTGCACCTGCTTGAGCGCGTCTTCACACAGCTTCAGCACGTCGCTGCGCTGGGCGTCGCTGGCGCGGCCTGTGAACGGGAAGCCGCGCACGTTGCGCGCGAAGCGCACCCGGGTGCTGACCACGATGTCGCTGTCCGGCCCGGTGCCCTTCAGCCACTCGCCCAGGATGTGCGGGAAATTCTCGAAGGCCTCGTTCACGAACGCTCCTCGGCCTTGGGCTGGACCTCCAGCTCGGCGATCTGGTCGCGCAGGCGCGCCGCCAGCTCGTAGTTCTCTTCGGCTACGGCCGCGTCGAGACGTTTACGCAGGTCGGCCACGGTCTGGCGCCGCTGTACGACTTCCTCGCCGGCTGTTTTTTCCGGCAGGTGGCCCTGGTGGCGGGCCGGCTGCACGTCGTGAATGCGCTCAAACAAAGGGTCCAGATGCTCGGCAAACACTTCGTAGTCGCGCGGACAGCCGAAACGGCCGCGGGCGCGGAACTCGGAAAGCGACATGCCGCAGTCAGGGCAGACCGGCACGGGTTCCTTTCCAACCGGGGTGATGCCGCCAGGCTCAGGCAGCGTGGCAAGGGAGGTTTCGCCGGCCGTGAGCAGGCCCTGCACTTCGCGGATCACGTCGGGCGTGGTCATCAGCGGCTTGGTGATGTCGAACATGTAGCGCTTGATGAGGTTGAAGCAGTCGGGGCAGACGTTGATCTGCTCCCCGATGTTGTTTTCTTCAACATCGCAGATGCGTATGCGCGCGGGCTTCTTGTTGCAGCACTGGCAATCCATGGCGTCATTGTACCTAACGAATTCCCGCGGGGCAGCAATCCCGTAGCGCCCGCCCTGTGCGGCGGCCTTCGACCCCGGGCGGGCACATGGGCCCGCCCCTACAACTTCAACTGCGCGATGCGCTCGGCGGCCTGCTGCACCTCGGCCATGGGCGGCACGAAGGCAAAGCGCACGTGGCCGGCGCCCGGGTTTTCGCCGTCCACCTCGTCGCTGAGCCATTCGCCGGGCGTGGTTACCACGTGGCACTGCTCGATCAGCAGGGTGGCGAACTGTTCGCCGCTCATGCCATCCGGCGCCTTCTGCCACAGGTACAGGCCGGCGGGGTTCTTGCAGTTCTTCAGGCCGGCCTTGCGCAGGGCGGTACAGATGATGTTGCGCTTGCGCTTGACCATGCTGCGCAGCTTCTGCACGTGCTTTTCGTCGGCCAGCGCCGCAATGGCGGCGTCCTGGATGAAGTTGGGCGTGCCGCTGTCGATGTTGGTCTTCACCTTCTTGAAGATGTCGATCGCGCGCTTGTCGCCGGCGGCCCAGCCGATGCGCCAGCCGGTCATGATGCTGCGCTTCGACAGGGAGTGGAACTGCACCACGCCGTCGAAGTTGTTGTCGGCCGCGACTTCCAGCGCGCTGTGGGGCGGGTCCTTGAAGTAAAGCTCGGAGTACGCCTCGTCGCTCGCGAGGATGATGTCGTGCTGCTGGCAGAACTCGTACGCGGCCTTCAGGAAGTCGAGCTCGGCCACGTAGCCCAGGGGGCTGCTGGGCGTGGTGACCCACATGATGCGGGCGCGCTCGGCGACCTCGGGCGGGATCTTTTTGAAGTCGTATTTGCACTTGTTCCTGTGGGTGACGGCCACGAAGTGCGCCACGCCCTCTGCGAACAGGGTGCCGCGCTTGTAGGGCGGATAGCCCGGGCTGGGGCAGATCACGTATTCGCCGGGGTTCACGAAGGCCTCGGCGAAGTTGAAGATGCCTTCCTTGCTGCCGATGGTGCTGGTGATCTGGGTCTTGGGGTCGAGGCTGACGCCGAAGCGGCCCTTCAGCCAGGCGGCGATCGCCTCGCGGTAGTGCAGCGAGCCGATGTAGCTGGGGTAGCCGTCCGTGGCGTGTTCGTCGATGGCCTTTTTGCAGGCCTGGCGGATCAGCCGCGGCGTGGGGTCCTGGTAATCGCCGACGCCGAAGTCGATGGGCGTGACGCCTTTGGCCTTCAGCTCGGCTACTTTTTCGTCAACGGCGGCAAACGCGTAGGCGCCAATGCTGGCGACGCGATGGGATGGCACGAGTTCCATGGGAGCGCTCTCTCTGAATTGGGTGAGGATTGATTCAGGTAGTAGGTATTAGGTTGTAGGTTGTAGGGATCAAGCGTCGCGCGGATTGTTTTGCTCTGAGGGCTGCCGTGCGATCCGGTTGATCAGAGCGTTCAGCATTTTTCGAACCTCTACAATCAGGCTTCGGATGGCTCGAATCCGTGGGGCGTCCGCATAGTTTCTGCGCTCGATGATGCGAAGGAAGGTCAACGTCTCGGCGCTTGATCCCCGCGCAATGTACAGGTGCTTCAAGAATACCCGTCGTGAACCGCCGTCGTGACCTTCTGCTATGTTCGCGGAGATGGATGAGGCCGCATCTCCGAACTGGTTGCACAACCAGTACTTCTTCGCAATTGGGCCGGTCTCGGTCAGGTCGAGAATCTGGTCGGCGACGTCAACGGCCTTCTGCCAGACAATGAGGTCTTCGAAGCTCTCAATCTGGTCAGGCATCGAGGTCTCCCTACAACCTACAACCTAATCCCTACAACCTATCCAAGGCACATCGGGCAGTAGAGTTGCGGGTTGGTGCTGGCGGTCTTTTCGTCCACCTTCTTGACCGGCGTTGTATGGGGCGCGGACTTGACCAGCTCCGGGTTGTCCTTGCACTCCTGCGCGATCTTCTTCATGCACTCGATGAAGTAGTCGATGCTTTCCTTGCTCTCGGTCTCGGTCGGCTCGACCATCATGGCGCCGTGGCCGCCGGTGTTCTGGGGCAGCGGGAAGTAGATGGTCATGGGGTGGATGCCGTAATCGATCAGCCGCTTGGCGATGTCCAGCGTGTGCACGCCGTTTTCCTTGTCCTGCTTCAGGTCCGTAAACACGCACTCGTGGGCGTTGGTGCGGTCGTGGTGCACGTGGTAGTAATCGCGCAGCATCACCCGGATGTAGTTCGCGCTCAGCACCGCATACTGGCTCATGCGGCGCACGCCCTCACGGCCGAGCTGCGTCATGTAGATGTAGGCCATCACCAGCGCGCCGAAGTTGCCGAAGAAGCTGCGCACCTTACCCACCGACTTCGGCCGGTCGTAGTCAAAGGCGAACGTGCCGTCGGCGTTCTTCTTGATGCGCGGCTTGGGCAGGAAGGGCGCCAGGTGCTTGCGCACGGCGATCGGGCCGGCGCCGGGACCGCCGCCGCCGTGGGGCACGCTGAAGGTCTTGTGCAGGTTGAAGTGCATCACGTCGATGCCGTAGTCGCCGGGCTGCACGATGCCGCTGATCGCGTTCATGTTCGCGCCGTCCATGTACAGCTGCGCGCCGACGCCGTGCAGGATCTCGGCGATCTCGCGCATCTTCGGCTCGAGGATGCCCAGGGTGCTGGGGTTGGTGATCATCATGCCGGCCGTCTGGGGGCCGACCTTCTTCTTGAGCTCTTCGAGGTCGATGTTGCCGTTGGCGGCTTCCTTGAGCGTGACGGCCTTGAAGCCCGCCATGGCGGCCGTTGCGGGGTTGGTGCCGTGGGCGGCGCTGGGGATCAGGAACTCGGTGCGCTGTGCGCCCTCGCCCTTGTCCTCGAAGTAGGCCTTGATGCACATCACGCCCGTGAGTTCGCCGTGGGCGCCGGCGGCGGGCTGCAGGGTGACTTCGTCGAGGCCGCTGACTTCGCGCAGGTAGTGCTCAAGGTTGTACATCAGCTCGAGGTGGCCCTGGATGTCCTTCTCGGGCAGGTAGGGGTGGGCCTTGGTGTAGCCGGGCTGCGCCAGCAGGGTGACGTTGATCTTGGGGTTGTACTTCATGGTGCAACTGCCCAGCGGGTAGAAGTTGCGGTCCACGCTGTAATTCTTCTGGGCCAGGTTCTTGAAGTGGCGCACCAGGTCCAGCTCGCCGACTTCGGGCAGGCGCGCGGGCTCACTGCGCAGCTTGGCGCCCTTCAGCGCGTCCACCGGGTCAACCTCGGGCACGTCCAGCGCCGGGAAAGTCACGCAGCGCCGCCCGGGCTTGCTGATCTCGAACAGCAGCTGCTCGGCGGGATTGGCGGGAATGTTGGTCATGGTATGGCTCCAGTTTGGAGTCGGGAGGCCGGAGTCGGGAGTAAACTGCCGACACGCGTTGCCTGCCTACGCTCCATCAATCTTTTCAATCAGCGACGAGAGCATGCGTCCAATCTCGTCGTACTCTGCAATCAGCTTGCGACCTTGTTCTTCGTCGACGTACTTGAACCGTACGCAAAGCTCCAGGGCTGTCTCCATCTCGGCTTCCGACCCGTGTGCCATGACGAGGAACTTCACATAGTCCTTCTTGTATCTCCGTCGCTTGTAGCCCTCGGCGATGTTCATCGGCACTGACGATGAGGCACGTCGAAGTTGACTCACCATTCCGTACAGCTCATCCTTCGGAAAGCTCCGCGTTAGCGAGTGGACCAGTTCGGCGGCATCCATTGATGCGCTGCCAGACCATCAACCCGCGAAATCCTCCCGACGTCATGGGGCTTCCTGTCGTTGCAGTAACTCCCGCCTCCCGCCTCCAAACTCCGAGCTTCTACGCCAATGCAGCAGCGTACTTGTCGATCTCTTCTTTCGTGGTCATCTCGGTAATCGCTACCAGGTAGTCGCCGGCTTGGCCCATGCCTACGCTTTCGAGCGGCAGGCCGCCGATGATGCCCTGGGCCTGCAGCTTGGCGTCGAGGCCCGGCCTGGTGCGGATCACGAACTCGTTGAACACCGGGCTGCACTTGTGGGGCAGCTCGACGCCCTTCACCGCACCCAGAGTCTTCAGCGCGTACTGTGTCTTGCTGACGATCTGGCGCCCCAGCTCGGTGAAGCCACCCTTGCCCCAGGCCGCCAGCTGGATCAGCGCGCGCAGGGCGCACAGGGCCTGGTTGGTGCAGATGTTGCTGGTGGCCTTCTCGCGCCGGATGTGCTGCTCGCGCGTGGCCAGCGCCAGCGCGAAGGCGCGCTTGCCGTCGCGGTCCGTCGTCTCGCTGACGATGCGGCCGGGCATCTTGCGCACGTTGTCCTTGCGGCTGGCGAAGAAGCCGAATGCCGGGCCGCCCATGAACATGTGGTTGCCGATGGCCTGGCCTTCGCCCACGCAGATGTCGACGCCGGCCTCGGCGGGAGTCTGCAGCAGCGACAGGCTGACAGGCTCGCTGATCACCTGCACGATCATGGTTTCCGCGTCATGGGCCTGCTTGACCAGCGCTTCCACGTCTTCGATGACGCCGAAGAAGTTGGGCGACTGGATAGCCACCACGGCCGCATCGCGCGTCAGCGCCGCCTTCAACGCGGCCGTATCCACGCGGCCGTCCTTGCCGGCGCCGACCTGCACCAGCTTCAGGCCGGTAGTCTCGCAGTAGGTCTTGACCGTGGCCGCGTACTCCGGGTGGATCGCCCCGGCCAGCACCACGGTTTCGCGGGTTTCTTTGCGGAAGTTGTCGGCCGTGAGGCGGTAGCCCATCATCACGGCTTCGGCCAGTGCCGAGGCTCCATCGTACATGCCGGCGTTGCTGACTTCGAAGCCGGTCAGGGTGGCGATGCAGCTCTGGAACTCGAACACGCTGGTGAGTGTGCCCTGGCTGCACTCCGGCTGGTAGGGCGTGTAGGCGGTGATGAAGTTGGCGTCGTACAGCGCGATGTGGTCGGTCAGCGTGCTGACGTGGTGGTTGTAGATGCCCGCGCCGCGGAAGAAGGCATAGTCGCCGGCGTTTTTGGTCTTTGCCAGCAGAGCGTTGATGTGGCGAGTAACTTCAAGCTCGCCCATGCCGGGCTTCAGCTTGACCTTGTCGCCGTCCGGCTTGACCCGGATGTCAGCCGGGATGTCAACGTAGAGGTCGTCAATGCTCTTGGCGCCAACGGCCTTGAGCATCGCGGCGGTGTCTTCGGCAGTGTGCTGGATGAACGGCATGGGAGTCCTTCGGATTCAGGATTCAGGATGAAGGATTCAGAATCTCCGTGGGCTGCCCGGGGAAATTCTGAATCCTGAATTCAACATCCCGCATCCAGGTTAGTGGGCTTCTTCCTCGAGCTGCTTTTCGTAGGCGGCGAGGTCTTTGGTGCCTTCATTCAGCTCGTCGGCGCTGTCGGGCTTGACCTTGATCAGCCAGCCCTTGCCGAAGGCGTCGGTCTTCAGCGCGCTGAAGTCGTCGCCGTCGACGTCATCGTGCACGGCGACGATCTCGCCGCTGACGGGGCTGATCAGGTCGCTGACGGCCTTCACGCTTTCGATTTCGCCGAAGGGCTCACCCTTGGTGACCGTGTCGCCGACTTCCGGCAGGTCCACGAAGGTGAGGTCATTGAGCTGGTCCACGGCGAAGTCGGTGATGCCGATCGTGACGGTGCCATCGCTCTCGAGGCGGCCCCATTCATGGGACTCCAGGAAGCGAACGTTGTTGGGTCGAGCCATTTTTGATCCTTCGTTCTGGTGAGTCTCTCCGGCAGTTGTCTGCCCTTGGTTTCCGAAGAGGTCAGAGGTCAGAGGCCGGAGATCAGGGAACTGCAACTTTCAGGTCCCTGACCTCCGACCTCCAGCCTCTGAACTCTGAATCACTTTTTCCCCGGCCGCTTGTAGAACGGCAGCGGCACCACCAGGGCGGTCTGCATGGTGGTTTCGCCCGGCTTGAGGCTGCGGGTGCCCTTGGCCGGGAAGTCCACGTAGTAGGTGGTGCCCACCGCGGCAGCGTTGGCCGGCACATAGGCCGTGGCGATGATCTCGTCCAGCCAGGGCGCCTTGGTGCCGCTGCAGATCTTGCCGACCACCTTGCCGTCGCGGATCACTTCCTGGTCCTGGCGCGGGATGCGCTTGCCGGCGATGTTCAGGCCCACCAGCTTCTGGGTCAGGCCCTTTTCCTTCAGGTCCACGGTGGCCTGCTTGCCGATGAAATCTTCCTTGTCGAGTTTCACGGCCCAATCCAGGCCGGCTTCCAGCGGGTTGATGGTGTCGCTGATCTCGTGGCCGTGCAGCGGCATGCCGGCCTCGAGGCGCAGGGTGTCGCGGCAGCCGAGGCCGGCGGGGCCGACGCCCAGGGGCTTGCCGACATTCATCAGCTCGCTCCAGAAGTGGACGGCCTTGTTGGTGGGCATGATCAGCTCAAAGCCGTCTTCGCCGGTATAGCCAGTGCGCGAGACGATTACTTCGGGCTCGCCGAGTACGGTGCTGCGGGTGAGGTGGTAGTACTTGAGGGCCTTGGTGTCGAGGTCGCTGATCTTGTTCAGCAGCGCGACGCTTTCCGGCCCCTGCATGGCGATCATGGCGTAGTCGTTGCTCATGTCCGTGACGTCAACGACGAAGCCCTTGCGCTCGCGGGCGATCCAGTCCCAGATCACCTGGCGGTTGCCGGCGTTGACCACCAGCAGGGTGCCCTCGTCACCCATGCTGTAGACCAGCACGTCATCCAGGATGCCGCCCTGGCCGTTGAGGATCAGGCTGTAGCGGATCTGGCCCGGCTTCATGGTCGCGCGGCTGTTGGTGATGATGCGGTCCACCAGCTTGATGTGGTCGCGCCCGCCAATCCAGTAGCGCCCCATGTGGGACACGTCGAACAGCCCCACCTTGGTGCGCACGCGGACGTGCTCTTCCTTGATGTTGGTGTAGGTGACCGGCATGTACCAGCCGGCGAAATCAACCATGCGGGCGCCGAGTTTCTCGTGCTCTTTGCGGAGTGGTGTTTCGCGCATTGCTGGTCTCCTGAATCGGCGGGGGAACTACACAGCACTCACCGACGTATTGCGGCAAGCGCCACGCTTTTGCCTCTTGCGCCCCCGCACGTCAACGATTTCGGGGCTTTGATAGCGCCCCCGGAAAGTCCTTAGGTCACCTTGGATGACTCGACGATGACCCTACCCGTTTCGGAAACGACCAACGTCAGCCTTGTCCAGGCGGGACGCTCTTCTTCCACATTCGGGTAGCCTCGCTGATCGCGTCGGGCACTGGCACAGCGCCAGCCTCAAGGAAATACAGGGCGTCGCGCACTTTCTCGAGCGAACCCAGCAGGTACAGCACGTCCCCCTCAAGCAGCGGCATCTCCGGCGAGGGGTTGTCGATCACCTCCCCCTCGCGGCTCATGGCCACTACCGAAACCCCGGTCTGTGTGCGCAACTGCAGCTCTTTCAATGACTTGCCGCAAGTGTACCCCTCGGCCGGAACTTGAAATGTCTCGATCTTCAGCTCCCCGATCAGGCCGTGCTCGGCCAGGGTCTTGCGCGGCACCGTTGACGGCCGGGCGCTGGTCTGTGTGCGCTCCCGCACCAGCGCCAGTTCGCGGTTGATCAGGTTGCGCGGCACCTGCATCAGGCGCAGCACCCGGGCCAGAATCTCTACGGCCGCTTCCAGTTCACCCACCACAACGTCGCTGGCCCCGGTTTTTAACAGCGCTTCGCGCTCGGCCAGATAACGGGCGCGCACGACGATCGGCACCTCGGGCGCCACGCGCCGCACGGCATCAACCGTGCGCTGCACGGCGCCCGGGTCGTTGATGGTCAGCAGGAACGCGCTGGCGTGGTCTACGCGCGCGTGGTGCAGAGCCTCTTCACTGGTGACGTCGGCATAAAAGGCGGGCTCGCCGGCCTTGCTGGCGGCGCGAACCGTCTCGGCGTTCATCTCGAGAATCAGGTAGGGCACACCCACGGTTTTGAGCGCGTTGACCACCGTGCGCCCGGAGACGCCGTAGCCCGCCACGACCACATGGCCGCTGAGCTGGGCGTCGGATTTCGGCTGCTCATCGATGCCGCGCGCGCCGAGCAGCCTCTCGAGCGGTCGCAACAGTTTGGCGCCGGTGGCCAAGTGGGGCGAGAAACGCAGCACGAGTGGGGTAATGAACATCGTGATCAGCGCCGCCGCCCACAGCCAGCGCCCTTCGCCGGTGGCGTCGAAGAGAGACGGCTCTTGCCCTGCCGCTGTGTTCAGCAGCACGAATCCGAACTCGCCGAACTGGGCCAGGCCGAAGCCGGCAATGATGGCGGCCCGGGGCGGGAAACGCATCACCAGCGCGGCCAGGATGGCCAGCAAGGCCTTGCCGATGAAGATGGCCAGAAACACGCCGGCAACCAGCAGGGGACCTTCCACCACAGTGCGCCAGTCGAACATCATGCCCAGCGAAATGAAGAACAAGCCGGTAAGCACGTCGCGCAGGGACATGACTTCCGTGAGCGCCCGGTTTGCGAACGGCGAGTCGGCGATCACGATGCCCGCCAGGAACGCGCCCAGCGCCAGCGAGAGCCCGGCGTAACCCGTCGCCAGGGCGATCGCGATGCAGATGGACAGGATCGCCAGCACGAAGCTTTCGCGGCTGCGGGTCTTGTCGACGCTGCGCAGGAACCAGGGCAGGATCAGCCGCGACACCACGTAGGTCACCACCACGGCCACCGTGGCGGTTCCCAGGGCGACTCCGGCGCTGGCGGCGATGTCCATCAGGGTGCCTGTACCCGCCAGCACCGGCAGGGTCAGCATCATGGGGATCACGCACAGGTCCTGGAACAGCAGGGTACCGACGATGAAGCGTCCGTGGGGCGCGTCCACCTCGCCGCGGTCGCTCAGGCCGCGCAGCACGATGGCCGTGCTGGACAGCGCCACGGCAAAGGCAATCGGCAGGGCGTACTTGAACTCCAGGCCCAGCAACAGGCAGGAACCCGCCACGGCCGCCGAGGTCAGCCCGACCTGAAGGCTGCCGCCCAAGGCCAGTGTCTTGCCGATGCGCAGGAAGCGCGAAAGCGGGAATTCCAGGCCGATGGTGAACAGCAGCAGCACCACGCCAACTTCGGCCAGTGTGTCGATGGTTTCCTTGTCTTCGACGAGCGCCAGGCCGAAGGGGCCGCAGATCGCGCCGGCCAGCAGCAGGCCGGTGACTGCGGGCAACCGCAGCATGGCCATGGCCAGCGAGGCAATCACGCCCGCGCCCAGCACCACGCCAAGGTCAACCAGGAAGCCCAGATGCCCGAGCTCGGAGATGACAGCCAATGCCATGGCAGAGTTTATAGCGCACTCGGCTGCCGGCCTGTAGGGCCATGCTTCCTACAGCACCAGAGTGGCGGTTCCGAAGTAGATGGTGATGGTGGCGAGGTCCGTGAATGCCAGCGTCAACGGGCCGGAAGCCACGCGCGGGTCCAGCTTCAGCGTGTGCAGCAGCGTAGGCACCGTCACGCCCAGCAACGCCGCGGTCAGGATCGAGCCCGCGATGCTGCCGCCGATCGTCGCGGACTCCAGCCAGTTGCCGTGCCAAAGCTGGGCGATAGCACCGACGATCAAGCCGCAGGCACCGCCTATCAGCAGCGCCGAGGCAAACTCACGCGAGATCTTGGAGACGAACCAGCCGAATGTGGGTTGGGTTGAACGCAGCAGTTGCAGCGCCAGCGTCATCGACTGGGTGGCGACGCTCTCACCCAGGCCGAGCACAAGGGTCAGGAAAAACGCCAGCACGATGCTCTCCGCCAGCGTCGCGCCGAACACGGAAGACAGCAGAGCGCAGGCCGTACCGCCCGCAATGGTGCTGATCAGCCAGGGGAAGCGCAGACGAAAGGCCTTGGCCGGGCTGACGTCCGTGAGGCCGGAGATGCGCAAGCCTATTGCCTCGAACAGCACGTCGGCGTTGCGGCGCTCGGCGATATCGAGCACTTCGCTGGAAAAGGCGTTAACGTCGATCACGCCAATGGGGCGCATGTCCTTGTCGACGATGGGGATGGCCAGGAAGCGGTGCATCACGAACAGCTCGCTGGCAGTCTCCATGCTCGCGGTTTCGGGCAGGGTCACCAGGCGTTTGACCATCAGGGACTCGATGGTGGCGTTCAGCGGCGCGGTCAGCAGCGCGCGGGTGGGCAGCACTCCGACCAGCCGGCCCTGGTCGTCCACCACGTAGAAGTAGAGGATGGGCCCAGGGACCTTCTGTTTGCGGATTTCCGCGAGCGCGTGATCAACGTTCCAGTGATCGCGCAACACCACGAACTGGCGTTGCGCATGTTGCATCACTGAGTCGTCCGACACCGGCTCTCCCAACAAAAACCCCGCGACGTTGCGCGGGGTTCTGGTCTATCGTCCAGTTTACCCGCCAACTCTTGCGCTTGAACCCGCCTTGATCTTGGCGGTCTGGCGTTGCTTGACCGTGGTCTTCTGGTAGGCCGGCATGTCTGCGCAGGTGTACCTGAGCAGACTGATCAGGCGGCTGCGCATTTCGCTGCGGTGCACCACCTGGTCCAGGAAGCCGTGCTCAACCAGGAACTCGGATGTCTGGAAGCCGGCCGGCAACTCCTGCCGCACGGTCTGCGCGATCACGCGCGGGCCCGCAAAACCCAGCAGGGCCTGCGGCTCGGCGATGGTGATGTCGCCCAGGGCCGCCCAGCTTGCCATGCTGCCGCCCATGGTGGCGTTGGTCAGCACCGCGATGTACACGCCGCCCTTGTCCTGCAGGCGCTTGATGGCGGCGCTGGTCTTTGCCATCTGGAACAGGGACAGGATGCCCTCCTCCATGCGCGCGCCACCGCCCGAGCCCGAAACGATGATCAGGGGCAGCTTCTTGTCGTGGGCGTGCTCGGCCGCGCGGGCGATCTTTTCGCCCACCACGCTGCCCATGCTGCCCATGATGAAGTTGGGGTCGATGATGCCGAACACCACTTCCTTGCCGCCGATTTCTGCCGTGCCGAAGATGGCGGCTTCGCGGTGGCCGGTTTCTTTCTGCGCCTTGCTGAGCTTGTCTTTGTAGGACTTCTTGCCCTTGAAGCCGAGCGGGTCGGTGGATTCCAGGTTCTCGAACAGGGGCTGGAAGGTGTCGGGGTCGAGCAGGTACTCCATCCGCTGCTCGGCGGTGAGGCGCATGTGGAAGCCGCACTCGGGGCAGACGTGGAAACCTTCCTCGACGACCTTGCGGTAGACCATGCCCTCACAGGAAGGGCACTTCATCCACAGGCCGTCGGGCGCGCCGCGCTTGCGTGTCAAAGCCCATCTCATAGGTCGCCTCCTGGCAACGTGAGCGAAGCTTGATGATGGTAGCGGCGGTCCGGTCGCGGTCAACTGGCTGAGCGCGGCCGGGTGCCGGCCACGTCACAACACCAAGGACCACAGAAGCTTATGGCAAGGCTTCGGCAGGGTTCGCTCTCCCACTGGTTAGCGCATACTAGCCAATCGTTGTTGATAACTGATTTCAACAACTTTTTGTTTACGAGTTGGCCCGCGCCGCTTTCAGCGGTCGCAATCTCACGGCTTTATCGGACGTGAGTGCTGTCGCAGTTGAGCCCAATCCAGGCCTTATGCTGTAGATTTGCAGTATTCCCGTGCCCTGTTCCCCGCCCTGGGCGCATTTCCTTTGAAATCCCTGCCCGTACTGTTCCAATGACAGGTCATGGCGGAACGCGACTACAGCACCGTTTTCAAGGAAGGCGTCAGCGCCGAGGACATCCAGCGCGCCAAGGCCGCCTTCTGGAAAAAGATGCGCCAGTTCGCCGGGCGCGTGCCGTTCGCCCGACAGGCAACCGCCCTGTATTACCTGATCCGCGATCCCAAGGTGAACCTGGGAGTGAAAGCGACGGCCGTGCTGGCGATCCTGTATTTCGTTTCGCCCCTCGACGCGATCCCCGACCTGGTCCCGCTTACCGGTCTGCTGGACGACGCTGCCGTGATCGCCTCCGCCCTGACCATCATCGGTCCATTGATCAAGCCCTTCCTGACGCGGGCCGATGACTGGATCGCCCGCGGTCAGCCCCTGAAAGACGAGCCGGAAGTCGTGATCGACGTCGAAGTGACGCAGCACGCCGTAACGGAATCTTGACGTTCGCGGCCGCAGGCCCGATTCTCCGGCATTGCGCCGACCGACGACCCGCCGATGGAATCCACGCTAAGCCCCAGCACCCAGCTGTCCGCCGCTCAAGATGCTAAGTCCCCGATGCTGGCCGGCTTGCGGCGCCAGTTCCTGGCGATGGACCTGTTCATTGTCAGCTTCATGCTGCTGGTAATAGGCTGGACACTGCTAAGCATGGTCGCGCCCGGCGTGCGCCTGTATCCGCATGAACCGCGTTACGCCTGGGCCGAGATCGGCAACGGCCCGCTGCTGGTGCGGTTGATTGAAATCCTGTGCGCCTACCTGATCGCCCAGCGATTCGGCGTGTACTACCACCGCAACTTCTTCACCACCGGCCGCAAAGCGCCCCTGTGGCTGAGCATCGCGAACCTCGTCTATGTGTTCCTGCCCATCCTGCTGGTGCCCATTGTGTTCAACCTGCTGGGGGCTTTCATCGCCGGCGTATCCGGCGTTCCCGGCATACACACACACGCGTCCTTCGACCCGCTTGTCACCTACGACCCGGCTGCTACCTGGTGGGACCTCTGGTTAAAGGAAGCAGACGTGGCAATCGCGGGCGTGTACCCGGCGCTGTGGTTCCGGCAGTTTCACACTCCCGCGCTGGTGGGGCTGATGATGCTGTGTTACCTGGCATACTACGTGTCGCCGCTGGTGGCAGTGCTGCCGCAGATTTTCAGGCGCGACTGGCGCAAGGTACGGCACGGGGCCGCGGTGTTTGCCGGCGCGCTGATGACCACCTACATCGGCTACATCCTGGTACCCGCCACCGGGCCGCGGTTTGAAGGCGGGTTTTCACAGTGGATGGCGGAACCGGGCGCCTGGTTCTTCACGGAGTTCTGGCAGCGCACACTGGATGAGGCCGAGGTGATACGCTGGGACGCCTTCCCCTCCGGCCACGTCGCCATTGCCACCGTCGCGCTGGTTGTCGCGCTGAAGTACCACCGCAAGGTCGGCCTGGTGTACGCGCCCTTCGTGGCAGGGCTGCTGTTCGCCACGGTGTTCCTGGGCTACCACTACATGACCGATGTGCTGTTCGGCCTGCTGTTCGCGGCCTTCGCCTTCCTCGCGATCGACCCGCTGGCCCGCTGGTGGGAATCGATCTGGCCGGTCACGGACGCCCAGAGGCAGAAGGCGGCCTAGCCTGCCGGCACGAATCGGCCGTCGCTCATGTGCAGGTGGCGCTGGGCCTTCCGGGCGATGTGCTCGTCGTGTGTGACGATCAGGAAGGTCTTGCCCAGCTCCTCGTTGAACTGGCGGATCAGACCGAATATCTCGTCGGCCGTTTTGCTGTCCAGGTTGCCCGTGGGCTCGTCGCAGAACACGACGGCCGGCTCGTTGACCAGCGCCCGCGCAAGCGCAACGCGCTGGCGCTCGCCGCCGCTGAGGCGGCTGGGCACGTGCGACATGCGCTCGCCCAGGCCCACCCGGGTCAGCAGGTTTTCGGCGCGCTCCTTCAGCTTGCCGGCCTCGCGCATCCACTGCAGCGATCCCGCGCCAATGCGCGCGGGCATCAGCACGTTCTCAAGCGCCGTGAAGTCGGGCAGCAGGTGGAAGCTCTGGAACACGAAGCCGAACTCGCGGTTGCGCACCTTCGCCGCCGCCTCCTGGCCCAGGCGCGTGATGTTGCGCCCGCGGTAGAAGATGTCGCCCTCGGTGGGCGTGTCCAGCAGGCCCAGCAGGTGCAGCAGGGTGGACTTGCCGGCGCCGCTTGAGCCGACAATGCTGGCGATCTCGCCTTGGTACAGCTTGAAGTTCACGCTGCGCAGCACGTGCAGCGTGGTTTCACCGGACTGGAAGTCGCGGCTCAGGCTCGTGCACTCAAGAATGGCATCCACACCGGGTTCCGGCTTTGGCGGGCTGCTCTCTGCGGTGGCAACGTCGGTCATGATGGCGGTTCAGAACTACGGTTTTTTAACCACGAAGGACCACTAAGGGCCACGAAGTAAAGGGCGTTCAGTCAAACGACCGAAAGTCGTCGCTGACTATGGCAGTTCTTCGTGGTCCTTGGTGGCCCTTCGTGGTTGAAATTCAAGCGCGCCAGCGCGCGCCCTGGTGGGTGCCGCGTCGCTTCAGCTCATCGGAAATCAGGTTGTAAATCTGCAGCTTGGTTTTGCCCCACTGGGGGGCGATCACGCCGCTGCTGCTGACCTCGCCCACCAGCCGCTGCACCCAGGTTTCGGGCGGCATGCGTTCCAGGCAGTCCGCAGCGAGGCGCACGTGCCGCTCGAGGCTCGGCACCTCGAACTCGCCGGCCTCGTACTGCCGCGCCATCACCGTGTTCTCGTACACGTACAGGTGATGGAACTTGATGCTGTCCGGCCGCAGGCGCGCGCACTCTTCGATGGTCTGGTGGATCATCTCGTCGGTTTCACCGGGCAGGCCGCTGATCAGGTGCAGGCACAGGTGAGCGTCCGGGGCGACGGCGCGGGTCAGTTCCACGGCCTCGACGGTCTCTGCGTGGGTGTGGGCGCGGTTGACGTAGTCGGCGGTGGCGTCGTGGATGGTCTGCAGGCCGTACTCCACGCACACGAAGGGGCGCTCAAGGCTGGTGCGGCCCTCGGCCAGTTTGCGTTGCCATGCTTCGGCGCTGCCGTCGGCGTAGGACTGGATCAGCTTCAGCTTATCGGCGTCGATGCAGTCCGGTCGCGTGCCGATCGAGATGCCCACGATGTCCGGTACGTCCAAGGCTTCGTCGTACAGTGCCTTCAATCGCTCAAGCTTCGCGTAGGTGTTGGTGAAAGTCTGGAAATAGGCCAGGAAAATGCGGGCGTTGAAGCGGTCGTGGTAGAAGGCTTTGCCCTGCTCAAGCTGTTCGGCGATGCGTGTCACGCCGGTGCGCAGGGCCGGGCTGAAGCTGACATTGTCGCAGAAGGTGCAGCCGCCCGTGGCCTTGGTGCCGTCGATGTTGGGGCAGGTGAAGCCGGCATCCAGCGTCAATTTGTACGCCGGCTCGCCGAACCACTGTTTCATCAGGCGGCTGAATGGGTTGTAATATGGCGCCCGGGTCAGCTCGCTGGTTTTGGACAGGGTTTGCATGGCTTCCGTCTTCTTCAAACGCGCCGCGAGTATAGCGATCCTGCTGCTGCTGGCAGCGGGGGGGACGCTGACTTCCGGTTGCGCCTCGGCCGGCAACTACAAGGCCGCGCCGGTCGAGCCCCAGGTTCTGCCGGAGTACACGCTGGAACTCGAGCTGCGCAGCGAGCCCGAGTACGACGAAGACCGCTATGAAGTGAGCCTCGGCTTCGAGCTGCGCGCCCACGACGAGTTTGCCTACAACGCCGTGGTGCAGGAGATCGTGCAGGAGGTGATCTACGAGCGTTTTGACGGCAGGAAAATCCGCGAGACGCTGGTACTGGTGGAAGCCTTCAAGCTGAACCGCGTGGGGCGCGACGACGACGGCAAGATCGTCTACCGGCTGCCCAGCTTCCAGCGCGACCGTCATTACGAACGCGGCTACGAGAGCGTTGGCCCGATGATCAAGCAGATCGACGTCTGGCGCGTGGTGCGCTTCTACCCGGGTTTTGTGGAAGGCGCCGACTGGACCGAGCTCGGCTTCGCCCATCTGCCCCAGAACCGCACGGGCAGCATGGTCACGGACATCCCGGAAAACTTCAACGAGAGCCACCAGCGCAAGCACGAGCACACGGGCGCCGTACTGCAGGACGACCGCGACAAGAGCCGCTGGTACCACATGCGCTACCACTGGTGGCGCGAGCCCACGGGCAATCGCCCACAGGCCACGTTCACCTTCGGCAAGTACACCCGCCCGGTCGACGAACCCGCTTGGCTGAGCACAACCATAGAGCGTGGCTCCCGCACCGCCAACGCCGGCGAGTAGCAGTGCTGCAGACGGCAGCAGGAACAAGAGCCGCAAGCGCACCGGTCCACTGACGCCTTGGCCAAGGTGGAAGCGCCCGACTAAGCAGCGGTCCCGCCGGCAGCGCCAAGCCGTAGGCCCATGAAATGGGCCAAGGATCGTTAGCCCGCGGCTTCAGCCGCGGGTAACATGGCCATCCCAATCAAGTGCGCCCCCTTGGGGGCGCGGCTATGAGGATCGCGCCGTGTCGAACACGTTCACGAACCTGAACTATCACCTGGTGTTCAGCACAAAGGACCGGCAACCGCTGCTCACCAAGGAGCACAGCCCCCGTATCTACGGCTACATCGGCGGAATCATCAAGGACCTGCGCGGCGAAGCGATCCGCATCGGCGGCGTAGAAGACCACGTGCATATCCTGTGTCGCCTGAAGACCGACGTGTCGCTGGCCGACGTGTTGCGGCAGATCAAGGGCAGTTCGTCGAAGTGGATCAACGACGAACTTCATCTCCCCGGCAAGTTCGCCTGGCAGGCGGGTTATGCAGCCTTCAGTGTCAGCCGTTCCAGGACCGACAACGTCGTTCGGTACATCGAGCAGCAGGAAGAACACCACCAGCAGGTCGATTTCAAAGACGAACTGCTCGACTTCCTGAAGCGGCATGAGATCGAGTACGACGAACGTTATCTGTGGAAGTGAGCCGCGCCCCCAAGGGGGCGCGATCCTGCGGTGCCCTGGTTACCCGCGGCTGAAGCCGCGGGCTAACTATCCACGGCCCATTTCATGGGCCGTGCGTTTCGCGAGGAGTCTGCGTAGGGAGCGGTGCCTGGGATCGTACCCCTGGTTGCACAGATGGTGCGGCAGGCGCACCCTTGCGCGTGGGCTGCCGGTGCCTAAAGAGAAAGCCAGAAACGGTCCACGAGCCACGGAACACGAACCATGAACGAAGAATTCCACTACAAGGGCGGCGAGCTGTTCTGTGAAAACGTGCCGGTCAAACAGATCGCCGCCAGGGTCGGCACGCCAACCTACATCTACAGCCAGAACCACTTTTTGAACCAGCACGCCGCCATCAAGCAGGCCTTTGCCGAGGTCGAGCCGCTGGTGTGTTACAGCGTGAAATCCAACGGCAACCTGGGCATCCTGCGCGCCATGGCGCTGGCGGGCTCGGGCTTCGACGCCGTCAGCAAGGGCGAAGTCTACCGGGCCCTGCGCGCCGGGGCCGAGCCCGGCAGGATCGTCTTCGCCGGCGTCGGCAAAACGCCCGACGAAATCGACTACGCCCTCGAACAGGGCATCCTGATGTTCAACGTCGAGTCAGAGTCCGAGCTCGAGGCCATCAGCCGCGTCGCCGCCAAGCGCAAAACCGAAGCGCCCGTGGCCCTGCGCATCAACCCGGACGTCGACCCCAAGACCCACAAGTACATCAGCACCGGCAAGCGCGAGAACAAGTTCGGCATCGACCTCGCGCGCGCCGAGGCCTGCGCCAAACGCATCAAGGAGCTGAAAAACCTGCGCCTGCGCGGCCTGCACCTGCACATCGGCAGCCAGATCACCTACGCCGACCGCCACGCCGAAGCGATCGACAAGGTCTCCGGCTTCATCCAGCAGCTCAAGCAGCAGGACTTCCCGCTCGAATTCATCAACGTCGGCGGCGGTTTCGGCATCAGCTACCACGTGGGTGAGGGCCTGCCCATTGCCGACTTCGCAGCCCAGATGGTGCCGCGCATCAAGGCGCTGGGACTCAAGATGATCAGCGAGCCGGGCCGTTTCATCAGCGGCAACGGCGGCATTCTTCTCACGCAAGTCGTGTACGACAAGCCCAGCGGCGACAAGGACTTCCTGATCGTTGACGGCGCCATGAACGACCTGCTGCGCCCCAGCATCTACCAGGCCTTCCATCTGGCCTGGCCGGTGAAATCGCCCGGCCTGGCAGACGGCGCGGTGCTGGGTGAAAAGTCGCCCATTAAAGAGGAAGGACCCGACGACGGCGTGACCTACGACGTGGTCGGCCCCATCTGCGAGTCGGGAGACTACTTCGCGCTCGGGCGCAAACTGCCCAAGATGGCCGAGGGCGAGCTGCTGGCGATATTCAGCGCCGGTGCCTACGGCATGAGCATGGCCAGCAACTACAATACCCGCGGCCGTCCCGCCGAGGTGATTGTGGACGGCGACCAGTACTGGGTGGCGCGCGAGCGCGAAACGATCGAGGACGTGATCCGTGGCGAACGCCTCACCCCACGCGAGAGCTTCAAGGCGAAGGCTTGATCCGCTGGCCCTGGTGATCAGCCTGACGGCGGCCGACAGCGGTCTGTCGCGCCGCGCGATGACGGCGCTGCTGCGCCTGCGCCAGCGGCAGCTTCAGACCATCGAGCATTCGCGCGGGGCGCTGGTGAAGATCAGCCCGCGCAGTCAGCCGCCGCTGCTGGACCTGGGTGCCGTGGGCCGTGACTCGCCCCTGACGGCCGACTATCACAGCCTGGTGGTTCTGCAACTGATCACCGACTTCCCCGAACGCGGCGCCGAGTTGCGTGCCCTGCTGGAAGCCCGCCGCAACGGCCTTGACCTGCCAGCCCTGGCCGAGGCCCTGTGGCGCGAGGATGGCGGCGATGCTTTCGCGGCAGCGGCCGCCAGCCACGGCCTCGATCCGCACCTGCTGGCCGGCACCTTGTGGGTGGCTCTCAAGCCGCTGTACGAAGCCGTGGCCGCCGCCAGCCTGCGCCACTTTGAGCTGCCGGGCAGCGGGGATGACTGCCCCCTGTGCGGCGGCCCACCCTGGGCCCGCAGCGGCAGCCGCCTGCAGTGCGCGGTGTGTGAATCCCACTGGGATAGCGAACTCAAAGGCCGTATCTTCCGCACGGCCGAGGGCCCCCAGCCGCGCGGCGCGGTGCGGCTCTACGACGCGGCTTCCGGCCAGCGGCTGCTGGAGCTGGAAGACGCACTGATGGCACACGCTTTCGACCCCGGACCCCTGATTGAACTTTTGCAGTTGCTGGACAAGCCCACTTCATCCGTAAATGCTTGAATGGGGCGTGGTACAGCATGCTGAAGTCGATCGAAATCGAGCCGTTGAAGGGCAAGGCCCGCCCGCGTGTGTGGGGCGCCGTGCTGTTGTCGGCCGTGCTGATGACCCTGTCGCAGCCGCCCTTTGACGTGCCGCTGCTGGGGCTGGTGGCCTTGGCGCCGCTGTTCATCGCGCTGCCGCGCCTGCGCCCGCGCAGCGCGTGGCTGGCCGGCTGGCTGGTCGGCATATTCTATTTCTGGATCGACATGTGGTGGCTGGGGCAGATGGTCACCGACCCCGGCAATGAGTGGATCATCTTCGCCATGTTCGCGTTCGTGGCGACCGCCATGGCCGCCTACTACGGCGTGAGTGCCATGGTGATCCGCTGGCTGCTGACGCGGCGCCAGCGCCACCTGCTGTGGCTGGTGCCCCTGAGCTGGCTGGGCTTCGAGTTCATTCACGAGTTCAACACCCCGGCGCCCTACCCCTGGCTGCCGATCGGCACCTCCATCACCGAGTTCACGCCATTCGTGCAGACCGCCGACATCTGGGGCCAGTACGGCCTGTCGGCCGGCCTGGCGCTGACGGCGCTGGGCGTCGCCTCGCTGCTGCACTTCGAGGGCGAGGACGCGAAGCTGAAAATCCGCACCGATCCGCTGCGCCGCTTCGTGGTGCCGGGCGTAGCGGTGCTGTTCGTGCTGGCAAGCTGCGTCTACGGCTGGGTGCGCATCGCGCAGATCGAGGCCGACGTGGTCGACGACGGCCCGCTGATCGCCGGCGTGCAGGGCAACCTGGCCCAGGAAGTGAAGGTGCGCAACGACCCGCTGCGCCTGCCCAACGCCTTCTCCGACCACCTCAAGCTCACGAAGCAGGCCGTCGATGACGGCGCCGAGCTGGTCTGCTGGGCTGAGACCATGCTGTTCTACGGCACCACCCGCGACGGCCTGACGCGCGGGCGCGAAGCGGAGTCCGCGGCCTACTACATTGACGGCGTACCCGATCGCTCGCTGTTCGAGGGCACCGTGATCACCGCCGACGGCCGCACCCGCAACGCCAGCTACGTGGAGCATCTGCGCGGCCGCATCGCGTACGAGTTCAAGGTGCCCATGCTGGTCGGCACGCTGACTGACATTCCGGCCGAAGAGCGCGACGTACCCTGGAAGCAGGACACCTACGACCTGCGCAAGTACAACACGGCGATGCTGTTCGACGCGCAGGGGCGCGTGGCCGCCAGTTACGACAAGCGCTACCTGGTACCGGGGGGCGAGTACATCCCGATCGAAGACGTCGAGCTGGTGCGCAAGGTGATGATCGACTACGCCGAGGGCCTGCAGGGCTACGCCAGCCGGGTCGAGCGCGGCCGTCGCCTCACCACGTTCCGGCTGCCCTCCAAGACCGAGCGCTTGAAAGGCCGTGACTGGGCTTTCACCAGCAGCATCTGCTACGAGTACGCCTGGCCCGGCTGCTACGCCGAGTTGCATGAGAAGCCCGAGCGCTACCCGGACTTCCACGTCAACATCAGCAACGAAGGCTGGTTCAAGCAAAGCGCGGAGCTGGACCAGGCCGTGGACTACTGCCGCCTGCGCTGCATTGAGTCGCGCGTGCCCATGGTGCGCGGCACCAACACCGGCATCACCTGCAGCATCGACGCGGCCGGCCGTGTGCTGGAGACTCTGCGCGTGGACGGGTCCGACCGCGAGGTGCAGGGCCTGCTGCTGATGCGCCCCGCGGTGCTTGCCAACCCGACGCCCACGGTGTTCGTGGCCATGGTGAAACGCGGGCTTGGCTGGCTGTCAATGGCCGTGATCCTGTGCATAATGCCGCTGATGGTGGCAGGGCGCGTGCGGCAGTTTGTGCGGAAGCGCCAGGTGAAGGTTGCCGACAACCGCGCCACGACCAAGATCGAGAAATGAACAAGCTGCGACCCACAATCGTGCTGCTGGTCGTCGTCGCCCTCGCAGTGCTTGGCTCAGTGCTGGCGCAGGACGATCCGGTATCCGAGCAGCCGGCCGCAAGCGCCCCGGACTGGGAGCGCCTGCAGGCTGCGCTGCCGTACCTGTCGTCGCGCGTCCCCGAGCACCGCCTGCAGGCAGAGCGACTGGTGGAGCGAGGAGCCGTTGTTCACTTTGACCGGCTGGTGCTAGAGCTGCCTGCCCAGCCGCGCCGCGGCCGTGAGGTCCTGCTGCGCGTGCTGACGCACACCGGGCACGAGGGGCGCGCGCAACTCTGCCTCGATACCCTGTGCAACCGCGAGTCGCGCCGCGCCGAGCGCACCATTGCGTCGCGCGGCCTGAAGGACGTCGATTCGGACAGGCTGCTGGCGTTGATAGAGAAGCGGTTGTCCGAGCCGGAACTCGAGCTGTTCCAGCGCGTAGAATGCTGCAACCTGCTGGGCACGCTCAGCAGCGCCCGCGGCCAGGGCGTAGCCGAGCAGGTGCTGGCCGGCGAAGAACCTGGTTCGCTGCTCGCGTTCGCGGCCGAGGACGCTGTGCTGCGTTCCACGATTGCTTCCCCGTTCGCGCAGCCCGCCTGGAGTCGCTATCAGTCCCGTCGCCCGGAAGCTCCGCGCGTTCAGCTGCGTCTGCTGCAGGACGCCCTGGACGACCTGGCGCTGCCCCGCGCCGTGGACCGCGCCGCGGCCGAGCTGCAACTCGCCGAACTGATCGGCAAGGATGTGCGGGTGCTGCTCGCGCTGGCTCGCAGCCCCTGGCCGGAGCGTGCAACGTTCGCCCTGAACCAGTTGAAACGGATGAAGGGAATGGAGCTGGCGCTTGCCGCCCAGGCGGTCATGCTCGACCTGGTGATGACCGGCGAGCAGACCGTGGCGCTGCTCGCCATGGACGTCGCGATAGCAGGCGCCCCGCCCAGCGACTCGGACATGGAGAAGCTGCGCCCCGTGATCAGCGTCGACTCCGAGGCCCGCCTCGAGGCGATCCTGGAGGGCATGGGCCGCAGCACCGACCTTTCCGAGTTGCGGGCAGACAGCCGCGCGCTCGAGGCCAGGCTGCGCCCTCTCCTGCAGCGGCGCGGCCCTGCCGACAGCGAGGTGCGTTCGATGTTCGATGAGCTGCAAATCGTGCAGGTGCAGCTTGCGCAGGTCGAAGCGCTCTGGGCCGGCGGCTGGCGCCGCGAGTTCGAAGCGGAAATCCTCGGCACCCGGCAGGAGTGACCCCATGGCCAACCTGCCCCGATACGGCGAGCCGGACGGAGACGCCGAACGACGGCGCTATGCGGGCATCGTCGCGCAGGTTTTCGCCGGCGACGTGGACGCCTTCTCCACCTGGATTCTCGGCTTCGGCCCCGACGTGCGCCTGTTGCGCGACGGGGACGTCCAGGCCGGCCTGGTCTTCTACCGCATGGGCCAGTTCTTCGGCGGACGCAGCGTGCCTACCTGGGGCGTGGCGGGCGTCGGCGTAAAACCCGAATTGCGGTCGAAAGGCATGGCCCGCGAACTGATGAGCGCGATGCTGCAAGAGAACTTTGAGCACGGCGCGCCACTTTCGACGCTCTACCCGGCCGCGCCAAAGCTTTACCGCAACCTCGGCTGGGAGTTCGCCGGCTCTCGCTGCGCCTACGCCGCGCGGCTCAGCGAGTTGCCCCACGGAGATGGCAGCCTGCTGGTGCGCCCGGTGGACGACTCGGCGCAGGAGTTGCTGGCCGATCTGTACCGACGTCGCCGGGTCGGCGAAAACGGCTGCCTCGACCGAATCGACAGAATCTGGGAGCGGGTGAAACGCGCCCCGCGCGAGACGCCCCTTTGCGCCTACGTGGTCGAGCGCGACGGAGTGCCTGAGGGGTACACGCTCTACATCCAGAAGCGTGAGCCGGGCGTTGTTTTCCGCTACGACATGCACGCGCGCGACCTGGTGTGCCTGACACGGGATGCGGCCCGTGAGCTGCTCGGCTTTTTTGCCCGCAACCGCAGCGTGGCGAACCACCTGTACTTCTACGCCGCACCGCAGGACCCGCTGTTGATCGAGCTGCAGCTCAACCAGGAAGTGCGCGTGCACGAGCGCCAGGATTGGATGCTGCGAATCGTGAGAGTGCCCGACGCCCTGCAGCAGCGGGGCTACTCGGCACACGTGAAGACAGAAGCGCAGGTCACGATTGACGACCCGGCCCTGCCCGACAACTCCGGCGACTGGACCTTACAGCTCAGCGACGGCCGCATGCAGGTCGAACGCGGTGGTCGCGGCGGCCCGCGTCTGCACGTGCGCGGTCTGGCAGCCCTCTACTCCGGCAGCCTGGCGCCGGCACAACTGCGCAATGCCGGCCTGCTGACCGGCGCCGATCAGCACGACGCCGCCCTGCAGGCCATGTTCGCGGGCACCACGCCCTGGATGCCGGACTTTTTCTAGCGCAACAGTTCGCGGTAGAGTTCCAGGTACATTGCGGCGACCCGCTCCGGCCGGTACTTCTCGACGTTCTGCAGTCCCTTCGCGATCAGCCCATTGCGGTAGTCGTGATCCTGGATCACGCCCGTCACGCCGGCACGGATCGATTCCGTGTCGTTGGGATCAACCAGGCAGGCGCCGTCGCCGGCCACCTCGGGCATGCTGGAAAGGTTTGACGTCACCACCGGGCGGCCGCTGGCCTGCGCTTCCAGGATCGGCATGCCGAATCCCTCGTACAGGCTGGCGAACACCAGCAGGTCGCTGTCGCGATAGGCGGCTGCCATCTGCCGGGTGGTCAGGTCATACTCGTTGACGTACTCGAACTCCTGCAGCAGCGCCCGCTGTTGACTTGTCAAGCGCCCGATGATTCTCAGCCGGCACGGTATGCCGCGCAGTGCCTCAAGCGTGCGCTCCAGGTTCTTGTGCGGCAGCGTGCCCACCAGCAGCAGCGCGGGGCGCGCGGTGTTGAACTCGCGCGGCTCAGGCCGAAACTCCGGCGCCACGCAATTGGGAATCACCTGCACCTTGGCCGGGTCGCAACCGGTAACTCGAACCAGCTCGTCCCTGGTCGCCTGCGAGATCGTGCTGACCCTCGCCGCGCGGGTTACCGGCCACTGGAAATACAGCTTGCGCAGGACCGCGCGCTTGAACTTCGATCCGCGATGCAGCGCCACGCAATCATGCACCGTCAACAGCGTGCGCGCCCCCGGCAAGCCCAATGCAAGGTAGTGCACGTCGCCGACTACATGGTTCACCCGCCCGGCCGCGCGCTTCGCCCAGCGCAGGTTCCGGATCCGAGGCAGGATGGAGCGGCTGACGTGCGGGCATTCTTCCACCCGCACATCCGCAAGGGGTCGCAGCGCGCCGCGCACGGCCGAAAACAGCTTCTCGATGCTGTGATATCCCGGCAGCGGACGGCGGGTGAACTGCACCACGCCGTGCAAGCGCGTATCGGGCGGGGGTGCGGGAGGCGGCGCGCTGCCGGGCAGGCCCATGGCGCCCGCCAGCAGATCGGCCGAGCGATCCCAGTCGAAGGGCTGCAGCGCGCGTTGCAGGGCGTCTTCGTCGAAGGCTGCGAAGCTGGCGGGATCGGCCAGTGCCGCGGCCCAGTCGCGGATTGCGGCGCCGTCGGTAAACCGCACGTTGGGCAGCGCCAGGCGCTGGAACTCGGTCAGCGGGTTGCTCAGCACCGGCTTGTTGCAGGCACTGAACTCGATCACGTTCAGCGCCATGGCGTCCTGAGTCTGCGGCCGCGGATCGTACGGGTGCGCGCCGGCATCGCAGGCCTGGAAGTACGCGCCCACCCTCTCCACGGGCACGGGCCCGGTAACGAACACGCCGTCCGCTTCGCCGGAGCAGTACCTGAGCGCACGGTCGCCGTCGGGTCCGACCACCAGCAACGCGAGTTCCGGCCGTTTCGTGCGCGCCTGCATGAAGCCGCGCACCAGGCGCTCCATGCCGTAGAAGGGCATGGTGTGGTTGCCGATGAAGCCGATCACGAAGCGGTCGCGCAGGCCATAACGCTCGCGGATGGCCTCTGCCTCTGCGCGCCGCACCTTGCGCATTTCAGCCAGCGGCGCGCCGTTGGGGATGTATACGGCCGGGCGGTCGGCCAGGCGCTGCACGTAGTCGCACAGCTGCCGGCTGGATGCTGAGACGCTGTCGGCGCGGCGCAACTGCTCGCGGTGGAATTCGCGCCTGGCGCGGCCGACACGGGTGTTGGGCCACTGGTCGTGGAAGTTGTCGATCACGTCAAAGTGCAGGCGGTACGCCCGCTCGCGCGGAGGCATGAAGAAGAACGGTGAGCTCAGGTAGACCTGCGTGCAGTCGAAGCGGCGCAGGGCCTCACGCAGGCGGCGCTCGTTCCAGCCGGCCGCCAGCTCGTTCAGCAGGGGACCGGTGCCGGCGGCAACAGGCATGGAGAAGCGCGCCAGCGGTCCTTCCTCCAGCAGCTCGAACGGCGCGCGCAGCAAGTCCACGCGCAGGCGCAGCTTGTCCCCGAGGCTGGGACGCTGCCCGGTCATGGCCTGCGTGCGGTCCAGCGCGAACAGCTGGGTGTGCTGCGCCAGCCGTTGCGCGAGCTCGACTTCGCGGACGCGGTAACCCCGCCCGAAGATCATGCGCCCGAGCCACAGCACGCGGGGGCGGGCCTGCTCAAAGGGCTGCGCTGGTCTGTCGGGCTCGTTCACGATTTCAGCAATCCTGCGACGTCAGCAGCGATGCGTTCGGCGGCGTGGCCGTCGCCATAGGGATTGGGCGTTCCCTTCAGGCGTTCGCGCAGCCTCGAATCAGCAAGCACTTCATCCATTGCACTTGCAACCCGGTGCTCGTCAGAGCCAACCAGCCGCAGGAAGCCTGCCTGCAAGCCTTCCGGGCGCTCCGTCACGTCACGCGCCACCAGCACAGGCGTGCCGAAGGACGGCGCCTCTTCCTGGATGCCGCCGCTGTCGCTGACGATCACGGCCGCGTGCTTCAGCATCCAGATCGAATCCGCATACTCCAGCGGATCGCAGACCAGCAGTCGCGGATGCCGCACGCGCTCGACTTCGCGACGCACGTCAGGGTTGGGATGCGCAGCCAGCACGGCCGTGCAGTCCGGGTGCCCATCCAGCGCTGCAATCACGCCGCGCAAGATTGCCTCGATACCGCCGCCGAGGTTCTCGCGCCGATGGGCAGTTACGAATACCACGCGGCCATTCACTCCGCCCAGCACATCGGGTGGGGCGTCTCCCAGCCGGGCTGCAATCCACAGCGCGGCGTCAACGCCGGTCTGGCCCGTGACGATGATCGAGTCCGGCGAGTAGCCCTCATGCAACAGGGCATCGCGCGCCCCGGGCGTCGGCGCGTAGTGGCGCGTGCAGAGGCGATCGGCAAGCAGGCGGTTCATCTCCTCGGGCCAAGGCGCGGCCAGGTTTCCGCTGCGAAGGCCGGCCTCAATGTGGCCGCAGTGAAGGCCGGCATAGAACGCTGCCATGGCGGCTGACAGGCAGGTTGTGGTGTCACCTTGCACCAGCACCATCCGCGGACGGTGCTCGCGCAACTCGCCGTCCAGGCGCTCGAGCAACCGGGCAGTCAGGGCGGGCAGGTCGGGCGTCGCGCTCATGGCGTGCAGGTTGACGTCGGGCGCCAGGCCGAACGCCGTCAGCGCGTCATCCAACAGCCCGGCATGCTGGCCGCTGGCAACCAACCGCACGCTCAGTCCGCGCTCGCGCAGTGCGAGTACCACCGGAGCGCACTTGATAGCTTCCGGACGCGTGCCGACCACGACGGAGACATCAACCGGCATCGAGTCCCCGCATTCTGCGCGACAGATTTAAAAGTGGCATCGGCGTCAACGCCCGCAGCAGCGCCCACCAGCCGCGCGCGACCGAGGGACGCTGGCGTATCGCGCGCCAGGCCGCGGACATCGCAGCACCAGGCAGGCCCTGATTCTTGGCGGCCGACGCGTGCCGCAGCAGGTGCTCAAACTTGCGCTGGCGCCAGTCGGCGCGGCCGCCCTGTTCTCGCTCAAACAGTTTCATCTGCACGGCCTGCATTTCGCGAAATCTCCGGCGCGTCAGGCTGTGCGGCGCATCGGCATAGTCATACAGCAGCCGGTGCAGCCAGGCGAAGCGCGCGATGCGATGCATGCGAAGCCAGTAGTCGAAATCCTCGGCCAGCGTGTACTTCGCGTCGTAGGCGCCGACTTGCCTTGCGATCGCAGCGCGATACAGGAAACAGCCGCCGACGCAACTACCTTGTTCCAGGTTTTCCGGCGGGCCGCCAATGAAACTGCGTTCCCCGCCAAGCTCGTCCCGGATCTGCATGTCCGCGTACACCAGACCGACCTCCGGCTGAAGCTCCAGTTCCCGGGCCAGGGCGCGCAGAGCGCCCGGCCGATAGCCGTTATCGTCACTGGTCCAGGTCCAGTACTCGCCGCGGGCTATCTCGAAGCCGGTGTTCAGCGCTGCCGGCAGTCCGCCGTTTTCCCGGTGAACGACACGCAGGCGGGGGTCGTTGAGTTCAGCTTCCATGCGCTGCAGTACGGCGGGGGTGTCGTCGCTGCTGCCGTCGTTCACCACGATCAACTCGAGGTTCGGGTAATCCTGCCCCAGCACGTTGCGAACGGCGCCTTCGACCAGCCGTGCTCGGTTGAACGTCGGCAACACGACGGTCAGCAGCGGCCAATCCCGGCGCAGCAGCCAGCTATACAGCGCCGCTTCGCGCGCGTCGACAGCGGCCGCGTCGTAAAGCTCGCTGGATGTGCGTGCCGGCGCGGCCAGCCGTGCCCGCAACGACGGATCGGCGATTTCATCAATCGCGCGCGCGATGTCGCCGACCTCCTCGGGATTGACCAGCAGGCCGTCCCAGCGATCGCTGACCACTTCGTTCATCGGCGGGCGACTCGAGGTGATGCAGGGCGTACCGCAGGACAGCGCTTCAGCAAGCACGCGGCCTGACTCCAGCCGCACTGCCGGCAAAAACAGCGCGTCAGCCCAGCGGAACCAGGCGGGATACTCTTCCTGCCGGACGTCCTCGCGGCTCTCGGCGAATGCGGGCAAGGGCCGCTCGACGCTGCCGAGGTGGATCAGTTTCAGGCGGGGATGACGGGCGGCGGCCCGTTCGCAGGCTCGCAGAACGCGGTCGAGGTTGTCGTGCTCGACGCTCAACAGGCGTGGATGGTCCTGGGGGCCGGGCGCGGGGTCGCCGTCCGGCGCGAACCGTTCGCGGTCGACGGATTCAAACAGCGTCACAACCCGGGCGGGATCGGCGCCTCGTTCAATGCAGCATGCCGCCGCGTGCTCGCTGGAAGCCGCCACGCAGGACGCGGACCGCAGCGCTTCCGGGTCGGCATCCGCGCTGACCAGCAGCGGCACGCCCAGTTCAAAAGCCAGCTTCAGCGCGTCATGGGCTCCGGCCGCATCGGCGCGGATACAGTCCGGCTTGAAGCCGGGCGGGGGGAGTTCCGGCGAAGCCGGGTTGACTTGCCGCAGCTCATGGAACACGGCGCCGGGATTGCGCGCCTGGCGCGCGATCACCAGAAGGCGGCCCAGTTTTTCGGCGGCTTCATTCATGGTTCATCGAACGGTTCCGCTGCCTGCCTCACCTGGGCCGCGATGCTCCAGTGCTGTGGCAGCTCGATGAGCGCGTGCGATTCACTGCCGGCCGGTCGCCGCACTTCGAAGCGCAGGGCGTCCTCACGGCGCATAGCGGCGGTAAATGCACCGTGCGCCTTCACGGCCGCACGCACGCTGTACATTCCGACAGGCAGGTGCAACCCGTCGATGCGAACATCGAACGATCCGCTGCCCTGCGCCACTTCGCCGGCCAGGGCGTTGCCGCTGGAAAGCTGCGCCAGGTTTCCGCCCGGCGTAGAAATCAGGAAGCGCGGGTCGTCGTGCAACAGGTCGAGTGTGACGACCGGCCCGGATACCGGCTGAGGAAACTTCCAGTGCACGCGCACGGTAACCGGCGCACCCGCGGTCGTCTCGTGGACGGGGTGACCGCGCTCATCAAGCAGCTGCACCTGGGTGATGCCGGGGCTGGCGGGCGGCTGCGCATCGGTACGTTCCATGCTCTCGGCCTGGTCGCGCAGGTAGCGGTCGATGACCGGCGCGGGGTCGGCCAGCACGACGGGATTGCCTTCGTTGAGGTACAGGCAGCGCGTGGCGGACTGCACCACCTGCATCTGGTGGGTGACGATCACGATGCAGCAGCCCTGGCGGCGGCGGTTCTCGATCCACTCATAACAGCGGTTCTGGAAGGACGCGTCGCCGACAGCCAGCACCTCGTCAACCAGCAGCACGTCGGGATCAGCGTGCGCGGCAATCGCGAAGGCCAGGCGCGCATGCATGCCGCTGCTGTAGTTCTTGACGGGCATGTCCATGAACTCGGCCAGCTCGGCGAATTCCACGATGCTGTCGTACTTGCGGCGGATTTCCCTCTGGCGCATGCCGAGGATCGAGCCGTTGATGAACACGTTGTCGCGCCCGCTCAGCATGGGGTGGAAACCGGCGCCCAGTTCAATCAGGCCGGTGACGCGACCCCGGGCACGCACTTCACCGCGATCAGGCCGGAAGATGCGGAAGATGAGTTTCAGGATGCTGCTTTTGCCCGCGCCGTTGGGTCCCACGATACCCAGCGTTTCGCCGGGCTGCAGCTCGAAGGATAAACTGCGCAAGGCCCAGAACTCATGGGGCAGCAGGCCTTCCTCGCCGCGCCGCTGCAGCGCCCGTTTGGGCAGCGCGTACAGCAACTCGGCCAGCGTGGACACCTCGCTGCGACGTGGCAGTCGCTTCCAGACATCCTTGAACACGACGCCGGGGCTGCTCATGCCAGTTCCCCGAAGCACCGCTCCACGCGCCGGAACCAGCACCAGCCCGCGACCAGCGTGAACAGGCTGATTCCCGCGGCGGCCGCCAGCTCACCGGCATCAAGATGCCCACCCACCAGCAGGAAGCGGTAAGCGTCAAGGAACGGCGTGATGGGATTGACGTAGCTGAGCCTGCCCAACCAGCCTTCGCGCGGCAGCGGGTACACGACCGAGCTGGCGAACATCCAGACCGTGATCACCACCTGCAGCACATACTGCACATCGCGGTACAGCAGGTTGGCGCCCGCCACCAGCATGGCAAGCCCGACCCCGAAGGCGATCTGGGCCAGCAGAACCAGCGGCAGCAACCACGCGCCGGGCCCCGGCACGATACCGTACCACGCCATCAATCCGGCCAGCACCAGCGCGGCCACGCCGAAATCGAACAGCGCTGCCAGGGCGCGGGAAAGCGGCAGCACCTCGCGGGCGAAGTAGACCTTGGTGACCAGCGCGCGGTTGTCGATCAGGCTGCGGGCGCCGCCAGTCAGCATGCCTGCGTGCAGCTGCCAGGGGAGCAGCCCGATGTAGGCAAAGACCGGATAGGGAACACCGCCGGTGTCGAAGCTCGCGACGCGCGCGAACACCACCGAGAACAGCAGCATCAGCGCCACGGGCAAGGCCACCGCCCAGCCCGCGCCAAGCAACGAGTACTTGTAACGTGCTCGGATCTCCCGCCGCGCGAGCACCACGATCAATTCGCGGTAGCTGAACAGTTCACGCAGATCCCGGGCGGACTTCATAACAAGAAGATACGGACGTTTGCGCGAAGTGCACGCGGCAGATCAGTCGCCCCAGAACCACGTGTCCGCTTCCGTGCCGGCGTTCTGAGTGAGGGGAATCTCCCCAAGGTAGCTGCCGGCCTTGCCCGCAAGGCCGCCTGCTACCACCAGGCGGTTCTTGACGGAATCCCAGATCGCCGCATGACCCCATCGCGCCTGGGGCACCGAACCGGTCGGGCTGATCTGCGTCCAGGTATCGCCGGCCAGGTCGTAGGAGAGGAAATCACCCACGGTCGTGGGATTGTTCCCGCCAAAGATGAGCATTCTTTCGCCCGCAGCATCGTGCACCACGGACATCGAGGCCGCGGGGGTCGCGCCGGACGAGGCAAGCTGCGTCCAGGCAAGGGTCGTCAGGTTCAGCTCCCAGAGATCGTTGAAGTAACCGCTGCCCTGCCCGCCATAAACCAGCATGCGGTTGCGGCCGCCGCTGCCGTCATAGACAGCTCCGTGCCAGTTGCGCGCCGCCGGCGCCGTGCCGGTGGTTGCGAGGTTCGACCACACCAGGGTGGCCAGGTCCATGCGCTGGATGATGGCGGAGGGCTTGCCGTAGCGGTCCGTGCCGCCGAACACCACCATGCCGCCGGAGCCGTCAATCACGGCCGAATGACAACCTCGCCAGGTGAAAGCACCTGACGGCGACAGCTGCACCCACTGCTCAGCGCCCGGTGTCAGTTCCAGCGCCCACAGTTCGGCCAGGTAGACAGCCGCCGAGGTTCCGGCATTGCCGCCGTACATCAGCATGCGGGGCGGCGTGTGGGCGCCGTCGTACACGAACGAGGCTCCGCTGCGGGGTGCGGGCGGAACACCCGCTGCAGACAGCAGGCTCCAGGCCGGCGGGCTGAGGGACAGATCCAGCTGCCACAGTCCCGAGGTGTGTGCACCGTTCACGACGCCGCTGAAGACGATCATGCGATTGCCGACCGGATCGTAGGCGGACTGGGCAAAAGCCAGATTGGGCGGAGTGGTCGGAACCGCAAGCTGCGCCCACGCCGGTGAAGGCAGCGTGATGTCAAGCTCCCACACATCGCTGCAGAGCCGGTTCAGGTACTTGCCCGTACCGATCACGAAACGCCCGGCGTTGTCGAGGCAGCCGGCGTGCTCCAGTCTCACCGTTGGGGCGCCGGTGAAGTCCGCCAGCAGCGTCCAGACGGCAAGCGGCCCGGAGAGGTCGAGGCGCCACGTGTCGCCGCGCTGGTGATACGACTGCTTGCCGCCGTGGATGTACACGCTGTTTCCGGACGGCGTTGCCGCCATGGCAAAGCGTGCACGCGGATTCGGCACGGCGCCGGTTGCGCTGATGTCGGTCCAGGCCGGAGTCGGGATGCTCACATCGAGCGCCCACACGTCGCGTACCTCGGCCGCCCCGGCCGTGCCGCAGAACACCACGAAGCGGTTGTGGGCGGAGTCGAACACAGCTCCGTGGGCGATGCGCGCCGCAGGCGGCGTGCCGCTGGTTGTCGGCTGGATCCACGAGGAGCTCAGGAAGTTGAACTCCCAGTAATCGTTCAGCTGCGTCGCTCCCTGCCCGCCGAACACCATCAGACGATTGGCGCCGGGGCGGTAGGCCGCAGCGCTGCAGGAACGAGCGCTGGGTCCCACGCCGCTGCTCCATAGCGTCCAGCTCGGTGTGCCGGCAAGATCCAGCGTCCACAGGTCGTCCAGCCGGCCTGAACCTCCCTGGCCGCCGAACATGATCATGCGCTGGTTCACGGCGTCGTAACAGGCCGCCGCAAACGCGCGGGGTGCCGGGGTGGAACCGGTGGTCGAAAGCCGTGTCCACGGACCGGGGGCGTTTCGGTCAAGCATCCAGATGTCGTTCGCCATCCCGCTCAACGTCTGGCCTCCGAACAGCAGTACGCGGTTGCTCATCGGATCGTTGCACATCACCGCGCCGATGCGTCCTTCCGGGCCGGCCGCGTCACTCTTGGCGGCCGGGGAAGGAAGCCAGGCCGGCACCGCGAGGTCCAGCACGGCCTGGGTCTCGTTCTGGACGCGGGCGCCGTCACGACCTCCGAGCATCACGAAGCGGTCCCGTGTTTCGTCGTAGCTGCCGGTGTGCCAGAAGCGTCCGCCCGAGTCGGGTTCATCGGGCAGCTGGCTCCAGGTCATGCCTGCGATGTCCAGGCTCCAGGTCTCGGTCAGCGTCGCTGTGCCGACCAGGCCGCCCTGCAGGATCATCGCGTGCCGGAGAGAGTCGTATGCCACCGCCGGGTAACGTCGCGCGGAGGGAGTGCCTGCGGGTGTCAGGTTGGTCCAGGCGAGGTTGACGTCTAGGCTCAACTCGTACAACTCAGCGGTGAAGGCACGATAGACCAGCATGCGCTGGCCGATGGGGTCATAGATGGACGCGTTGCCGATGCTCTGGGTGCGGGGGCTGTTTGTAGTTGTAAGCGGCCCGCTGCCCCAGCTTTCGGTCCCGGCGGCCAGGCTGAGCGCCCAGATGTCGAGGTGCACCTTGGGCGAAGTGTAGCCGCCGTAAAGGATGGCGCGGTCGTTTGCCTCGTCCACGATCAGGGTGCCGTGCGTGCGGGGCGACGGAGTAGCCGGAGACGTAGCGGCGATCTGGCTCCAGTACTCGGAACCGGGTGTCAAGTAGAGCGCAAAGGTGTCGTTGGTGTAGCCGCTGGCCGACTGACCGCCGAACACGATCATGCGGTTGCGCGCGGCGTCATACACTGACAGCACTTCACGTCTCGGGGACGGTGGAGTCCCGGAGGGCGTAAGTCTGCGCCAGGTCGCGGACGCGTTGTCGAAGGCCCAGGTTTCGTTGCTCAATACGCCGCTGCGGATACCGCCGAATGCAATCAGCCGATCGTTTGCCACGTCACGGATCATTGCGTGCTCGGAAACCGTCCCGGGCGTGTCCGCTACAGCAGCGAACTTGGTCCAGCCGCCCTGGCGCGTCAGTGCGAACATCGCGCTGCTGCCCGGCGTGCCGGGGAAGCCGCTGATTGAGGGTGACAGCGTAATCACGTAGTCGGCTGCTGTGGTGTGGCCCTCCGTCGCGTAGGCGTCCCAGTAGAACACCAGGGTGGTCCCGACCGGCACATCCTGGATCACATTACCCGCGACCGTGTATCCCGGCGCGCTGGAGATCACCGCGGTGCCAGGATTGCTGCCGCCGGTATAGGTTACGGCCACATCCACAAGATAGGTGGCGGGGCCGTTCACGTCGGCTTGGACGCGCACCGGGCCGCCATCATCAGGACCGACGCTTACTCCGGTCACACTGGAAGCCAGGCCGCCGGTCCCGCTGACATCGATGACCGCCTGCTGTGCCAAACTGCCGGCGCCTTGGTCCCAGGTCACGATGATCTGCGCCGTGAACAGACGGGGGGCATCGGGAGTGAACGGGGCATCGAAATCCCACCAGGCGCCGGACGCCAACGGCTGGCCCGCGGCGGGCAGGTTGCTGAGCGACCAGTAGGCCGCGTCGGCGCCCGCCATGGAAACGCCCAGGATGCGAACCGGCCCGGTGCCCACGCTGTCAATGCGGTGCGTCCGCGGCGACGAGCTGCCGACCAGCACCCCGCCGTGGTCGTAGATGGCCGGCACCGACACGTCGCCGAAGGTCCCCGTGCCGTCCACCGCGATAGGCGTGACTTGCGGGTTGACGCCGCCGCCCTGGTTCCAGCTGACCTGGATGGTCGCGTTGCGCCCACCCGTGGCTGTCGGAGTGAACAGGCCGTCGAAGTTGAAGTTGCCGCCCGCCGCCACCATCAGCGGCAAGGCCGGCAGGTTGGTCACTGTCCAGTCGCCGCCGACACTGATCGCCGTGACCGTCATCGGGCCGGTACCCGTGTTGTTCACCACGTGGTTCTGGCCGGGGGCGGATACACCCACGTTGCTGGAGCCGTAGTTCACCGGGCTGGTCACGCCGATGCCAGCCAACGTGCCGTTGCCGTCCAGCGTAATCGGGGTGATGGTGCTGCCGACGCCCTGGTTCCAGGTCACGTTGATCAGCGCACTACGCGCCCCGGTTGCCTGTGGGGTGAAGATCGTGCTGATGTTCAGGTTGCCGCCCCAGTTGACGACGGCCGGCAGAGCAGGCAGCGGGCTGAAGGCCCAGTCGCCGGGATTGGTGCCGCTGAGTGTAATGGCCGTAATCTGGATCGGCCCCGTGCCCGTGTTGTTCAGTGCATGAGGGAAGGAGGCGGTGGAGACGCCTACGTTACTGCTGCCGTGGTTGACCGGGGTGTTTACGCCAAGCAGTCCGAAGGTTCCGGTGCCGCTGACGTTGAAGTCCGTGAGTGTGGCCGCCACGCCGCCGCCCTGGTTCCATCCGATCTGGAAGCTGCCGTTGCGCAGGCCCGTGGCGGTCGGCGTGAAGATTCCGCTGAAGTTCAAACTTCCACCCACGCCCACCACGGCGGGTAGAACCACGGGTGCGGCCAGCGCCCAGTCTCCGGTTGGCGTGATGCCGGTGATCTCGATGGGGCCGCTGCCGGTGTTGGTGAGGGTGTGAGGAACACTCGAAGACGGGACGCCTACGTTGCTGCTGCCATAGGTTCCTGACCCGGGCACGCCCAGCACGCCCTCCGTGCCGTTGCCCGTCAGGTCGATCAAAGTGACTGTACCCGGCACTGCCCCGCTGTCGGAAACCAGCCGCAACTGGGCCGAGCGCGCCCCCGTAGCGCTCGGTGTGAAGATTCCCTGAAGCGGCAGGTTTCCGCCCGCGGAGATGACGACCGGTGGAGTCGGCGGAGCCAGCAGGCTCCAATCGCCGGGATTGGTGCCGACGAACGAGATCGAGGTGATCGTGAGGTCGGCACCACCCGCGTTGCTGATGACGTGCCCGACCGTTGCCGTGGGCACGCCCACGTTACTGCTGCCGTAACTCACAGGAGAAGCGGCACTCAATTGCGGCGGGTTCACGGCGCTGCCGCTGACCAAGATGTCATAGGGGTTCTCATCCAGGTCGTCATTCACGATGCTCAGCGTGAAACTGAAGGCGCCCGGCGCTGCGGCCGTGATGTCAACCTGGAACGTGGTGCTCACGCCGGCGCCCAGCGCGGTCACACCCGGCGGCGTGATCGCCACGCCGCAGTTCACCAGGGACAGGGCTGAGATCGCGCCGATATTGAGGGTGCCGGCGCCGAGGTTTGCGATGGTGTAGGTATAGGGAGCGGCAATACCGACAAAGGTGCCGCCCAATGCATCTGGCGCGCCGCTGGCGATGGAGTTGCCCACCGGTCGCTGCACGTCGATTTCGCCGGAGATGCCTGTGCCTGAAACGTTCACCAGGTATGCCGGACGGTCGATGTCGTCGCTTGCAGCGGTCAGCACAAAGCTGAATGGGCCGGACGCCGTCGGCGTGACCTGCAACTGGCCGACCACGCTGCCGCTCGCGGCGACGGCCGCGCCGACCGGATCGGACAATACACTCGCCGTGCAGTTCACCAGGCTGCCGACAGTCAGGGCGGGCGTGCCCATGGTCAGCAGACGTCCACCCGTGTTAGCCAGGGTGTAGTTGAGATTCAGTGGCACACCGACCGGCGCGTTGCCCACGTTGTCTGCTCCGGCGTGAGGAATGGATGTTGCGGCCGGACGCTGCACATCAAGGTGCCCGAACAACTCCCAGTTCAGGTCGGCTGCAATTTCTGCGGCGTCGCGGGCGTAAGCCCAGACGCGGAACTCATCCAGTTCACCGACAAAGTTGTCAGTCCCGTTGTGTGAAAACAACGTCCATTCGGTGTTCGAGAACGGGAACGAGAAATTGATGGTTTCCGATTGCAGCGCGCCGTTGATGTACAGGCGCATGCCATAGGTGCCGGGGTTCGACACCAGGGCCACGTGGTGCCAGTTGTTGTCATTGACAGTTCCGCCGGGCGACAGCACCTGGACACCGCCAAGCACGCGAAGCGCGCCGTTCTGGAGATAGATGCGGAAAGACTGGCCGTCACCGACGATGGTGCGCGTGCCGGTTGTTGTGGACGTGCGCATCCAGAACTCAACCGTGAAGTCGGCGCGCGGCAGGTCCGTTCCCGTGAAGCCGGTGGGCAGGTTGGCGTTGCTTCCGGCCGCCGCGTTTCCGAGCCGCGGGCTGACCGAGTTCCAGCTGGGGCCGGTGCTGAAGATCGCGGGATTTGCGCCGCGACCTGGTGAAGCGTCGTTGGCGGTCTGCGTCCCGGAACCTTCATTCAGCCTGAAGTACAGCATCTCGGGCCGGCCGGTGTCGACCATGCCGTGGATGGTGATCTGGTACGGGTTGGGCGCCCGGTCGCTGTTGATGTCCGCACTTACATAGAACTCCGGCTGCGTGGGTGTGACACGAACGGTGAAGTTGGTGGTGGCCCCCGGGCTGATCGTGGCGGGCTGGGTGATTACGCTGGCCGTAGCACCCGTGACGGAGGGCAGGGTCACGGGATTGAATGTGATGTCGCCACCGTTGCGCGTGTTCAGGATCGAGAAGGTGTAGTCGGTGAAACCGGCAGCGTTGACACGGGTGTAGCGCGCCGTGCCCTGGTGCTTGATGAAGTCGTTTGCCGAGTCAAACACCTCCATGTCGCCGGTGGACATCTCGGCTCCCCGGCCGGAGTTCAACTGTCCAGCTGTACGCGCCACACTCCAGAGCCGGAATTCGTCCATCTCGCCTTCGTAGGTCGCGGGCACCACACCTTGCCAGTGCAGCAACTCAAGGGCGCGGGTCGAGAAGTTTGTCGTGTAATTCGTGTTGCTGCTGGACAGTCCACCCGACGTGCTGCCCCAGTAGAGTCTGAACGTATTCCCGGAACGGGTCAGCGCCGCGTAGCGCCACGTGTTGTTGTTCAGGTTTGTGGCCGAAGACTGAAGGCGTACCTGTCCATTGATGTAGACTTGAAGTCGCCCGTTGTTCAGCCAGATCGCGAAAGCGTCCCCATCGTTGCAGAAGTCCTGATAGCCGCCGGCCGAGGTGCGGAACCAGAACTCGATCGTGAAGTTCTGGCCGTTGCGCTCGCTCATGGAATAGCCCGAACTCATGCGGCGCTGCTGTCCGGTGTTGTTCACGCAGGCTGTGCCGAGCCTCGGGTTCGTTGTATTCCAGATCGGGGCCGCGCTGAGGATCGCACTATCGTAGCCCTGACCCGGGACAGCCGAGTTCCTGGCCAAGGCCCCCGAGGTCTCGTTGAACTTGTAGTAGAGGATGTCCGGTTGAGCGGACAGCGGGATCGCGGCGCATAATAGTAGAAGCAGCCCAACCCAGCGCATTTCGACCCCTGCGGCAGTCGAGGCGCCACCACCGCACAGGTGGCGCTTCGACTTGTGGATATCCATGAGTTACGTCTACTCAGTTGAGCACAATAAGGCTTTAGATTATGGAGCAAAACGTTCGGAAAGTCAAATAACCGCATGAAACGCATACATGGCACAAGTGTTTTTGCCCCATGGGTTTGCAGCTCGTTGCTCATTTCGGCAGCGAAAACTTTCCGCCCGGCACCCGAACATCACCTGGCAGCGTACGATCGTGTAAGATTTATCGGACCAAAGCCCGTCACCCCTTCTGTGGAAACGTTGTGCAGAAAAGCATTTGCGACAAGGCTATGACGCGTCTTCGCTTGCGCCTTCCGCACCCGCGGGGTACTAATGATTCCTGCGGGCGTGTCACCTGCCCCCACTCCATCACCGTCCCTGGAAGGATTCGCCTTGCCGGCCACACACCTTGAATCCGCCTGGTGCGTTGCCAGCCAGCGCAGCTCCCATGTGCGGGAGATTGCCTCCGGTTTGCGGATCCCCGAGTACGTCGCACGCGCCCTGATCAACCGCGGCGTGCGTGATGCCGAGTCGGCCGTGCAGTTCCTGAAACCCAGCAGCCACCAGCTCGAGGATCCGTTCGCCTTCCGCCACATGGAACGCGCCGTTGAGCGCATCCTGCACGCGGTCAAGCGCGGCGAGAAAATCCTGATCCAGGGCGACTACGACGTGGACGGCTCCGCCAGCGCGGCACTGCTGGTCAACCTGTTCCGCCTGCTTGGCGCTGAAGTCGAGGTCAGCATCCCCTCCCGCGCCGAGGAAGGCTACGGCCTCAACGAGCGCATCATCCGCGACGCCGCCAAGTCAGGCGTGAAGCTGCTGATCACCTGCGACAACGGCACGACAGCGAATGCCGAGATCGCGCTGGCCAACGAGCTCGGCATCGACAGCATCATTACCGACCACCACACCGTGGGCGAAACCCTGCCCGACGCGCTGGCCGTGATGAACCCGCACATCAACGACGAAACCCTGCGCTTCCGCGACCTGTGCGGCGCTGGTGTCGCCTTCAAGCTGGCCTGGGCCCTGCTGCAGAAAACCAGCAACGGCCGCACGCTGGATGAGCCCTACAAAGACTTCCTCGCCGGAGCGCAGAGCCTGGTGGCCCTGGCCAGCATCGCCGACGTGGTGCCCCTGGTTGGCGAAAACCGCGTGCTGACCACCCAGGGCCTGAAACTGATGCCCGACAGCCCCAACCCCGGCATCCGCGCGCTGATGGAGTCCATCGGCCTTGACCGCGTGCCCACGGCCACGGACGTCGGCTTCAAGCTGGCACCGCGCCTCAACGCCGGCGGCCGCCTGGGGCGAGAAACTCTCGCGCTTGAGCTGCTGACCGCCCGCAGCTACGGCGAGGCCATGGACATCGCGCGCCAGATGGACGTGCTGAACCGCGAACGCCAGGGCGTGGACCGCGCGCTGACCAAGCTGGCCGAGGAGATGGTCAACGCCGACGTGACCTACCAAAGCGACCGGGTGCTGGTGCTCGGCCACGACGAGTTTCACCCGGGCGTGGTCGGCATCGTGGCCGCGCGCATTTCGCGCCGCTTCAACAAGCCGGCGGTGCTGGTCGCCATGCAGGGCGCCACGGGGCGCGGCTCCGGGCGCAGCATCCCGGGCTTTCATCTGTATAACGCGCTGAACGAGTGCGCCGGCCTGATGGAGCGCTTCGGCGGCCACGCACAGGCGGCGGGCCTGGAGATCTCGCGCGAGAACATGCTGAGCCTGCGGCGCGCGGTCAACGAGATCGCCGACAAGCACATTTTGCAGGCGGACTACGCCACGCCGACGCTCGACATCGACGCCACCGTGCCGCTGGCGGCGCTGGACGTGGCGGGCGTGCGCGTGCTGGAGGCGCTGGAGCCTTTCGGCCAGGGCAACCCCGAGCCGGTGTTCATGGCCGACGAAGTCGAGATCGTCGCGCCGCCGCGCGTTGTGGGGCGCGGCGCCGGTCACCTCAGCCTGATGGTGCGCCAGGTGGGCGTAACCCAGCCGCCGGTGCCGTCGCGCAGCCTGTTCGACGACGAGCCCGCGCCCAGGGCGGAGGCCAGCGGAACCCTGAAGGCAATCGCCTTCGGCCTGGGCGAGCGCGTAAGCGAGTTCAAGCGCGGTGACAAGGTGCGCATCGCCTTCACGCCCAAGATCTCTACATTCCGCGGCCACCCGGAAGTCGAGCTGGAGCTCAAGGATCTGCGCGCGTAGGGACACGCTGCCGCGTGTCCCTACCACGACTTGCGCACACGCGGCCGCGTGTCCCTACCTGAAATTGCGCGACTTGGTCTTTACGTCCGGCAGCAGCTCGTCAAGCGAACGTACGCTCTCCACCTTAAGGTGGATCACTTCCCCCTCGCGCTCGACCGTGCCGCGCGCGGCCAGGAAGTGGCTGCCCAGCAGCACCTTGCGGTTGGCCTCCATGAAATCCTTGTAGATCACCAGGTTGGCGATGCCCGTCTCGTCCTCCAGCGTGATGAACGTGATGCCGCCCGCCGTGGCCGGGCGCTGGCGCATCAGGATGATGCCCGCCACCTCGGCCTTGTCGCGGTCGCGCATCTGCGCCAGCCGCCCGGTCGGCACCACGCCGGCGTCGTCCAGGGCGTCGCGGTAAAAGCTCATGGGGTGCGCGCGCAGGGACAGGCCGGTGCTGTGGTAGTCGGCCGTGACCTGCTCCTGCTCGCTGATGGCGGGCAGCGGCACAACCGGCTCCACGGGGTCCAGCGCGCGGAACAACTCCGGCACCGGCTCGCTGTAACCGCGCACTTCCCACAGGGCGGCGCGGCGGTCGAGGCCCAGGGATTCGAAGGCGTCCGCGGCCGCCAGCTTGTGCAGGTCGCCGCGCCAGCGCTGGCGGCTGAGCTTGCCGGACAGGCGCCGCACCAGGTCCGGCACGCTTTTGAAGGGGCCGTCGGCACGAGCGGCCTCGATGGCGCGGGCGGTTTCCTCGGACAGGCCCTTCACCACGCGCATGCCCAAGCGGATCGCGGGACCGGCCTTGCCCCACTCGGCGGGCGGAGCGTCGAGGGGGGCAGGTTCGTAAGCCGCTGCCGCCTGCCGCCTGTCGCCTGCCGCCTCCAGAAGGCAATCCCACTCGCTCACGTTCACGTCCACGGGCAGCACTTCCACGCCGTGGTCCTGGGCGTCGCGCAGCAGGCTGCTGATGCTGTAGAAGCCCATCGGCTGCGAGTTCACCAGCGCGGCAGAGAAAGCGGCCGGGTAGAAGCGCTTCAGGAAGCAGCTCACGAAGGTGATCAGCGCGAAGCTTGCGGCGTGGGATTCCGGGAAGCCGTATTCGCCAAAGCCGGCGATCTGCTCATACACGCGCTCGGCGAAATCGCCGCTGATGCCGCGCACGCGCATGCCCTCAATCAGCTTGCGCCGGTAGCTCTCGATCAGCCCCGGCCGTCGCCAGCCGCCCATGGCCTTGCGCAGCTGGTCGGCCTCGCCGGGCGTGAAGCCGGCGGCCACCACGGCGATCTGCATGGCCTGCTCCTGGAACAGCGGCACGCCGAAGGTCTTTTTCAGCACGGGCTCAAGGTCCGGGTGCGGGTAGACGATCGGCTCTTCGCCGTTGCGGCGGCGCAGATACGGATGAACCATGCCGCCCTGGATCGGCCCGGGGCGCACGATCGCGACCTCCGTGACCAGGTCATAGAAACAGTGCGGCTTCAGGCGCGGCAGCATCGACATCTGCGCCCGCGACTCCACCTGGAAGGTTCCCACCGCGTCGGCCTTGTGCAGCATGGCGTACAGCGCCTTCGCCTCGGGCGTGCTGCCGTCGCCCTGGGGGTCGTACAGGAACACGCCCGCCATGTCGAGCTTATGCCCGCCCCCCTTCTCGATCAGCGCAAACGCCTTCTGCACGGCCGTCAGCATGCCGAGGCTGAGGCAATCCACCTTGAGTATGCCCAGCTCGTCGATGTCGTCCTTGTCCCACTCGATCACCGTGCGGTCGGCCATGGCGGCGTTTTCGATCGGCACCAGCTCATCGAGGCGCCCGCGCGTGATCACGAAGCCGCCCACGTGCTGGCTTAAATGGCGCGGGTAACCGTACAGGCGGCGCGACAGCTCCATGGTCAGCAGCACGCGCTTGTCGGTGGGGTCAAGGCCGGCGTCGGCCATCAGCTCGGTCAGCTTGTCGGCGTTGTCCCACCACTGGATGTTCTTGGCCAGGCGCTCGACCTGGTCCAGCGAAAGCCCCAGCGCCTTGCCCACGTCGCGCACCACGCTGCGCGAGCGGTAGCTGATTACCGTGGCGCAGATGCCGGTGCGTTCGCGGCCGTATTTCCCGTAAATGTACTGCAGCACTTCTTCGCGGCGTTCGTGCTCGAAGTCGATGTCGATGTCGGGCGGCTCGTTGCGCTCGCGGCTGATAAAGCGCTCGAACAGCAGGTTGACGCGGGTGGGGTCAACCGAAGTCACACCCAGACAGAAGCACACGGAGCTGTTGGCCGCGCTGCCGCGCCCCTGGCACAGGATGCCGCGCCGGCGCGCGAACTGCACGATGTCGTAGACGGTCAGGAAGTAGGCCGCGTAGTTGAGTTCCTCGATCAGCTCCAGCTCGTGCTGCAGCAGCTTGCGGACCTGCTCGGGTATGCCCTGCGGGTAGCGGCGTTCGGCGCCGGCCCAAGTCTCCTGCTCGAGGTAATCCTGCATACTCATGCCCGGCGGCACGATTTCGTTGGGGTACTCGTAGCGCAGCTCGTCGAGGCTGAACGTGCAGGCGTCGGCAATCTCGATGCCGCGTTGCAGCAGCTCCGGCCGGTCACGCCACAATGCGGCGGTCTCGGCCGGGTGTTTCAGCCTGCGCTCGGCGTTGGGCAGGCAGGCGCTGCCGGACTCATCGAGCGTGATGCCCTCGCGCACGCAGGTCAGCATGTCCTGCAGCAGCTTGTTCTCTGTGTGGTGGAAGTGCACGTCGTTGACGGCCACGGCGGGAATCCCAAGCGCGGCGCTGCGTTCCAGCACGCCGGTGATGCGCTGGTCGTCGAAGGCCTCGAAGTGGCGGCAGGCGCCCAGGGACAGGCGCGCGCCGAACACTTCGCGCAGCAGCTCCAGCGCGCCGGGCGGCGCCGCGTCGGCGCCCAGCGCCACGCACTGCAGGTCGGCGCTGAACTCCGCCAGGTCGCGCAGGTACAGCTCGCACTGGCCCTTGCCCGTGCGGCGCTTGCCGAGCGTCAGCAGCCGGCACAGATGCGCGTAGCCCTTGCGCGTCATGGCGTAGAGGCACAGGTCCGGCCCGTCCACGGGCGCCACGCGCGCGCCCACCAGCAGCTTGACGCCGGCCTCCTTGGCCTGGGCGTGGGCGCGCACCATGCCCGCCAGTGTGTGCATGTCCGTGATCGCCAGCGCGCGCAGGCCCAGCCTGGCCGCCTGCTGGAACAACTGCTCGGCCGTGCTGGCGCCGCGCAGGAAGCTGAAGTTGCTGGCGCAGACCAGCTCGGCCACGGGCGGCGCTTCGCGCGCAACCGCCTGCTCGCGCGTGATTGCGCGGCCTGCCAGGGCGATGAACTCGTCGCGCAGCTTCGCCAGCGCCTTCGGCACCCACCACTGGCCAGCCACGAAGCTGACCCAGTGGCGCGCGCCGTCGGGCGTCTCGACTGTGAAGTAGTCCGTGGGCTCGCCGTGGGTCAGGCGCTCGGGGCCGGAGACCACGGTAAGGGACTGTCCCCGAAGTTGGGGACTGTCCCTGTTTTCGGCGAGCTCCCACCAGGCCGGCAGCTCTTTCAGCTCACAGGCGAGCGCCACGTAGTCGCCGCGCTCGATACGTGGCGGTCGGCCGGGAATCGGCGGCCTGTCGCTGCCCGCTTCCTTCGACTGGAACGGCACGTAGCGATAGCCCAGGCGCGGGTGGGGATGGTCGGTCAGCACGGCGCGGGCCACGGCCTGTTGGCCCAGTCGGCCGGTGAGCTCGTCCAGCAGGCGCAGGAAATCGCCTGAAGCCACGCCGCCGTCGGGCTCGAACAGGTCGCGCTGCTGGAGCTGCAGGGGCTCGTGGCTGGGCACCACCAGCTCGAAGGCCTCGAACCAGCGCTCGCCGGTGTCCAGGCGTTCAAAGCGCGAGGTCAGCAGGGTGGCGATGCCGCGCGCGTCGGCCGTGGGTCTTGCCGTGTCAAGGGCGAACTCGAGGTCCGCGCCGTCGCTGCACACGAAGCGCCCTTCCAGCCTGCGCGCGCCGGATGACGCCGCGGCCAGGCGCTCGGCCATGAAGGTGGCGGCCTGGCGCAGCACGAACAGCAGGGCGCTGTACTGGTTGGTGGGGCCGGTGAAATCAAGGCGCTCGCGGATGAAGCTGACCGGCTTCCAGGCCTCGAAGTCCTCGTACAGCTCGCCGCGCAGCTGGCGCAGGCGCTCGGTCACGTCGTCGCCGAAGCGGTGCGGCAGTGTGCTGGTGGGCAGCGCCAGCAGCTGGCCTATGCGCGTGATGCCCAGGTCGTACAGCTCGCGCTCGGAACGGTCGCTGAGCCGCAGCGCCGCCATGGGCAGGTCCGTGAACACCTCGTCGCCGTGGCCGGGCATGGTCAGCGCGGCCCGGTTTGCCATGGCCAGGGTCAGCGCCGCTGTGGCGTTGTCGGCCGTAGCCAGGTGTGTGGAGTAACCGAGGCGCCCTAAGCCTTCGGCCAATTTGCCCAGCAGGGCTTCCTCGCTGCCGTGCAGGCGCTCACAGCCGGTGATGTCCAGCAGCAGCACGTTGGGGCGCCACAGCCGCACGTCGGGCGTGAAGCGATAGGCGAAAGCGGCCAGGCTTTCCAGCGCGGCGGCCTCGGCCTCGTCGTGCTGGAATACGACTTCCAGCTTGGGAAACAACGCGCGCCCCTGGGCGAGGGTCATGCCCTCGCGGATGCCCGCGTGCCACGCGGCTTTGCTGGCCCCGGTGATCACCAGGGTGTTGCTGTGGCGCAGCACCACCGCAAGCTCAGGCTCCTGCGGCGTGTCGAGGCTCCGCGTCAAGCGCTCGCTGCGGAACCACGGCAGAGCCACGCACAGCACCCGTGCCATGCTCGACCTCGATTCTTACCGGGCGCGGCATGCCGCCCCGCGCGCGCAGGGTGATCACATCCAGCACCCGCGTGGCACCGCCGCCGGGCACGCCGCGAACCTGCAGGCGCAGCGCGCCCCAGCTTGAGCGACCGGCCTCTTCCTCGCGGCGCAGCAGCAGCACGCACTGGCGCGAACGCTCGGCCGCGAGCTGCAGGCGGCGCAACTCAAGGTCGCGCAGGCCGGGCAGCCAGGCGAAAGTGGCGCCCAGGCTGGCGCTGGCGCACAGGCGCTCGAGCGCCCACAGGGCGTCTTTGCGGTGACTGGTGCGCACTACCAGCAGGCGTGACAAATCCACGCCCAGCAACGCCGCGCCGGGCGGGTGGAACGAGTCGTCGTGGTTCAGCAGTCCGATGCGGCCTTTGCTTGCGGCCAGCGCGCGCATGGCCAGCCACCAGCCGCCGTGGCCGGGCTCGGAGATGATCTCGGTGACGGCCCCCAGGGGAAGCCCGCCGCCGAGCTGCTGGTCCAGTGCTTCAACGCTCAGCGGCAGCCGCGGGGCCGCGCGGCCTTCGATGGAATGGGCGAGTTTCACCATGCGTTGATTCTGCATGTCCACCTTTTCTCCACACAGTTTCCACGAACGGGCGGAGTACGCAAGCGGGATACTAGCGGAGCACGCGACATCGCCGCGCCGTTGACACGGGGGCCCGCCCCCCTAAATCAGTAGCGGCATTGCGCAGGGCGGCGCTTCATGAACTCACCCGACAAACCTGAACCCAAGATGCCGCGGCGCCGGCCGGTGCTTCTGGTGTCGTCGTCGGGTGTGATCGCGTTTCTCAGCACCCTGCTGGGCATCGGCGGCGGCGCCTTCCAGGTGCAGATCCTGGCAGCCTGGGCACCCCTGCGCATGAAGCGCAGCGTGGGCACCAGCCTCGCGCTGATCACCGCCATCGTCATCATCGGCATGATCGTTCAGCTGATCACCGCTCCAGGCGACATCCTGTGGGGCGAGGCCGGTCTGCTTGTGGTCGGCGCCTTTGCCGGCGCGCCCGTGGGCAACTGGCTGCTGCGCATCATCCCGCGCCAGTTGTTCCGCTACGTGTTCTCGGTGTTCCTGCTGCTGGTGGCAGTGCGCATGGCCGGTCTGATCCCGCAGGCTACGCACCTGGTAGGGGACTCGCCGGTGCTGTCCGAGCCCACCACCATCGGCTTCGCCCTGGCGGCCGGCTTCCTGGCGGGGCTTACGTCAACGCTCTTCGGCATCGGCGGCGGCATGGTGATCGTGCCTGCCCTGATGATCGGCTACTCCGACCTGTCCGATAACTTCGCCGTCGCGCGAGCCACCAGCCTGATCGCCATCGTGCCGATCAGCGCCTGGGCGCTGTTCCTGCACGCGCGCATCAAGAACGTGGCCTGGAAGGAAGTGCCGGTGCTGCTGCCATTGTCGGCCGTCACCGCAACCGCGGGTGTGATCGCGGCTTACTGGATCCGCGCGGACTTCCTGACCATGGTGTTCGCCGTGCTGCTGGTGGTGATGGCGATTAAATCCGCGCTCGAGAAAGTGCGGCCCAAGATGCCTGAAGACCAGCTGATTTCTACGACTCCAGCTTCCACACCTCAGGCGCCGGGTTCAACGGACGGTTGAGCCACGGGATGCGCCGCAGGCCGCCGGGTTTCGCCGGCCGGCACCACGACTTCCATTCCTGGTAGACGGCGTGGGCTTTCTTGAGGTCCGCGAACACGTCGCCGTACTGGTCGCCGTTGTGGGCCTTGTCCACCACCACGTTCTGCAGCCAGCAGTTGGCGCCGGAGATCGGGTCCGGGTGCGCCGGCGCTGCGGCGTTCTGGTGCACGCCGCCCTCGGACCAGAAGATGCGCCGGGTGTCGGGGTCGTCGCTTTCGAACGGGTGCACGCCGCGGGTGCGCTTCATGCTGAACTTGCCGTCCGTGTCCTCGATGCTGACGGTGTTGGCCGACAGGCGGTTGCCGTTGGGGTCCTGCTTGCGGCGCCAGCGCCCCAGGTGGTGGCTGCAGGCCGCCACGCCGGGTTTGATCGCCTCCGTGGCCCAGACCTTGTCGACGAACCAGCCGATGTCGGTGCTGACGCGCACCAGGTCGCCGTTGCGGAGGCCGCGGGCTTTCATGTCGCTGGGGTGCATCCAGAGCGGGTTGTTGTTGCTGATTTCGTTCAGCCACTTGGCCGCGCCGGTGCGGGTGTGGATCAGCGTCGGCAGCCGGAAGGTGGGCACCAGCACCATGCCGTTGGGCTTGCTGTAGGCGTGGTCCGGGTGCACGTGGCTCTTGATCCAGCCGGGCAGGGTGTGCTCGGGCCAGCCGAAATCTTTCATCGACTTCGACCAGATCTCCAGCTTGCGGCTGGGCGTGGGCCAGCCGACGTAGCGCTGGCCGTCAACCTCGACGCCGACCGGCTTACCGTCCTTGACCACGCGGCCGAACTCGTCCACCTGGCCTTCGTCCTTCAGCGGCTTCAGGTGCTGGTTGTAGACGCGCTCGTGCACGCGGAAGGCGCCGATCTTCTTCATGTAGTCGAGCGGGCTGAGGCCCATCTTCTTCGCGGCCTCGGGCAGGCCGGGCACGCGGTCGAAAATGTGGCTGTAGTATTCGTCCACGCTGACAGGTCTTGACGAGTCAACGGGGCTTTCGAAGTGCTTGCGGATTCCGCGTGAGCCATCCGGGTCGATGTTCCAACTTAGATCGATCCAGAATTCGTCTTCTTCCCAGACCTCGCCCGGGTTGACCTCATAGGTGCGCTTGACCGTCTTGCCCTCGCGGCGGGCCACTTCGCGCAGCACCGGCTGGCGGAAGGCAATCCACATGCCGGAGTCCACCTCGTAGCTGTTGATGTCATGGCGCTCGCTGGCGTGGCCCATGGGCAGCACGTAGTCGGCGAAGTAGGCGGTCTCGTTCCAGGTCGGTGTCAGCGCCACGTGGCAGCCGACGCGCTTTTCGTCGCGCAGCATCTCGATCCAGCTGAAGCCGTCCGGGTAGGTCCACACCGGGTTGAACACGCGGGTGAAGTACACGTCCAGTTTCTCGTCGCGCTCCTTCATCAGGTGCGGCAGGCACTGCGACATCTCGTACTGCGCCACGCCCCATTCATCGGGGAACTGCAAAGTGTTCCAGAACTTCACGGCCGGCGGCTTGTCGAAAAAGTCCGGCTTGAACTTGTTCCAGGCGCTGGGCATGGTCCCGCCCGGGCCGCCCACGCTGCCGGTCATCACCACCAGCAGCTGGAGGGTGCGCGCCACCTGCCAGCCGCCCAGGTTGCCGATGCTGGCTGAGCGCCAGGTGTGCGCGGCCAGGCGGCGGTCGGCCTTGATCACGGTTTCGTACAGCTGCCGGATCTGCTCCACGGGCACGCGCGCCTCGGCGGCCGCGCGCTCGGGCGTGAACTCGCTCCATTCATCAAGCAGCACCTCAACGAAGGTCTCCCAGGTCTGGGGCTTGCTCGCGTGCTCCTCGGCCAGGAACTCGCGCCAGTTGGTCCAGTGCTTGAACTGGCTTTCGTCGTAAGTCTTGTTCAGCAGCATCAGCCGCGCGATGGCCAGGAACACCGCCGCCTCACTGCCCGGCTGGGTGGGTATCCAGAGGTCCGCCATGCTGGCGGTGTTGGAGAGGCGCGGGTCGAGTACCACCAGCTTCGCGCCGTTCATCACGCCTTCCATGATGCGCTGGGCGTGCGGGTTGAAGTAATGGCCGCTTTCGAGGTGCGCGCTGACCAGCAGGATCACGCGGGCTTCCGCGTGGTCGGGGCTGGGGCGGTCCATCTTCATCCACAGCGAGTAGCCGTGGCGCGCGCCGGCGCTGCAGATGGTGGTGTGCGAGTTGTGGCCGTCGATGCCCCAGCCCTGCAGCACGCGGTCCATGTAGCCCTCGTGGCCGGGGCGGCCGACGTGGTAGACCACGTGGTTGTGGCGCTTGGCGTCGAAGCTGGCGGCGATCTTGCCGCCGATGTCCTTGAGCGCTTCCTCCCAGCTCACGCGTTCCCATTTGCCCTCGCCGCGGGCGCCCGCGCGCTTGAGCGGGTACAGGATGCGGTCCGGGTCATCCAGCTGGTTCTTGGTGGCGGGGCCCTTGGCGCAGTTGCGCCCGCGCGAGCCCGGGTGCATGGGGTTGCCCTCGAACTTGCGTACGGTGTGGTTTTCCTTGTCCACGTAGGCCAGCAGGCCGCAGGCGCTTTCGCAGTTGAAGCAGGTGGTAGGCACGATGCTGTACTTGCGTTTCTGCAGCACGGGCCAGGCCTGAGGGTCAAGCTCTTCCCAGTCGTCCCATTTATCGACGGGCGGGAAGCTGTTAAGCGGGAACGGCCCGGTCTGCACGCCGGGGCCCATGCGCGCGGGTTTTTCATCACCGGTCAGGTTCGGGATGATGCGCAGGGCCGTGGCGACCTTCTCGATCAGGCTGATCTTTGCTTTGCCCATGGTGTCGGGGCTTGGGGCTTGGGGCTTCGGGCTTGGGGAATCTCCCTAAACCCTGAATCCAAATCCCTCAGCCCTCCTCCTTACGTATTCGGCCGTTTCTGGGGCATGATCACCCACAGGTACTCGGTGATGGCCAGGCCCAGCAGCACGGCCAGCGCTGCCGAGAACGGCGCCTTCACCAGCAACAGCAGCAGCGGCAGCACGCCGCCGATGCCGATCACGCCGAACCAGAACATCCGGCCGGCGCGTCCCTTCTGCATGTCGTGGGCGGTGGCGGCGCTGTCCTCGTTGGGGTGCTTGCCCCAGATCTCGAAGGCGATCACCGCCAGGTTGATCAAGGTGAAGGCAAACAGCGCCCAGCGCACATCGCGCCCGATCAGCGCCAACACGGCAAAGCCGGCCAGGGGCGCATGGTTCATCATGTGCAGCGGCAACGCAGGCGACTGCCAGAAATCGCGCCCCTTGCACTGGCCGAACAGGAAGCCGGTGTAGCCCGCGCAGGCCAGCGCCATCAGCCCCAGCGGCCACGCCAGCAGTTTGAACAGCTGCGGCGAATGCAGAAACAGGCCGTTGGCCGTCCACAGGGCCGTCAAACCGCCCGTCACGGTGATGATGTAGCCGCCGCGCACCAGCCAGCTGGTCCAGTGCGGGCGCAGCAGCACGTACACGAAGCGCAGGGGCTGATCGAGGTCCTTCACCAGCAGGCCGCCCGTGATCACCAGGAACACCATCGACAGAATCGGCAGCACCACCTGGAACAGGTTGCCGCCGGTGTTGAACGCCATCGAATGCACGCCCAGGCTGGGCAGGATGAACGCCAGTGCACTGACCAGTGCCAGCCCGGCAGACAACGCCTTGGTCACCACATAGGCCGGCACTTCCCAGCCCCACTGGATGCCCTTGTCGGGCTGGTCGTAGGCCCGGCGCACCTTGCTGGCGCCGGTGGCCTTCTCGAGGTCGCGAAGCAGGCCATCGAGCACGGGCTCGGGCGCATCGCTGCGCTCGGCGCGGGTGGCCTGGGCGCGGCGCACGATGCCGAGCAGGTCAGTAGCCTCGCCGCTCTTGCCCACGTTGTGACCCACGCCGCGGTTCTGTTCCGACCACATGGTGGACTCGGGCATCTGCGTGGCGGCCGGGTTCAAGGCTGCGCTGTCGCCGTCGATGTAGAACACGCTGGGCATGGTGCCCTTTTCGGGCTTGCGCTGGCCGACGTGTTCGCGGCTGACCAGCTGGGCGACGTCGCTTTTCGGGTCGTCCAGGTCGCCGAAGTGGATGGCCTGCTCGGGGCAGATGTTCACGCAGCTTGGGTTCAGGCCCTGGTCGATGCGGTGCGCGCAGAAGTTGCACTTGGCCGCGGTGTGGGTGTTGGGGTCGATGTACAGCGCGTCGTAGGGGCAGGCCTGGGTGCAGGACTTGCAGCCGATGCAGCGCCGGTTGTCGAAATCGACGATGCCGTCCTCGCGCGAAAACAGCGCGCTGGTGGGGCAGATCGTTACGCAGGGCGCGTCCACGCAGTGGTTGCAGCGCGTCACCTGGAAGTTGCGGGCCACGTTGGGGTATTCACCGCGCTCGATGTACTTGACCCAGGTGCGGTTGACGCCGATGGGCACCAGGTGTTCGGCCTTGCAGGCCACCGTGCAGGCGTGGCAGCCGATGCACACGCGGTTGTCGATCACGAAGCCGTAACGCATTAAGCCCCCGGTCCGCCCGCCCGAATGCGACGGTGCAGACGCACCATCTCATGCCAGTCTGAACGCGCCATCATTGCATATGCATCCCGCCGTTAGCTATCCACTTTAACCGCGTCCGTGTCTAGGATGGCGACTCAATGCACGTGCGCATCCTGCTGCTGATCCTGCTGTTGGCCCCCTGCGCCCTGTGGGCGGGCTCAGGCCACCCCGTGTGGTGCGAGGTCACGATCAACCTGCAGAAAGACGGCAAAGCCGGCGTCGAGTACGCCGTGAAGTACGAGCACGACAGCGGCGAGTTCCACGGTTTTTACTTCACCGGCCCGCAGATCGACGACCTGGACCCGGTGTGGGACGACGCCTGGGGCCTGGCGACACTCGACAACGGCCGCACCATGCCCATCGAGCGCGGTTTCAACTCGGGCAAGAAGACCATCCAGTTCGCCAACGGGGCCGGCATCAGCCGCGGTTCGGCGATCTTCAAGTTCAGGTTCGCCACGGATTTCGGCCGTACGGGACACCTGGCCCAGACCACCGACCCGGATGGGCGCAAGCTGGTGGTGTTCCACTGGGCGCCCAGCGAATGGGACCATGCCCTTGAGCACTACACGGTGTACGTGCGCTACCCGATCGAGGTTTCCGGCGACCCGCGCTCGCCGGCGTTCCTGGATTCGGTCCACTTCCGCACCGAGAAGTGGATGAACGAGCAATACCGCATCGACTACCGCAACCAGAACGGCCGCTTCGAAGTGCTGCTCCACAAGGATCGCATGCCGGCCTTCGGCAAGATGCTGGTTCAGCAGTACGTTGACGCCGCGGTGTTTGAAGCCACCTTCGGCGCGTACGACCCCAGCCGTCCGCCCGTGGGAGGCGGCCCAGGCAGCAGCCCCTATGATTACGGCCCCAACTACCTTGAAGATGGCTCCGCACGGCTGCTGCTGATCGGGATCGTGGTCGTGCTGTTGCTGCTGTTTGCGGGCATCACCTATTACAAGCACCGTGAAACCCGCAAAGCGCGTGACTCGCTGGATGACGTAGCCTGGGAAGCGGTGGAGTGGGTGCCGCCCAAGATCAAGCTCTCCACTTTCCGGAAGCCCGGCAAGGTGTGCGAGACGCTCACCCCCGTCGAAGTCGCGTTTTTCCTCGAGCTGCCCTACAAGCGCATCCTGAGTGTGATGCTGCAGCGCCTGGCCGCGGCCGGCTTCCTGGAAGTGCTGAAGGCCGACCCCCTCAAGGTGAAGGTGCTGCAGCGCAGCAAGGAAGAAGTCGCCGGCCTTGAGGAGTATGAGTACGAAATGGTCAAGGCGGCCCGCGACGACGGGAAGTTCTCAGAAGCCGAGCTCGAGCACCTGCTGGACCTGGTGGTGAAGAACGTCCAGAAGAAGGCCTGGGACTGCGACATCGAGGCGACCAAGAAGTACTGGCAGGCGCAGATCAACGAGGTATGGCAGCAGCAGGTGAAGAAAGGGCACGAGAGGCCTGAAGAGGACGAAGCCAAGCCCTACAACCTGCGCCACTTCGGCTGGCACCACTGGTATTACTGGAACCACCACTACCGCGACTACGACCGCACCCTGCTGCCGGACCGCTTCGAGCGCGCCATTGACGTGAAGGTGGACCACATCACCTACCAGGACTTCCTGACCGACCCCGGCGCCATCGACGTCTGCCACTCGGCCTGTCACAGCGCGTGCCACAGCGCCTGTCACTCGGCCTGTCACAGCGCCTGCCATTCAGCCTGTCACTCGGCATGCCATTCGGCCTGCCACAGCGGAGGATCATTCTGATGGCCTTCCTCGAGATGCTGTTCGGACGCAAGCAGGCCGTGATGCAGCGGCCGGTCGTGGACCTGAGTTGGGTGCGCGAGTGGATTAAAAACGTCTACGACTACATCGAGGTGCGCGAAGAAGACAGCGTCTTCATCCAGCGCCCCAACAAGGCCTTCAAGCTGAACCCCGAGGGCATCCGGCTGATCAAGCGCCTGCGCGAAGGCGAAAGCATCGAGCAGATCCTCGCCCCCTGGGGCGACAACCCGGCCGTGTGGCGCGACACGGAGCGCTTCCTGCTGGACCTGCGCACCATGTTAAAGGAAGGGCTGAACGACACCTACGAGTCGCCGGCCGTGGACAAGATTCCGTTCACGATGGATTTCTCGCCCTACCCGGTGCTCAGCGAAGTGGCGATCACTTACCGCTGCAACGCGACCTGTACTTTCTGTTATGCGGGCTGCAACTGCACGGTGAACCCGGTCGGCAACGACCGCGAAATGACGCTCGATGAAGTGAAGCAGGTACTGCACAAGATCAAGCACGAGGCCAAGGTGCCCAGCGTCAGCTTCACGGGCGGCGAGGCGACCCTGCGCCCCGAGCTGCCGGAAATGGTCGCCTACGCGCGCTCGCTGGGCATGCGCGTGAACCTGATCAGCAACGGCCTGCGCAGCACGCCCGAGTTCGTGAAGAAGCTGGCCGACGCCGGCCTGCACTCGGTGCAGATCAGCATCGAGGGCACCACGGCCGAGGTGCACGAGGGCATCACCCGCATACCCGGCCACTACAAGCGCGCCGTGGAGGGCGTGGCCAACTACAAAGCCGCCGGCGTGCGCGTGAACACCAACACCACGATTACCAAGACCAACCTGCACGACGTGGTGAAGTTCCCCGAGTTCGTGGCGAACACGCTGGGCAACCAGACCTTCAGCATGAACCTGGTGATCCCCACCGGCAGCGCCAACCTGAACGAGGAGCTGGTGGTGAAGTACACCGAGCTGGGGCCGGTGCTGGAGCAGATCCTGGAGGGCGCGAAGAAGCACGGTGTTGAGTTCAAGTGGTACTCGCCCACGCCGATGTGCATCTTCAACCCCATCCTGCACGGCCTTGGCAACAAGGGCTGCTCGGCCTGCGACGGGCTGGTTTCCGTCGGTGCGGACGGCCAGGTGATTCCCTGCGCCAGCTACGACGACCCGGTGGGGGACATCATCCAGGGCAGCTTCGACGAAGTGTGGAACTCGGAGAAGGCGAACAACTTCCGCAAGAAATTCCTGGCCCACGACATCTGCAAGGGCTGCGAGCACTTCCAGGTCTGCCACGGCGCATGCCCGTTGTACTGGCGGGTGATCGGCTTTGACGAAATCGAGCAGGCAAACAAGGGCAAGCAGAAATGACGACCACCGCAGTAAAGGGAACACGGTTGATCCGCGCCGAAAGCGCGGAGCCGGTGATCAAGTTCCTGCTGCTGCCCAGGCTGGCCTACAGGCCGCGGCTCGCGCTGATCGCGGGGCTGGTGCTGCTCGCGCTGGTGCTGCAGATCCTGTTCCTCAGCGCCTGGGCCGGCTTCCCGCTGCTGGTTCCGGCCGTGCTGCTGGGCTGGATCCGCGGCTACGACAACCGGCTGGACTTCCGCAGCTACCACCACGCCGGCGAGTGGAAACGAACCGAGATCGACCGCATCCGCCAGGTCCTGGACCAGGATCGGCGCATGAAGAAGTGGGACGAAAGCATCCTCGACGCCAGCAGTGTGATGGGCTGCGTCACCCTTGCCGCAATGGCGGTAATCCTGGGCGGCGGCACGATCCTGCTGCTGGAGTTCTCGCCCCCGGTAGCGGGCATCGTGGCCATGGACGGCCTGGCGCTGCTGGGCCTGAACTGGTTCAACGGCATGCGTTCGATTCACCGCAAGCCGGACCTGGTGCTGAAAGCCGAGCACGTGGACAAGCTGCTGAGGGCGCTTCCCGCGGCGACGTTCAAGCGCGGCGAGTTCCTGGCGCAGATGCTGCTCAAGGGCGAGGGCGAGCAGCAGATACCCGAAGACTTCAAGCTGCTGGTGGAGTTCAAGGATTCTCCGCCCGGCTTCTTCGGCGTGCAGGGGCAGGTGGTGGTCAACCGCGTGCAAGGCGCCGGCTACCCGTACTTCTACGCCTGCATTGTTGCGCGCGCCGAGTTGAACCTGCTCGATGTCATGGAGAAACGACCGAAGCTGCCCCAGGGCATCATCACCGAGGAGCAGTATAAAGACGACGTCCAGGTCATAATCATTCGCCAGTACACGACAAGCACGTCCGGGTACCACACCAAGCATGGAACCAGCGCCTCCATCCTTATCACAGCGCTGGAAATCGCAGAGCTGTTCCTGAAGTCTCGGCCGGCCAAGTAGTCGCTGCCGGCGCTGCTCGTTCGCGCCGAAAGGGGCGAACTTTCATTGTCATGCCGCGTTTCAACACATCTCGGGGTAGTACGCAGTACAAACTCAAGGACTGGGCATGCAACGGACATTCCTCACCGTGGCGGTGCTTGTTTCTCTCGCCGCTATCTCCATCGCCATCTCCCACAGCTTCCAGGCCCAGGATCGCCTGAAGGAAGCACAGGCCGCCCTGGCCCGCGCCGATGCGGCCTTTGAGGCCAGGCGCATCGCCGACGCCGCAAACGACTACCTGAAGGCGGCCGGAACCCTGCCCGAGGGGTCGGACCGCGACCGCGCCGTCACACGCGCGCTGGTGTGCCTGGCCGAGGCCGGCCGGCACGAACAGTGGGACGGCATGTCGGCCGGGATTACCGGATTCATCCAGCGGATATCGGAACTGGACAAGCGCGTGGACGCCTTCCGCATGGCGGGCCTCTACTTCGCCTCGCGCGACCACGATTACCATGTTGGCCCCGACGGCAAAACGCGCGACTACGTGTTGCGCCCCGAGTTGATGAAGAAGGACGAAGTGTGGCGGTGGCGCGAAGTGAGCACTCTGTCGCGTGACCTGTTGCTGGCACGTGGCCTGCTTTATGAAGCTCATGAAGCCAGCCGCACGCTGCTGGAGCTGCAGCCCGGCGCGAAGCCGCAACTCGAGCGCCACGTGGCGATCACCCTCGAGTACTGCGACCTGCTGGAAGTGAACGACCGCATGCAGGGGCGCACCGTCAACGCCATGCACTTCTTCGGCAGCGACTACGGCGTGGGCGGATACCGGAATGTGGAGGTGGAGTACCCGCAGCCGGAGGAAGTCGTCGAAGAAGAGCCCGAAGACCCCCAGCCCGCGGGCGGGGCCGTGCTCCCGACCGCCGCGCAGCCCGAGCAGGAGCCCTTCACCCGCCGCGGCTACTACCTGCAGCCCGAGTACCCCAGCCTGCCCACCATCAACGCGCTGATCGAGACCGCCGGCCGCCGCGCCGAGGACCTCAAGGACAAGGCCCTGCAGGCGGCTATCCTGTACCGCCGTGCGGTGCTGATGATGAACGTGGGCCTGTACGGCAACGCCGTTCTGAACGCACGCCTGACCGACTGGCGCAACCCGGCCAAGGCGGAGCCCGACATCACGCGCGACCCGCGTCCCCTGCTGCGCAAGCTGCTGCAGGATCACAAGGGCAGTATCTGGGACGACGAGGCCCGCTTCCTGCTGGGCTACATTGGCTACTACCTGAATGACTTCGACGCCGCGCGCAGCGAGTTCGAGCAGCTCGAGAAAGACCATCCCAAGTCGCGCTACATCGGCGAGGCGCGCCGGCTGGTGCAGGTGATCGAGTTCCCGCAGCTGTTCACCAGCTTCAGCACCGGCGGCGCCGAGAACGCCCTGGTGGCGCCCGGCCAGCCCCTCTCCATCAGCGTCTACGCACGCAACGTGGACAGCGTGCGCGTCAGTCTGCGGCCGCTTGACCTCGGCCGCGTGCTGGCTGAAGCAGGCAACGCGGATCACGTCTACGCCGACCTGGCCGAGTTGCAGAAGCTGCCGGGCTTTGAGCAGGCGCTGGGCCTCAGCGTGATGGACCAGTCCTTCAAGCTCGATCCGGACAGCAGGCACTTCTACCACTGGCGTGACGGTCTGCCGCTCTACACCAGCACGCCCGGCGTGTTCCTGCTGGAGGTTTCCGGCGGCCCGGTGCTGGAGCGCAAGCTGGTGCAGGTCGCCGACCTGGCCGTGCAGCGCCGCAGGCTGGCAGAGACCGAGCAGTTCTGGGTCACCACTCGCGACGGCCGTCCCCTGGCCGACGCCATCATCCGTGGCGGCTACCACGAGAACCTGTTCGTCTCGGTGCCGTACCGCGAAACCGTGCCGGTTGACGAGCGCGACCTGACCAAGGGCACACAGCAGGTCACTCGCTTCCGCGAAGAGCGCCAGCTGGTGCAGCAAGACGTAAAGGGCGCCACCGACGCCAGCGGCCTGTTCGAGACGGCCCTGCCCCCCCACCAGGTCAACAACTTCTGGGCCACCGTGGACGTCGGAGGCGTGCTGTACCTGGTCAACGACGCCCATGAGCCCAAGCGCATCGAGGCCCCCGCGTCCTGGCTGCCCCAGCCGATGCCCGAGCCCGTGCGCGACCTGCGCGCTTTCGTGTACAGCGACCGGCCGGTGTACCGTCCCGGCGACAAGGCCTGGCTGCGCCTGATCACGCGCCTGCCCATGGGCGAAGGCAGCCTGGAAGGAGAACGCGCATTGCTGCGCGTGCTGTACGACGGCATCGAACAGGCCCGCTTCGAGGTGATGCTGAACGAGTTCGGCTGCGCTACGGCGCAGTTCGACGTGCCCTTCGGCGCGCCGCTGGGCACTTACGACGTGCTGGTCAGCAGCCCGCGCATCGGTGGCGACACCAGCTTCCAGCTCAAGGTGCTGGAGTACTTCAAGAAGGACATCCGCCTCGAGATCGAAGCGCCCAAGGAAGCGTTGATCCCCGGCAGCAACGCTGACATTCCCGTGCTGTTCAAGTACCTCGCGGGCGGCATGGTGCAAGGCGGCGAGGTACGCTACACCGTCAGCGCGCGCTCGGCCGATGGCAAGACCTGGCAGCCCGCGGCCGGCAGCGGCCGTACCAACCTGGAAGGACGCCTGCTGATCGCGTTGGATACTTCGCGTATCAGCGCCGAAGCTGACGGCCGCGCGGTTACACTGACCATCAACGCCGAGGGAACGGGCCTCGGCGGCCAGACCGTGCACGCACAGGCGACCGCACGCATCAGCGGCAGCGGCATCAGCGTGAAGGTGGAATGGTCGCAGGCAAACTGGCTGAGCGGCAGCCAGGTGAACATGGGCCTGCGCGTGTTGGACTCAACGGGACGTCGCTTGAAAGCCGGCGGGCGCTACACGGTTTGGCGCATCACCGACCAGTCCTCGCTGCAACCGGGCGACTGGAACAATCCCAGCATCAAGCGCCTGTTTGACCGGCCTTTCTACGATCACGGCCAGCTTGATTCCGTGCTGCTGCAGATGCCGCGCGAAACCGGCCGTTACTACATAGAGATCGAAGGCGAAGCGGGGGACGAGTACTTCGAGCTGACACACAGCGTACTGATGATCGGCCGCGGCGACTTCGACCGCGCGCCGTTCGCCGTGCTGCCTGAGTTCGACAGCTACGACCTGACCGGCCCCGCCCGCGTGCTGGTGACCCAGCCCCGCGCCGGGGACGTGCTGCTCAGCCTGCATGCCGACGGACGCGAAAGCGACCATCGCCTGCTGCGAGGCGCGCCCGGCACCGGCACCCATGAGCTGGCGCTGGCTGAGAGCAACGCGCCACATGTGCAGCTCAGCGCGCGCGCGGTGCGCGGCGGCGACTTCCTCGCTGACAGATACGGCGTGAAGGTGCGCCCGGTTACGAAGCTGATCCACACCATGGTGCGCTTCGACAAAGAGCGCTACAAGCCGGGCGAACAGGCCAGCGTGGACATCTTCACCTTCGGCCATCTGGGCAAGCCGGTTCCCGCCGAGGTTGCGCTGTCCGTGTTTGACAGTGCGCTCAAGGAGTTCGCCGAGAGCGCCCTGCAGCGCACGATCCTGTATGACCGCTTCTTCGCCGGCACCAGCCACTTCGTTGCCTCGGACGTGAACCTCGGCGCGCGCACGAAGGTGAAACCCACGCGCCGCAGCGAAGCGAAGGTGAAGCGCTGGAAGATCAACGATATGCCGCCGGGCAGCTTCTTCTACGGTGCGCAAAGCTGGACCAGCACCAACCCGGTCAGCCTGCTGAGCATGCTGGAGAGCCCCGAAAAGCTGTATGAAGACATGAAGATCGTCGAGGACGCCCGCGACTCCATGAACTCCGACTGGCCCCCGGAGGCCGAGTCAGAGTCGCCAACACCCTACTACGGACCCAACTCCGCGGTCGGCCTGGGCGGCGGCGTTGGCGGTGGCGGCGGTTACGCATACCGACGCGCCCGCGGCGGCGGCGGAAGGCCTTACTCTGAGCCTGCGGAGCGCAGCAACTTCCTGGACAGCGCCTACTTCAACCCCGCCATCCGCACCAACGAAAAGGGCGTTGCATCCGTCAGCTTCAAGCTGCCCGACAACCTGACCGAGTGGACCTTCGAGGCCACGGCCACCGACCGCACCGCGGCCGTGGGCCAGACCAGCGGCACGTTCACCGTCGCCCGCGAGCTGGGCCTGCGCATGGTGGGCCCGCGCGGCCTGACCGAGGGCGACGAGATCGAGCTGTGCGCCCTGGTGCAGAACCTGGGTGAGCGCGCGGCCTCGGTCAGTTGCGAAGTCGAACTGAACGTCAACCAGCCAAGCGCGAAGCTCAGCCTGCTGAACTCACCCTCGCCGGCCAGCTGCAGCGTCGCGCCCGGCGGCAGCCAGGAAGTGCGCTTCCGCGTGAAAGTGGAGGGCTTCGGCCGCGCGGCGTTGAAGGTCAGCGCTTCCAGCGACGACGACGCGGACAGCCTGGTATGGAAGTACGAGGTGAACCCGCGCGGCATGCCGGTAACCACCACCACCAGCTTCCGCTTCGAGCCGGGCAAGGACACCGTCAGCATCACGCCCGAGTTGCCCAAGGGCGCGCTGCTTGAGCGCAGCAGCGTGAGCCTGCAGTTCAACGGCTCGCTGCTGTCGTCGGTGATCGACGCGCTGCCGGGCCTGGTGAACTACCCGCACGGCTGCGCAGAGCAGACCACCAACAAGTTCGTGCCGCTGCTTTCTGCACTGCAGATGCTGAAGGCGAACAGGCTGGACATCTACGAAATCGGTAAGACCCGCATGAGCTACAACGGCGCCGTCGAGGGAGACAACTGGCCCGCGCAGCTCAGCAACCCGCTCGAGCTGCAGAAGATGGTGGACCTCGGCTTTGGCAACCTGCGCCGTTACCAGAACCACGACGGCGGCTGGGGCTGGTTCAACTACGATGGCAGCAACCCGCACCTCAGCGCCACCGTGCTCGCCGGCCTGTGCAGCGCCCGTGAACTCGCGGGCCGCGTGAGCCTCAGCCTGCCTGCCAGCGAGGACGCCATGAACGCGATGTTCCAGCGTGGCGCCCTGTTCCTGCTGGGCCTGAACAGCGGTGTCGACCCGGCGCTGCGCGCTCGCGCCTTGCACGCCGCGGCCTGGGCGATCAGCTTCCTGCCGCGCCCCCAGGGCGACGTCACGGACCCGTACCAGAAGACCCGCGAGTTGCTGGAAGAGAAGCTGCTGGCCGCGCAGGCCACACTTGGCAACGACAGCAACCAGGCCGCCGAGCGTGCCGGCGGCAGCGCAGGCCTGGCCGCGCTGCTCCTGGCGCTGCACCACGGCGGCCGCGCACGCGATGCGCAGTTCGTGCTGAAGGCGCTGCTGGCGCAGGCTGAGGACGACGGCCGCGGCGGCGTGCAGTTCCCCTCGGGCTCGAACCCGGATTGCCGCTGGCACGACACGCCCGTCGAGGCGCATGCGCTTGCGATCCAGGCCATCGCCACGGTCGCGCCCGATGAGCCGATGCTCAAGCGCGCCGCGGACAGCCTGCTGCAACGCAAGCAGGGCGGCGGCTGGGGCAACACCCGCGCCACCGGCCAGGCCGTGCAGGCCCTTGCGGCCTACCTCGACGCCAACCAGGAAGAAGCGGGCGAGGCGCGCGTGAGCATCAAGCTCGGCGCTGCCCAGCTTGGCACCTTCGAGCGCACCAAGGGCAAGCTGCTCTCCGGCCGTACACGCTGGGACATCGGCGGCGACCTGCTGAAAGGCCAGGTGGGGGCCGGGCTGAACCTGAGCCGCAACGGCAGCGCGGCGGTCAGCGGCAGCGTGACGGTGCGGGCCTTCGTGCCGATCACACAGCCGGTGCGCGGGAAGTCGAACGGCCTGAGCGTCACCCGCTATTACAAGCGGCGCTCTTCCGTCGAGAAGAAAGTCGAGGTTGAGGTGCGCGACCAGCGCGGCAATGTGCAGAGGCGCTACACCGAGACGCGCGTGGAACATGAGTACGCCAACCTGAAGGCGGGCGAAGCCCTGCAGGTCGGCGACGTCGTGACGGTCACCATCCAGGTGACCGGCAGGGCCGGCGACCGCTACATCTGCATCGAGGACGGCCGTCCCAGCTGCCTTGAGCCGATCAGCAGCCGCTACGAGCCGGTGCCCGGGTTGATCGAGGCGAACGGTGATCTCACGCTGACCAAGGAGGAACGCGACACTACCACCAACTTCTACGCCACGGAGCTGGACGCCAAGGGCGTGATCACCTTCCGCTACGACTGCGTGGTGGTGGCGGGCGGCAAGTTCACCGCCCTGCCCGCGCGCGCCTACGACATGTACGACGAAAGCCGCAACGGCCACAGCGACAGCACGCTGCTGGACGTGAAGTAAGAATCAACGGCCGAGGGCAACCACGGCCAGGGCGGTGCACAGGACCGGATCGTTTTCTTTCATCAGCGGGCTCTGCTCGTTGATGAACGAGCCGTCCTTGCGCTGCAGGGGCATCAGGTGGCGCGCGATCTCTGCGCGCCACTCGCCTTTCCTGCCTGTTGCGGCCCAGGCCTCGGCGCGCACGGCCAGGTGGTAGTAGTGAAGCGCGGCGTACCACGGTGTCGGCGCATCAGCCGGCACGCCGGCAGGTGATTCCAGGCCCGGGTGTTCATCCAGCCACTTCGTTGCCGCTGCCACACGCTGGTCGTCCGTTGCAATGCCGGCGGCCAACAGCGCGAGCACGCCGTTGCAGGTTGCCGTGGCATAGCTGCGGAACCAGGCGTTTCGGCCGTCAGCAGCCGTTTCGTGGCCGCCCTTGTTCATGGCCAGGTCCGTTGGCGAGAAGTAGAAGCCGCCGTCGAAGCTTGCCGGAGTCGTTCCGGCCGTGATGCCCGGTACTTCAGGCTGGGCGCGCCATTCGTCGGGATGACGCTGCAGCAGCCGCAGGAAGTCCTGCGCCCGCTGCGAGGTTTCCTCGTCCAGCGCGCCGGCCTCGCTCAAGGCTTGCAGAGCATGGCGGGTGTGGCCGATGTCCATCACTCCGCTTTCGCTGCCGAAACCCCAGCCGCCCCAGTGGAAGTTCTCGGGCTTCACGCCGCTCTCCGGGCCGAACTGCTGGGCACGCAGGTAGTCGCACATGCGCCTGATCAATGGCCGGTCTCGGTCGTTGCCGACGGCAACCAGGCAGCGCAGCGCCCAGGCTGTGGCGTGGTTGGGGTAATCGGCGACGTCAGGATCGTAGCGCCCCAGGCACCCGTCGTTGCTGGTGTGGCGGCGGAGAAACTCGAGCGCGCGTTCCACCCCTCCCTCCGGGCGCGGGCAGCGATCTTCGGGAACCTGCAGAAGGGCGTGAAGCACGAAGGGCGTAAGCGACTGGCCGGATCGCATCAGCCCGTAGGTTTCGCTGTGCCAGCCGCCGTCTTCGGCCTGCCGCGCCCAAAGCCAGTCGCAGGCGCGTTGCAGGCTGGTGCGGATTTCTGCCGGCTGTTGCGGCTTGCCCGGCCCGCCGCAGGACGCGGCAATCAGCAGCAGCAGGGGGCAACAAATCTTCGACAGGTGGCGCATGGCAGTTCTTTCATGCCAGTGCGGCCGGCATGCTTGCCGGCCGCACTGGCGACGCGGATCGCTAGTTTTCCTTCGCCGCTTTGTCGGCTTTCACGAGCGGGCTGCTTTCCAGCAGCACGTGGACGTCGCGATCTGCGGTCAGGCACAGCAGCGCCGCCGCGGTGCAGATCACCGGGCTGGTGATGCAGTGGTGGCCGCTCCAGCTGCCGTCGGCGTTCTGGATCTTCTCGAACATGGTGTGCATCTTCTGGTTCCACTTCGTCCAGGTGTCGCCGCCGGTGATGACGATGGATTCGCTGCTCATCATGTAGCTGATGAACTCCTCGCCACCGTTGTTGCCGAAGCCGGAGAGGTAGTTCTGGTCGTCCAGGCGCCGCTGCAGCGCGTCGTTCTGCTGCCAGGCCTCGGCCTTGTCACGGGCCTGGTCCGCGCTGTAGCCGATCTTCGTCAGCGTGTCCGCGTCAACCTTCGCGCTGGGCGGCACGATTCCCTTCTCTTTTGCCTGTTCCAGGGCCCGTTCGACCTCACTGGCATCCTTGGCCGTGGCGCGCTGGGTGGCGGCTCCGGCGTAGAAACTCACGCCCGCGGCGTCGCTGGCCTTGGCGCCGCCCACGCTGCCGGTGTTGGCGTCAACATCACGGCGCTGGTACTCGCGCGAACGCTTCAGCACGGTTTCATCCACCTTGCGCCCGGCCACCTGCGCGAGCTCCAGCGCCTGGTTGTTCATCGACGACTGCAGCACCGGCGCCCAGCCCTGCGTGGTCCAGCCGCCGTCTTCGCCCTGTGATGCCTCGATCTTGCGGATGCATTTGTCGAGGGCCGCCTCCACGCGTTTCTGCAGCGTCGGGTCGGGCTCGGTCAGCGGCAGCACCCGGGCCAGGAACTGGGAAGCCATTGACGTGTCAATGATCTGGCCCAGCTTGCTCTGCAGCTGCGTACCCTGCAGGCTGGTGATGCGCGGGCCTTCTTCGGCCGCCTCCTCAACGGCCCCGACCACGTACTTCGTTGCCTTCAGCACCGCTTCCTTGTGATTGCCCGAGAACGGGGTGTGCCCGGCGCGGATCAGCGCCATCGCGGCGAACGAGGTGCTGCCCGGGTCCACCTGCACCGCGTGGGGGTCACGCTCGTTCTGGCGCGCGTGCGAACCGCCGCCCCAGCCGCCGTTCTCGTGCTGCGCGGCAACCAGGTACTCGATCGCCTTGTCCATGAAGGGATCGATCGGCCCCGGTTCGGGCAGCTCGTGGCCGATGGTCGTACCGGCCCCGGCCGCACCCGTGCCTCCGTTGCCCGAGGAGTTGTTGTCGGTGTTTGCACCACCTGCGGTGTTCGAGCCGCCGGCCGTGCATCCGCTGCCCCGGCAGCCGTCCGACGAAGGGGGCTGGGTTCGGCTGACGCAAGCGGAGAGCATCAAGCCGGCGAACGCAGCGCCGGCAAGCAGAAGGGTTGGCTTGTTGGGTTTCATGGCATCTCTTTCGTCAGGAGTTGAAATGGTTCCTCTCCCTCTAGAGACGAGCGGCCGCGCGGAAGGGTTCCGCGGTTTTTGCAATGTTACATCCGCTTTACACACCGCCGGGAATCGCGCCCTGACCAAACCGCCGTTACGAGGATGAGAAGTGCTGTTGGCGCGCGTTGATAGACTCCAGATGCTCTTGTCTCCGGAGCGGTGATGCCAGGCAAGCCAGCAAAGCCGCGCGCGCGCGAAAGAATGCTGTGGATGCTGCAGACCGCCACGGCGCTGCTGATCGTGTGGCTGGCGCTCGATGGCACGGGTACGCTCTGGGTCGGCGCGATTTTTGCCGCGCTGGGTGCGGCTGCGGGGGCCTGGTTGGTTCCCGGTGAGATCTATCCCTGGCGGCCGTTGCGGCTGCTGCTGTTCTTCCTGTACTTCGTGCGCGATTCAGTCCTTGGCGGCATGGATGTGGCGTGGCGCGCTTTCGTGCCGCGCCTGCCGATCCAGCCGAGTCTGGTCGAGCTGAAGTTATGGTTGCCGCCCGGCCTTCCACGCACCGTGCTGGTTGCCGTCGTCAGCCTGGTACCCGGGACCCTCAGCGCGGAACTGGCCGACGACACGCTTCACGTGCATGCGCTGACGCCCGGGGCGGCCACGTCACTGCCCGCCCTGCAGCGCCGCGTGGGGCGCCTGTTCTCAATCGATCCGCCGGAGGGGTCCTGAGCATGGATACGTTGCTGCCGGCAGCCATCCTCTTCCTGGTGCTCAACCTCGCGGCCGGCCTGGTCCGCGTGGCCCGTGGCCCGACGCCCGCGGACCGCATGCAGGCGACGCTGCTGTTCGGCAGCACCACGGTGGGGCTGCTGCTGCTGCTGGGGCAGTGGCTGAAACAGCCCGCACTGTACGACGTCGCGCTGCTGTTCGTGCTGCTGGCGGCGATCCTGAGCATCGCGTTCGTGGGCCTGCCGCCGTCGCGGAACGAGGAGCAGCTATGAGCTGGCAGGACTGGGCGTCCGGGGTATTGCTCCTCCTGGGCTGTGGCTTCTACCTGGCCGGCACGCTGGGGATGCTGCGGTTTCCGGACGCCCTGAGCCGCCTCCACGCGCTGACCAAGACCGACAACCTGGGCCTGATGCTGGTGTGCGCCGCCCTGGCTGTGCGCGCGGAGTCGTTGCGCATCGCGACCCTGCTGGGCGTGGTGTGGCTGCTGGGAATCACGGCCTCTACCGTCTCGGCGCACCTGATCGCCCGTTATGCCAGGCGCAGCAAAGAGGCCGAACCATGACCCTGGCGCTCGACATCCTGCTTGCGCTGGGACTGCTGTGGCTGGGCTGGCAGGTGGTTTCCGGCCGGGCGCTGTTCCGCTCGATCGTGATGCTGATCGTGCTGGGGCTGCTGATGGCGGTCGTGTGGTCGCGGCTGGGCGCGCCCGACCTGGCGCTGGCCGAGGCCGCGGTGGGCGCCGCCGTCACGGGCGCGATGCTTCTGCTGGCGTACCGACGCATCATCGAGCTGCGGCCGGAGCGCGCGCATCAGTCTCTGCTGCGGCGGTCGCGGCTGGCGGCGCCGCTGGCGCTGCTGTGCGGCGCGCTGGTGATGGGCCTCGGCTTCGAGCTGCTGAAGCTCTCGTCGCCGGCGGACAGCGCGGGCGCTGCAGCGCTCGCCGCGATGCAGCAGAGTGAGCTGAGCAACCCGGTGACGGGCGTGCTGCTGCTGTTCCGCGGTTACGATACGCTGCTCGAGATGGGGGTGCTGCTCGCGGCCTGGCTCGGCGTGAAGATGGTGCAGCCCGCGGAACGTCAGGAGCTGCCGGTTTCCAGGACGCCGCTGCCGACGTACCTGACCGACGCGCTGCTGGCGGTGGTGATTCCGGGTGTGGTTCTGGTTGCCGGCTACCTGCTGCATGCGGGCGGCAGCGCGCCCGGCGGCGCCTTCCAGGCCGGGGCCGTGCTGGCGGGCGCGGGAGTGCTGCTGGCGCTTACCGGGCGCCTCAGGCCGACCCCGGAGCCCAGCCAGCTTCAACGCATCGCGCTGGCGCTGGGCGTCGTGACCTTCGCGGCCATTGCGTCGGTCGGCCCGCTGTTCGGCAAGCCGGTAATGTGGCTGCCCGAAGGCTGGGCGCTGTACGTGATCGAGGGAGCGATGACGATCTCGATCGCGCTGTGCCTGCTGCTGCTGTTCATCAGCGCCGGCGGCGTGCAACGGAGGGAGCCGTGAACCACTCCGGGTTCGTCTACCTGGCGGCTTCCTCGGCGCTGTTCGGGATGGGTGTGTACGGCGTGCTCGTTTCGGCCCACCCGCTGCGCAAACTGCTTTCGCTGAATCTGCTGGCGGCAGCGGTGTTCCTGATGCTGATCTCCGTCGGGCGGCGCGGCGCGGCCGCGCCCGACCCGGTGCCGCAGGCCATGGTGCTGACCGGCATCGTGGTGGCGGTGTCGGCCACGGGCTTCGCGCTGTCCCTGCTGCTGGCCCTGTATCGCGCCACGGGCGGCGCGGACCTGGACCTGGATGAAGGGGTCGTCGATGACTCCTGACCTGATGCCGGCGCTGGTGCTGCTGCCGCTGGTGGCGGCGACCGCGGCCGCCGTGCTGCCGGCGGCGGCAGGCCGCTGGCTGGCGCTGGCGGTGGCAGTCCTGATGCCGCTGGCGCTGTATGCACTTACCCGCCAGGTGATGGACCACGGAGAGATGAGCTACGCGCTGGCCGGGCTGCCGGTTCCGCTGGGAATCCGGCTGCGCCTGGACGGCCTGAGCGTGCTGCTGATGTGGCTGGTGTGCGTGGTGTACCTTGCGGCCACGACGCACGCCGCCGCCGGAGTGGATTCGGGCAAGGGCACCCGGCGTTTCTGGGCGGCGTGGCTGATGCTGCCGGTGGGCCTGAACGAGCTGCTGCTTTCGGCGGACCTTTTCAACCTTTACGTGGGCCTGGAGCTGCTGACCCTGTCGGCCGTGGCGCTGGTGGCCTTCAACGGCACGTCGGAAGCCCTGCGCGCCGCGATGCGCTACCTGCTGCTGGCGATGCTGGCGGCGCTGGTATACCTGCTGGGAGTGGCCCTGGTTTACGGCGCGACCGGCACGCTCGACGTTGCGCTCATGCACGACCGCATGGGCAGCGACCGGCTGCGCTGGGCGGCGCTGATCCTGATGACCGGCGGCCTGCTGCTGAAGGGCGCGGTGTTTCCGCTGCATGGCTGGCTGCCTCCCGCGCACTCCTCGGCGCCGGGCCCGGTCAGCGCCGTGCTGTCGGCGCTGGTGGTGAAGGCTTCGCTGTACATTCTGTACCGGCTCTGGTTCGAGGCGCAGCCGCAGCTGCCCGCTCCGCCGGCGGGCCAGGTGCTGGCGCTGCTGGGCTGCGGCGCCGTGCTTTTCGGCTCGGTGCTGGCGCTGCGCCAGCGGCACCTGAAGCGGCTGATCGCCTACTCCACCGTCGCGCAACTCGGCTACCTGATGCTGCTGTTCGGCATGCCCTCGGTTTACGCGTGGCAGGGGGCGATCTACCAGGTGCTGAGTCACGGCCTGGCCAAGGCCGCGCTGTTTCTGGCCGCCGCCAACCTGATGAAACGGCTGGGCAGCGACCTGCTGGACAGGCTGCCCGGCGCGGACCAGGTTATGCCGGTCAGCGTGTTCGCACTCGGTCTGGCAGGCGTCAATCTGATGGGGCTGCCGCCCAGCGGCGGCTTCCTTGCCAAGTGGCTGCTGCTGACCGCGGCCTGGCAGCACGAGGCCTGGCACATCGTGGCCGTGATCCTGATCGGCGGCCTGCTCGCGGCCGGCTACATCTTCCGGGTGATGGGGCTGATCTATGTGCGCCCGGCCGCCGAGCCGGCCCCCGGGGCGGGACCCGATCCCGGGTTGGCGTGCGGGCTGACGGCTCTGCTGCTGGCGCTGCTGGCGATCGCGACCGGCTTTGCCTCCGCGCCGATACTGGAGCTGCTGCCGGTGCCCGCCGCTCTGGCGGAGGGGGCGCGATGAACTGGCTGGGGCCGGAATCTCCACTGCACCTGGTGCTGATCTCGCTGCTGGCCGGCGTGCTGATCTTCATCGCCGGTGAACAGCGGCAGAAGCTGCGCATCGGCATCAACCTGGCGGCCGCCGTGCTCAAGCTGGTTCTGGTGGCTGCTTTGATCCTGGCGATCCGCGACGGCCGGGATTTCGTGTGGCGCATGCCGCTGCTGCCGGGTTTTGATTTCGTGCTGCACCTGGATGAGAGCAGCATGCTGTTCACCACGCTGTCGGCATTCCTGTGGCTGCTGACCACCGTGTACGCCATCGGCTACCTGGAGCGCAGCGCGCAGCGTGCGCGCTTCTTCGGGTTCTTCTGCATCTGCGTCGCCAGCACCATGGGCATCGCGGCGGCGGGCAACCTGTTCACGTTCTTCATCTTCTACGAGATGCTGACGCTGGCCACCTGGCCGCTGGTGGTGCACCGTGGCACACCGGAGTCGCTTTCCGCCGGGCGTGTGTATCTGGCCTACACGCTGTTCGGCAGCGCGTTGTTCCTGGCCGGCCTGGTGTGGCTGTACTCGATCGCCGGGCTGCAGGACTTCGTCGCCAATGGCGCGGACTCCGGTGCGTTCATCGAGCGGCGGCTCGAGCTGCAGCTGATCGTCTGCCTGCTGATCGCCGGCCTGGGCGTGAAGGCATCGCTGGTGCCGCTGCACGGCTGGCTGCCGCGCGCGATGGTGGCGCCGGCGCCGGTCAGCGCGCTGCTGCACGCGGTGGCGGTGGTGAAGGCCGGTGCGTTCGGCATCGTGCGGCTGGTGTATGACGTGTTCGGCCCGGAACGCTTCCGCGCGCTCGGAATGTCCGACCTGCTGGCAGGCGCGGCCGCGCTTACCATCGTGTACGGCTCGGTGATGGCGCTGCGCCAGCAGGACCTGAAGCGACGCCTCGCGTATTCGACCGTCTCGCAGGTTTCCTATATCGCCCTGGGCGCCGCGGTTGCCGGGCCGCTGGCCACGATCGGCGGGCTGGTGCACCTGGTGCACCAGGGGGTCATGAAGATCACCCTGTTCTTCTGCGCCGGAATCTACGCCGAGATGCTGGGAGTCAAGAAGATCGCGCAGATGGACGGTGCGGGGCGCCGCCTGCCGCTGACCAGCATCGCGTTCAGCATCGGCGCGCTGGGAATGATCGGGTTGCCGCCCATGGCAGGCTTCATCAGCAAGTGGTACCTGGGCGCGGGCGCGATGGCGGCGGGGCAGCCCTGGGTGGTTGGCGTACTGGTGGCCAGCACGTTGCTGAACGCGGCGTATTTCCTGCCCATCTTGCGGCGCCTGTGGTTTGCGCCGCCGCCGGAGCAATGGCCCCACGAGCAGGCCATGAACCGTGTGACGCGCGTGTCGCTGGTGGGCCCCGCGGTGATCACCGGCCTGCTCGCGTTGCTGGCCGGCCTGCTGGCGGGCGCGGAGTTGAGCCCGCTGGGCTGGGTCGAGACGCTGGTCAGGAGGCGCTACGAATGAGCCTGCTGATCGCGCTGGCGTTGCTGATGCCGCTGCTCTCGCTTGGCCTGCTTGCGTGGCCGCGCGCAGTGCGGGTGGCGATGCCGCTGGCGCCGCTGCTGCTGCCGGTTCTGGCGCTGGCGCCGGACAGCACGCTGGAGATCCCGTTGCTGCTCCGCTCGAGTTGCGGGGTGGACGCCGTGAACCGCCCGCTGTTGCTGCTGGCAGGACTCGGCTGGGCCCTGGCCGGCTGGTTTGCGGCCTCCACGGTGCGGGAACGCCCCCGCCAGTTCGCCGCATTCTGGCTGCTGACCATGGCAGGCCACGCCGCGGCGCTGCTCGGCGGAAGCCTGTCCGCTTTCTACCTGGGATACGTGGTCATGACGGTGGCCGCCTACGGCCTGGTTGTCCACTCGCGCGGCGAAGAGGCCATGCGCGCCGGCCGCGTCTACATGGTGCTGGCAGTGCTGGGCGAGGCGCTGGTGCTTTCCGGTCTGCTGGCGATCGCGGCCCGGTACGGCAACATCGCGTTCCGCGACCTGCCTGCCGTGCCGCAGCCCGCAGGGTGGCTGTTGCTGGCCGGTTTCGCCGTGAAGCTGGGCGCTGTGCCGCTGCACGTGTGGCTGCCGCTGGCGCACCCGGTGGCGCCGGTGCCCGCCAGCGCGGTCCTCAGCGGGCTGCTGGTGAAGGCAGGGTTGCTGGGCATGCTGCGCTTCGCGCCGGCCCTTGACGCCGACGGCTCGCAGTTCCTGATGGCAGCGGGACTCCTCACCGCGGCATGGGGTGCGCTTGTCGGGCTGCTCCAGAGCCGGCTCAAGACCGTGCTGGCCTACTCCACCATCAGCCAGATGGGCCTCGCCCTGG
>JAANMX010000014.1_pt1 | contig 171693 bp, 144 predicted proteins | sample 7279681 | NCBI WGS metagenome assembly JAANMX01 (sample SAMN14094542, study PRJNA606508) | bioreactor metagenome | isolation source: A lab-scale SPAN reactor treating ammonium-rich wastewater day 351 | place: Ireland: Galway | collected 2018-01-01 | reverse complement strand
GGGACCGACGCCGGGATTGGCCAGGCGTCGGAACCCGATGGGGGTTTGGGGGCGGAGGAGGTCGAAGTCGTCCGACGTAGCCCCCATGGGACCGACGCCTGGCTCCGCCAGGCGTCGGAACCCGTCGAAGTCATCGACCACTTCGAGATGGCGCGGCGGCTGCAGGCCGGGGAGGCGCGGCCCGACCCGCGTGCGTGGCTGCGCGCGCGGCTGCTGGACCTGACGATCGGCGACTGGGACCGGCACCGCAAGCAGTGGCGCTGGGCGCGGTTCGCGGGAGTCGAGCACTTCCAGCCGATCCCCGAGGACCGCGACCAGGCCTTCTCCCGTTACGAGGGCCGGCTGCTCGACATGGCGCGCCGCACCGACCCGCGGCCGCAGGCCTACGGGCCCCGCTTCCCCCACCCGCTCGGCATCACGTTCAACGCAAGGGACCAGGACCGCCGGCTGCTGGCCGGCTTCAGCCGCGAGGAGTTCGAGGCCGAGGCGCGGGACCTCGCCGCCGCCCTCACCGACGCCGTGCTCGACGCGGCCGTCGAACGGCTGCCCGCGGAGTGGCGCGCGATCGACGGCCCGCGCCTGCTCGCCGCGCTGCGCGGGCGCCGCGACGGCCTGCCCGCCGCGGCGCGCGCGTTCCACGCCTTCCTGGCGAAGCGGGCCGACGTGTACCTCACCGATCGGCCGGAACGCGCGACGGCCCGCTTCGCCCCGGGCGGCGCGCTGACGCTCGAGGCTGGCACGGACGCCGCGCCCTTCTTCCGCCGTACCTTCGACCCGCGCGAGACCGAGGAGGTTCGGCTCTACCTCCTGGGCGGAGACGACGACGTGCGGGTCGACGGCCGCGGCCCGATCCGCCTGCGCGTGATCGGCGGCGACGGCCACGACCGCCTCGATGACGCGGCGGGCGGCGGAACCCGCTTCTACGACGACCCGGGCTCGGTCGTGGCTGCCGGCCCCGGCACGCGCCACGACGCGCGGCCGTACACGGTGCCGCCGGGGCCGAAGAACGCGCCGTGGATCCCGCCGCGCGACTGGGGACGCCGCACGACGGCCGCGCCGTGGCTCTCCTACGGCAGCGAGCTCGGCGCCTTCGTCGGCTACGGCCTGCGAAGCCTCAGCTTCGGCTTCCGCGAGCACCCCTGGGCCCGGCGCCACGTGCTGCGGGGGGGCTGGTCGTTCGGCTCTTCCGCCCCGCGCCTCGAGTATCGCGGCGAGTGGCGGCTCGAAGGCGGCGACACCCTGCTGCGGCTCGACGCACGGCTCTCGGGCGTGGACAAGGTGCGCTTCCACGGCTACGGCAACGAGAGCCCGTCCGCCCCGTGGCCGGACTCCGGCGGCGATCCCTACCGCAGCAGCTCGGACGAGTTGATGTTCGCCCCGGCGCTCGTGCTGTCGTCGGACGGCCCCTCGACGCTCGCCGTCGGCCCCGTGTTCGAGTTCTCGGAGGCGCAGTTGAGCGACGCGCTGCTCGCCGACGGCCCGGCACCGTACGGGGCGGGCCGCTTCGCGGCCCTGGGCGTGCGCGCCGACTGGCGGTTCGACAGGCGCGACCGCACGACCTACCCCACGCGGGGCGGGCTGCTCGCCGCCCGCGCCGGGGCGTACCCGCGGCTGCTCGACGTGCGCTCGGCCTACGGCTTCCTCGAGGGCGAAGCGACCGCGCTCGCCAGCGCGGGCCCGCTGACCTTCGCGGGCCGCGTGGGCGGGCGGCGCCTGCTCGGAGAGTACCCGCTGACCGCGGCCGCGTACCTCGGCGGCACCGGCCTCGAGGTGCTCGGCAGCGGATCGCCGCGGGTCACCGTGCGCGGCCTCGAGAACCGCCGATACGCCGGCGACGCGTCGCTGTTCGCCAACGCCGAGTTGCGGGTGCCTCTCTTCCGCGCGACGCTGCTCGTTCCGACGCAGTGGGGCGTCTTCGCCTTCGCCGACAGCGGCCGCGTCTGGTACGCGTCCGAGTCGTCCCGCCGCTGGCACACGGGAGCCGGCGGGGGCCTCTGGTTCAGCGTGCTGCGCCACTTCGCCACGTTCTCGGCGTACGTCGCGCGGAGCGAGGGACACACGTCCGTCTCGGTGAAGTCGGGCTTCGCCTTCTAGTAGGCGGCCGCCGGAGCGGCCAGCGTCGCAGCGGCCGGCGCCATCGGCGACACCGGTCGCAGGGCGGCCCGCGTCGCCTCGTCGACCGGCAGCGTGCCGGAGATCAGCGAGCTGCGGCCCATGTTCGCGGACATCAGGCCGGACGCCGCGTGCGGCAGCTCCGGAACCATCGCGTGGATCAGCTCGTGAGCCGCGACCTTGCCGAGCGCGACGCCCAGGTCGCGCGTGCTCGCGAGGCCCATCTGCTCCACCGCGGCCGGCAGGCGCAGCGCGCGAAGCACCGAGTCCAGGTAGATCCACGCGGCCCGCGGCGCATCGGGCCCGGCGATCACCGAGCCCATCGTGCAGCGCCGGGCCAGCGCGGCCGGCGCCCGGCGCAGGAGGACGACCTTGTGGCGGGTGCCGTCGAAGGACTCGTCGACGCGGGCCTGCCGCCAGTCGAGCTCGACGCCGGCCTTCCGGAGACTGCGCACCGCCTCGTCGCGCATTGCCGAAGCCGCCAGTCGCGGCAGAGCGCCCTCGACGTCGACGAACACGACCGCGAGGCGGCGTGGTTCGGCGGATGCCTCGGCCCCGGCCCGGGGAGCGACGAGCGCCAGGCCGGCGACGGCGAGGGCCACGGTGAGCAGCATGCGCATGGCGCGCCTTCCTTCCGTCCGGCGCCGGCCGCCCCGGGCCGCGCCGTTTGAGGAGAGACGTCGCAGGGCCGGTCGTCGGCCGCGAGAGCACGCTGATTTCGGGCTAAGCGGCGGCTGAGCCCAACGCCGAGGATCCGCGGCACGCACGCGGTTGGACGGTCGTCACGAAATGCGAACGGCGCGGCCCCGGCCCTCGGGGCCGGAACCGCGCCGCGTCCGTCGACGGACTGTGAAGGGACGCTAGAAGCTCCAGCGCGCTCCGAGCTGGACCTGGCGCGCCGCGGTGATCGCGGTCGGCGCGCCGAACACGATCGGCTGGTCGACGCCGCCGATCGCGGCCTCCGGCGCGCGGGTCTGGACGCCGACCACGCGCGAGGAGTTGAACAGGTTGGCGACGTCGGCGAACACCGCCAGCCGCTCGGCGCCGCCGCCGAAGCGGAAGATCTTCTCGAGCCGCAGGTCGAGCTGGTTCTGGGTGTCGAGCCGGCGGCTGCCGCGCTCCTCGAGGAAGATGCGGCGCCCGGTGCGGAACGGGAAGTTGAGCTGGCTGCTCGCGTACTCCTGGAACGGCGTGTAGGTGGTGCCCGAGATGGTGCGCCAGAAGCCGCTCACCGAGACGTCCACCTTCGGCACCTCCCAGGTGAGGAACACCTTCAGCTCGTGCGGGCGGTCGTTGGTCGGGCGGCCGGCGTTGTTGGTCAGCGCGCGGGTCGCCGACTCGTAGAGCGTCGAGGCGCCGTAGGAGTCGAAGCCGTTGTTGTCGGCGCCGCCCTCGGTCCTGCTCGCCACGTACGAGATCCGCGTCGACCAGCGGTTGGTGAAGCGCTTCTCCAGGGTCACGATCACGCCGCGGTACTTGCGGCTGGCGTCGATCCGTCCGAGCACGTTGCCGTTCGCGTCCAGGATCGGGTAGCCGTCGGGGTTGGTGACGAGCTGGTCGGTCTCCGAGGCCGAGCGGTTGACCCAGCGATAGGCCGGGATCGTCCCGCCGGTCAGCGCGTTGGGCAGCGTGATCCGCTCCCAGCGCGCGGACGGCAGCACGGAACCCTGGAGGTTCTTGTCCTCGCGCATCAGGCCGACCAGCGAGAAGCGCCAGTCGTCTCCGATCGCCCGCTCCAGGCCGAGCGTGATCTCGTCCGTGCGCGGGTGCTTGATGTCGGGGTCGATCCGGTAGGGCACGGCCGGGATGCGGTTGACCTCGATCGGCCTGCCCGTGGTCATGTCGTAGCCGACGAAGTCCTCGATGCCCGGCAGGGCGCCGCTGTAGGCGAGGAAGAAGATTCCCTCGTAGTACTGGCCGTAGTGGCCGCGGAGCACCGTCTTGTTGTCGCCCGTCAGGTCGAACGCAAAGCCGAGGCGGGGCGCCAGGTTCTTCTGCTCGTAGACCTTCGCGTCACCGTTCACGGCGGAGTTGCCGGACGGGTAGCCGCGGACCCAGTCGAAGCGGAGGCCCGGGTTGAGGGTCAGCCGATCGCTGACCTTCCACGAGTCCTGCACGTAGACGGACTCGCGCTGGTTCTGGCCCTCGACGTCGTAGCCGTAGTTGTAGGCGTAGTACTGGCCCTTGGGGTACGCGCCGGTGTAGTCGTAGTAGAAGATGTCGTTGACGTAGCCGAAGCGGTTGCGCACCTTGGAGCGCTCGATCTCGACGCCGAACTTGAGGTCGTGCTTGCCCCAGCCCTCGGCGAAATGCGAGATCGAGGCGTTCACCTGGTTGCGGCCGCGGTCGGCGTAGTAGGCCCACCCCTGCGAGTCGGAGTAGAGGCCGGTCGAAGCGTCGTAGTGCCCCGGGACGTTCTTCTCCGGGTTGAGGTCGAAGTAGCCCGACCAGCCGTTGTACTTGACCTCGCTGAAGGTGCGCGAGCCGAACAGGTGCCGCCACTGCAGGCCCCACACCAGTTCGGGCGCGTCTTCGCGGTTGGTGAGGTCGTCGGTCGCGAGCAGCGCGTCGGCAGCCGGCAGGCCGTTGCGGCCGATGATGTTGTAGTGGTCGAGCTGGAAGGTGCCGGTGAACGTGTCGCTCGGGCTCGGCTGCCAGGTCAGCTTGGCGTTGAAGCGCGGCGAGACCTCGTCCAGCCGCGTGATCGCGCTGGCCGGGTCCTGCTTGCGCTCGAAGCGCTGCACCGAGAGGAAGTAGAAGAGCTCGTCCTTCACCAGCGGGCCCGAGACCTGGCCGGTGAAGTCGAGCAGCTTGTTCAGCTTCGGCGAGGCCGCCAGCGACGGGTTCTGCGCGACCTGCTCGGCGGTCACGTTGTCGGTCGCCAGGCTGTCCTTGCTGTAGATGACGTCGAACAGCCCGCCGAAGCGGTTGCCGCCGGAGCGGGTCACGGTGTTGACGACCGCGCCGGTGAACGAGCCGAACTCGGCAGGCGCGCCGATGCCGCTGACCTGCACCTCTTCCACGATGTTGAAGTTGAAGAAGGTCCAGGCCGAGCCGCCCTCGGGGTCGCGGGTGTCGACGCCGTCGAGCAGCAGCGCGTTTCCGGTGTCGCCGTCGCCGCCGAACGCCGAGCCGCCGTTGATTCCGGGCAGGAAGTTCATCAGGCCGACCGCGGCGTTGACGGGCCGCACCGGCAGGTTGAACAGCAGGTTCTGGTCGAGCTTCTGGTCGGACGCCGAGCTCGAGGTGTCGACGACCGGCGCCTCGCCGGTCACCGTGATGGTCTCCGCGACCTGGCCGACCGTGAGCGTGAAGTCGACCTCGGCGGTCTTTCCGATCGAGACCGGGATCCCGCTGCGACCGCGCGGCGTGAAGCCCGACAGCTCGGCCCGCACCTCGTACGCGCCGGGGTCGAGGCCGACGAAGCGGTACGCGCCCGAACCGTCGGTCGTGACCTGGCGCGTCCCGGTCTTGCTCACCAGCACGACGGTCGCGCCCGGGAGCGCGCCGCCCTGTTCGTCCTTGACGATGCCCGCGATCGAGCCCGTCAGCGACTGCGCCGGCGCCGACCCGGCGACGGCCAGCGCCACGAGCGCCGCGAGGGCTCTCCCCAACTTGCCCATGTTCTTCTCCCCTCTCAGCGGATCGGTGACTTGACCCGGTCCTTGTCGGTCGAATGGACGGTGTAGCCCACGACGGCCGCCATCAGGACCAGCACGGCGACGCCCTTGCCGGACTTCAGGAAGCTCTTGCCCGAGCCCGACGCGTCGGCCTGGGCCGGGGCCAGAGCCGCCGCGGGCAAGGCCGCACTCGCGCGCGCAGCGGCCGCCTGGGCCAGCGTCGGAGCAGTGGCGTTGGGAACAGCTTTCGGCGCGGCGGCGGCCTCCGCAGCGCGGGCCACGCTGGGCCCGGCCGCGAGGGAGAACGCCAGCGCGCCGACGACGGCGGATCGCGATGTCAGGCGCATTCGACCTCCAGGACTCGTTGCATCGGTTGGCGGCTACGAAAGTCCGGCGCGCTCGTCGACCAGCGGGTGCTTCATCACGTGCAGCCCCCACTGGTAGAGCGCCCCGACCACGGGCTTGAGCGACTCCCCCACCGGCGTCAGCGAGTAGCTGGCGCGGCGCGCGTCCTGCGGGCGCACCTCGCGCCGCACCAGGCCGAAGCGCTCCATCTCGCCCAGCTCCCGGCGCAGGGTCTTCTTGCTGATGCCGGCCGTCAGCCGCATCAGCTCGCAGAACGGCCGCGCGCCCCAGAACAGGTGCCAGACGATCAGCGGCTTGTATCGCCCGTCCAGCACGTCGAGCGCCACTTCGACAGGCGTGCGCGGGACAGGGGCCGGCCGGCGCGCGGGCAGGGCGGGCAGAGCGGCTACCCGGGGCGCCGGTGCCAGGGGCGTGGGCGCCAGGCGCGGCGGCAACGGTAACGCCGGGCGCAGTGCGATTGCGGTCGCCATCGTCTCCTCCTCCGGAACGTGTTCGGCTGTTGGAGGGCAGGCTGCGCCTCGCGCGCGCACGACGCCATGAGAGTGGCGTGATCGCCGGCTGAGTCCGGCCTGAGCGTCGGGAAGCCGCTGTCAGCGATCGACTTCCGCGGACGGACGCGGAGCGGGCTTCACGTCTTCTGACAGAGCCGCCGGGCCTCCCGCCGGCGCGGGACCTCCAGCGGCCTGGAGAGACGAGGTTCGGCTACGGGTGGGAGAAGTAATCGAGGCCGCTCGCGGCGCTGGCGCGGCGCAGGAGCGACTCGGAGATCTCGTTGGCCTCGGCGACCAGGGCGCCGACGTCGAGGCCGCGGATCTCGCCCCCTTCGACCCGCACCTCACCGTTGACGACCGCGAGGTCGACCGGCGACGGCCAGGGCGAGAACACGAGCGCGGCCAGCGGGTCGGAGGACGCGCCGGCGTACGAGAGGCGCCGGGTGTCGATCGCGATCAGGTCGGCGGCCTTGCCCGGCTCGAGGCTGCCGATGTCGTCGCGGCCCAGACAGCGGGCGCCGCCGCGGGTCGCCATCCACAGCACCTCGCGGGCGGTCACCCACTGCGCCGTGTCTTCGACCAGCCGGTGCGCGAGCAGTGCCTGGCGCAGCTCGGCCAGCATGTTGGACGCGTCGTTGGAGGCCGAGCCATCGACGCCGAGGCCGACCGGGACGCCGGCCTGCAGCATCTTCTTGACCGGCGCGATGCCGGAGCCGAGCCGGAAGTTCGAGGACGGGCAGTGGGCGACGCCGGTGCCCGTCTGCGCGAACAGCGCGATCTCCTCGTCGTTCAGGTGCACGCAGTGGGCGAGCCACACGTCGTCGCCGAGCCAGCCCAGCCGGCGCAGGAACTCGACCGGGCGGCAGCCGTAGACCTCGGCGCAGTAGACCTCCTCGTCGCGGGTCTCGGCCATGTGGGTGTGCAGCCGCACGCCGTGCTCGCGGGCCATCTCGAGCGTGCGCTTCATCAGGTCCTCGGACACCGAGAACGGCGCGCACGGCGCGAGCGCGATCCGCGTCATCGCCCGCGGCTTCGGGTCGTGGTGCTCGCGGATCAGGCGCCGGCAGTCGGCGAGGATCGTCTCCTCGTCCTGGCACACGTCGTCCGGCGGCAGGCCGCCCTGGCTCTGGCCGCGGCTCATCGACCCGCGCGTGGGCTGGAAGCGCATCCCGACCTCGCGCGCCGCCTCGATCTCGACGTCGATGAAGCGCTCCTGGCCTCGGGGGAACAGATAGAGGTGGTCGGTCGTCGTGGTGCAGCCGGTGAGCAGCAGCTCGGACCAGCCCACGCGGGCGGCGGCGCGCACGGCCTTCTGGTCCCAGTAGCGCCAGACCTGGTACAGCTCGGTCAGCCAGCGGAACAGCGGCGCCTCCTGCACCCGCGGCACGTTGCGGGTCAGGATCTGGGGCACGTGGTGGTGGGTGTTGACGAAGCCGGGCAGCAGCACCCGCCCGCGCAGCTCCACCACGCGCGCGCCGGCGGCCATCGCGGGCGGCGGCTCGCCCTCCCCCAGCGCGGTGATCGCGTCGCCGTCGACGCGGACCCAGGCGTCCTTCAGCACGCGTCTCGCGTCGTCCATCGTGGCGCACAGCAGGGCGTCGCGCAGCAGCAGGCTCATCGGTCGCTCCAGTGGGGGCGGCGCTTCTCGAGGAACGCGCGCACCCCCTCCTCCACGTCTTGGGTCTTCGCCAGCTCGTCGCGGTAGATCGCCTCGCTGCGCGCGAGGCCCTCCGCGAACGAGCCGTGGGAGCCCTCGCGCAACGCGCGCCGCGCCAGCGCCAGCACCGCCCCGCTCTTCGCGCAGATCCACTTCGCCCAGGTGTCGACCGCCGCCGGCAGGTCGTCGACGACGCGGGTCACGAGTCCGAGCTCGGCGGCGCGCTGGGCGTCGATCGAGGACCCGAGCAGCACCATCTCCCAGGCCGCGCGCCCGATCAGCCGCGGCAGCAGGGCCGCGGCCAGCGGCGGGAAGCAGCCGACGTCGATCTCGGGCTGACCGAACGAGGAGCCCGGGGTCGCCAGCACCAGGTCGCAGAACGCGGCGAGCTCGCAGCCGCCGCCGAGGCAGAGACCGTCGACCGCGGCCACGGTCACCTGCGGCATCCGTTCCATCACGCGGAAAACGCCGTGGAAGGCGTCGAGCATCTCGCCCAGCCGCTCGCGGGAGTGGATCGCGACATCGACGCCCGCGGAAAACACGTGCGGGACCGCCGAGCGCAGCACCACGGCCTTGACGTCGCGCCGCGGCGCGATCGCCTCGAGGGCGTCGCGCAGCGCGCCGATGGTCGCCAGGTCCAGCACGTTCATCGGCGGGCGGTCGAGCGACACGGTGACGGCGTGGCTGCCACCGATCGGCTCGACCCGCACGAGGTCGGGCATCGGGGCCCCCTACCGGCCCTCGAACTGCGGCGCCCGCTTCTCGACGTGGGCCGCGAGCCCCTCGCGGGCGTCGGCGGAGAGGAAGAGCTGCTGCTGCAGCTCGCGCTCGAGGGCCAGGCCCTCGGCGAAGCCGGACTCGGCGCCGCTGACGACCGCGCGCTTGATCAGGCCGATCGCCTTCGACGAGCGCTTCGGCGGGATCAGCTCGCGCACCCGCTCGTGGACCGCGGCCAGGAACGCCTCGGCGCTCTCCGCCTCGACGACCTCGTGGACGAGGCCGGCCTCGCGCGCGGCGTCCATGTCCATCAGCCGGCCGTGGGCCATCAGCTCGAACGCCCGGGCGCGGCCGAGCAGCCGCACCAGGCGCTGGGTGCCGCCGGTGCCGGGCAGCACGCCGAGCGCGACCTCGGGCAGGCCCAGCTTGCCCGCGCCGCGCCGCGCGAGGCGCAGGTCCGCCGCCAGCGCGACCTCGAAGCCGCCGCCGACGGTGTGTCCGTTGAGCGCCGCCACCACCAGCTTGGGCGTCTGCTCCAGCCGCTGCAGGGTCTCGTTGGCGTGCAGGCAGAACGCGTACTTGAAGGACGGCGTCGCCTGCTGGAGCATCCTGATGTCCGCCCCGGCGCAGAAGAACTTCTCCCCGGCCCCGCGCAGCACGATCGCGTGCACCGCGTCGTCCATGCGGGCGTCGAGGATCGCGGCGTCGAGCGCGCGCATCATCGCGTACGAGTAGGTGTTGGCCGGCGGGTCGTCGAGGGTGAGGGTCAGGATGCCGTCGTGCGTCTCGCGGCGGATCAGGTTCTCGCTCATGGGATCGCCTCGATTGTAGCCTCCGGCCCGCGTTACGATCGGCCGTTCCCGGAGGTGAAATGCGCCAGCCTGCGGCGGCCGCGACGCCCCCCGAGCCCGCGCCCGGTCCGCTCTCGATCGCCCTCTCGTGCCCCAAGTGCGGCGCGCCCGAGGCGATCGACGACGAGACGGTCAGCCTGCACTGCGACCACTGTGGCTCGCTGCTGGTCGTGGCGGCACCTGACCGCACCGAGGTCTACCTCGCCGAAGGCGTGGTGCAGGACCCGGCGGAGCTGCTGGAGACGCTCGTCGAGTACCGCGTGCGCGCCCACCGCGCGGAGGTGATCCACCGCCACAAGGACAAGGACGGCAACCCGCCGCCCGAGATCTTCATCGCCGCCCAGCTCGCCCGCTTCGAGGCGAAGCTGCGCGAGCGGGCCCGGCTCGTCGAGGCGCACCGCCTCTTCGTCCCCTACTGGCACGTGTCCGGCAAGATCGTGCAGGCGCAACTCGCGCGCCGCGGCGACGGCCCCAAGCTGACGCGGGTGCGGGCGTTCGGCGTCGAGCACACCGTGCCCGGCTACGACGCCGCCCGCGCCAACCTGCGCGACAAGGGGCTGCGGCTGGCCCGCGCGCGGGTGCGGCCGCTGCTCGCGGCCGACGTCGCTTCGCTGAAGGCGTTCCTGAAGGACGCGCCGCTGGCCGAGAGCTCGTGGCGCGAGATCGACCGCTACCGCACCCGCGACCTCGAGGCCGGGCTCGATCCTGTCGCCAAGCACGGCGAGTTCCTGTTCCAGCACCGGGTGCTGGTCTACCGTCCGTACTGGATCGCGCTGATGGAGGCCGACAAGGGGCCCGAGTGGGTGCTGTTCGACGGCGGCTTCCGCACGGTCGCGGGCTATCCCGACGCCGCCGAAGCGCGCGCGTTGCGGATGCAGGCGCGGCACGACCCCCTGGGCGCGGGCGAGGCCGCTTATCGCCGCATCGTCGTGGCCGCCTCGCGTTGCCCCGACTGCGGTCACGAGCAGCAGTTCGACCCGCGCGACCACGTGGCCGTGTGCCCCAACTGCCACCTCGCGCTGGAGCCGCGCACGGGTGGCGTCGGCGTCGTCGGCTACGACCACGTGGCGGCCGGAGGGAGCGCGTCGCTCGACGCCGCTTACGTGCCGGCCTGGAGCTTCCCGTTCGAGCTGCGCGTCGGCACGGCGAAGCCGATCGCCGACCTCGCCGCCTGGGCCCAGGCCGTCGTCCCGGGCGGGCTGCCGCCGGCCGCCGCGATCGCCGGCGATCGGCTCTGGGTTCCCGCGCTGCGCCTGCTCGGCACCGAGCCCGGCGACGAGGCCTTCAAGTCGATGGTCGAGTGGCTGCACCGCGAGCCGCCTGCGGTCGCCCCGGGCAAGGTGCCGCTCGGTGGCCGGCCGCGCTTCGTCGGCGCCGCGCTGTCGGAGGCCGAGGCGCGGCCGCTGGCCCCGTTCGTCCTGCTCGCCGCGTGCGGCAAGGCCGCCGCGGCACGCCTCAACGCGATGGGGCTCAAGCGCGCGCTGTTCGACGCGAAGCTGACGCTGGGACCGGGCCGGCTGGTGATGCTGCCGTTCCAGGACAGCGCGGACGGCGATCTCGCCGCAGGCGGCGTGCGCGTGCCGCGCCTGCTGCTCGAGGGTGGCCCGCGGCTGGACCAGATGCGGGCGACCGTCTGGAGCGAGTCCGCGAAGCGCTAGTTCAGCTCCTTCACGGTCGAGCCGCCCTGGACCCGCGCGGTGAACGACTGGCCGACGGCGAGCTGCTCCCAGCGCGCGCAGCCGAGGTCGGCGCGGTAGCTGCGGCTCGCGCCCTTGAGCTCCGCGAGGCACTGCTCCTGGCGTCCCCCCTCGCGCTCGTTGCGGCCGAGGCGCAGCTCCGGCCAGTGCCGCTCGTCGCCCGCTCCGCCTTCGGCGCGCTCGGTGCGCACCTTGACCCAGCGGTCCACGTCCCAGCGGGCGCGGGTGTCGCGCACCTCGCGCTCGTCGTACACGGGGCGGTCCTCGTACACGTCCTCGAAGTAGCCGTTGCCGAGGTCGCGCACGCCGGTCTTGACGCGCTCGGTGCCGACCTGCACCCGTTCCGTGCGGCGCACGTCCTGCCAGCGGTCGACGACCCGGGCGCCGCTCGGCCGCTCGTCGAGCCATCCCTCCTCGCGCACCGTCTGCCAGGCTTCGACCTCGACGCTGCGCGACCAGGTGAGTGCCTCGACCATGACCGGCTCGTCGGTCTCGCGGAAGGCGAGCCAGCCGAGCCCGGCACAGAAGGCGAGGCCCAGGACCAGCAGCACGACGATCCACTTGAGGCAGCCGCCGGACCGCGGGGCCGGCGCGGCGAGCGGGACAGGCGGCGGCGCCAGCGGGATCTCGCGCACCGCGCGCGCGCGGTCGCCCTCGCGGTCCGCCCCGCACTGTCCGCACTTCTTCGCTGGCGCGGGGTTCGAGGTGTCGCAGTACGGGCAGAGCCACTCGGCCCCGGCACGGGCGCGCTGCAACTGCGCCTCGTCCGTGACCTCGGGTGCCTCGTCCTCGAGGAAGAACGCGACGTTCTCGTCGCGGGTCGCGCCGCAGCCCTGGCAGGCGGCGTTCGCGCCCCGTTCGACACGCCCGCAGTGCGGGCAGCGCCACTTGCCTTCGCGGATCGCCATGGCGGGCGAACGCTACGGCCGCCCGCCCCGGCCGTCAAGGCGAGGTCTCGGGTCGGCTTTTTCCTGGCCGCGGTGGCCGCCAGAGAAGTAGGCTGTCGTGCGCACCACCAGGAGGAGGAGACATGGCGGATCTCGACAAGGCCGTGGCGACCCAGATCGCGAACATCGAGAAGAAGACGGGCCGCACGCTGGAACAGCTCCGCAAGGCGATCGCCGCCTGCGGCCGCAGCAAGCACGGCGAGATCCGCTCGTGGGCGATGGAGACGTTCGGCCTCGGCCACGGCGACGCGAACACCCTGACCCACGTCGCGCTGCGTTCGGACGGCGCCTCCGCCGCGAAGGCGAAGGGAGCTGACGCGGCCGACGTGCTGGCCGAGATCTACTCGGGCAAGAAGGCCCACCAGCGCCCGATCCACGAGAAGCTGATGGCGGCGATCGCGGGCTTCGGCGAGTTCGAGATCGCTCCCAAGAAGGGATACGTGTCGCTGCGCCGCAAGAAGCAGTTCGCGATGCTGGGGCCGAAGACCAACGACCGCTTCGAGCTGGGGCTCAACCTCAAGGAAGAAGTGAAGGACGCCCGCGTCAAGGCGCTGCCACCCGGCGGCATGTGCCAGTACGTGGTGCCGCTGACGAGCGCCGACGAGGTGGATGCGAAGCTGATCGCGATCGTGCGCCGCGCCTACGAAGCCGCCGGCGCCTAGGGCGTCCAGCGGCCTGGACGCCGCGCGTGCGCCGCGGCCGGGCCCGGTCCATGCTGCTCGCATGAGGCGCGTGGGCCGCGTCGCCGGTACGTGGGCTGTGGTCGCGTCGCTCGCCATGCTGGCGGCCGGGTCGGCGCCCGCCTCGAGAGCCGCCGCGCCGCCGCCAGCGGTGCCGCGCGATCTCGCCGGGCCCTGGCCGCTGGCCGCACCCGAAGCCGTTGGCCTCGACCCGCTGCGGCTCGAAGGCGCGGCGGCCCGCGCAGCCCGCCAACCGCGCACCCGCAGCCTGCTGGTCGCCCGCCACGGCGCCCTCGCGTTCGAGCGCTACGCCGCGGGGGTCGGGCCCGAGACGCCTCTCGACCTGCGCTCGGTCACCAAGAGCGTCGTCTCGCTGCTGACCGGAATCGCGGCGCGCGACCAGGCGATCGCACTCGACGCGTCGGTCGCGCCTCAACTCGCGCCACGCTGGCGGCTGGACGCGGAGGACGCCCGCGTCACCCCCCGCCACCTGCTGACGATGACCTCGGGCTTCGCCTGGGACGAGAGCACGGCCGCCGGCTACAACGCGTGGGTGACGAGTCCGGACCCGGTGCAATACCTGCTCGACCGGCCGCACTCGGCGCCTCCCGCAACCCGCTGGAACTACAACTCCGCCGGCGTGCACGTGCTGGGCGTGGTGCTGCAGCGCGCACTGGGCCGGCGGCTGCCGGAGTACGCGCAGGAGCGGCTGTTTGCGCCACTCGGCATCACGAGCGTCGTCTGGGAGGCGCTCCCTGACGACACCGTCAACGGGGGCTCGGGCCTCGACCTGGCCGCCCGCGACCTGCTCAAGCTGGGCCAGCTCGTGCTGCAGCGTGGCTGGTCGGGCGCGCGCGAGGTGGTGCCGGAGGCGTGGATCGCGGAGACGACGCGACCGGCCTACGCGTGGCGCCGGGCCCAGGGGCCGCTGCCGAGCGTCGGCTACGGCGGGTTGTGGTGGGTCTCGGAGCCGGAGCCCGCGGCCTTCTTCGCCTGGGGCTACGGCGGGCAGTTCCTCTACGTCGCGCCCACCCTGGACCTCGTGGTCGTGGTCACCACGGAGTGGCGTTCGCTGACCGAGACGACGCCCGATGCCCTCGCCCACGAGTTGCTCGGCGTCATCGTCGAGGACGTCGCGGCTGCCGTAGCCGGCCCCTGACCGCGGGCGGCTCAACCCGCCGCGCGCAGGGCTGCCCGCAACTCGCCGGCCGTCACCCGGTGGCGACAGAGTTCGCGCTCGCCGCGCAGCAGCACGGGGATCTCGAAGGCGTGGCGCGCCTCCAGCTCGGGGTCCTGCGTGAGGTCCACCTCGCGCAGCGCGAAGCCGAGCGGCAGCGCGACGGCTTCGACCACCGCGCGCATGTCGTCGCACAGGTGGCAACCCGGCCGCCCGATCAGGACGAGTTCCTGGGGCTTCAAGTGCGTCCGGCAACCCGCGCGGCGGCCTCCTGCGCCTCGCGGTGCCGGCCCTGGGCCGCCAGCGCGGCCGCCAGCGTGCGCCAGGCGGCGACGTAGTCGGGGCGCGTCGCCAGCACCGTGCGCAACTCGGCCTCGGCTTCCGCGGGCCGGCCGCGGGCCAGCAGGATGACGGCCCGGTTGTGGCGGGCCTCCATGAAGCCGGGGCGCGCGGCGATCGCCGCGTCGAACGCCGCGCGGGCGGCATCGGCCTGGCCGAGCGCGGCCAGCGCGTTGCCCATGTTGTAGTGGGCTTCCGCGAGTTGCGGCTCGAGGCGAACCGCCTCCGCGTAGTGCTGCAACGCCTGGTCCGGCCGCCCGGTGGCCGCGAGCGCGTCGGCCAGTCCCAGCCGCGGGCCGGCCGCCTGCGGCTGCGCCCGGGCCGCGAGCTGGAACCAGCCGGCAGCTTCGCCCCAGCTCCGTCGTGCTGCCGTGAGGCGCCCGAGCTGGAGCGCCGCCTGTCCTGACTCGTCGCCGAGGGCCGCCGCCGCCCGGAACTGGCTTTCGGCCTCGGCGGGTCGCCCGAGCACGAGCAGCGCCACGCCTTCGTTGAGCTTCGGCTCTGCGGACTCCGGCGCGCGGCGCGCGGCCTCGGCGAAGCGCTCGCGCGCCTCCGCGGGCCGCTCGAGGCGTGCGAGCGCGAGGCCGAGTCCGACCAGCGCGCGCACGTCGCCCGGTCGCGCCACCAGCGCCCGCTCGTAGGCCACTCGCGCCGTCTCGCCGTCCCCGCGTGCCAGCGCGGCGTCGCCCCACTCGAGCTGGAGCGCCGGGCTCTGCGGGAAGGCCGCGGCCAGCGCCCGGGAGCGCTCGTCGGCGCTGACCACGCCGGTGGTCCCTTGCGCCGCCGCCAGCAGCACGAACGGAAGCGCGACCGCGACCCAGCGGGCGGCGTGGCCGAGGCCGAACGAGAACGCCGTTGCGGGCCGTGCCGCCGGCCCGGCCTCGGCGAGGCCGAGGCCGCGACGGGTCTCCGAGTCGCGCACCTTCCAGATGAAGCTGTCGAAGTAGAAGTGCAGCAGTGCCGAGGCGGCCAGCACGCCCAGCAGCGCCGCGCGCAGCGTCTCCTCGCCGACGGCGCGGGCGCCGAAGTTGAGCCCGCCGTAGGCGAACACCAGGCCGACGTACACGCCGGCCAGCGCTCCGCTGCGGCCGAACAGGAAGCGCAGCCACGAGGCGAGCTCGCCCGGGGCCTGCTTCGCGCGGTTGCGGTTGAACATCCAGACGATCGTCAGGTACTGGACGTCGTGAAAAACCTCGAACAGCGCGATGCCGACCAGCATGTCGGCGAGGCTCGCATTCGTGTACCACCAGAAGCCGAGGCTGGTGGCGACGGTCAGCAGCCGCAGCGGGGCCGGCCGGCGACCGGCGGCCAGGCCGCGCGCGAGGTCGAGCAGCCACAGCAGGGCGGCGACGGCGATGGCGCCTTTCGCGACGACGCGCAACCCGGCGACCGCGGCGGGCGGCAGGAGCGGCGCGCCGGCCTCGCTCAACAGTTTCAGCACGTGCGGCAGCCGGGTGTCGCTCAGCACGACCGCGCCGTAGAAGAACGAGGCGCACAGCGCGAAGTCGAGGCGGCTGGCCCACGGCGACTCGCCGCCACCACGCGCGCCGTAGATGCGGACGAAGCCGAACGTCTGCATCATCCCGTGCCAGACGCCCCACAGGTAGACGAGCAGGGCCAGCGAGCCGAAGCCCTTGACGTTGGCGAACACGCAGGCGGCGGCCAGCACCAGCGGCGCCACCAGGAAGCGGGTCCGGAAGCGGCGGAACAGGGCACGGTCGCCGTAGGCGCGCAGCATGCCCGGCAGGTGGTGGCCGAGGGCGCCGAACGAGGCGACCCAGAGGGCGATCTGCTCGACGCTGGCCGCCTGCCGCGCCAGCCAGAACGCGGGCAGCACCAGCGCCGGCGTGACGACGAAGAGAACCAGGTCCCGCAGCGGGGACAGGATGAAGGGGCTCGCGGCGCGCGGCGCGACCGCGGCCGTTGCAGTCGAGGACATGGAACGAGCAGCGTAGCAACGCGCCGCTCCGGCCGGCAAGCGGAGCAGCGGCTACAATACGACCACTCGAAATGGCCCCGGGGCTCCAAGCCGCGCTCGCCGCGCTGCCGGTGCAACCGGCGGCGGCCCTCCGCAAGTCGTGGGCCGAAGGCTACGGTGCCGCCCAGTTCCGCGCCGACGCGATGGCCGGCGCGGTGGTCGGCGTGGTCGCGCTGCCGCTGTCGATGGCGCTGGCGATCGCCTCCGGGGTCGCCCCCCAGCACGGGCTCTACACCGCGATCGTGGCCGGCTTCCTGATCGCCGCGCTCGGCGGCTCGCGGGTCCAGGTCTCCGGCCCCACCGCCGCGTTCGTCGTGATCCTGGCCCCGATTGCGACCCGCCACGGGCTGGGCGGGCTGCTCGTCGCCACCGTGCTGGCGGGGCTGATGCTGATCGCGATGGGCCTCGCCCGCTTCGGCAAGCTGATCGAGTTCGTGCCCTACCCGGTGACGACCGGGTTCACGGCCGGGATCGCGGTCGTGATCGCGACGCTGCAGGTGCGCGACTTCCTCGGGCTCGAGGTCGCGAAGATGCCCGAGCACTACCCCGAGCGGGTCGCTGCGCTGTTCCACGCGCTGCCGACCGCACACCTGTCCGACGTGATCGTCGGCGGGCTGACCCTGGCCGTGCTGCTGCTGTGGCCGCAGGCGACGCGACAGGTGCCGGCGCCGCTGGTGGCGCTGCCGCTCGCGATCGCCGCGGCGGCGCTGATCCAGAAGCTGGCGCCCGGCCTGCACGCCGCGACGATCGCCGACCGCTTCGCCTACGACGCGGGCGGGGGGGTGATGGCCGCCGGCATCCCGCGCCTGCCGCCGATGCCCGGCCTGCCCTGGAACTTCCCCGGCGGCGACGGCCAGCCGCTCGGCCTCGATTTCGCCCTGATCCGCGACCTCTCGCCTTCGGCCTTCGCGATCGCGATGCTGGGCGCGATCGAGTCGCTGCTGTCGGCGGTGGTCGCGGACGGCATGACCGGTCACAAGCACGACCCGGACGCCGAGCTGTTCGCGCAGGGCGTCGGCAACCTCGTGGGCCCGTTCCTGGGCGGCTTCGCGGCCACCGGCGCGATCGCGCGCACGGCGACCAACATCCGCTCCGGGGCGCTGACCCCGGTCGCCGCGATGCTGCACGCGCTGGTCGTGCTGGCGGCCGTCGTGCTGCTCGCCCCGCTGCTCGGCATGCTGCCGATGGCCGCGCTGGCCGCGCTGCTGCTGGTGGTGGCGTGGAACATGAGCGAGGCCAAGCACTTCGCCCACACGCTGCGGGCCGCACCGCGGGCCGACGTGATCGTGCTGCTGCTGTGTTTCGGGCTCACGGTCGTGTTCGACATGGTGGTGTCGGTCACGGTGGGAGTGCTGCTCGCATCGCTGCTGTTCATGAAGCGGATGGCCGAGGTCAGCGGCGTGCGGCTGGTCGAGCCCGAGGAGCACCCGCGCGGCGAGCGGCTGCCGCGCGGCGTGGTGCTCTACGAGGTCGCCGGCCCGCTCTTCTTCGGTGCCGCGCAGAAGGCGATGAGCGCGCTCGAGACCGTGAACCCGGGCGTGCGCGTCGTGCTGCTCGACCTGCGCGCGGTGCCGGCGATGGACGCCACCGCGATCGTCAACCTGGAGTCCGCGTTCGAGCGGCTGCACCGCAACGACGTGCTGGTCGTGCTCGGCGGCGTGCAGCCGCAGCCGCTGCGGGCGATGGCGCGCGCCGGCTGGCGCGGGCGCAAGGGCCGCCTCGCGATCTACCGGTCGTGGGACAAGGCGGTCGGCGAGGTGCGCCAGGCCTTCGCATGAACGCACCGGGGCGCCGCCGCTTCCTGCGCAGCCTGGCCGCAGCGCCCGTCGGCGCCCTCGCCTGCGCCCGGCACACGCCGCCGCCCGCACCGCGCGTGCTCCACGTCGGGCTCGACCACACGATCGCCGGCCTCGACCCCCACGACGGAACCGGATTCTCGAGCGGCCAGGAGATCAGTTACAGCCTGTTCGAGCCGCTCGTGGATCTCGACCCGATGATGAGCGCGCAACCGGCGCTGGCCCGCTCCTGGACCACGCCCGACGACTTCACGCTGGTGCTGGAGCTGCGGCACGACGTGCGGTTCCACGGCGGTGCGCCGTTCGACGCCGAAGACGTGGTGCACACGCTGCAGCGGGCGCGGCGGCCCGAGTTCGAGACCGTCTACTACCTCGCCGACCTGGAGAGCGTGCGCGCGACCGGGAGGTTCCAGGTCGAGTTGCGGACCCGGCGGCAGAGCCCGGCCCTGCTGAACCGGCTGAGCTTCGTCACGGTGGTCCCTCGCGACGCCGAGGCGGAGGAGCTGACCACGGCGCCGCGCGGCACCGGACCCTACGCCTTCGCGGGATGGGAGCCGGGCCGCCGCCTCGAACTCGCGCGGCACGAGCACTGGTGGCGCGGCCGCCCGGCCTTCGACCGCGTGATGCTCGAAATGGGCCTGGGCCCGGAGCGCGCCGCGGCCGGCCTGCTCGCCGGCCGCTATCAGCTCGTCTCGCTCGGGTTCAGCGCCGAGTCCACGCGCGTGCGGGACTCGCCGCGCCACCAGCTCCTGGCCCGCGAGAGCCTGTTCGTCACCTACCTGGGGATGGATCTCGGGCGCGCCGTCACCCCGTTCGTGCCCGGCCGGCCCAACCCCTTCCGCGATCCGCGCGTGCGGCGCGCCATCCACCTCGGCCTCGACCGCGGGGGGGTGGCCACGCGCCTGCCCGGGCAGGTGCGGCCCGCGAGCCAGCTCGTGCCCCGCTCCGTCTTCGGCTACGCCCCGGAGATCGAGCCGGTGAAGGCCGACCGCGAGCGGGCCCGCGCCCTGCTGCGGGAGGCCGGCTTCGGCCGGGGCTTCGACGTCACCCTGCACACCCGCAGCCGCTACGCGCAGGCCGCCCCGCTGCTGGCGGCGCAGCTCGACGATCTGGGGATCCGGGCCCGCGTCGTGTTCCTGGAGCACGCCGACTACTTCCGCGCGATCGAACGCCGCGAGCTGTCGTTCTGGATCGACAACTGGGGCTGCACGACGGGCGAAGCCGGCGAGCTGTTCGAGAACGCGATGCACTCGCGCGACGCGATGACCGGCCTCGGCGCCTTCAACGAGTCGGGCCACGCGGACCCCGCCCTGGACCGGCTCATCGAGCAGAGCCCCGTCTCCATGCGGCGCGTGGACCGGCTGCGCGCGCTCCAGGCGCTGATGCGCGAGGTGATGGATCGCCTGATCTGGATCCCGCTGTTCACCTCGGAGAACTTCTACGGCATCGAGAAGGGGTACTCCTGGGAGCCCCGCCTCGACTTCTCGTTCCGGCTGACCGAGATCGCGCCACCACCGGCCTGACGCGGCGCGCTACCATCCCCGGCCGATGCCCGAGAACTTCGCCGCCTGGCCCAAGGCCGAGGTCCACCTCCACCTCGAGGGCACCGTCTCGCCCGAGACGCTGTGGGACCTCGCCTCCCGCAACGGGGTGGCGCTGCCCGCCGCCTCCCTCGACGAACTGCGCGCCCACTACGCGTTCGACGGCTTCGACCGCTTCCTGACGCTGTGGCTCGCGATGTGCAACTCGCTGCGCCACCCCCACGACTACGAGGAGATGGTCGACGGCTACCTGGCGGAGTGCCGCCGCCAGCACGTGCGCTACGTCGAGGCCCACTTCACGCCGTACAACCACGAGCGCTTCGGCTTCGGCGGCCGCCGCGCGCTGGAGATCGTCTGCGACCGGCTGCGCGCGGCCGAGGCCGCGGGCGGCCCGGTCACCCGCCTGATCCTCGACATCCCCAGCGAGTCGGTGCCGGAGAGCGGGCCGTACACGGTCGGGCTGCTCGAGCAGATCGCCGAGCCGCTGGTCGTCGCGATCGGTCTGGGCGGGCCGGAGGAAGGCTTCCCGCGCGCGCTCGTGGCGCCCCACTTCGAGCGGGCCCGCGCCGCCGGCTATCCGTGCGTGGCCCACGCGGGCGAGACCGCCGGCGCCGCGTTCGTGCGCGAGGCGGTCGAGCGGCTCAAGGTGCGCCGCGTGCAGCACGGCATCCGCGCCCTCGAGGACCCGGCGCTCGTGCGCCTGCTCGCCGAGCGCGAGATCTGCTGCGACGTCGCGCTCACCTCCAACACGCTGCTCACCATCCACCGCGATCTGCGCGCGCACCCGCTGCCCGCGCTGTTGGCGGCGGGCGTGCCGTGCACGCTGTCGACCGACGACCCGCCGTTCTTCGGCACCGACCTCGTCCGCGAGTACCAGCTCGCCCACGACGTGCTGGGACTGGCGCCCGCCACGCTGTGGGAGATGAACCTCAACGGCCTCCGCTTCGGCCTCGCCGACACCGCGCTGCGCCGCCGCCTGCTTCTCGAGTTCGCGGCCTGGCGCCAGGAGCACCCGTGAACCGAATCGCCCTGCTGACCCTCGCCGTCCTGTGCGCCGCCCCCGCCGCTCCCGCCCAGACCTCGCCGTTCCTGCCCGATCCCCTGCAGCGGGCGCTGGTCAACGAGCTCTCCGGCGACCGCGCCTTCGAGCACGTCCGCCACCTCAGCCACTACCACCGCACCGGCGGCAACCCCGACTACTTCGCCGCCGCCGAGTACATCCGCGGCGCCGCGGCCAGGGCCGGCCTGCACGACGTGGCGCTCGTGCGCCAGAAGTGGCCCGGCGGGCGCGGCTGGAGCGTGAGCTCGGGCGAGGCGTGGGTGCGCTCGCCCGAGGAGTGGAAGCTGGCCTCGTACGGCGAGGTCGCGGTCTCGATCGCCGACAACAGCCGCACGACCCACGTGAAGGCGGCCCTCGTCGACGTCGGCGCCGGCACCGCCGACGCGGACTACGAAGGCCGCGACGTGAAGGGCAAGGTCGTGCTGGCCTCGGGCGCCACCGGCAAGGTGACGGAGCTCGCCGTCTGGAAGCGCGGGGCGCTCGGCATCGTCTCCTCCACGACCAACCGCAAGGAGGCATTCGACGCCCCGGACCAGGTGGCGTGGGGCCGCATCCCGTACGCGGCGAAGGGCGTCGAAGGCGTCGCGGACGGCACCCCCGGCACCTTCGCGGTCCTGGTCTCCCCGCGCCGCGCGCGCACGCTGCAGAAGCTGCTCGCCGCAGGCCCGGTCGAGGTCTCGGTCGACATCGAGGCGAGCTTCGTGGAACCGCCGGAGCAGGCGTACGTCGAGGGCTACATCCGCGGCACCGACCCGGCGGAGCCGGCGATCGTGCTGACGGCCCACGTCCAGGAGGAGATGACGTCTGCGAACGACGACGGCTCCGGCTGCGCCAACCTGCTGGAGATCGCGCGGGCGCTGAACGTGCTGATCGCGGAGGGCCGGGTGCCGCGGCCGCGGCGCGACATCCGCTTCTGGTGGGTCAACGAGTTCGCGAGCCAGGAGCAGTACTTCCGCGAGAACCCGCAGGCCCCGAAGAAGATGCTGCTGGCGCTCAACCAGGACATGGTCGGCGCCCGCCAGAGCTGGGGCGGCCGCGTGCAGTACGCCTCGCGGCTGCCGTGGAGCCTGCCCCACGCCCTCGACGACGTGATGGAGAGCGTGCTGACGGCCGTCCGCGACGGCAACACCGAGCTGCTGACGATGCGCGGGCAGAAGATCCCGCAGCCCTTCTCGAAGGAGATCGTCGCCGTCAAGGGCTCGCGCGAGCCCTTCCACGCGCGCATGGTCCCCTACTTCGGCAACACCGACCACCATGCCTTCACGCCCGCCCGCGTGGGCGTGCCCGCCACGACGCTGACCAACTGGCCCGACGAGTTCATCCACTCGACGGGCGACGACCTCGAGAACATCGACGCGACCCAGCTCGAGCGCAACGCGGTGGTGATCGCGGCCGTCGCCTGGTACTTCGCGAACGCGGGCGAAGCCGACGCGCCGCTGCTCGCGACCCAGGTCGCCGCGGGCGCCCGCGCCCGCGTGGCGCTCGACCTGCGCGCCGCCCAGGCCCACCTCGCGGCCCACCGGGACGCCGGCGGCTTCCGCGCGGCCCGCAACCTGGTCAGCCAGTCCTACGCGAAGGAGCTGCGAGCGCTCGGCTCGGTGCGGCGCTTCGCCGGCCGCGGGCGCGCGGCCGACCTGGTCGCGTCGTACTCGCAGCGGCTGGAGGGGGCGCGAGCGGCCGACTTCGAGGCGCTCGAGCGCGCCTTCACGGCCTTCACGGGCCAGCAGCCGCCGAACGTGGCGCTCAGCGCCGAGGAGCGCGCGATGTCGCAGGAGGTCTACGTCCCGCTGGCGGAGTACGCGGCCTTCGACGCGGCGATGGAGAAGGCGAAGCTGCCCTCCGGCCTCCACCCGATCGTGCGCTTCGAGATCCTCAACCTCGCCGACGGCCGCCGCACGGCCCTCGACGTGTACGACGCCGTGTCGGCGCAGGCGCTCTCCGCGGGCGCGTGGTACTACGGCACGGTGACCCCGGCGCAGGTCAAGTCGGTGCTGGAGGCGGCGGCCGCGGCGGGCGCCTACGCGCGCAAGGGACGGTGATGGCGGACGCGCCACTGCCGACCTTCGCCGACGTCGAGGCCGCGGCGGCCCGCCTGCGCGGCCTCGCCCACGTCACCCCGGTCGCCACCTCGCGCACGCTCGACGAACGCCTCGGCGCGCGGCTGTTCCTCAAGTGCGAGAACCTGCAGCGCGGCGGCGCCTTCAAGTTCCGCGGCGCGGCGAACGCGCTGCTGCAGCTCGACCCGGGCGCCCGCGAGCGCGGCGTGATCGCCTACTCCTCCGGCAACCACGCGCAGGCCATCGCGCTGGCGGCGAAGCTGCTCGGCAGCCGGGCGACGGTCGTGATGCCGAACGACGCGCCGGCCGCCAAGCGCCGCGCCACCGAGGGCTACGGCGCCCGCGTGGTGCCCTACGACCCGGCGACCGAGAACCGCGAGCAGATCGCGCGCGCGATCGCGGAGCGCGAGCACCCGACCCTGATCCCGCCCTACGACCACCCGCACGTGATCGCGGGCGCCGGCACCGCGGCGCGCGAGCTGCTGCAGGAGGTCGGGCCGCTCGACCTGCTGCTCGTGCCCTGCGGTGGTGGCGGGCTGCTCTCGGGCTCCGCCCTCTCGGCCCGGGCGCTGGCTCCGAAGTGCCGGGTCGTCGGCGTCGAGCCCGAGGCCGGCGACGACGCCAATCGCTCGTTCCGCACGCGCACGCTCCAGACCGTGCACAACCCGCGCACTCTCGCCGACGGCGCCCGCACGCCGTCGCTCGGCAAGCTGACTTTCCCGCTGGTGCTTCAGAACGTCGACGACATGGCGACCGCGACCGACGCCCAGCTCGTCGAGGCGATGCGCTTCGCCTGGGAGCGGATGAAGCTGGTGGTCGAGCCGACGGGCGTGCTCGGCCTGGCCGCCGCCTTCGCCGGCACGGTGCCGGTCACGGGCCTGCGCGTCGGCGTCATCCTCTCCGGCGGCAACGTCGACCTGGCCGAAGCCGGGAGGCTCTTCGCCGGCTAGCGGAGCGCCTCGCGCACGCAGAGGCGCAGGGCGCGTACCACGGTGTCGAGGCCGAGGCTGGAGGTGCCGGGCTTGCCCGCTGCCTGCGCCGGCAGGTAGGGGATGTGGACGAACCCCGCGGGGACCGGCGAGCGGCGTTCGGCCAGGTGGTGGCAGAGCGCGAAGAGCACCGCGTTGCAGACGAAGGTGCCCGCCGTGTACGAGATCTCCGCGGGGATGCCCGCTTCCCGGAGCGCCGTCGCCATCGCCTTCACCGGCAGCGGCGCGAAGTAGGCGGCAGGTGCACCGGCGATCACCGGCACGTCCACCGGCTTCGCGCCAGCGTTGTCGGGAATGCGGGCGTCCAGCAGGTTCACCGCCACCCGCTCGAGCGAGATCGCCGGGCGACCGCCGGCCTGGCCCACGCACAGGACCAGCGCCGGCTGATGCCGCGCCATCGCCCGCGCCAGCGCCTTCGGGGCGCGTTCGAACTCCGTGGGCAGCCGGGCCGCGACGACCGTGTGGCCCGCGATCCGCGCGCCGCGCAGGCGCTTCACTGCCTCCCACGAGGGATTCACCTTCTCCCCGTCGAACGGGTCGAAGCCTGTCAGCAGGACGGTCTTCATCGGCGGGCCTCAGCGGAAGACGATCACGTACATCAGCATCACGTTGACGGCGAGCAGGACGATCCCCGTCGGTGCCTGGGCGCGGATCACCGCGTGCGGGTCCTTCAGCTCGAGCAGGGCCGCCGGCACGATGTTGAAGTTGGCGGCCATCGGGGTGAGCAGCGTCCCGCAGTAGCCCGAGAGCATGCCGATCGCGACCATCGAGGCCGGGTCGGCGCCGTGAAGCCTGACGAGCAGTGGCAGGCCGACGCCCGCGGTCATCACCGGGAACGCCGCGAAGGCATTGCCCATCAGCATCGTGAACAGCGCCATCCCGACCGCGTAGGCGGCGACGCAGGCGAACGCGCTCTGCACGGGGATCACCGCCGACACGCCACGGGCCAGCAGGTCGCCGACACCCGCGGCCGCGAACACCGCGCCCAGCGCGGCCAGCATCAGCGGCAGCACCCCCGCCCAGCCGATCGCCTCCAACAGGTCGCGGGCCGCGTGCACGCCGTCGGCCGGCCCGCGCCGCGTCAGCCGCAGCGCCAGCCCGCCGGCCAGCAGGCAGGCGAGCGCCAGTGCCCACAGGGTCTGGATCTGCGGCTCGAGCAGCGGCCGGCCGTCCCACGTCGCGCGCTTGAGGGCCAGGACCAGGAGCACCGTCGCGGCGGGGATCGCCAGGGCCGGGCCGAACAGCCGGTGCCCGAGCCGCGCGGCGGACTCCGCGCGCTGCGCCGCGGGCTCCTCGCGAGCCGGGCCGCGCACGACGCGGCCCGCGCCCGCGAGCGCCGCCAGGGCCACGGCGATCGCTCCCGCAGCGTGCGGCCCCAGGGCGTCGCCGCCGACGAACAGCAGGGCGAGCAGCGCCCAGAACGCGCCGCTCGCCCATCGCCTCGGGTGCCGCTCGTCCCGGGCCACGTGCCACGCGACGGCGATCAGCAACGCGCCGATCACGAGGTAGAGCGGCTTCACCGCTGCGTCTCCGCCTCGTCCGCGGCGGCGCGCTCGGCTTCCGCCTCGCGCTGCAGCCGGGCGTCCAGCCGCCACAGCCGGAAGCCGTGGATCGCGAAGGCGGCGATCGCCGTCGGCAGGCCCCACAGCGCGATCCGGATCGGCTCGACGACGATCCCGTTCGACTCCAGGAAGCCCTGCATCAGCAGCACGGCGCCGAAGGCGACGAACACGTCCTCGCCGAAGAACAGCCCGACGTTGTCGGTGCCGGCGACCAGCCCGAGCAGGCGCTGGCGGGTGCTCGGCGGCAGCGGCCCGGTGGCGCGCTCGGCGGCCGCTTCCGCCATCGGCGCGATCAGCGGGCGCACCGTCTGGGCGTGGCCGGCGATGTTGGTGAGCCCCAGCATCGACAGCGCCTGGCGCAGCGCCAGGTACGCGATCAGCAGCCGCCCTGCGGTCACCGCGCGCAGCTTCGCGATCGTCGCCTGCGCGTGCTCGCGCAGGCCGGAGCGCTCGAGCACGCCGATCACCGGCAGCGTCAGCACGAACAGCAGCAGGTAGCGGTTTCGCAGCACGCCTTCGCCGAGCAGCCGCAGCACCTCGTCGGGAGAGAGGCCGGCGAACAGGCCGGTCGCCAGGCCCGCGGCGACGACGACCATCAGCGGGTTGAGGCGCAGCGCGAAGCCGGCGACGACCAGCGCCACGCCGAGCAGGGGCCAGGGGTTCACGGCGCTTCGACGCGCAGGCCGGCGGTGGAGAGCGCCTCGCGCAGCGCGCGCGCGAACGCCGCCGCGTCCGGCCGGTCGCCGTGGACGCAGATCGTGTCGGCCCGCAGCCGGAGCAGGCCACCGCCGCGGGCGACGACCTCGCCGCGGGTCGCCAGCGCGACGGCCTGGGCCGCTGCCGCCGCGGGATCGGAGAGCACCGCACCGGGGATGCCGCGCGGGGTGAGCTGGCCGTCGGGCTCGTACGACCGGTCGGCGAACGCCTCCTCCGCAACGCGCAGCCCGGCGGCGCGCCCGGCCGCGACCAGGGCGCCGCCGGCGAGGCCGAACAACACCAGCGCGCGGTCGAAGGCGGCGACGGCCGCCGCGATCGCGGACGAGAGCGCCGCGTCGCGCGCCGCCATGTTGTAGAGCGCGCCGTGCGGCTTGACGTGGGCGAGCTTCACGCCGCAGGCGCGGGCCACGCCGTCGAGGGCCCCGAGCTGGTAGAGCGTGAAGGCGTGCGCTTCGTCCGGGGTCACCTTCATCTCGCGGCGGCCGAAGCCCTGCAGGTCGGGCAGCGAGACGTGGGCGCCGACCCTGACGCCGTGCCGCACCCCCGCCCGCACGGTCGCGAGCATCACCCGCGGGTCGCCCGCGTGGAAGCCGCAGGCGACGTTCGCGGAGGTGACGAAGGGCAGCACGGCCTCGTCCTGCCCCATCGTCCAGGCCCCGAACGACTCGCCCATGTCGCAGTTGAGGTCGATCCTCACGCTCCGCTCCCCCGCGCCCGGCGCGCCGCGATCGCCGCCTCCCGCTCGTGCAGGGCGTGCAGCCGCGCCCGCCACGCCGCCCGCGCGTGCTGCTCGTCGACCGGCCCGAGGCGCACGACGTCGCCGGGCCGCAGCTGCATGGCGCGGTCCAGGTCGGCCCGAATCACGTGGGCGACGACCGGGTAGCCGCCGACGGTCTGCGCGTCGACGCCGAGCAGCACCGGGCGACCGCCGGGCGGTACCTGGACGCAGCCCGGCAGCACAGGGGCCGAGACGCGGCCGGGGGCCGCTTCGACCACGAGCGCGGGCCCGTCGAGCGTCACTCCCATGCGGTCGGAGTCCGTGCCCACCCGCCACTCGCCGTCGAGGAGCGCCGCCCGCGACGACGGCGCCAGCGCCTCGAAGTCGGCGCCGGGCAGGACCCGCAGCACGGCGTGCTCCTCGAACGCGTCGAGCGGGTGGATCGACCAGGCGGGCGCGGACACGCCCGGATTGTGCCCCGTCGGCGGCGCGGGATCGCCGGGGCGGCCGACGCCGAGCACGTCACCGCTGCGCAGCGGGCGCCCCTCGAACCCGCCGAACCCGGCGCGCCGATCCGTGCTGCGGCTGCCGAGCACGGGCTCCACGTCGATCCCCCCCGCCACGGCCAGCGCGACGCGGGCGCCGCGGACGACGCGGCCCAGTTCCAGCACCGCGCCCTCCGGCAGCCGCACCGGCCGGAGCGCGGGCACCGCCGCGCCCCCGCAGCGCGCCTCGATCGCGCCGCCCGCGAGCGCCACTGCGGCCGCGGCGTGGAAGCGCAGGCGCGGGCCCAGCCACGTCACCTCGAGCCCCGCCGCGAACGCGGGGTTGCCGACCAGGAGCTGTGCGAGCACGTGCGACGCGACGTCGGCCGCGCCGGCGTGGACCACGCCGAGATGGCGCAGCCCGGGGCGGCCGAGGTCCTGCACCGTGGTCAGAAGCCCGGGTGCCAGCACCTCGATCACGGGTGCACCTCGACCGACGCGCCCGGGAGCGCCGCCGCGGGCGTCGGGCGGAACCGCACGCGGTCCCCCGGCAGCAGCAGCGACGGCGGGTCGCGGCGCGGGTCGAACAGCGCGGCCTCGACGCGGCCGAGCAGGCGCCAGCCGCCGGGCGACGCGCGCGGGTAGATCCCGGCCTGGGCGCCGCCGATCGCCACCGACCCCGCCGGCACGACCGGGCGCGGCGCCGCCCGCCGCGGCATCGCGAGCGAAGGGTCGAGCCCGAGCAGGTACGGGAAACCGGGCTGGAAACCCAGCAGCGCGACAGCGTACGTCGCGGACGCGAAACGCGCGACCGCTGCCTCGGCCGCCAGGTCCGCGTGGGCCGCCCACTCCGCCAGGTCGGGGCCGTCGAAACAGCAGGGGAGCACGACCGTGCGCGTGGCGCGCGCCTCGCGATCGCCGGCCGGCGCCGGCACCCGCGCGAGCCGGGAGTGCACCAGCTCGGAATCGGCGTCCGGGGCCAGCGCCACGGCGACGCTCGCGTAGGCCGGCACGACGTCGGCGATGCCGGGGATCGCCGCCGCACGCACTGCGGCGGCGAGGGCGTGGGCCCGCGCGTTGGCGGCGGGGTCGAGTACCGACGCGAAGTTGAACAGGAAGCCCGCGTCCCCGAGCGGCTGCCAGCCGGACATCGGCGCAGTGTAGCCGGGCCGGCGCGGGACACGTCCGCGCCGGCCCGGCTCGCGCGCGTCAGCGAGCGGGAACGGGCCTCTCGGCGGCGGCGGCGGCCAGTTCTGCGAGCAGGCCCTGGCCCGGAGGCAGCACGGTCAGCTTCAGCTCGGGGCTCTGCAGCATCTGCTGCGTCTCGAGCACGTCGAACAGCGCGCCGGCGACCTCCGGGTCGCGGCTGATCTCGGCCAGCGCCGCGCCGACGATGCGCGGCCGCATCGCGCCGGCCTTGGCGAACTCGATCGCCGCCTCGCGCTCGGAGGTCGAGCGGATCACGTTGACGCGGTTGGCGCCGTCCTGCTGGATGGCGGCCGTCACCTGGCGCAGGCGGTTGACGACCTTCTGTTCGATCTGCTGGATCATGCCGACGTCGCGGAAGTGGACCTTGCGGATGTAGACGCTGCCCACCTGGTAGCCCCACTCCCGCGACTTGGCCGAGACCTCCTCGCGCACGGTGTGGCTCATGGTGTGGCGGTCCTCGAGCATCCGCTCCAGCTTCATGTTGGACAGCGAGCGCACGGTGGCGTTGGAGACGTTGGCGGCCAGCGACCCCTGCGGGTCGGCGTTCTTGTAGAGGAAGGCCTGGGGGTCGGAGACGATCATCTCGTACCAGACGCCGATGCCCATCGGCGCGCCCTCCTCCGAGTTGACCGGCTGGCTGCGCAGGTAGGTCTGGTCGAGCCGCAGGTCGACCCAGTGCTTGCGGCCGAAGAAGGGCACCAGCGCGGCGAACGGCCCGATCCGCAGCCACGGGAAGTAGAGCCCGGGCTCCGCGATCACGTCGCGCACGGTGCCGAACAGCTCGAACACCACGCACTGGCGCTCGCGCACGATCACGTACATGCCGAAGGCGCGGGCCAGGCCCATGAGGATCGGCACACCGACGAAGCTGACGAAGAAGGTGACGACTGCGGCGAACAGGAACTCGCTCACGACCGCACCTCCCCGCCCTGCACCGCGATCAGCGAGCGCGTGCGCCCGTAGAGCTTCATCCGCGTGTTGCGCACGTAGGCCTGCAGCGCGCCGGCCCCCTGCGCCTTCAGCTCGCGGAGCTGGGCGGCCAGCGCCAGCAGCGGCTCCACCTCGGCCTGCGCGTTGAGGGTCTCGATCTCGACCGCGCGCCGGCTCTGGACGATCTTCTGGTCCGCCGCGGCCTGCGCCAGCGAGATCTCCGACGAGACCTGGTTGTGGGCGGTGTTGATCGCGGCCAGCGCCGACTCGATCTCGCCTGGCGGGTCGATGCCCGTGATCAGGGCAGCATCGAGGCTGATCCCGTAGCGGGCCGGCGCCGAGGCGCACTCGGCGTCCATCCGCTCGTTGAGGTCGCGCAGGTTCTTGCGCAGGTCGTTGATCGAGATGCCCTGCGCGCCACCGAGGTCGGAGGCCACCGCGGGCAGCCCGGACTCGGCGCCGCGCGGCGCCTCGAAGTTGGCGATCCGGTCGCGCAGGATCGAGACGAAGTAGCCCATCACGTGCGACACGGGGTTCTTGACGCCGAACAGGTAGGCGTAGAGGTTGCGTTCGGAGACCGTGTAGCGGAGCTGGCCGGTGAGCCCGGTGTTGAGCTGGTCCTTGGTGACGGCCTCCAGGACCTGGCCGTGCTGGTTGGCCTCGGGCGTGTCGGGGTCGTGGGCGATGGAGAGGGTCACCGTCGCCACCGACACCTTGTACAGGCTCTGCCACGGGAACTTCCAGGAGAAGCCGGGCCCGATCACGCGCACCTGCGGGTACGCGTAGCGCTCGGCCTCCTCCGGCCGCAGCGCCTGGGCCAGGGCCGGGTCGTCGAGCGTCGAGTGCTCGCCGAGCCGCTGCGCCTTGCCGAAGGTCGTGAGCACGCCCCGCTCGCTGGGGCCGATCGTGTAGAAGCCGCCCAGTCCGTAACGGACGAAGAACCAGGCGAAGAAACCGAACGCCACGCCGAGCAGCGTCATCATGCGGGGACCCTCCGTGCGGCGGAAGTTAGCAGAGGCGGCGTGGCCGCGGTGTGACGGCGGCTACCCGAGCGAAGTGTCGAGCACCATCATCAGCGCGAAGCCCACCATCAGGCCGAGCGTGGCCGCGGTCTGGTGGCCGTTGCGGTGGGTCTCGGGGATCACCTCGTGGGAGACCACGAAGACCATGGCGCCGGCGGCGAGTCCGAGCCCGATCGGGTAGGCGATCGCGAGCCCGCTGCCGAGCGAGACCCCGGCCAGCGCCCCCAGCGGCTCGAGCAGCCCGGTGCCGCCGGCGACCGCCACGGAGAGGAGCGGGGCGAACCCCGCCCGCCGCAGGGCCAGCGCCACGGCGAGGCCCTCCGGCGCGTCCTGCAGCGCGATCGCCGCCGTCAGCGGCACGCCCACCGAGAGGTCGGCCTGGGCGAAACCGACGCCGATCGCCATGCCCTCGGGCAGGTTGTGCAGCGCGATCGCGAACACGAACAGCCACAGCCGCCCGCAGCGCTCGTGGCCGGGCCCGCACGGGCCCGCGCTCTCGTGCTCGTGGGGCGTGAAGCGGTCGAGGCCGAGCATCAGCAGCACGCCCAGCGCCATGCCGATCACGACCACCCCGCCCGCCAGCCGGGGCGATCCGGTCAGGGCCTCGGCCGCTTCCAGGCCGGGCAGCAGCAGCGAGAACGCCGCGGCCGCCAGCATCATGCCCGCGGCCCAGCCCAGCAGCGTGTCCTCCACCTTCTGCGGCAGCTCCCGCACCACGAGCGCCGGCGCCGCGCCCAGCGCCGTGGCCGCGAAGGCGATCGCGCCGCCCAGCAACGCGAGGCGCACGGCGTCCGCGCTGGCGTCGAAGAAACCCTGCCCGAGCAGCGCCAGGCTCGCGCCCAGGGCCGCCGCGGCCGCGAGCGCCGCGCCGGCGTTGCGGCGCGCGTGCGCGCGCAGCAGCTCGCCCCAGCCGGCGGTCGGGCTGGCGGCGCCGGACGCCATCAGCGCTTCTTGCGCCCCGCCCGCTCCTCGCCCTCGAGCAGCGCGCGCGCTTCCGCGAAGCCCTGGCGCTGCTTCTCGTCGACCTCGGGGAAGCGCAGGTCGAGGTCCTCGAGGGTGTCGATCACCGCCCGCGCCACCGCCAGGCGGGTGAACCACTTGTTGTCGGCCGGGATCACGTACCAGGGCGCGTCCTTCGTGGCCGTGCGCCGGATCGCGTCCTCGTAGGCCGCCTGGTAGTCGCCCCAGTGGCCGCGCTCGCGCACGTCGCCGGCCGAGAACTTCCAGTTCTTCTCCGGCTCGTCGAGGCGGGCCAGGAAGCGGCGCTTCTGCTCCTCCTTCGAGACGTGCAGGAAGAACTTGACGACGCGGACGCCGTTGCGCGAGAGGTAGCGCTCGTGGGCCGCGATGTCCTCGCAGCGCTCCTCCCAGATCCGCTTCGTGACCAGCTTCTCCGGCAGCCGCTGGCCCTTCAGGAACTCGGGGTGCACGCGGACGACGAGCACCTCCTCGTAGTACGAGCGGTTGAAGATGCCGATCCGGCCGCGCTCGGGCAGGCAGCGCGCCGTGCGCCACAGGAAGTCGTGGTCGAGCTCCTCGGCGGACGGTGCCTGGAACGAGAACACCTGGACGCCCTGCGGGTTGACGCCGGACATCACGTGCTCGATCGCGCCGTCCTTGCCGGCCGCGTCCATCGCCTGGAACACGAGCAGCACCGCCCAGCGGTCCTGCGCGTAGAGCTTCTCCTGCAGCTCGGCCAGCCGGGCGACGCCGGCCTTCAGCGCCTCGCGCGCCTTGTCCTTGTTCTTCAGCCCGCCGGTGTCGCCCGGGTCGACGTCGCGCAGGCGGAAGCGGCGGCCGTCGGTGACGCGGTACGGCGCGGCGAAGTCCCTGTCCCGTGGCATCGGTTCCCCCGTCGTTCGAGTGGCCAAGCATCCCACGAGTCGTATACTCCGCGTCCGCCGCCGGCCGGGACTGCCAGGCGGCATGCAGATCGAGAGCATGCTCGACACCCGGGACTCGGAGCTGGCACACGCGTTCATCGAGGCGGCGTCCGACGCCCTGGTGGTCGTCGACGACCGCGGGCTGATCCTGTTCGCCAACGCGTCCGCGGAGGCCCTGCTCGGCCACGCGCCGACGGCGCTGCGCGGCCGCCCGGTCGAGGAGCTGGTGCCCGCCCGCTTCCACCAGCACGCGCGCCAGCGCCAGGAGTACGTGGCCGCCCCGCATCCGCGGCCGATGGGCCGCGGCCTGGAGCTCTACGCGCGGCACGCGGACGGGCGCGAGATCCCGGTCGACATCGCGCTGACGCCGATGACCGTGGGCGGCCGGCGGCTGGTCGGCTGCGCGCTGCGCGACCTGCGCGGCCGCAGCCACGGGCCGGAGGCCCTGCGCATCCAGGCCACGGCGCTTCGCTCCGCGGCCAACGGCATCGTGATCACCGACCGGCAGGGCTACGTCACCTGGGTGAACCCCGCGGCCTGCGCCATCACCGGCTACCGCGCGTTCGAGCTGATCGGCCAGCACACCCGGATCCTCAAGTCCGGCCACCACGACCCGGCCTTCTACAAGGCGATCTGGGACACGGTGACGCGGGGCGAGACGTGGTCGGGAACCATCGTCAACCGCCGCAAGGACGGCACGCTGTACGACGAGGAGCAGACCATCGCGCCCGTCTCCGACGAGCACGGCTGGGTCACCCACTTCATCGCCATCAAGCAGGACGTCACCGAGCAGCGCCGCACCCAGTCCGCCCTGGCGGCGGCGCTCGCCGAGCTGGCCGCGCGAATCGCGGAGATCGAGAGCCTCAACCATCGGCTGCGCGAGCAGTCGATCCGCGACCCTCTCACCGGGCTCCACAACCGCCGGTTCCTGATGGAATCGGCCGAGCGCGAGGTCGCCCGCGCCGCCCGCGGCGGCCAGCCGATCGCCGTCGCCGTGATCGACCTCGACCACTTCAAGGCCGTCAACGACGGGTACGGGCACGCGGCCGGCGACGCGGTGCTGCGCCACCTCGGCAACCTGCTGCGCCGGCACGTGCGGGCTGCCGACCTCGCCTGCCGCACCGGCGGCGAGGAGTTCACGGTGGTCCTGCCCGGCAGCCCGCTGTCCTCCGCGCTGGAGCGCGCGGAGGCCTGGCGGGCCGCACTGGCGGCGGCCCCGGTCGACGTCGAAGCCCGCGCCATCGCCTGCACGATGTCGGTCGGCGTCGCGCTGCTGCGGCCGGAGAGCGAGACCTTCGAGCAGTGCTGGGCGCGGGCCGACGGAGCGCTCTACGTCGCGAAGCAGCGGGGCCGCGACCGCGTCGTGGCCGCGGAGGGCTGAGGCAGGGCGCCCCGGCGGGCGCCCTGCCGGGCCCCGCTAGAAGACCAGCACGTCCTTCTTGCCCTCGACGCGGACCTCGGCGACCGCCTTCGAGCCGTTGGCGCCGCGGGAGACGACCGCGTCGTACGCCGAGGCCGACTCGCGCTGCTCGAGCTTGGCCTGGGCCTCGATCTTCGTGCGGCCCGACTTGAACACGACCTTCGTCGCCTCGCCCTCCGACTTCCAGGAGATCGTGTAGGTCCCGGCCGGCAGCTTCTGCCCCGCGACCGCGGTGTCGGAGTTGACGTCCACCCGGATGGAGCCCTTGCCGGACGCCATCGCCGGAGCCGCCGCCAGCACGCCCGCCATCACCAGGAAAGCCATCGCCTTGCGCATCGTCATCTCCATGAAGCCCCCGTCGTGGTCGCGAGGAAAGACGCAGTCCGCACCGCCGGGGTTGCGTCAAACGAGGTCGCGCGAATGCAAAGCCGTCTTGACGAACGCACGGCCGCTTGTACGCCCGCGGGGGCGGCGCTAGGCTCGCCTCGCATGAAGATCGCGCGCGCGTCGTCGGGCTCCACCTGGGAACGCAGCTTCGGCTACGCGCGGGCGACGCGCGCCGGCGCGCTGATCCTGGTGTCGGGCACGCTCGGCGCCGACGCGCTGGGGCGGCCCGCCGCTCCCGACGCCCACGGCCAGACGCGGGCGGCGCTCGCGATCGTCGACGAGGCGCTGCGGAGGCTCGGCGGCGGGCTCGACACGGTGATGCGCCTGCGCGTGCACTTCGTCGACCCCGACGTGGGGCCCGGGGTGCTCGCCGCGCTGCACGAGGCCTTCGGGGAGGCGCTGCCGGCGCTGACCACCGTGCGCGTCGCGGGCCTCGCCGATCCCGCCTTCCTGGTCGAACTGGAGGCGGAGGCCGTCGTGCGCGACGACGGCGACCCGGCGTTCCCGCGGGCGCGGCCGGGCGGAGACGAAGAAGCGGACTAGGAGGCGACACCATGGGCCTGCACCTCGTGACCGGGTTCCCCGGCTTCCTCGGCGCCCGCCTGCTGCCCCGCCTGCTCGAGCTCAGGCCCGACGACCGCGTCGTGTGCCTCGTCCAGGCCAAGTTCGCCGACTTCGCGCAGAAGGAGGTGGCGCGCCTCGAGGGGCTGCACCCGCACGTGCGCGGGCGCATGGAACTCGTCGAAGGCGACATCGTCGCCGAGGGCCTCGGCCTGCGCGACGCGCGCCTGAAGAAGAAGATCACGGGCGCCTTCCACCTGGCCGCGGTCTACGACCTGGCGGTCGGGCGCGACTTCGCGTTCAAGGTCAACGTGCTCGGCACGCGCCACGTGCTCGGCTACCTCGCGAGCTGCCCGCACCTCGAGCGCCACCACTACGTCTCCACCTGCTACGTCTCGGGCGACCACCGCGGGACCTTCAGGGAAACCGACCTCGAGCTCGGCCAGGGCTTCAAGAACTTCTACGAGGAGACGAAGTACCTGGCGGAGGTGGAGGTCGCGAAGTCCGGGCTGCCGACCACCGTCTACCGCCCCGGCATCGTGGTCGGCGACTCGCGCACCGGCGAGACCGCCAAGTTCGACGGGCCGTACTTCGTGATGACCGCGATGGAGCGGCTGCCCTCGCCCGGCGTGTTCCTGCGCCTGGGCGACGGCAAGGCGCCCGCCGGCCTGGTGCCGGTCGACTACGTGATCGAGGCCCTCGCCCGGCTGGCGACGTCGAAGGTCAGCCTCGGCAAGACCTACCAGCTCACCGATCCCGAGCCGCTGACCGCGTTCGAGGTGTCGCAGGCCGTGGCGAAGGCGCTCGGGCGCACGTTCGTCTACCTGCCGATGCCGACGCTGCTGGCGCGCCCGCTGTTCCAGCCGAAGTTCGTGCAGGACCTGCTCGGCCTGCCGCTGCAGGCGCTCGACTACTTCGACCACGACTGCCGCTACGACACCACCCAGGCGGTGAAGGACCTCGGCCCGATGGGCGTGCGCTGCCCGCGCTTCCCGGACTACGTCGGCACCCTGGTCGCCTTCTACCGCAAGGAGCGCGACCGCGTGCGGCGCACCGCGATGGTGTAGGTGCCGGTCCTCACCTGGGGCGCGTGGGCGGCCTGCGCCGCCGCGGGCGCGCTGCTCACCCTCGCCTGGGACCGCGTCCCGGGCCGCCTGGCCGAGCGCGTGGCCGCGGGGCTCGCGCTCGGCGTCGCGCTGCTGGGCCTCGGCTCGGCAGCGCTCGCTCCGCTGCTGGGCTTCTGCGCTGCGTCGGCCCTCGCGTTGCTGCTGCTGCTCGCCGCCGGCGCGGGCGTCGCGGCCCGCTGTGGGCTCGCCGCACTGGCGCCGCGAAGGCCGGCCGCGGCTGCGGCAGTCGCCGGGCTGGCCGGGGCGCTCGCGATCACGGTCCCGATGTCGCGCGCCGTGTGGACCGACGCGCAGGGCCTGTACACCGGCGCCGACCACAACCTCGGCGACCTCCCGTTCCATCTCGGCATCGTCCACGCGTTCCTCGAGGGCGACGGCCGCCGCCCCGAGCACCCGGAGCTGTCCGGCGTCGTCCTCACCTACTCGTGGGCGGTCGACTCGGCGTCGGCGGCCGTGAGCGCGCTGGGGGCCCCGGTCGCCGGAGCGCTGAACGCGCAGGGCATCGCGCTCTCGGTCGCCCTCGTCGTGCTGCTGTGGACCTGGGGCCGCGAGCTGACCGGCTCGCGCGCCGCGGCGCTGCTCGTGCCGGCGCTCGTGCTGCTCAACGGCGGCACCGGCGCCTTCCGGCTGATCGCCGAGGCGGGCGGCGCCGAGGCCGCCTGGGCGGCGCTGGTCCGCCCGCCCCACGACGTCACGATCCACGACCCGTGGGGCCTGCGCTGGGGCAACGCGCTGGCCGTGCTGCTGATTCCGCAGCGCGCGTTCCTGCTCGGCCTGCCGCTGGGCCTCTACGCGTCGCTGCTGGCCTGGCGCGCGCTGGGCGCGGAACGCGGCTCGGCGGAAGAGCGCCGGGCCCTCCTCGGGACCGGCGTCGCGCTGGGCCTGATGCCGCTGGCGCACGCCCACAGCGCGCTGGCGACGGGTCTTTCGCAGGCCCTCGCGGCGCTGCTGTTCCGCAGGCCCGGCTTCGCCCGCGCCTTCGCGCTCGCCGCCGTGCTGGCGCTGCCGCAGGCGTTCGCCCTCGGCGCCGGCAGCGGGACGGGCCTCGGCTCGTTCGTCGCCGTGCACGTCGGCTGGGATCGCGGCGAGCAGGGAGTGCCAGGCTTCTGGTGGCGCAACGCGGGGCCGTACCTGCTGCTCGCGCTCGCCGCCCTCGCGGCCCTGCGCCGGGAACGCGCAGCCCGCTTCCTGGCGGCCGCCGGCGTGCTGTTCCTGGTCCCCAACCTGCTCCGCCTCTCGCCGTGGATCTGGGACAACGTGAAGCTGCTGTTCTGGGCCCACGTGCTGGCGGCGCCGCTGGTCGCGCTGCTGCTCGCGCGGCTCGCCGCCCGCAGCCGTGCGGCCGCCGGAGTCGCCGCCGCGCTCTTCGTGATCACCGTGAGCTCGGGGGCCGTCGACGCCTGGCGCATGGCGCGCGGCGGCCGCAGCCATCGCCTGTTCGACGCCGACGCGCTCGCCTTCGGCGCGGCGATCGCGGGCGCGACCCGGCCCGGCGACCGCCTGCTCACGGCGCCCGCCCACGACCACCCCGCGCTCCTCTCCGGCCGCCCCCAGTACCTCGGCTACGAGGGGCACATCTGGTCGCAGGGACTCGACGGCTCGGGCCGGCGCGAGCGCATCACGGCCGCCTACGCTGGCGACCGCGCCGCGTGGCGCGAGTTGCGGGCGGCCGGGGTGACGGCCGCCGTCGTCGGCCCGCGCGAGCGCGCCTCGTTCCCCGGGGCCGCGGCCGCCTTCGAGGGCCGCCGCTTGCTCGCGCGCGCCGGTTCGTGGAGCCTGTACGCTCTCGACCTCGAATGAAGCGGCTGGCCTACCCCACCCTCTCCCTCCTCGTGCTGCTGGTCGCGGCAGCGCTGCGGTTCCACGACCTGCCGGCGCGGCCTTTCCACCACGACGAAGGCGTCAACGGCTTCTTCCTGCAGCGCCTGCACGACTTCGGCGAGTACAAGTACGACCCCGCGAACTACCACGGGCCCACGCTCTACTACCTGGCGCTGCCGCTGACCAGGGCGCTCGGCCTGCGCGACGAGGCGCTGCGCGGGCTGACCGCGCTCGCCGGGCTGGCCACGGTGCTGATCGCGCTCTCCCTGCGCGGCGCCCTGGGCCGCACCGCGGCGCTCTCGGCGGGGGCGCTGCTCGCGGTCTCCAACTCTGCCGTCTACTACTCGCGCTACTTCATCCACGAGGCGCTGGTCGTGCTGTTCGGGCTGGCGGCGACGGCGGCGGCGCTGCGCTATCTGCGCACGGGTCGCGCGGCGTACGTCGCGCTGTGCGGGCTCGGCCTCGGCCTGCTGCTCGCGACCAAGGAGACGACGATCGTCCACGTCGCGGTCGCGCTGATCGCCGCGGCGATGGCGATCGCGCTGCGGCCCGGCCGGGCGCTGCCGCGGCCGTCGGCCGCGCAGTGGGGGACGGGCGCCGGCGTGCTGCTCGGCGTGATGGCGGTGTTCTATTCCTCGTTCGGGCGCAACCCCGACGGGCTGAAGGGGGCCCTCGAGACGCTCGCGATCTGGGCGAAGACGGGCCGCGAGGCGCACGTCAACCCGTGGTACCAGCACGCGAGCTGGCTGTGGGAGGGCGACCCGGCGCTGGTCGTCGCGGGCAGCCTGGGCCTGCTGCTGGTGCTGGTCCCGGCCGTGTTCGCGATGCCCGCGCGCTTCCGGGCGCTGCGCGGGGGCGCGCCGCTCGCGGAGTCGTTCCCCGGCCGCACGGCCGTCGCCCTGGCGCTGGGCACGATCGGCATCCTCTGCGCCTACTCGCTGGTCGCGTACAAGACGCCGTGGCTCGCGCTCAACGTCGCGGTGCCGCTGGCGCTGCTGGGAGGGGTCGCAGTCGAAAGGCTCGCCGCGCGCAGCCGCGTCGCCGCGGCGCTGCTGCTGGCCGCAGCGCTCGGCTTCAGCCTGCTCACGACGCGCGAGCAGTCGTTCGAGCGCCCGGCCGACGAGACGCTGCCGTGGGCCTACGCCCACACCGACCCGCGCTACCCGGACCTCGTCTCCACCATCGAGAACTTCGCGGCGCGCAGCGGCGCCGGCACGTCGCAGGCGGTCACCGTCACCTCGCCCGACTACTGGCCGTTGCCCTGGACGCTCCACGACTACCCCGCCATCGGCTACTGGGGCAAGGTGCCCGAGAGCATCCCCAGGGGGCTGGTGCTGGCCCTGCCCGGGCAGCTCGACGAGATCGCCCGCGTGGTCGGCGCCCCGCCGCGCGAGATCGGCCGCTTCCCCCTGCGCCCGGGCGTCGAGCTGGTCCTGCTCGAAAGGCCGTAGGCGGCCGCCCCGAACCGGACCGGGCCAGTTTCGGTTACCTTGGAGGGATGCGCCTCCGGCAGGGAGCCCGGGGGGCAGAGGAGGTCGACGAGGGATGAAGAGGCAGAAGCTGGTGCTGGCTGCGGTAGCCGGGCTGTTCGCGGGTGCGAGCGCGGGGGCCCAGGCCCCGGCCGCGAAGGCGGACAACGTGCAGTGCTGGGGCGTCAACGGCTGTGGCGGCATGGCCAAGTGCGCCGTGACCGCGGAGGACCTGGCCGCCGTCAAGAAGCTGCTCGGCGACGCCGAGTACCAGAAGAAGTTCGGCAAGTCCGAGGTCCACGCCTGCGCCGGCAAGGCCAAGTGCGGCGGCTCGATGGGCATCCTCAACTGGATGGAGACGCCGGCCGACACCTGCAAGGCCAAGGGCGGCCTGATCATCGAGGGCAAGCCGGGCGCCCGCGTCGCCCGCAAGGCGTAAGCTCCGCTTCGTCCCGGGCGGGGCGGCGCCTCCTGCGCCGCTCCGCCGGTTTTCGACCGGAGCTGCTTGATGCGCCTCGCCGCGATCGCCCTGCTGCTGCCCCTGACCGCCTCCGCCGCCGAGGTCCCCGACGTGCTCGAAGGCATCCTTCGCTCGCGCCCCGAACTCGCCCCCGTGCTGGCGCGCGCCGAGCACCACCGGCTGCAGATCCTCTACACGCAGATCGACCGCGACGCGCAGAACAGGCCGAGCTTCCGCTCGTTCGGCTACCGGCTCGACGACCCGCGCTACTTCTATCCCGCCAGCACCGTGAAGCTGCCGGCCGCCGTGCTGGCGCTCGAGAAGCTCCACGACCTGAAGGTGCCGGGACTCGACCGAAACACCCCGCTGCGGATCGAGGCGGGGACGCCGCGGCAGACGGCAGTGGAGAAGGACGAGAGCAAGGCCGACGGCCTGCCGACGATCGCCCACTACGCTCGCAAGATCTTCCTGGTCAGCGACAACGACGCCTACAACCGGCTCTTCGAGTTCCTCGGCCAGCGCGAGATCAACGAGCGGCTGTGGGCGAAGGGCTGGAAGGACGCGCGGCTGCTGCGGCGGCTGGAGTCGGGCCTCGACGACGCGGAAAACCGGGTCACCAACCCGTTCGTGTTCTTCGCCGGTCCGAAGGAGATCCACCGCCAGCCGCTCGCCCGCAACGAGGCGGAGTGGAGCGTGGAGATGCCGGACGTCCGCCAGGGCCGCGGCTACATGAAGGACGGCGCGCTCGTCGAGCAGCCGATGGACTTCTCGCGGTCCAATTTCCTGTCGCTGCGCACGCTGCAGGAGGTGCTGAAGGCCGTGATCTTCCCGGAGGCGATGGCCCCGGAGCAGCGCTTCCGGATCGGCGAGGACGACCGCCGCTTCCTGATGCAGGCGATGTCCACGCTGCCGCGGGAGAGCGCGGAACCCGCCTATCCGGACCGCGAGGAGTACCCCGACGCCTTCGTGAAGTACTTCCTCTACGCCGGCTCGAAGGAGCGCATCCCCGACCACGTCCGCATCTACAACAAGGTCGGCCAGGCCTATGGCTACCTGCTCGACGACGCCTACGTGGTCGACTTCGAGAACGGGGTGGAGTTCCTGCTGACGGCGGTATTGCAGGTCAACGACGACGGCGTCTACAACGACGACAAGTACGAGTACGACACCGTCGGGTTCCCGTTCCTCCGCGACCTGGGTCGCGCCGTGTACGAGCACGAGCTGAAACGGCCGCGGTCGCGCCGGCCCGACCTCTCGCACCTGCGCTGACGACAGGCCGGCGCCGGCCAGGCGCGCCGCGGTCGGGTGTCGCGGAACCCCGCACCAGCCCGGCGGAAACGCCGACTCATCCGCGCCTCATCCAGGTCTCCGGCCGGACGTTCAATTTTCACGAAACCTCCACGGCCCGGACGGCGTCTTACCCGGCAGTCCAGCACATTGACGCGGGCGGCCCGAGGGGGGCTTCGGAGCGGCCCGCGAGGAGCACACTTCCCGATGAAGCGCATCCTGCCCACTCCCGACGGGCGCCCCGGCCTGCGGCACCTGCTCGACACGTACGAGCGCCAGATCATCGAGGCCGCCCTGCGCCAGCGCCACGGCAACCAGCGCCGCGCCGCCGCCGACCTCGGCCTGCTGCCGACCACGCTGCACGAGAAGATGAAGCGGCTGGGCCTGCTGCGCCGCGAGCGCGCCGCGACGAACCTCGAGGCGCCGGTGCCGGCGGCGGACTGGGCCCGGGCCAGCTAGCTTCCGCCTCGGCGCTCGTTCAGGCGCGCGCGGTTTCGTCGAGGCGACGGCAGCCCTCGAGCAGGAGCTGGGCGAAGTTCTCGCCGAGCGGGCCGCCGCGGGCCGCCGGCCCGGGGCGGAACTCGAACTCGCCGCGGGCGAGGCCGATCAGCCCATAGACGGCCTCCTCGCCGTGCAGCTCGGGGCCCCGCGCGCCGACGATCTCGCCCTCGGCGAAGTCGATCTCCCAGGTGTGCCGGCCCGCAGTGACCTCCAGGCGCCCGGTCATCCGGCCCAGGTGGCACATCTGCAGCGCCCCCGGCGCGCCCACCGCCTCGAGCCGGCCTTCGACCCCGGCGCCCCGGTCGCGCCGTTCGCGGCGGCCGAGGTCCGAGAAGCGCTTGAGGATCAGCCGGACGCGGATCAGCAGCTCGCGCACCGGCGTGTCCTTCGACAGGAACTCGTCGGCGCCGGCCTCGAGCCCCTGGTAGCGCTGCTCGTAGCCGTCCCAGCCGGAGAGGAAGACGAGCGGCACGTGCCGGGTCAGGCTGTGGGCGCGGATCTCGCGACACAGCGCGAGGCCGTCCATGCCGGCCATCGCGACGTCCGTGAGGATCAGCCATGGCCGGCGCTCGAGCGCGACGTGGATCGCCTCCTCCCCGCTGGCGGCCTCCAGCACCTCGAAGCCCTGCGACTGGAACAGGCTCTTCAGGAAGTTGCGGAAGGTCGGGTTGTCGTCGACCAGCAGGACGCTGCGCAGGTGCTGCGGGACGTCCTCGAAGCTCGGCAGCTCGGGAAGCGAGCCGGGCAGGCGGGCGGGTTCCGGCGTGGCGACGACTTCGCGGGTGGGGTCCAGCTCGCGGAACTCGACGCGAGCCCCCGGCTGCGCTTCCACCGCGCCCGCCACCACGGCGCCCGCGTGGACCAGCGCGGCGCCGCGCCCCTCGACGCTGATCAGCCCCGAGCGCTGCTCGCGGCCCACCTCGTCGAGCAGCTCGCGGGCGCCTTCGGGGCCCGCGGTCTCGGCGACCTGGCCCGTGCGGTCGTCGAGCGTCTCGAACACCCGGGCGATGCGGCGCAGGAGCAGCTCGCGCGTGAACGGCTTGGTCATGTAGTCGACGACGCCGAAACGGAACGCCTCGACCCGCGACGTGAACTCGCGATGGGCAGTCAGGAAGACGACGGGCCGGTCGGCAGTCTCGGGGTCGGCCTGCAGGGCGCGCAACACGCCGTAGCCGTCGAGCCCGGGCATCGAGATGTCGCACAGCACGAGGTCGGGCTGCTCGCGCCGCACGATCGGCAGCGCGTCGAGCGGGTCCCCGGTCGAGACCACGCGATACCCGGCGGAACCGAGCAGCGCCTCCAGCAGCTCGCGGATCGCGGGCTCGTCCTCGACGACGACGATGGTACGCGCGCGGTCGGTCACGGGCGGGGAGGTTACACCCACGCGCCCCTACAGGCGCAGCCAGCGCCCGCTGCGCCTCTTATCCGCGAGCCAGGCGACGAGCCACGGCGCGTCGGCCGCAGGCGCGGCAGGGGGCGGCCAGGTGACCCGCGCCAGCACCGCGTCCAGCGGCTCGCCGGCGGCGCCGACGACCGCGCCGGCCTCGAGCACCTGCCAGGCCGCGACCGGGTGCACCTCGAGCGCCCCTCCGGCCAGCTCCTCGACCACGACCGCGCGCTGCTCGCGGCGGCCGACGAAGGCGGGCAACGCCGCGTCGTCGGCGGGGGGCGCGGCCAGCTCGAGCAGCGCCCGCTGCGTGCGGGCGCGGTAGGCCTCCGCGTCCTCGCGCGCGAGGCAGGGGGCGGCGCAGGTCCGGACCTGCGCGTAGACGCAGCGCAGACCGGTGGGCCAGGCCGGGTCCGGCGCGAACTCGAAGTCGCACGGCCGCAGCAGGTGGCGCTTCTGCACGGCGTCGCGAGCCCGCGCCGCCGCTCTTGCGTCGCGGAACGGGCCGAGCACGGTGCCGCCCGCCGCGCCGTTGGCGAGCAGGCGCGGGAAGCGCTCGTCGGTCAGCCACAGCCACCCGGGCGGACGCAGGTCGCGGCGGCGCGAGAGCGGCACCAGCGGCGCCATCAACCGCTCGAACAGCAGCCGCTCGTGGAACGGCGAGCGCGCGGGCGCGTAACGGACCGCCGCCGCGAGCTTCGAGAGGTCGGTGCGCGGGCGGCCTCCCGGCTTCGGCTGCGGCCGCGCCTGGCCGAGTTGGGCCCGGGTCCAGCTCCTTATCGAGGCCCCGCGGCCGACCAGCAGGCTCTCGCCCTTCGCGTCGAGGAGCTGGGCGACCCCGCGGACCGCGGGCAGCGCGCGCAGCGCGGCGGCCAGATCGGCCCCGAGCGCCTGCACGGTGAAGCTCGCGGCCGGCGCGGTCAACGGGCGGCGCGCTGGCGGGGTCAGTCCGCCTGGTCGTGGATGGTGACGAGCTTGACGATCTCGAAGTGGCGGGTCCCGGAGGGCACGCGGGCCTCGATCTCGTCACCTTCCTCGCGGCCGAGGAACGCCTTGCCGATCGGGGACCCCGGGGAGATGCGGCCCACGGTCGGGTCCGCCTCCTCGGGGGTGACGATCTCGTAGACCGACTCCTCGCCGCTCTGCACGTCGCGCACGGTGACGTTGGAGCCGAGGCCGACCTTGTCGCGCGGGATCTTGTCGAGGTTGACCATCGAGAGCGCGGCGACGCGGCCCTGCAGCTGGCTGATCCGCGCCTGCAGGAAGCTCTGGCGCTCCTTGGCGGACTTGTACTCCGCGTTCTCGCGCAGGTCCCCGTACTCGCGGGCGCGCTGGATCTCCTTCGGCAAGGTGACCTTCAGCTCGTACTCGAGCGTCTTGATCTCCTCCTCCAGCCGCTTCTTGATATCGTTCATCGGTCGGTTTCGCCCCGGAAAACTCCATCCTAGCGGAAAACGGCCGAAAAGCATGGACGTCGAGACGATTCGCAGCCGCAGCAACCCGCTGTTCCGCAGGCTGCGCGAGCTGCGCGAGCACGCCGCGGCCTCCGAGCTGGCCCTGCTCGAGGGACCGAAGCTGGTCGAGGAGGCGCTGCTCTCGGGTGTCGAGGTCCGGGAAGCGGCGGCTTCGCCGCGGGCCGAGCGCTCGCCGCGCGGGGCGCGGGTGCTGCGCGAGCTGGCCGCGCGCGGGGTGCCGGTGCGCTCGATGAGCGAGGAGCTCCTGTCGTCGCTGTCGTCCGCCGAGACCAACCAGGGCCTGCTGGCGATCGCGCAGAGGCCCGCTTTCGAGGAGGCCGCGTTGTTCGCGGGCGTGCCGCTGATCGTCGTCGCGGTCGGCGTCCAGGACCCGGGCAACCTCGGCGGCCTGCTGCGCACGGCGGAGGCCGCCGGCGCGACCGGCGCCTACCTGACCGCCGGCTGTGCCGATCCCTTCGGCTGGAAGGCGCTGCGTGGATCGATGGGCAGCGCGTTGCGCCTGCCCCACGTCCGCGGCGTCGAGACCCCGGACGTCGTGGCGCGGCTCAAGTCGCGTGGCGTGCGGGTGGCGGCCACGGCGGCCGACGCGGTGCAGTCGTGGGACGAGGCCGACCTGCGCCGGCCGACGGCGCTGCTCTTCGGCAACGAGGGAGCCGGCCTCGCGGACGAGCTGCTGCGCGCGGCCGACCTGACCCTGCGCATTCCGCTGGCAGGCCGCGCCGAGAGCCTCAACGTCGGCGTCGCCGCCGGCATCGTGCTCTTCGAGGCCGCCCGCCAGCGTCGGAAGTGATCGGCTCGCGCCGGCTCAGTCGGCATCGGCGGGGGCGGGCTCGGCCTGCAGCTTCTCGAGCCGGTACTGCAGGGTGCGCCGGGTGAGGCCGAGCAGGCGGGCCGCGCGCGTCACGTTGCCGCCGGCCTTGGCCACCGCCTTGCGGATCAGGTTGCGCTCGACCGCGTCGAGGTCGATGCCCTCGTCGGGGATCTCCAGCGCCTCGAAGGCGTCGGCGCCGCCCCGGCGCACCGGGGCGATGCCCGCGCGCACCGAGGCCGGCAGGTCGGCCGGCCCGAGCAGGTCGCCGTCCGAGAGCAGCACGGCGCGCTCGAGCACCGACTGCAGCTCGCGCACGTTGCCCGGCCAGTCGTAGGCGACCAGCGCCCGCAGCGCGTCCGCCCCCACCTGCTTGCGCTCGCCGGGGCGGCACAGCCGGTCGAGGAAGTGCTCGACCAGCAGCGGGATGTCCGGGCGGCGCTCGCGCAGCGGCGGCAGCCGCACCGGGATCACCGAGAGCCGGTAGTAGAGGTCCTCGCGGAAACGGCCCTCGCGGACCTCCTTCTCGAGGTCGAGGTTGGTGGCGGCGACGATGCGCACGTCGATCTTGATGCGCTCGGTGCCGCCGACGCGCAGGATCTCGCGCTCCTGCAGCGCGCGCAGCAGCTTGACCTGCAGGTCGCGGCGCAGGTCGCCGACCTCGTCGAGGAACAGCGTCGAGCCGCTGGCCTGCTCGAAGAGCCCGATCTTGCGGCTCTCCGCGCCGGTGAAGGCGCCCCGCTCGTGGCCGAAAAGCTCGGCCTCCAGGATCGTCTCCGGCAGCGCCGCGATGTTGACCGCCCAGAACGGCTTCTCGCGCCGCCCCGAGAGCTGGTGGATCGCGCGCGCCACCAGCTCCTTGCCGGTGCCGCTCTCGCCGTGGATCAGGATCGACGAGCTGGAGTCGGCGACCTTGTGCACGACGCGGAACACCTCCTGCATCGAGCCGTGGCCGCCGACGATGTTCTCCAGCCGGTAGCGCTCGACGAGCTGCTCGTGGAGCTGCCGGTTCTCGCGCACGAGCGCGGTGCGCTCCAGCGCCCGCTCCAGCACCAGCAGCAGCTCGTCGCGCTCCAGGGGCTTGGTCAGGTAGTCGAAGGCGCCGCGCCGCATCGCCTCGACCGCGCTGTCGATCGAGCCGTGGGCGGTCATCAGGATCACGCAGGCGCGGGGTTCGGCCGAGAGCAGCTCGCCGAGCAGCTCGAGGCCCGACAGGTCCGGCATCTTGAGATCGGTCAGGACCAGGTCGAACGGCTGGGCCAGGGCCAGCTTCAGCGCCTGGCGCCCGGTCGCGGCCAGCACGACCTCGTAGCCCTCGCCCTCGAGGATCAGGCGCAGGATCTCGCGCTGCGCGTCCTCGTCGTCGGCGACCAGCAGCCGTGCCTTCGAAGGGCCGGCGCTCACGACGCCCTCTCGATCGGCGGGGCCGGCATCGGCGTCGGCGAGGCCGCGGCGGCGCCCGCGATCGGCAGCGCGATCCGCGCCCGCGTGCCGTGCCCCGGCGCGCTCTCCAGCGTCAGCCGGCCACCGTGGTCCTCGACGATCTTGTGGGTCAGCGCGAGGCCGAGGCCGAGCCCCGCCTCCTTCGTCGAGAAGTACGGTTCGAAGGCCTGCGCGACCTGCTCCGCGCTCATCCCGGGGCCGGTGTCGCGCACCGCGATCACCGCGTGCGCGCCCTCCCGCGCCAGCGAGACGTCGAGCTGCCCGCCCGAGCCCATCGCGTCGAGCGCGTTGATCGTGAGGTTGAGCAGGCAGGTCTTGAGCAGCTCCGGGTCGACCCGGACCTCGGGCAGGCCGGCCTCGACGTGCAGCTCGGTCGCCACGCCCTGGGCCCGGGCCTTCGGCTCGACCAGCGCCGCCACGTCGCGCACCAGGCCGTCGAGCGCGCACTCGCGGACGTGGAGCTGCATCGGCTTGCCGAAGCGCAGGAACTCCGCGACCAGGCGGTTGATGCGGCTGATCTCGCCCTTCACGCTCTGCAGCACGCGCTGGAACTCCGCGCGCCGGGTCTCGTCGTCGGGGCCCAGCCGGCTGCGCACGTGGTCGATCGAGAGGTTGATGAAGTTGAGCGGGTTGCGCACCTCGTGGGCGACCGCGGAGGCCAGCCGGCCGAGCGCCGTCGAGCGCTCCGCGAAGTGCAGCCGCTCCTCGAGCGCCCGGTTCTCCCGCAGCCGCACCACCATCTCGTTGAAGGCGGTGCCGAGCGACGCCAGCTCGTCCGAGCCGCGCACCGCGACCTGGACGGAGAGGTCGCCGTCGGCGACCTTGCGCGCGGCCTCGGCCATGTCGGACAGCGGCCGGGTGAACGAGACCGAGAGGTAGAGGGCGAGCAGGATGCCGAGCGCGAACACGGCCAGCGTCGCCGCCAGCCGCGAGAACAGGCCGCGCTGCGAGATCATCTCGAAGTCGTCGAGGTAGCGGGTCACCAGCAGCGAGCCGATGCGGCGGTCGCCGACGACGATCGGGATCGTCAGCGTCGAGGTGCGCTGGGTGCCCGGCGGCCCCGACTCCTCGCCGAGCACGCCGCGCACGACGTACTGGGTCGGGCCCTTGCGGCGGACCAGGCGCTTGCCGACGATCCGCGGGTTGGTCGAGGCCTGCACGACCTCCTCCGAGGCGTCGGCCAGGGTGACGTCCTTGACCCCGAGCTGGCGCAGCTTCTCCGCGTAGGCCTCGAGCGCCTCGGTGGGGCTCTGGGCCCCGGCCGCCGGCTGCTCCTGCGCGATCTCGAGCGTGGTCGACAGCTCGTCGGTGTAGTCGCGGATCTGGGTCAGCAGCTCGCGCTCGTTGTAGAGGTGGATGTTGAACAGCGAGACCACGGACAGCACCAGCATCGACAGCAGCATCAGCAGCAGCCGCGTGCGCAGCGAGAGGTGGCGCAGCCCCGCACCGGCCGTGGCCAGCGCCCGACGGATCACGGCGTCAGCTTCTCGGGCGGCGACGGCGGGTTCGGCGGTGCCGCGCCTGCATCGGGCTCCTCGACGGCCGCGCTCGGTGCGAAGGCGAAGTGCAGGACGCCCTCCTCCATGCCCAGCGTCACCTCGCCGCCGTGCTCGAGGGCGCCGAACAGGATCTCGTCGGTCAGCCGGTCGCGCACCTCGGCCTGGATCACGCGCCCCAGCGGCCGCGCGCCCATCCGCGGGTCGAAGCCCTTCTGCGCCAGGTAAGCGCGAGCCTCGGGCAGCAGGGTGATCGCCACCTTGCGCTCGCGGAGCTGCGCCTCCAGCTCGAGCACGAACTTCTCGACGATCGTCTCCATCGCCGCCGGGGTCAGCGGGGCGAAGGTGACGATCGCGTCGAGCCGGTTGCGGAACTCGGGCGAGAACAGCTTCTCGATCGCGTGCTTGCCCTGGGCGCCCTGCTCCTTGGCGTCGTCGCGGCCGATGCCGATCAGCTTCTGCGCCATCTCCCGCGAGCCGGCGTTGCTGGTCATGATCAGGATCACCTGGCGGAAGTCCGCCTTGCGGCCGCTGTTGTCGGTCAGCGTCGCGTGGTCCATCACCTGCAGCAGGATGTTGTAGATGTCGGGGTGGGCCTTCTCGATCTCGTCGAGCAGCACGACCGCGTAGGGGTGCTGGCGCACGGCGTCGACCAGCAGCCCGCCCTGCTCGAAGCCGACGTAGCCCGGGGGCGCGCCGATCAGCCGCGCCACCGCGTGCTTCTCCATGTACTCCGACATGTCGTAGCGCAGGAACTCGTTGCCGAGGTGGCGGGCGAGCTGCTTGGCGAGCTCGGTCTTGCCGACGCCGGTGGGGCCCGTGAACAGGAAGCAGCCCGCGGGCCGCTCGGGCGGCGCCAGCCCGGCGCGCGAGCGCTTGATCGCGCGCGCGACCTGGGCGACCGCCGCCTCCTGGCCGAAGACCACCCGCTGCAGCGACTCCTCGAGCGTGCGCAGCCGCTCCTTGTCGGACGTCGAGGCCTGCTTCTCGGGAATGCGCGCCATGTGGGCGATCACGCGTTCGATCTCGGGCACGTCGACGTTCGTGGGCGCGTCGGGTGCCGCCGCCAGGCGCAGCTTGGCGCCGGCCTCGTCGAGCACGTCGATCGCGCCGTCGGGCAGGCGGAAATCGCGCAGGTGTCGCTGGGCCAGCTTGGCCGCCGCCTCCAGCGCGCCCTTCGTGTAGGTCACCCCGTGGTGCTTCTCGTAGCGCGGCCGCAGCCCCTCGAGGATGCGCACCGACTCCTCGAGCGACGGTTCCTCGACGGCGATCTTCTGGACGCGGCGGAACAGCGCGCGGTCCTTCTCGATGTGCTTGAACTCCTCGAAGGTGGTGGCGCCCAGCAGCCGGATCTCGCCTTCGGTGAGGATCGGCTTGATCAGGTTGGCGAGGTCCATGGTGCCGCCCGTCGTGGCGCCGGCGCCCACCATCGTGTGCAGCTCGTCGACGAACAGGATCGGCTTGCCGCGCTTCTTGAGCGCGGCGATCAGCGCCTTGAAGCGCTCCTCGAAGTCGCCACGGTAGCGGGTCCCGGCCAGCAGCGATCCGGTGTCGAGCGCGAAGACCTCGACGCCCTTCAGGACCTCGGGCACGTCGTCCTGCAGGAGGCGCTGGGCGAGTCCCTCGACGAGCGCGGTCTTGCCGACGCCCGGGTCGCCGACGAACACCGGGTTGTTCTTGCGCCGCCGGCACAGGATCTCCATCGCCCGCGTCAGCTCGCGCTGGCGGCCGATCAGCGGGTCGAGCTGGCCCGCGCGCGCCTTCTCCGTCAGGTTGACGGAGTAGGCGACGAGCGGCTCGCGCGCGGCCGCCGGGCCCTCTTCGCCTTCGCCGGCCGCGGCTCCGCCGCCCGGCGTCGGCTCTGCGGGCACCGCCGGGGTGCGCGAGATGCCGTGCGAGATGTAGTTCAGGACGTCGAGCCGGCTGACCCCCTGCTGCCCGAGCAGGTCGGCCGCGTGGGAGCGCGGCTGGGCCAGCATCGCCGCCAGGATGTCGCCGAGGTCGGCCTCCTGCTTGCCGGCGCTCTGCACGTGCAGCACGGCCGTCTGCAGCGCGCGGCGGAACGCGACGGTCTGCTCGGGCGGCCGTCGCCGCGAGCCGTCCGGCTGGCGCTCGACGTGCTCCTCGAGGAACGCCTTGAGGTCGCGGCGCAGCCGCTCGACGTCGGCGCCGGAGCTGCCCAGGATCTGCTCGCCGCCGGGGTCGTTGGCGAGCGCGTAGAGCAGGTGCTCGAGCGTCAGGTAGGCGTGGCGGCGGGCGACGGCCTCGCGCGAGGCCACCACCAGCACGCGTTCGAGGGCCGCGCTGAACACCTACTCCTCCTCCAGGGTCGCGCGCAGCGGGTAGCCGGCCTCGCGCGCCTCCTCGTGGACGCGGTCGACCTTGGTCTCCGCGATCTCGAAAGTATAGGTGCCGCAGACCCCGACGCCCTGGTTGTGCACGTGCATCATGACGCGGTGGGCCTCGGCCGGCGACTTGTCGAAGATCGACTCCAGCACGTGGACCACGAACTCCATCGTCGTGTAGTCGTCGTTGTGGAGCAGCACCTTGAAGAGCGGCGGCTTCGCCGTCCTCGTGCGCGTCTTCTCCTGGACGTCGCCCTGCGACTCGGGTCGCCTCGCCATGGTTCCCTGTCGATTCTAGTCCCGGCCCCGCAGGCGGCCTCCCGGAGGCCTGACCCGCCGCCTGGCGCGAGAATGGGGCGTGGCGCGGCCGCGGCAGCTCGACCTCTTCGGGACCGGGGCGGAGCCCGCTCCGCGCGCGACCGGCCCGGCGGCGCCTGTCTGCCGGGATGAATCCGGAGCCGGTCCCATGGGGGCTGCGTCGGATGGGACTCACCGGCCGGCCGACCTGCCCGACCTCGCCGCGCTGCGTGCGCTGGCGGCACGGCTGCCGGGCGATGTGCGCTTCGGGACCTGCTCGTGGGCGTTCCCGGGCTGGGCGGGGCTCGTCTACTCGAGGGAGCGCAAGGCGAGCGACCTGGCTCACGACGGGCTTGCCGAGTACTCGCGGCATCCGCTGCTGCGCACGGTCGAGATCGACCGTTCGTACTACGCGCCGGTGCCCGAGGCCGACTTCGACCGCTACGCTTCGCAGCTCCCGCCCGGCTTCCGCTGCGCGCTCAAGGCGCCCGCCGCGGTGACCTCGATCCAGCTCCCCCACAAGCGCGAGGTCCGCCCCAATCCCGACTTCCTGAACGCCGCGCGCCTCGAGGAGGAGCTGATCGGCCCCGCCCACCGCTGCTTCGCCGGCCACCTCGGGCCGCTGATCCTCGAGTTCCCCGCGCCGCGCTTCCCGCTCGAGCTGCCGCCGCGCGCCTTCGCGGAGCAGCTCGACGAGTTCCTGGGCCGGCTGCCGGCGGGCTTCGACTACGCCGTCGAACTGCGCCACCCGGCCTGGCTTTCGCCGCTCTACCGCCAGGTGCTGGCCCGCCACCGCGTCGCCCACGTCTACAGCTACTGGAGCCACATGCCGCGCCCCGCCGCGCAGGAGCGGGCGGTGCCGATGGACGGCGCGCGCTTCCTGCTGGTCCGCCTGCTGCTGCCGCCCGGCGCGCGGTACGAGGCGCAGAAGGACGCGTTCGAGCCGTTCGACCGGCTGCACGCGCCCGACCCGGCGATGCGCCGCGAGGTCGTGGCGCTGTGCCGCGCGGCGCTCGCCCGGCGGCTGCCGGCCTACGTTCTCGTCAACAACAAGGCCGAGGGTTCGTCGCCACTCACCATCCGCGGGCTGGCGGAGGCGCTGGCCGCGACCGGCGCGCCTTAGAATCGTCGAGCCATGAGCACGATCTTCGTGATGGTGAAGTGCGAGCTCGGCCGCGCCTACGAGGTAGCGGCCGCGATCGCCGACCGCGTCGAGGAGGCGTCCGAGGTGTGGTCGACCTCGGGGCAGTACGACCTGCTCGTCAAGTGCGTGCTGGCCCCGGGCCGCGACGCCGGCCACTTCGTGACCGAGTCGCTGCAGCGGCTGCCCGGCGTGCGCGACACCTTCACGCTGATCGCGTTCCAGGCTTTCCGCTAGAGCGGGCTCCGCGGCCGCGTGGCGCGGCCTTCCTGCGCAGCGGCGCGAGCGGTCGCCGCGCCCAGTTGGGCGCCGGCTGCGGGCCCGGCGTCAGTTCGCGCAGGTCCGCGATCACCACTTCGCGGCCGCGGCGGTAGCGCAGCAGGCGTCCCGCGCGCGTGAAGCAGAGTTCACCTCCCGCTTGCCGGCGAAGTACCCGCCGCCGCCCCACGTGCTGCCGTGCGGCCACAGCGCGAGCGCGTGCAGCCACGGCGCGCGGCGCGCCGCGGTCCAGGAGCCGGTGTAGGCGGTACCGAAGTTGCGGCCCTGCAGGGAGGCGAGGCGGCGGGGCGGCCATCGGCACGTGGAGATGGTAGACCGCGCCGAGGCCGCCCCCTCGCCGGACCGCTAGGCCGGGCTCGAATCCGCCGAGGGCCCGTAGATCGACGGCACCTTGCCGCCCATCGGGCGCAGGTAGGTGCTGAGCTGCCCGCGGTGGTGGACCTCGTCGAACAGGAAGCCCCACACGAACTCGGCCAGCGTGTCGGTCCACGGTTCCGGCATGCCCTCGACGACGAAGCTGACCTTGCGCTCCCAGGCCGCGTCGTCCATCTTCGCCAGCCGCTCGTTGACCGCCTCGTAGCTCTTCTCGAAGAGGGCGACCGTCTGCGCGTAGTCGGCCGGCGGCGCCGTCTCCTTCCACTCGATGCGGCCGGTGTCGATCAGCGTCACCAGCGACGCCTCTTCCTCGGCCAGCAGCCAGGTCAGCGCGGCGGCGCTGCGCGAGCGCGGCTCGGGCCGGTAGTCCAGACGGTCGGTCGGGACCGCCTTCAGCACGCGCTGGAAGGCGGCGAACTCCGCCTTGCGGCGGGACAGACAGAACTCGCGGTTATTCATGACGCCTCACTCCCCCGTGTTTTCGGATGGGGACAAGATAGGCAAACGAAAAGCGAAAATCAAGCGGATTCCGCCGACTGCCGCGTGGTAGTGTCCGCGCTTCCCGACAGTCCAAAGGAGACCCACGACGATGGTGTTGACGAAGGCCGAGCTGATCTCATCGCTGCAGAACGAAGTCCGCATCCTGCTGCACCTCGCCGGCAAGATCGACCCGGCGAAGCTCGACTACCGGCCGACGCCGAAGCAGCGCAGCACGTTCGAGCTGCTGAAGTACCTGAGCATGATGGGCCCGGCGCTGATCGAGGCCGCGCGCACGGGAGTCTTCGACTCGGCCGCGTGGACGGCGGAGGAGGAGAAGGCCGCGGCGCGCAGCTTCGACGAGACGCTGGCGGCGATCGCCGCGCAGAAGGACGGCTACGCGAAGCAGCTCGCCACGTTCTCGGACGAGGACATGCGCGGGGAGGTCGACCCGTTCGGCATGGGCAAGACCTCGCGCGGGTCGTTCATCGTGAACGTGGTGCTCTGCGGCTGCGCCGCCTACCGCACCCAGCTCTTCCTGTACCTCAAGGCCTGCGGCCGCGAGGAGCTGAACACGATGAACCTGTGGGGCGGTGTCGACGCCCCCGCGGAGGGCTAGGCAGAAGAACGCGAGGGGAGGCGCCCGGCCTCCCCTCGCTCACGTCGCTCGCGACGAGTCGCCTACTGGACGGCCCGTCCCGCGTTCACGAAGCCCTTGCCGTAGACGGGGTCGTTGCCCTTCTTGTCCTGTGCCGAGCCGTCCAGGTGTACGAGCGCGCTGCCCGGCAGGGCGAAGTCGCCGCCCGGCGCCGACACGTGGATCACCGAGCTGCCGAAGTTCGTGCCGGAGGCCTGGCATTCAGGGGGCTGGACGGACGCTTGGTACGACGCGGCGAACGCCGCGGTCAAGGACTTCGAGAGGGGCGGCCGCGCTCGCCGAGGGCTCTAGGAGAGGGTTCGCAGCCACCAGGCGTGAAGGCCGTCGGCGCCGGTGATCTCCGGGTGGAAGGTCGCGGCGACCACGCGGCCCTCGCGGACCAGGACCGGGGCGTCGGCGTGGGTGGCGAGCACCTCCACGCCGGGGCCCAGCGCGACGAAACGCGGCGCGCGGATGAACGCCACGCCCAGCGGGGCAGCGAGCCCCGCGACCGCGAGCTCGGTTTCGAACGAGTCGACCTGGCGGCCGTAGGCGTTGCGCTCGATCGTGGCGTCGAGCAGCGCGAGGCTGTCCTGGGCCGGGTGGCGCACCTCGCGCGACACGAGGATGGCGCCGGCGCAGGTGCCGAACACGGAGCCGCCGCGGGCGTCGAAGGCGCGCAGCGCCTCGAACCACGGCTCGTCGCGCATCAGGTTGAGCAGGGTCGTGCTCTCGCCGCCGGGGATGACCAGTCCCGCGAGCCCGTCGAGCTGCGCCACGCGGCGGATCTCGAGCGGCGACGCGCCGCAGCGCGCGAGCGCCTTCGCGTGCGCCTCGTAGTCGCCCTGCAGGGCGAGCACGCCGACGCTGGCGCTCACGCGGGGCACTCCATCTCGCCGGAGGAGACCCGCACCGCCGTTCCGCCGACGCGGGTCGCCACCACTTCCCCACCGCGCTTGACGGCCTCGATCTCGAGCCGCGACGGGCGCCCCATCTCGATCCCCTGCAACAGCGTCCAGGCCAGCACGCCGTCCGGCCGCGGGTCACGCACGCCGAGCAGGCCCGCGAACGCGACCGCGGCGGCGCCCGTCGCCGGGTCCTCCGGGATGCCGATGGCGGGCCCGAACATGCGCACCCGCAGCGGCTCGGGGAAGTCGGGGTCGCCCGCGACCACGTAGACCTGCGGCGACCACTCTTCGGCCAGCGTGCGCTGCCACTCGGCCATCTGCAGCCGCGCGCGGCCGAGGGCGTCGACGTCGCGCACCGGGACCACCAGGAAGCGCCCGCCCGCCGAGACGAACGTCGGGCCGAGCGTCGGGTGGTCGAGATCGTCCTCGCCGAGGCCGAGCATCGCGGCCAGAGCCGGCACCCGCGGCGGCCGCGGTCCGAGCTCGGGCCCGCGGGCCTCGAGCTGCGCGAAGCGCAGTTCGCCGCCCTTGCTGCGCAGGCGCACGCGGATCGGGCCCACGCCCTCCTCGAACACGATCTCGGCTTCGCCGTCCGACGTCGGCGCCAGGCCGAGCCCGGCCAGCAGGAACGCCGTGCCGATCGTCGGGTGGCCCGCGAACGGCAGCTCGGCGCCGGGCGTGAAGATGCGCAGCTTCGCCAGCCCGCCCTGCTCCGGCGGCCGCACGAACACGGTCTCGGAGAGGTTCAGCTCGCGCGCGATCGTCTGCATCTGCGCGTCGGACAGGGCAGGGGCGTGAGGAAAAACCGCCAGCGGGTTGCCGGTGAAGGGCCGGTCGGTGAAGACGTCGAGGGTGTGGAAGGCGAGCTTCATCTCGGGTCGGGGGTCAGAGGATCGCGAACGCGCGCACCGTGAACGTGCCGAGACCGCGGATCGGCGGTGGCACGGCGAAGAAGCGGAAGCCGCTGGCCGGGAGCTGATCCAGGCCGGTCAGGTGCTCGCAGACCGGGATGCCCGCGGCGAGCAGGTGGGTGTGCGCTGGGCGCCGCAGGTCCGCCGTGTCGTCGATGTTGAAGGAGTCGATGCCGACCAGCGCGGCGCCCGCCTCGACCAGCGCCTGCGCCGCGTCTTCGGCGACGAACGGGTGGCCAAGGGCGTAGGCGTCGGTCGCGAAGTGGCGCGACCAGCCGGTGCGGAACAGCACCGCGCAGCCACGCAGGTCGCGGCCCGCGAGCGCTGCCGCGGTGATGGCCCGGGCGTCGACCCCTGCATCGATCACCACGCCCGGCAGGTTCGCGACGCTTGCGAGCGGCAGCGCCGACACGTCGGGCCGCCCCTCGAAGCGATGCGCGGGCGCGTCCACGTAGGTCCCGGTGTTGGCGATCATGTCGATGCGGCCGATGTGGAAGGTCGTCCCCGGGGCATAGCGCCCCGACGAGTCGGCGTAGCCCAGGTACTCGCTGAGCTTCGGCGCGGGCAGGCCCTTGTAGGTGACGAGGCCGTCGTGGACGACGTGCGACAGGTCGACGAGCCGGCTCACCAGCCCCGGCCCTGCAGCCGCTCGTTCTCCGGGATCGAGCCGATCTCCAGGCCCTTCATCGGCTCGCCCAGGTCCTTCGAGACCTCGAGCACGATCTTCGCGTCCTGCCAGTGGGTCGTCGCGCGCACGATCGCCTTCGCCACCTTGGCCGGGTTCTGCGACTTGAAGATGCCGGAGCCGACGAAGTTGGCCTCGGCGCCCAGCGCCCGCATCAGCGCGGCGTCGGCCGGGGTGGCGATGCCGCCCGCCGAGAAGTTCGGCACCGGCAGCTTGCCGTCGCGGGCGACCATGCGCACGAGCTCGTAGGGCGCGCCCAGGTTCTTGGCCTCGGTCATCAGCTCCTCGGGCCCGAGGATCGTCAGCCGCTTGATGCCGCTCATCAGCGCGCGCATGTGGCGCACGGCCTCGACGACGTTGCCGGTGCCGGCCTCGCCCTTGGTGCGGATCATCGCGGCGCCCTCGCCGATCCGGCGCAGCGCCTCGCCCAGGTTGCGGCAGCCGCACACGAAGGGGACGGTGAAGGCGTGCTTGTCGACGTGGAACTCCTCGTCGGCCGGGGTCAGCACCTCGGACTCGTCGATGTAGTCGACGCCCATCGCCTCCAGCACCCGGGCCTCGGTGAAGTGGCCGATCCGGCACTTCGCCATCACCGGGATCGAGACCGTCTCCATGATCTGCTCGATGATCCGCGGGTCGGTCATGCGGGCGACGCCGCCGTCCTTGCGGATGTCGGACGGCACGCGCTCGAGCGCCATCACGGCGCAGGCGCCCGCGTCTTCGGCGATCTTCGCCTGCTCGGCGTTGGTCACGTCCATGATCACGCCGCCCTTGAGCATCTCCGCCAGGCCCGTCTTGAGCCGCAGCGTGCCGATCGAGTCCGTCATTTCCGTCTCTCCTCCGTCAATCGTTCAGTCGTGCAGGCCGGGACGAACCCGTCGCCTTGGTGCGAGATTGTGCAACGCCACGCCGCCCAGGATCAGGGTGGCGCCCAGGATTTCTTTCAGCCCGACCCCCTCGCCCAGCACGGCGGCGGCCAGGCCCAGGGTCACGATCACCTCGAACGAGCTGGCGACGGCGGCGCGGCCGGGGCCGATCAGCGCCACGCCGGCCAGGAACGTCTGCAACGCGACGACCGTGCAGACGAAGCCGACGGCCGCGATCGACAGCCACGCCGACACCGGCAGCGCGACCAGCAGCTCGCCCTTGAACAACGCCTCCAGCCCGAAGATCGCAGCCGCGGCCTGGGCGACGTGGCGCGAGGCCGCCTCGGTCGACACGCCCTGCGCGTAGTGGCCCGAGAGCACGATGTAGATCGCGTAGATCGAGGCCGAGCCGAACGCCATGCCGATGCCGAGCCACGAGCCGCCGCTGGCGGCGCCCGCGAAGGCGCTGATGCCGCAGCCCGCGAAGGCCAGCACGCCGGCGACCAGGCTGCGCGCGCGCAGCGCCTCCTGGCCCGCCGCGGCGGACAGCAGGGTGACGATCACCGGGTAGGTGTAGAGCACGAGCGAGAGCAGCGACGCCGGCACCGTCTGCAGCGCGGTGAAGTAGCAGTAGGCGTTGCCGACGAAGATGGCCCCCAGCCCCCACAGGACCAGCCGCTTGCGCAGGGGTAGCGCCTCGCCGCCGCGCGGCGCCAGCAGCGCGAACAGCGCGGCGGCCATCAGGAAGCGCCAGCCGAGCAGCGTCTCGCGCGAGGCGCCGCCCGCGTAGGCCCACTTGGCGAGGATCGGCATCGCGCCGTAGGCGACGGCCGAGATCAGCACGAGGCCGAGCCCGCGCTTCTCGGCGGGGCTCAGGTGCGAGGTGGCGGCGCGGGTCGCCCGCGCGGCGAGGGTCGCGGCGGTCACGTCGTCTTCTCCAGTTCCCGTCCGATCTCGAGGCACGCGTCCACCAGGATGCGGAAGTCGTCGCGGCGGCTGCGATGGTTGGTGATCGCCGCCCGCACCGCGTAGCTCCCCCGCACCAGCGTACCCGAGGGCGCCGCGATCCCGCTCTCGTGCAGGCGCACGACCAGCTCGCGGTTGAGGGCGTCGAGCGCGGCGGGGTCGGACAGCCCGCCGCGGTAGCGGAAGCAGACGACGTTGAGCGGCACGGGCGCGACGCGCTCGAGCCCCGGCTGCGCGTCGACCAGGCCGGCCAGGTGGCGCGCCTGCGCGACGTTCTGCGCGACCAGCCGGCCCAGCTTCGCGAAGCCGTGCTCCTTCAGCATCATCCACAGCTTCAGCGAGCGGAAGTTGCGGGAGAGCTGGACGCCGAGGTCGGAGAATTTCTCGCGCCGCGCCACCAGCCCGCCGCGGGCCGCGGCCAGGTAGTCGGCCGCGGCCGCGAAGGCCGCGCGGTGCTCGTCCGCCTGGCGCACCAGCACGCAGCCGACCTCGAGCGGCGCGTAGGCCCACTTGTGGAGGTCGAAGGCCAGCGAGTCGGCGCGCTCCAGGCCGGCGACGCGCGGGCGCAGCTCCGGCGACAGCGCGGCCATCGCGCCGAACGCGCCGTCGACGTGCAGCCACAGGCCCTCGCGCGCGCAGAGGTCGGCCAGCGCGTGCAGCGGGTCGACGGCGCCCGTGTTGACGGTGCCGGCGTTGGCGATCACGGCCAGCGGCCGGCGCCCGGCCGCGCGGTCGGCCTCGATCGCGGTGGCCAGCGCGCCGGTGTCGATCCGGAAATCGCCGTCGACCGGGACCTTGCGCAGGTGCTCGCGGCCGAGGCCGAGCAGCTCCACCGCCTTGGCGACCGAGTTGTGGGTCTCGCTCGAGGCGTACAGCGTGAAGATCGTGCCGCCGACGCCGTGGGCGCGCACGTCGTGGCCCGCGCGCGCGTTGCGGGCGACGGCCAGGCCGACGAGGTTGGCCATCGAGCCGCCGCTGACGAGCAGGCCCGACGCGGTCTCGGGGAAGCCCATCGCCTCGACGAGCCAGCGCGTCACCTGCTCTTCCACGAGCGAAGGCGCGTCGTCGAAGATCGAGACCGACGAGTTCATGCCCGCCGCCAGCAGGTCGGCGAGCGCGCCGGTGACGGTGCCGGTGCCCATCACCCAGCCCCAGAAGCGCGGGTGGATGTTGCCCGTCGGGTACGGGCGCACGCGACTGCGGAACTCCTCGTAGACGTGTTCGAGCGGCTGGCCGTGGACCGGCAGCGGCTCGCGCAGCGCGGCGCGCACGGGGTCGGGCACCCGCTGCCACACCGGGCGCTGCCGCACGGTCGAGAGCTGCTCGACGAGGTCGTCGACCATGCGGTGGCCCAGGCGGCGCACGGCCTCCCAGTCCTGCGGATCGAGCGTCTCTTCGACGGCCGTCGTCGGATTGGCCACGATGTTCACGTTCCCGACTCCCCTTGCCCCGCTTTGAAGGATTGAATCAAGACAATCATGCGCAATTGTCCCGATCCTCCGCCAAGATAGTCTTGACTCAATCGCGATGCAACCCCTATATTGTCACCATGACAATGTGGGCGCCGGACCTCAACGGGCGGAGCGGACCCAAGTACCTGGCCCTCGCCGACGCGCTCTCCGAGGACGTGCTGTCCGGGCGCCTCGCGCACGGGGCCCGACTGCCCACCCATCGCGAGCTGGCCGAGCAGCTCGGCGTCACGGTCGGCACCGTCAGCCGCGCCTACGCCGAGGCCGAGCGCCGCGGGTTCGTGTCCGGCGAGGTCGGCCGCGGCACGTTCGCGCGCGGGCCGCTGGCCGACGCCGCGCCGGCCGCCGTCTCGCGCGGCGCCTCGGCGGCGGTCGCGCTCGACGACGAGGTCGCGGAGCTGAGCCTCAACGTGCCGCCGCTCGACCACCGCGGCGACGCGCTGGCGGCGACGCTGCAGGCGCTCGCCCGCGACCCGGCGACCGCGGAGCTGATGGAGTACCCGCCCGACGGCGGCCACGCGCGGCATCGCGCGGCGGGCGCCTTGTGGGTCACCCGCTCCGGGTATCCCGTGAGCGCGAACGACGTCTACGTCGTGAACGGCTGCCAGCACGGGATGGCGGCCGCGTTCCATGCGCTGCTCAAGCCCGGCGACGTGATGTTGACGGAGGAGGTCACGTATCCCGGCCTCAAGGCGGTGGCGGCGGCCTTCCACCTGCGGCTGCACGGCGTGGCGATGGATGCCGAGGGCCTGCGCCCCGACGCGCTGGAGGCGGCCTGCGCCGACAAGCAGCCGCGCGCGATCTACTGCGTGCCCACCCTGCAGAACCCGACGACGGCGACGATGTCGAAGCGGCGCCGGCTGGAGGTCGCGGAGATCGCCCGCCGCCACGGCGCCGTGATCGTCGAAGACGACGTGCACGGCCGGCTGCTGCCCGAGCCGCCCGCGCCGATCGCGGCGCTGGCCCCCGACGTCACCTGCTACGTGACCTCGACCTCGAAGGGGCTGGCGCCCGGCCTGCGGATCGGCTTCCTCGTGCCGCCCGCGCCGCTCGCCCACCGCTTCGCGGAGCTCGTCCGCACCAGCACCTGGATGGCGGCGCCGCTGATGGCGGAGATCGCCGCCCGCTGGCTGACCGACGGCACCGCGGAAAAGCTGCTCGCCGCCAAGCGCGCGGAGGTCGCCGCCCGCCAGCAGCGCGCGGCGGCGGCCTTCGCGGGCCTGCGCTACGCGGCGAGCCCGGCGTCGTTCCACCTCTGGCTGCAGCTCCCCGAGCCGTGGCGCGCGGACGCGGTGGTCGCCCACTCCAGCCGGCGCGGCGTGCGCCTGACCCCGACCGAAGCCTTCGTCGTCGGCCGCGCACCGACGCCGCACGCGATCCGCCTGTGCCTCGGCGCGGCGCGAGACCGCGACCAGCTCGACCGCGCGCTGCGCGTGATCGCGGAGATCCTCGAGGGCCCCGGAGACGCCAGCAGCGTCGTGGCCTGAGGGTCGCCCAAGCGCAGGCGCAGGATTTCGACAGCACCCGAAGCCTCCGACTCCCCAACGTTTCGGTGGGGGTTCCCGTTCGGAGGTGTCGCGATGATCAGGACCCGTCCACGCGTGCTCGCCGCGTTCGCCGCGGCGCTGGGCTGCCTTGCGGGGTGCGGGGGCGGAAGCCCCGCAGCGGCCACGCCCCCGGCTCCGACGCCGACACCGGCGCCGCGACGCTCACGGGCGGCCGCGCGCAGTACACCATCACCTACCCGGGCTGAGCCGCGCGGGCCGGTTCGGTCAGGCCTGCGCCCGGCCTCGACGACCCGAGGAGATCGCCCTGCGCTGTGCTAGCGTCCGCGCATCCCCGGAGGTGCCATGTCGCTTCTCGCCCCAGCGCTCGGCGCTGCCCTGGCGGCAGCTTCGGTCGACCCACCCTCGCCCGGACGCGACACATTCCTCGAGTGCCGCCAGCTCGTCGAGCGGCAGTCCTTCGTGGCGGCTGCGCAGAAGTGCGCCGAAGCCGCGAACGAGGCCCCTGACGAACCCGATCCGCACCTGTTTCTCGGCCGGGCGCACGCGGCGCTCTCCTCCCCGACGCTGGCGGCCTCCCAGGGCCTCGCCGTTCCCGCCGTCTCGGAGGCCGATGCCGTGGCGCACCGACGCCTGGCCGAGGCCAGCCTTCGACGCTGGCTGACGGCCTCCGCCGCGGCTCCCAGCGACTGGCAGCGACGCGCGCGGCCGCTGGGGTTGAGCACGCTGATCGCCTTGTACCTGGCTGACCCCGAAGCAGCCGCCGACCCGGCGCTCGTCGGCTTCGCGGCCGAGCTCGAGCGCACCCCCGGGATTCCGTGGCACGAGCAGTGGCTGGTGGCGACGGTCTACGAGCGCAACCGGCGCTTCCCCGAGGCCGAGCGCGCGCTCGCCGCGGTGATCGCACAGGCACCCGGCTCCGGGGCCTGCACCCAACTGGCGCAGCTCTACCTGCAGCCCGTCTGGAACGGGACCTCGCGCTTCGACGACTTCGTGGAGACGTTCGAGAAGTGCGTGAGCGCGGGCCCAGCGGACCCCACCGGGAACTTCGCCATGGCGACCCAGCTCTGGAGCAAGGTCGACCGCGACCACTCGCTCGAGGCCGCGAGGAGGGCCGACTACCTCGAGCGCGGCCTCCGCCACGTGGAACGGGCCCTGGCCCTCGACGCGGAGTACCTCGAGGCGGTCGTCTACAAGATCCTGCTGCTCCGGGCCAAGGCCCTGGCGACCACCGATCCCGCGAGCCAGAAGCTCCTGCTCGACGAGGCGCAGGCGCAGTCCGCTCGCGCCCAGCGCCTGCGGTCGGCCGGGGTCCCGCTCCGCCAGGCCAGCGAACGTTTCGTGGCCGTCGTGGCTCCGCCCCCGGCGCCCCCGCCACCCCCGCGGCCTTCGGCAGCGTTCCCCGTCACCCCGCCGCCTGCGGCCCCCGCCGCCACCCCGGTCGGTGCGCTGCGAGTCGGAGGACAGATACGCGAGCCGAAGAAGCTCGTGCACGTGCCGCCCGTCTACCCGGAGATCGCCGTCACGGCCCGAGTGCAGGGAGTCGTGATCATCGAGTGCACGATCGGAGTGGACGGGAGCGTCGTCGGCACCCGGATCGTGCGGGGCATCCCGCTCCTCGATTCGGCGGCGGAGGAAGCGGTCAGGCAATGGAAGTTCGCGCCGACGCTGTGGGACGGCGTGCCGGTGCCCGTCATCATGACGGTCACCGTCCATTTCTCGTTGAGCTGAGTTCCCTCGCAACCGCCGCCCGCGCGAGGTTGTCGCGGGCGGCGGCGAGGTCGGGGGCGAGGCGCAGCGCCGCCTCGAACTCTGCGGCGGCTTCTTCGCGGCGGCCCAGCGCGAGCAGCGCGGCGCCGAGGTTGTTGCGCATCGCCGCATCGTCCGGGCGCAGGCGCGCCGCCTCGCGGAGTTGCGCCAGGCCTTCGTCCGCGCGCCCGAGCATCTGCAGCGCGATGCCGAGGTCGCCGCGCGGCTCCGGGCGCGCCGGATCGAGGCGGATCGCCTCCTCGAGGTGGCCCACCGCGTCCTGCAGCCGGCCCGCGCGCGCCAGCGCCCCTCCCGCCTGGGCGTGAGCGATCGCCAGATTGGTCCGCGCTTCGGCGAGGTCCGGCGCGCGACGCAGGGCTTCCTCGAGGCGCGGAATCGCCTCCTGGGCCCGGCCCAGCCGCAGCAGCGCCACGCCGAGGTTGTTGTGCGCGCTGACCAGCCACGGGTCCAGCCGCACGGCGGCCTCGAGGTGCGGCAGCGCGTCGGCGGCGGCGCCCTCCGCCAGCCGCAGCCGTCCCACGTTCAGGCGGTGCTCGGCGACGTCGGGCGCGAGCCGCAGCGCTTCTTCGAGGTGCCGCCGCGCCTCGGCGAGCCGGCCGTCGCCCCACAGCAGCAAACCCAGGTTGTTGTGCGCCAGCCAGGCCGCCGGGTTGCGCGCGAGGGTCGCTCGGTACAGCCGCTCCGCGTCGGCGTAGTCGTGCGCCTGCCGCCAGGTGAGGACGGCGAGCGGGGCCGCCACGAGCACGCCCGCGAGCGCCGGCGCCAGGGGCGAGGGTCGCGCGCGGCGCGCCGCGGCCGTGATCGCGACCGCGGCGAGGCTCAGCGGCGCCACGCTCGCCAGGTACTGGAAGTGGTCGGCGACGAACGAGTAGCGGAACGGGTAGACGTTGAAGAAGCCGAGCGCCGGGAACAGCAGGATGGCGAACGTCGCGACCGCGGCGAACGGCGCGCGGGTGCGGGCCCGGATCGCGAACAGGCCGATCGCGAGAGCCGCGGCGGCCAGCGCCGGCAGCGGCGAGAGGCGCTCTGGGTCCCAGCGCGGGTAGACGAACGCGAGGTCGGCGGGCCAGGCCAGCTTGCCGAGGTAGAACCAGAACGCGTGGCCGGCGACCGCCAGGCGCCCCGTGGCCGAGAGGTCGAACGCCGTGCCTTCGGCGCCGATCTGCGCGCGCTCGAGCCACGCCGTGAGCAGGCCGGCCGCGCCCCCCAGCGCGAAGAACGGCGCGAGCGGCCACAGGTCGCGCCGCGGGTCGACGCGGCCCCGCCGCCACCACGCGACGACGACCAGCGCCGGCGCCAGCATCGCGGTCACGGACTTCGTCAGCAGCGCCAGCGCGAAGAGGACGAGCGCGACGCGACGGTGGCGCGGCGCGCGGGTGTCGTCGAAGCGGAGGTAGGCGAGCGCGGCGGCGAGGCCCAGCGCCGCCGACAGCGTGTTCTTCTGCTCGCTGATCCAGGCGACCGACTCCACGTGCACGGGGTGCAGCGCGAAGAGCACCGCCGCGAGGCCGGCGCCTGCTGCCGAAGCTCCCAGCCGCATCAGGACCCGGGCGAGCAGCCACGCTGCCACCGCGTGCGCGGCGAGGCTCGCCAGGTGGTAGCCCGTCGTGGCGTCGCCCCACAGCGCGTGCTGCACCCAGAACGCCGAGTGCAGCAGCGGGTAGTACTGCTGCGTCGCTCCGAGCTCCGTCCAGATCCGCCACAGGCCGCCGAGAGAGCGCAACTCGGGACGGGTGACGTGCGCCGCGTCGTCCCACAGCAGCCCGCCGTGCCACGCGGGCTGGTACACGAGCGCGACCAGCGCCAGCAGCGCCGCCAGGAGCGCCCACGGGGTCGCCGCCCCGGCGGGGGGCGCGTCCGCGGCCGCGACGCGGGCGCGCTCCGGCGCCGGGTCCGGGGCGGCACGCCGCCGCCGCCGGCCGCTCATCGGGCGCCCACGATCGAAGCGCTGGAGGCTGCCGCCATGGCGCCCGATTCTAGTGGCGCCCGACGCCGGGGCGCGCCCGGCCGCGGGCTAGACTGCCGCGTGATCCGCGAGACGGAGCCGAGCCCGCGCGCGCGCCGCTTCGAGCGCTACGTGGCGCTCGGCGACAGCACCGCCGAGGGGCTCGACGATCCCGACGGCCGCGGCGGCTACCGCGGCTGGGCCGACCGCCTCGCGGCCCGCGTGGCCGACCTCCAGGGCGGACTGCTCTACGCGAACCTCGCGGTGCGCGGCCGCACGGCCCGCCAGGTGCGCGACGAGCAGCTCCCCGCCGCGCTCGCGCTGCGGCCCGACCTGGTCACGCTCGCCTGCGGGACCAACGACCTGCTGCGCCGGCGCTTCGACCCTGAGCGCTACGCGGCGGACGTGGAGGCGATCCAGCGCCCGCTGGTCGAAGGCGGCGCCACGCTGCTCACCTTCACCCTGCCGGACCTCGGCCCCGTGCTGCCGCTGGCCCGGCCGCTGGGCGCCCGGCTGCGGGCGATGAACGACGCGCTGCGTGACGCCACGCGCCGCTGCGGCGCGCGGCTCGTCGACGTCGCGGCGCACCCGGTGGCCTCCGACCCGCGGCTGTGGAGCGACGACCGGCTGCACGCGAACGCGGAGGGACACGCCCGCATCGCGGAGGCCCTCGCCCACGCGCTGGGCCTGCCCGGCGCCGACCCGGCCTGGCACGCGCCGCTGGGCGCGGCCCCGGGCGCCGGCGCCGGCGCGCGCCTCGCGGCGGAGCTGCGGTGGTGGCGCGTCCACCTCCTGCCCTGGCTGTGGCGCCACGCCCGCGGCCGCTCGTCGGGGGACGGCCGCGGTCCCAAGCGCCCGCGCCTGGCGCCGGTCGCGGCGCGACCCGCCGCCGACGGAACCTGCGGCGGGCGTTCCGCGTAGGCAGCCGCATGGACCTCGGCGCCTACTTCTCGCGGATCGGGTTCGAGGGCGCGGCGGCGCCCGACGAGGAGACGCTGCGCGCGCTGCACCGGCTCCACGTCGAGGCGATTCCGTTCGAGAACCTGGACGTGCTGATGGGGCGGCCGATCGACATCGCGTTGGACGCCGTGTTCCGCAAGCTGGTCGCGGCCCGGCGCGGGGGCTACTGCTTCGAGCACAACACGCTGTTCGCCGCCGTGCTGCGCGCGATCGGCTTCGAGGTCGAACCGCTGCTGGCCCGCGTGCGCTACAACGTGGCGCCCGACGTGCGCACGCCGCTGACCCACATGATCCTGCGCGTCCGGCACGGCGGCCGGCCGTGGCTCGCCGACGTCGGCTTCGGCGGCACGGGCTCGACGGCGCCGCTGCGGCTCGACACCGAGGACGAGCAGGAGACGCCGCACGAGCCGCGGCGCGTGCTGCGGCGCGACGGCCGCGCGCTCGCCCAGGCGAAGCTGGGCGGCGAGTGGAAGGGCCTGTACGAGTCGACGCTCGAGACGCCGGCGCCCGCCGACTTCGAGCTCGGCAACTGGTTCAGTTGCACCCACCCGCGCGCCCACTTCGTCAACAACCTGGTGGTGACGCGGGTCGACGGGCCGCGGCGGCTGATCGTCACCAACCGCGAGTTCCTGGTGCGCGAGGCGGACGGCAGCGCGGCGCGGCGCGAGCTCGGTTCGCGGGGCGAACTGTTCGCGCTGCTCGCCGAGCGCTTCGGCCTCGAGCTGCCCGGGGACGCGCCGCTGCGCGCCCCCGGGTTCGGGGAGTAGCTACCCGAGGTCGTCGCCGACGACGAGCTGGTTGACCACGGCGCGCACGCCCGGCACGCCTTCCGCGAGGCGGCTGGCCAGCAGCCGCTCGGCCTCCGAGCGCACCTCGCCCTCGAGCCGCACGCGGCCGGCCTCGCTGGCGATGGTGATCGGCTCCAGGTCGAAGGCGCCGGTCGAGTACAGCTCGAACTCGACGCGCCGCGCGAGCGCCAGGTCGCCGCCGCGCTCGGGCGCCAGCACGTGGAGCTCGTCGCGCACCTGTTCGGCACCCACCGCGGCCCGCGCCATCTGCAGCGCGGCGTCGCGCTCGACCTCGGTCTCGACCGCGCCGCTCAGCAGCACGCGGCCCTCCGCGACGTCGACCTCGAGCCGGGCCGCGGCCAGCAGCGGCTCGCGGCGCAGCCGCTCCTGGAGCGAGACCTGGGTCTCGAGGTCGGCGATGCGCTGCACGAGCGCCGCCTCGTAGCCGTTGGCGACGGCCCGCGCGTCGACCTGGAGCTGGTTGTCGACCGCGCTGACGCCCGGCGTGTCGGCGACGATCGCGGTGGCGATCGCGCCGACCTCCGCGGTCGGCACCTTGCCGGACAGGGTCACGGTCCCGGCCCGGGCCTCGACCTCGATGTCGAGGCCGGAGGCGCGCCGCGACAGCGCGAGCGCGCTGCGCACGGTCGCCTCCAGCGCGGCGTCCATGGAGGACGCGCGCACCGTGGAGAACGTCTGGCGGATGTCGCCGAGCACGGCGCCGTCGGTGTAGGCGAACGCGCCGGCCGCGGCGGCGAGCACGAGCCCCAGGGCCAGCAGCCAGCGATTGCGTCGGGAGAACCGGATCGGGTTCATCTCGAACCTCCTTCGCGGGAGGCCGCGGTGAGTGCGACCTGTCTCGCAACGTAGGCCGTCCCCCCACTGGCGTCCGTGCGGTCGCTCACAAGTGAGCGGTGTCACGAGCAAGGCCCGTGCCGGATTCGCGGCACGGGGCCGCGTCGCGCTGAGGTCGGCGAGGGTCGTCGCGCACGCCCTGGACGAAGGCCAGGGCCCGCGGCAGTCGCGATCGACGAGGAAGAGCTGCGCGCCGAGGGAGGTCGCCAGCACCCGCACCTCGTCCCCCCCGCTCGGGCGGCGCCGGGGTTGATCGGGGTCACGCCCCGTTGACCCGGCCAGCGGTTTCGTAGCAGCCTCTCCCCACGATGCCGATCAGCCCTGCCGACCGCGAGCGCGTCGCCGCCTCGCGCCTGTTCCGCGGCGTGGACGTCGATGCCGTCCGCGGCCTGTGGGACCCCGCCCGCCTGCGCGCGGCCTCCGAAGGCGCCGTGCTGCTCACGCCGGAGCGCGCCAACCACGAGGTGTGCGTGCTGCTCGCCGGCCGCGTCGAGGTCCGGGTCGGGATCGAGGGCGTGACGCCGCCGCGCGTGCTGGGCCCCGGCGAGTGCTTCGGAGAGGTGTCGCTGATCGACGGCCAGCCGCCTTCGGCGACGGTGACGGCCGCGGCGCCGATCCGGCTGTTCGCGCTCGACGAGGCCCTGGTGTGGGAACTGGTCGACACCCAGCCGGCCTTTTCCCGCAACCTGCTCTACGTGCTGTGCGGCCGCACCCGCATGGAGAACGCGGCGCTGGCGGAGTCGCAGCGGGCCCGCGCGGACGCGGAGCAGAAGGCGAGCCTCGACGCGCTGACCGGGATCCGCAACCGGCGCTGGATGGACGCGGCCTTCCGGCGCCAGCTCGAGCGCTCCGCCTTCGGCGGCGAGCCGGTCGCGATGCTGATGTTCGACCTCGACGACTTCAAGGGCTTCAACGACCGCCACGGCCACGCGGCGGGCGACGCCGCCCTGCGCGCGGCGGCCCGCGTGTTCGACGCCTCGCTGCGGCCGGGGGACCTGCTGGCCCGCTACGGCGGCGAGGAGTTCGTCGCCCTGCTGCCCGGGGCGGACCTCAAGTCGGCGGTGGAGGTGGCCGAGCGGCTGCGGCGGGCGGTCGAGCGCGAGCCGCTGGTCGACGTCGACGATCGCGCCCTGCCCTCGATCACCGTCTCGATCGGGGCCGCTCCGGTGTCCCCGCACGAGTCGCTGGAGGTCGCGCTGGAGCGCGCCGACCGGGCGCTCTACCGCGCCAAGGACGGCGGGCGCAACCGGGTCTGCACGTAGATGCCGCACGCGCTGGAGACCGCCCCCACCGCCCGCTCCAAGTGCCGCGGCTGCGAGCAGCGCATCGCGGCCGGCGCGCTGCGCCTGGGCGAGAGCCTGCCCAACCCGTTCGCCGAGGGCGAGACGCTGCACTGGTTCCACCCGGAGTGCGCGGCCTGGAAGCGCCCCGAGGTGTTCCTCGAGGTGCTGGCCACGCGGCGCGCGGAGATTCCGGAAGCGGACCGGCTGGAGGCCGAAGCGCAGCAGGGCGTCGCCCACCCGCGGCTGCCGCGGGCGAGCGGCGTGGAGCGCGCCGCCTCGGGCCGCGCCGCCTGCCGCCACTGCAAGTCGGCGATCGAGAAGGACGCGTGGCGGATCGCCCTCGTCTTCCACGAGGAGGGCCGCTTCTCCCCCGCGGGCTACCTCCACCTCGCCTGCGCCGGCGCCTACTTCGAGGCGCCCGGGGTCGACCTGATGCCGCGGCTGCGCCGCTTCTCGCCGGAGCTGTCGGACGCGGACGCGGTGGAGGTCGCGGCGGCCCTCGAGGCCTGACCTTCGGTCGCTTGGCGACCGCCGCCGGAGCTGCGACCATCGCCCCATCCCCTGGAGGTGGCCATGGCGCTCTACGTCGACGGCTTCGTGCTGCCCTGCCCGAAGAACAAGGTGGACGCGTACCGGAAGATCGCCCGCAAGGCCGGCAAGATCTGGCGCGAGCACGGCGCGCTCGACTACAAGGAGTGCGTCGGCGACGACCTGACGCACGAGGGCGTCGTCGACTTCCCGAAGCTGGCCGGGGCGAAGTCCGGGGAGACCGTGATCTTCGCGTACATCGTCTACAAGTCCCGCGCCCATCGCGATCGCGTCAACCGCAAGGTGATGAAGGACCCGCGGATGAACATGCCCATGTCCGAGATGCCCTTCGACGTGAAGCGGATGGCCTTCGGCGGCTTCCGCGTGATCGTCTCGGCCTGAGGCTCCGGCCCTCCGATGCTTCCTGCCGACGACCTGGGCCAGGCGCTGCGCTCTTTGCGGCGCGCGCCGGGCTTCGTGCTCGCGGCCGCGGCGACGCTGACGCTGACGATCGGCGCGAGCGTCGCCACTCTCACGTGGCGGCAGTACCTCGTCGACCCGAAGGTCGAGGCTCGCGAAGGCGATCGCCTGCGCTTCGTCTGGTCGGTGACTCCGGACGAACCGCGCGGCGGCTGGTCGTTGCCGGAACTGCGCTCGATCGAGGCTGCGGGCGCGCTGCGTCCCGTCGCGGGCTGGCGGCTGTTCTCCGCCTCGTTCCGGCGCCAGGATGCGACCCACCACGCGTGGGGCCACGCCGTGAGCGGCGACTACTTCACGCTCTACGGCGCGCGGCCTGCCCTCGGCAGGCTGCTCGGTCCGGGCGACGACCGCCCTGGCGCGGCGCCCGCGCTGGTGCTGGGTCACCGCTTCTGGCAGCACCGGCTCGGGGGTGACCCGGGCGTCGTCGGGACCCGAGTTTCGCTCGACGGCCGACACGACTACACGATCGTCGGCGTGGCGGCGCCGCGCTTCCAGGGTGAAGGGTTCGGCACCGCGCTCTATCTGCCGCTGGCCACCGCGCCCTGGCTGCCGGGCGCGGAAGAGGCTCCGGCGCTGACCCTCCTGGGCCGCCTCCCAGCGGCTGGCGATGCCGAAGCGGCGACCCGGCTGGCGACTGCGGTGGCCGCGGTCGACGCCACCAACGCACGCGGGACGCCGCGGCGGGTCGAACTGCGGCCCGTCGGCGAGGCGCTCGCTTGGGACCCCGCGGAGCCGACAGTGCGCGGCACCGAGGTGCTCGGGCTCGCCGTCGCGGTGCTGATGGCACTGGGGATCGCCAACGTGGCGACCTTGAGCCTGGCGCGCGCCACCGCGCGGCAGCGCGAGACCGCGACGCGTGCGGCACTCGGGGCCGGCCCGCTGCGGCTGCTGAAGGTGGCGGCGTGGGAGAACGGGCTCGTGGCGCTGCTCGGGGCCGGTGCAGGCCTGCCGCTCGCGACTCTCCTGCTCGCCGTCGTCGAGGGCTACCTGATCCGCACCAACCCCGTGGGACTCGGCGATTGGTCCGACGCCAGCCACCTGCCGATCGACTGGACGGGAGCCCTGGGCGCGGCACTCGGGCTCGCCGCCGTCGCCGCCGCCGCGAGCACGCTGTCGGCCCTGGTACTCGCCCGTGCACCGGTGCTCGCCGGCCTGAAGGCCGAGGGCGAAGCGCCGGGCGCTTCCGGCCCGCTGCGGCTACGCGGCCGGCGGTTGCTCGTCGTGGCGCAGGCCGCGTTGTCGACCGCGCTGGTCGTGGTCGCCGCCCTGGCCTCGCGATCGCTGGCCCACCTCGGGGCACAGCCGCTGGGCTTCGAGACGACCGGTCGCTGGCTGGCCGCCGTACACGCTCCGGCGGCGCCCGCGAGCGACTTCTTCGCGACGCTGACCGACGAGGTCCGGGCCCTGCCCGGCGTGCGGTCAGCGGGTCTCGCCTCGCGCGGACCGCTGAGTCCGCTGCTCGCCCGGGCCGAAGTGCGCACCCTCAGCCAGCGCGTCTCCGCTACCTGGAGCGCCGTCGATCACGGGTATCTCGAGACGCTCGGCGTACCGCTGCTCGCGGGCCGGGGCGTTTCGCGCCACGACACGACAGACGGGCCCCGCGTCGCGGTCGTCTCGCTCGCCCTGGCCGCATCGCTGTGGCCCGACGAGTCGGGGAGCCTGGGCCCCGGCCGCGCCGGCGTGGTCCTCGGCCGCCGGCTGCGGCTCGGCGAGGGGGAGCCGGAGATCGAGGTCGTCGGCGTCGCCGCCGACAGCCGGCAGGGGCCGCTGACGGACGCTGCCGCCCCTCACCTGTACCTGCCGCGGGCGCAGCGGTCCGGCTCGCGGCCGACGCTCGTGATCCGCGCCGCGGCGCCGATCGGCGCGGAACTCGCGCGGCTGCTGCACGAGCGGCACCCCGGGACGGCACTGATCGACGTCGCGCCGCTTTCCGAACAGCATCGGCGCGCCCTCGCCGACGCGCGCATGCACGCGGAACTCGGCGCGGGCGTCGGCGGGCTCGGCCTGACGCTGGCCGCCGTCGGCCTGTCCAGCCTGATGGCCTTCAGCGTCGCGCGCCGCGGCCGCGAGTTCGGCGTGCGGCTCGCACTGGGAGCCCGCGGGGCCGACCTGGGCCGCCAGGTGCTGGGCGACGCCGGCCGCCTGCTCGCCGCCGGCGTGGGGACCGGCCTGGTGCTGGCGTGGCCGCTCTCGGAACTCGCCGCGAAGCGCCTGCCGGGAATCGCCGCAACCGACCCGTGGAGCTTCGCCGCTGCAGCGGCGCTGCTGTTCGCCACCGGACTGGTCGCGGCCTGGGCGCCCGCACGACGGGCGGCGTCCACGGCGCCGCTCGAGGTCTTGCGCCGGGCCTGACCGTGGGCCCGCGCTGGCGCCGGGGAGAGGGCTCAGGCATCGAGGAAACCGCGCGCGAACTGTAGGAGCGCCCAGGCGTCGTCGAAGTTGCTGGCCAGGCCGAGCGAGGCCCGCACCGCGCCCGCCGCCTTGGGATCGACGCAGAGCTGGAGGTCCTCGCGCGTCATGTGGGGGCTGCCGGCGAAGCAGCGCAGCAGTTCGTCGCGCGACAGGCCGAGCGCCAGCTCGCCCGCCCCCGGGTTGCAGAAGCAGCCCGTGCGCAGCGAGAGACGCACCTCGCCGGCGCGGCGCTCGACCAGGCGGTGGTCGATCAGGCGGCCGGCGGCGTCGTAGAGGTTGAAGGCCAGAGTGCCGCCACGCCGCGCCGTGGTGGCCGGGCCGTAGAGCCTGACCAGGGCCCGACCGCTTCCGTGCCGCAGCGCGAGGAGCTGTTCGATCAGCCAGCCCGTCAGCATCGTCACCCGCTCGTGTACCGTCTCCACGCCGACTTCGTCGAGCAAGTCGAGGCCGAGTTCGACCGCGGGGATGTTGGCGAAATCGAGCGTGCCGTCCTCGAATTGAGCGGCGCCCGTGGTGAACACGAAGCGGTCGGCCTGGACCGATGCGGCGTCGATGGTGCCGCCTGCGAACCACGGCCGGTGCAGCCGCCCCAGCGCCGCGCGGCGCGCGATCAGCGCGCCGACCCCGGTCGGGTAGCCGAACATCTTGTAGAAGGACAGCGCGACGAACTCGGGCCCCACCCGCGACAGGTCGAGGCGGTTGGTCGGCACGAACGCCGCGGCGTCGAGCAGCACATCCCAGCCCCGCGTCTGTGCGCGGGAGACCCAGTCGAGCGGGTGCTGCACGCCCGAGAAGTTGGACTGGGCGGGGAAGGCGAACAGGTTGTGCCCCCCGGGGTGGCCCTCGCCGAGCTTCTGCTCCAGGACCGCTTCGTCGACGCGCAGCTCGGGCGGCACCATCGGCACGTACACGGTGCGGGCGCCCCGCAGCCGGTCGAACTCGCGGATGCCGTTCACCGAGTTGTGGTTGTCGAAGGTCAGCAGGAACACGTCACCGGCGCCGAACGGATACGACTCGCCGACCAGCTTCAGGGCGTGGCTGGCGTTGGCCGTGAAGACGACGACGTATTCCGCCGGGTCCGCCCGGAAGTAGCGCAGCACCCGTTCGCGGCAGCGCTCGACCCGCAGCGTGCTCTCCATCGAACTGGGGCTGGTCGAGTGCGGGTTGCCGAGCACCGCGTGCAACAGCGCGTCCGCGTGGCGCCGCACCTGCGAGGCCGCGTAGAGGCCGCTGCCCGTGTAGTCGAGGTAACGCTGCCCTTCGGCGTCGAGGCGCGCGAACTCGCGCTCGCGCAGGGCGTCGAGCGCGGCGGTGGCGGCGTACGCGGGGTGGGCGGCGAAGAACGCGGCGCGGGCGGCGTCCGGGGCGGTGCTCGGCAGGGCTTGCGTCACGGCTCGAGAAGTCGCAATTTCCGTGCCGGCACCCGGCGTTGCGACCCCGGGGTGACCGTGGCAGGATCGCCGCGGTTCCTCCCCGAACAGCGTCCGCGAGGTGGCGATGAGCGGTTCCCCGGGCGTCCCGTGGGCGATCCTCGTTGCGTTCTGCGTCGCGGGGCCGGCCTGCGCGCCGGCGCCAGTTCCTCCGCCGCCCGAACCACCGCTGCGGGTGCTGGTGCGGTCTCCGCTCTCGACGCTCGACCCCCAGCTCACCAACGACTTCACGACCTCGGGCGTGCTGGAGGCGATCTACGAGCCGCTGGTCGCCGTCGACGACCGCTTGCGGCCGCTGCCCGCACTGGCGCAGAGCTGGCGCACGCCGAGCAACGAGTGGTGGCGCTTCGAGTTGCGCGAGGGGGTCCGCTTCCACGACGGCCGCCCGCTGCGCGCCGGCGACGTGGCCGCCGCGCTCAACGCCGGGTTGACCCGCGAGGGCTCGCGCGAGGGCTGGAAGCTGGCCCGGGTCCAGCGCATCGAGGCCAGCGACCTGCATCACGTCGAGATCGTGACCCGGGGGCCCGCGCCGCTGCTGCTGGCGGGGCTCAGCCAGGCGCTGGTGGCGGCCGGCGCGCCGCGCGATGCCGCCACGGCGATCGGCACCGGTCCGTACCGGGTCTCCGCCTGGTCGGGGGCGTCGCTGACGCTGCGCGCCTTCGAGGGCCACCGCGGGCCGCGGCCGGACTTCGAGACCGTCGAGGTGCGGGCCGTGCCCGACGCCCGGGCCCGAGTCGACGAGGTGCTGGCGGGACGCGCGGACGTCGCGGAGTTCCCGCTGTCCGACGACCTCGCGCGGGCCGCGGCCAGCCCGGTCGCGCGGGTCGTGGCGCAGCCCGGGCTGACGCTCGCGATGCTCGGGCTGCGGGCGACCCGCGGCCCGCTCGCCGATCCCGCGGTGCGCGCGGCGCTGGCCGCCCTGATCGACCGCGAGGCGCTGGTGCGCGAGGCCGTGCCTGGCCTCGGGCGCCCGGCGTTCCACCTGGCGCCGCGCGCGGCCGTCGGGTACTTCGAGCCGCAGCGGGTCCCGGCGCCGTCCCCCGCAACCGCCGCCGCGACGCTGCGCGCGCGCTGGCCGCGCGGTCACCGCGAACGGCTGCTGCACGTCGACCGCGACCGCCGCGTGGCCGAGCACCTGCGGCGCGTGTTCGCGGCGGCGGGGGCGGACGTCGAGACCGTCGAGCTGCCGTGGCCTGAGCTGGACCAGAGGCTCGATCGGCTCGAGGCACCGCTGTGGCTGATGCAGTTCACCTACACCTCGGGAGACGTCGCCGACGTGCTCGGCGACGCGATCCACACGCGGACCGGAGACGGGCGCTACGGGCTCGTCAACTTCTCGGGCTTCTCCGACCCGGCGCTCGACCGGGTGATCGAGGCGGCCGCCGCGGAGATGGAGCACGGGCTGCGGCTGGAGCGGCTGCGCGAGGCGGTCGACCGGACGCTCGATGCGAACGTGCTGCTGCCGCTGTTCGAGGCCGACACGGTCTACGTGACGAGCCGCCGGGTGGAGCTGCCGGCCGACCCCGGCGGCCGGCTCCGCCCCCACCGCATCCGCCGCCTCCCGCCCGCGAGCTGAGACGCCGGCACCGGCGCCACCGAAGAACGGCGCCACCGAGACACGGAGACACAGAGAGACGACAGAGAGAGACGGACGGGATCACGTTCTCCTTTGCCCTGGTGCCTCTGTGCCTCTGTGGCGCCGTCTCGTCCCCGCGAGCTCGGAGCCGCGGTGCGTCAGGCGATCGCGCCGCCGCAGGACGAGCCGGCGCCGGCCGTGCAGCCGAAGCAGTGGTCGCCGACCAGGATCTCGCGGCCGGCCAGCGCCCGCACGTCGAGGCCGTGGACGCGCTGCGGCAGGCCGTGGGCGAGGCCCATCTCCAGCATCTGGTTGAAGTCGCAGTCGTGGAGCCGGCCGTTCCACTCGACCGAGAGCAGCGAGCGGCACATCAGCCCGTCGAGCGTCGCCTCGTTGTAGGCCGCCTCCAGCCGCTGCATGTACTCGTCGTGGCGGCCGACCCGGCGCAGCCAGTCGCCGAAGCGGGCGATCGGCATGTTGGTGATCGTGATCAGGCGGTCGAAGCCGACCCCGTGCCGCGCGGCGAGGTACTCCCGCGTGTCGCGCTCGAGGTCCTCCTGCTTCGGCGGCAGGAAGGCGCCGACCGGGTTGGCGACCAGCGTCAGCACCAGGCCGCCGCCGCGGCCGTAGCCGGCGGCGTTGAGGCGGCGCAGGCCCTCCACGCTCTTGTCGTACACGCCGCGCCCGCGCTGGCGGTCGGTGGCGTCCTCCGTGTAGTGCGGCAGCGAGCAGACCACCTCGCAGCCGTGGGCGGCGAAGAACGCGGGCAGGCCGGCGTGACCCGGCTCGAACTGCACGGTCAGGTTGTGGCGCACGATCACCGCGCGGCCCAGCCCGCGGGCGCGCGCGACCAGCTCGCGGAAGCGCGGGTGCAGCTCGGGCGCGCCGCCGGTGACGTCGAGCGTCGCCAGCCCCGGGTGGCGCTCGAGCACGTCGAGGCAGGCGTCGAGCACGTCGTCGGGCATCACCTCGGTGCGGGTCGGCGAGGCGTCGACGTGGCAGTGCCGGCAGGCCTGGTTGCAGCGCTTGCCGACGTTGACCTGCAGCGTGCGCACCTCGGCGGCGCGCAGCTCGCCGGCCGCGCCTCCGCTCCCGAGGCGGCGCGCGAAGCGGGACGGCGCCGGCTCCTCGCGCAGCACGCGCAGCAGGCGCGGCACGGGGCCCGTCACATCGACACCTTCTTGTCGACGTTGTGGGCGACCAGGCCGTGGGCCAGCGTGATGCCGGCCTTGAGCGAGGCCGCCGCGTGCATCGCCTCGGCGAGGTGCTGCATCGTCATCCCCTGCTCCAGCGCCTGCTGGGTGTAGCTGTCGATGCAGTAGGGGCACTGCGAGGCCTGCGCGACCGCGAACCCGATCAGCACCTTCTCCCGCTTCGTCAGCAGGCCGGGCTCGAAGGCGGCCGCGTAGTACCTCTCGAACATCGCCCACAGCTCCGGGTTGTGGCGCTTGAGGTCGCCGAAGTGGGCGAGGTCCTTGTCGTCGAAGTAGGCGGTCATCGCGTGGGTGCCTCCCCAAAAAAAGTCCGGAACATTCCGACCAGTGTAAACGTGCGGGGCCGGCCGGAACTTTCCGCCGCTTCGCGAGAACCCGGGGCCCCGGTCGTTCGTAACGAAGGTTGACAGTCGATCACAAGGCCAATCGGGAGGATCTGACCATGAAGCGAATCGTGACCCTGGCCGCGGCGGCCCTGATGCTGGCGGGCGCCCCCACCGCGCTGGCCCAGGCCGCGAGCCCCTGGCTCCACATCCGCGTCGAGGAGTCGCGCGGCAAGGCCCAGAAGGTGAGCGTCAACCTGCCGATGTCGATCGTGCACGCGGCGCTCGAGGCGGCGCCCGAGAAAGTCGTCCGGAAGGGCCGCATCCACCTGCGTGGACACCACCACGACGGGGACCTCGACGTCGCCGACTTCCGCCGCATCTGGGCCGAGATCAAGAAGACCGGCGACACCGACTTCGTGACCGTCGAGGAGGAAGACGAGACCGTCAGCGTCGCCAAGAAGGGCGACCGCGTCCAGGTTCGCGTCGACAAGCGCGACGGCAGCGAGCAGGTGCGGATCGACCTGCCGACGACCGTGGTCGACGCCTTCTTCTCCGCCGAGGGCCAGGAAGTCGACCTCAAGGCCGCGATGACCGAGATCGCCAAGCTGCGCGGCGACGTCGTCAGGGTCACCGACAAGCACACCTCGGTCCGCATCTGGATCGACGAACAGGGCAGCCAGCGCTAGCCCGCGCACCCAAGAGGCAAGGAGCCCCCCATGGCCAAGCTCGCCGCCCTCGCCGCCCTGCCGGTCGTCGCCACCCTGGCGGTCGCCAACACCTCGATGCTGGTGGTCGACGTCAAGGAGGGCGGCCCCTCCGGCCACCGCATCGTGGTCCCGGTCCCCCTCTTCGTGGCCCAGGCCGCGCTCAACCTGGTGCCCGCGCACGCCACCCGCACCGAGCTGCCCCCGGAAGCGATGGAGACGCTGACCCGCTCCGCCGGGCTGCTCGACGCGCTGGCCGACTGCCCCGACGCCGAGCTGATCCGGGTCGAGGACGGCGACCAGACGGTCGTCATCGAGAAGGCCGGCGAGCTGATCCGGATCAGCGTCGACGGCCGCCGGGAGCAGGTGCGGGTCAACGTGCCGATCGGCGTGGTGCGCGACTTCGTCGCCTCGCGCGACTCGCGCGAGCTGCGCGCCGCCGACGTGGTGGCCGCGCTGAAGCAGGTGTCGAACACGGACCTGGTCGACGTGCGCGACGGCAACGACCACGTCCGGGTCTACGTGTGGTGAGGTCGGCGATGCGCGCTCGGACGATGGTGATGACTGCGGCGCTGGGGTTCGCCCTGGCGCCGGTGGCGGCGGCGGACGACGGCGGCGTGCTGGCGGCGCTCGTCGATTTCTTCGTCGGCCCGCAGCAGAAGGCGGAGTTCCGCTGGACCGGCAAGCTCGCGGAAGGCCAGGCGCTCGAGGTCAAGGGCATCAACGGCGGCATCACCGTCGAGCCCGGCGACACGCCGGCCGTGGGCATCGAGGCGATGCGCAAGGGCCGCCGCAACGACCCGAACGAGGTCAGGATCGTCGTGCTCGAGCACGCGGGCGGCATCACCGTCTGCTCGGTCTACCCCGCGGCCGACGGCAAGGCCAACGAGTGCGCGCCGGGGAACGCCGGCCGGCTGTCGTCGAAGAACAACGACGTCTCGGTCGAGTACCGCATCCGCGTGCCGCGCTCCGCGCCGCTGAAGCTGTCCACCGTCAACGGCGGAGTCCGCGCCGAGGGCTTCCGCGGCGAGGTCACGGCCGAGACGGTCAACGGCGGCATCGACATCGCGACCGAAGGCGCCGCCCGCGCCGAGACCGTGAACGGCGGCATCGACGCGAAGATGGGCGCCCGCTTCGGCGACACCCGCTTCGAGACGGTCAACGGCGGCATCGAGCTGACGCTGCCGGCGGCGGCGGCGGCCGAACTCGACGCCAGTTGCGTCAACGGCTCGATCTCCACCGACTTCGAAGTCGCGGGCGCCAGCAAGACGCGCCGCTCGCTGCGCGGCACGATCGGCGCCGGCGGCCCGAAGCTGAGCCTCGAGACCGTCAACGGCGGCATCTCGATCGTGCGGCGGTAGCCAGGCCGGGCGCAACGGCCTCAAGCGGCCGGGGCGGGCTCCGCCGTGCGCAGCGGGAAGCGCAGGTGGAAGGCCGCCCAGGCCCCGGGCTCCGACTCCGCCCAGGCGCGGCCGCCGTGCAGCTCGGCGATGCGGCGCACCGTGAACAGGCCGATGCCGCTGCCGCGCCTCGCGTGGGTGTGGGCGTCGCGCACGCGGAAGAACTTCTCGAACAGCCGCTCCGCGGTCTCGGGCGGGAAGCCGGGGCCCTCGTTCCACAGGCACAGCGCGGCCTCGCCGCGCTCGGCGTGCACCGTCAGCCGGGCGCGGCCCTTCTCCCGCCCGTACTTGGCGGCGTTGGTCAGGAAGTTGTTGAGCGCGATCCGCAGCAGGCCCGGGTCGGCCACCGCCGGCAGCGCCTCGGGGCACTCGACCTCGAGGGCGATGTCGCGCGAGCGGAAGAAGATCGCGGTGTTCTCCACGGCGGGCCGCACGACGTCGCGGGCGAGGTCGATCTCGGCCCGGCTGGCGACGAGCTCGCCGTGTTCGAGCCGCGACAGGTCGAGGTAGTCGCGGACCATGTCCTGCAGCTCCTCGCAGTTGCGCTGGATGCGCAGCAGCAGCCGCGAGGCCGGCTCCGGAAGCGTCCCGGCATGGCCCTCCATCAGCGTGCCGATCAGCATCTGCATCGCCCCCAGCGGCGCCTTCAGCTCGTGGGTGACGAAGCCGAGGGTCTGCATGTAGTTGCGGTTCGACTGCGCGAGCTGCTCGTTGGCCGCGCTCAGCTCGCGATTGCGCTCGCGCAGCTCGAGGTCGCGGCGTCGGATCGCCTCGCGCATGCCGGCGTAGACGCCGGCGAGGTGCTCCAGCTCGACGTAGGACGGAGGCACCTCCAGCTCGTGGTCCCAGTCGCCGTCGGCGAGCCGCGCCGCCGACTCGCCCAGCACCCGCAACGGCCTCGTGATGCGGTTCACGATGTAGAGCGCACCCCACACGGCCAGCAGTGCGACGGCCGCGACCGGGGCCAGGAAGCGCACGATCAGGTCGCGGCTCATCGCGTCGTAGGGGGCGCGGGCGAGGCCGACGTAGAGCATGCCGACGACGCGGCCGTCGGGCTCGGCCAGCGGGCGGTACGCGCTCAGGTACCAGGCGTCGACGACCAGCGCCTCCCCCGCGTAGCTCGCGCCCCGCGCGAGCACGGCCTCGCGGACCGGCTCCGAGACCCGGGTGCCGACTGCGCGCGCCCCGTCGACGCCCGGCACGTTGGTCGCCACCCGCACGTCGCCGAGGAACAGCGTCACCGCCCCGCGCGCGGGACCCGCCTCGGCACCGCCGAACACCAGGTCGCGCAGGGCGTCGACCAGGGCGGGGTCGTGGTTCAGCAGCCGCCCGCCATAGAGCAGGGCCTCGACCCGCCCGCCAGGACCGGTGAGGGGAACGGCGATCCACCAGGCGAGGCCGGCCCCGGTCGCTTCGACGCCCTCGGCGTCGATCACCCGCGCGGCCTGGCGAAGCGCGGGTCCGCCTTCCTGCTCCAGCCTGCCCGCGTCGAGGGCGACGGTGCCCCACGCCGCGCGGCCCTGCAGGGCCTGGCGCAACACCGGGTCGCGGTCGACCGGGACCGGCCCGGCGCCCGGCGCGTGGGCGCCCGCCAGCGGCCGGCCCTCCGCGTCGCACAGGTTGAGCACGCTGAGGCCCAGCTCGCGGCGCAGGGCCGCCACCGCCTCGTCGCGCGACTCCGCGCGCTGGACGCGGCTGGCGGCGACCTCGAGCGAGGAGGCGAGCCGGCCGAGGCGCTGGCCGAAGCTGGTGGCGACGATCTCCAGGTCGCGGTCGACCCGCTGCTGAGCCTCGTGGCTGACGCTCGCCGTCAGGCCGCGCACGCCGATCGCCCCGATCACCACGGCGGGGACCAGGGCGAACGCCAGCACCGTGACGACGAGCACGGTGCGGATCGAGTTGTGATGAACGATCGCGGGCGGGGCGTTCACGTCGCCCGGATTCGAAGCACGTCCGGTGCCAGCAGGTTTCGCGCGCAGGCGGGGCTCCGGGCGGGCACGCGAGTTGCTGCTGGGCCTTCGACATGCTGCCCGGCCGCGCAGTCGCTTCGGCCGCCCCCGCCGGAGACGAGTCGGACCTCGCCCGCGCCGACCACAGCCAGCTCATCGGCCACAGCTTCTACGTCTACACGCGGGTCCGGACCTGGGTGGCCCTGGGGCTCGCCGCCTCGGCGCTGTTCGCCCGCTTCGGCCTGGGGCTCGTCGCGATCGACGCGGCGCGCCTGTGCCAGCTCGCGCTGGCCGTCGCCGTGTACAACCTGGCGGCCTGGACCTTCTTCCGCGCCTACCGGCAGCCCGACGCGCCGGCCGCGCCGCTGCCGTGGCTGCTGGCCGTCACCTACGGCGCGGTCGTGCTCGACTTCCTGGCGCTGACGGCGGCGATCTGGCTGGTCGGCGGCGGGCGCTCGCCGTTCACGGCCCTCTACGTGCTCCACGTCGTCGTGTGCTGCATCCTGCTCTCGCGGCATGCGGCGCTGGCCCTGACCGGGGTCGCCTTCTCGCTGCTGTGCGGCATGGTCGGCCTCGAGTGGACGGGGCTGGCGGTGCCGCCGCTGCCGATCGGCCCGGTGTCCGGGGCCGACCCGCTGGGCGGCCTGCACGCCTTCACGCTGGTCCTCGTGCACGGGCTGCTGCTGTGGCTGACCGCGCTGCTGCTGCTCGAGCTGATGCGCTCGCTGCGCAGCGTGGAGCAGCGGATTCGCCTCGCCAACGGCGAGCTGCAGCGGCTCTCCCAGCAGCGCAAGGACTTCCTGCAGGTGGCCGCCCACAACCTGCGCGCCCCGCTCGGCGCCGTCACGATGCTGCTCGAGAACATGCAGGCCGGCCTCGCGGGCGACACCAGCCCGCGCCAGCGCGACTGGCTCGATCGCTGCCTGCGCCGGCTGGGCGACCTCGAGGAGTTCATGACCGGCATCTCGCTGCTCTCCTCGCTGGAGAGCGACATCGCCCGCACCCAGTTCACCCGCGTCGATCTCGCGGCGGTGGCCGAGCGGCTCGTCGCCGACTACGCGGACGTCGCCGCAGCCCACCGGCACGCGCTGCGGCTCGACGTCCCCGACCGGCTGCCGAGCGTCGTCGGCCACGAGCGCCTGCTGCAGGAGGCGATCGTCAACTACCTGACCAACGCGCTCAAGTACACGCCGGACGGCGGCCACGTGACGCTGCGCCTGCACGACCGCTCGCCCGTCGTGCGGGTCGAGGTCGAAGACGACGGACCCGGCATCGCCGCCGAAGACCAGGCGCGGCTGTTCCAGGACTTCGTGCGCCTCGCCTCGGGCCCGGGCACCGCCGCCGTCAAGGGCAGCGGGCTGGGGCTCGCGATCGTCAAGCGCATCGCGCTCGCCCACGGCGGCCGGGTCGGCATCGACAGCGCGCCCGGCCGCGGCAGCACGTTCTGGCTGGAACTGCCCGCCCACGTCGAGTAGGGGCGACCCCTCCGCTACTTCATGTGCTTCGCCAGGAACGCGTAGAGGTCCTCGCGAGCCTTGCGCGCGAAGGTGGTGTCGATCCGCTCGAAGCTGTGGCCGCCCGGCGCGTCCTTGTAGATCCTGTGCTCGAAGCTCTTGCCGGCGGCCTTGAGGTGGACGATCAGCTGCTCCACCTCCACGACGTTGACGTCGCGGTCGTTGGTCGACGTCGTGACCATCAGCGGCAGCTTCAGCTTGTGCACGTTCCAGATCGGGCTGCGCCGCCGGTACTCGTCGACCGCTTCGACCGGCTCCTTGCCGATGTGGTACGGGGCCGAGAACAGCTCGCGGTAGCTCTGCGCGGTGTAGCCGAGCCGCGTCAGCAGGTCGGAGACGGGCACCCCCGCGAAGATGCAGGCGAACTTGTCGGGGTGGTCGAAGCCGACCATCAGCGAGATCATCCCGCCGTGGCTCCAGCCGACCAGGGCCACCCGCTTCGGGTCGACCGGCAGGTTCTCGACGGCCCAGTCGCGGCCGGCGACGACGTCGTCGTTCTCGAGGCCGCCGTAGTCGATCGCCTCGTACATCGCCTTGCCGTAGCCGGTCGAGCCGCGGTACTCGGTGGCCAGCACGACGTAGCCGCGCTCGACCATCTCGCGGACCATGTGCACGTGGTAGGTGCCGAAGTCGCCGTGCACGCCGCCGTGGGTCAGCATGATCGCGGGGTGCTTCTTCGCGCGGTCGAGCTGCTTCGGCAGGAAGACGTACTGGTAGATGCGCACGGGGTGGCGCTCGTTGGCGATCCCGTAGCGCGGCTTCTCCTTCGGGTTGGGCGGCCCGGTCAGGATCACCTTGTCGACGTCCGCGACGTCGGACAGCCGCAGCCAGAACAGCGCGTCGTCGGCGCTCTTGCGGACCTGGTCGAGCTCGAAGCGCAGCGACTCGACCTGCGACGAGAGCGCCTTCACCTGCTCGTCGAGCGGCTTCGGCTCCTGGGCCTGGAGGGAGAAGGCGAGCAGCGCGGCGCAGCTCGCGAACAGTCGGTCATGGCGCATGGCGAACCTCGGCGGACGCGCGCAAGGCGCGTCGGCTGACCGGATGCTACTGCCGGAACCTAGCGGCCGAGCTTCGCCTTCAGCACGCCGAGCAGGGTGGCGCGGTCGATCGGCTTCTGGAAGATGCCGGAAAGGCCGAGCGCCGCGTGATCGGCCGACAGGCTCATGCTCTCGCCCACCGAGCTCAGCATGTAGATCGGCGCCTTGTTGCCCAGCAGCCGCAGCTCCTTGACGAAGGCGGTGCCGGAATCGACCTCCTCCATCATCAGGTCGACGATCACGAGGTCGGGCGGGCGCTGCTTGTAGACGAGGACGCCCTCCTCGGCAGAGGCGGCCTCGGCCATCTCGTAGCCGGCCGACTCGATCAGGATGCGCATCACCTCGCGGTAGTCCGGGTCGTCGTCGATGTAGAGGATCAGCGGCCGGGGCTCGGACATCGGAGATCTCCTGTTCCGTCGCGCAGCGCCTGCCGCAGGAAGTCCGCGGCGGCGTCGAGGTGGCGCCTCGCCAGGGGCGAGAGGCGCTCGCCGTAGTCGTCGAAGTGACAGCCGCGGATGCCCAGGGTGAAGCCCCGGGCGCGGCTGCCGTAGAGGTCGCGGGCCAGGGCCAGCACGGCCTCGGGCGCCAGCGAGTGGGTCGTGAAGTCGGCGCCGTGGCGCGGCGCCAGCTCGCGCAGCTCGAACGGCGGGGCACAGGTCGCGTGGGCGTCCGCGAAGATCACGAGGTCGAACGGCGCCACCAGCGCCGCGTCCTCGACCTGGAGCTGGTAGCCCGTCTCCAGCGCCACGTCGTCCCCCACGCCGCGCGCGGCCAGCTCGTCCACGAGCGCGGGCCCGAGGCCGTCGTCGAGGCGGCCGGGGTTGCCGTAGCCGTAGACGAGCACGCGCGCCATGTTCAGCCCCGCGAGTCCTTGACCCGCCGCGCCACGAGCCGGCCCTCCGCGTCGCGCAGCTCGACGTCGAGCGGCATCTGGCCCAGCGCGTGGGTCGCGCACGACAGGCACGGGTCGTAGGCGCGGATCGCCACCTCGACGTGGTTGAGCAGCCCTTCCGTGATCTCCTGTCCGTCCAGGAACGTCTTCGCCACGCTGGCCACGGCGCGGTTCATCGGCTCGTTGTTGCTGGTCGTCGAGACGATCAGGTTGGCCATCGTGACCTGGTCGTTCTCGTCCACCTTGTAGTGGTGGAACAGCGTCCCGCGCGGGGCCTCGACGATGGCTACGGCCTCGCCGCGGCGCTCGCCCCTGACGACCAGGTCGGTGCCCTGCAGGTCGGGGTCGTGCAGCAGCGCGTCGATCTTCTCGATCGCGTGCAGCAGCTCGATCATCCGCGCCCAGTGGTACGCCATCGTCAGCGGGCTGGGCCGGCCGCCGGCCACCTCCATGAACACCCTGCGCTCGGCCTCGGCCAGCGGCGTGTCGATGAACGTGCAGGCGTTGACCCGGGCCAGCGGGCCGACCCGGTACCAGCCGTGCTCGGGCCCGAGCGAGCGGACGAACGGGAACTTCATGTACGACCACGGCTTCACTTCTTCGGCGATGAACTCGAGGTAGCGCTGCGGGTCGACGTGGTCGAAGATCGCGCGGCCCTGGGCGTCCACCGCGCGCAGCCCGCCGTCGTAGAGGTCGAGCGCGCCGTCGGCGCGGACCAGCGACATGTGGTTCGACGGGAACGAGCCGAAGCCGCCCAGGCTGTCGACGTGGGCGAGCGTGTACTCGCGCGCGAGCTTCACCGTCGCCTGCGCCCACTCCCGCATCTGCGGCAGCTCCGCGAGCAGCGGGTCGCGTTCGGCGAGCGTCAGGTTCTTGTTGACGCCGCCGGGGATCGCGCCGGTGCCGTGGACCTTCTTGCCGGCGGTGACGCGGATGATCTCCTGCCCGTAGCGGCGCATCAGGATGCCCTGCCGCGCCAGGTCGGGGTGCTTCGCGGCCACGCCCAGCACGTGCCGGGCGTTCACGTCGGAGCCGAAGCCGAACAGCAGGTCGGGCGAGGCCAGGTGGAAGAAGTGCAGCGCGTGGCTCTGGAAGGTCTGGCCGTAGTGCATCAGCCGCCGCATCTTCTCGGCGGTCGGGGTCAGCTTCTCGCCGCCGACGATGCGGTCCATCGCCTTGGCCGCGGCCAGGTGGTGGCTGACCGGGCAGATCCCGCACAGCCGCTGGACCGCGACCGGCACCTCCCAGTAGGGCCGGCCCTGGATGAAGCGCTCGAAGCCGCGGAACTCCACGACGTGGAAGCGCGCGCGCTCCACGTGGCCCTCCGCGTCGAGCAGGATGGTGACCTTGCCGTGGCCCTCGACCCGGGTCACCGGCTCGATGACGACGCGACGTCCGCTGGTGGCTTCCATGGTCCCTCAGTCGTACTTGAGCAGCGCGTAGGGCAGCGCGAGCGGCTTGCCGGAGAGGAGCGCGTTCAGCGCCTCCCACAACGTGTCGGCGGACGGCGGGCAGCCCGGCAGGTGGTAGTCGATCTTCACCACCTCGTGGGCCGGGTAGACCTTGTCGAGCAGCAGCGGGATCTCGGGGTCGTCCGGAATGCGGCGAGACGGGTTGTGAACGGACGGGCCCTTCACGTAGGCCTCCTCCAGGCACTCCTCGAGCGGCACGAGGTTGCGCAGCGCCGGGATGCCGCCGGTCGTCGCGCAGTCGCCGACCGAGACCAGCACGTCGCACATCTCGCGGAAGCGGCGCAGCACGTGCACGTTCTCCGCGTTGGCGCAGCCGCCCTCGATCAGGCCGACCGTGCAGCGCTGCGTGAAGTCCTTGTGGTCGTTGATCGGCGACTTGTCGAACTCGACGATCTCCGCGAGCTGCAGGATGCGCTCGTCGATGTCGAGCAGCGACATGTGGCAGCCGAAGCAGCCGCAGAGCGAAGTGGTCGCGACCCGGGGCTTGCTCATCGCCCGACCTCCTGGCCGCCGATCGGCACGGCGTCGTAGGGGCGCCGGCCGACCGGCACCGAGAATCCGACCCGCTTGCGCAGCAGCGCGCCCACGGGACAGGCGTCGATCGCGCGGTCGCTGACGTCGGCGGAGGTGTCGCGCAGCCGGGAGCCGGCGCTGGCGGCGATCCGCTTGTGCGGCCCGCGGCCGACGAATGCGAACGCCTCCTTGCCGTCGAGGTCGCGCGAGGTGCGCACGCAGCGCGCGCACAGGATGCAGCGGTTGTGGTCGATCAGGATGTCGGGGTGCGAGGCGTCGACCTCGCGGCGCGGGAACTGGTACTCGAGCTGCGGCGCCGTGATGCCGAGCCGGTAGCCGAGCGCCTGCAGCTCGCAGTGGCCGCTCTTCTCGCACGACATGCAGAAGTGGTTGCCCTCGACGAACAGCATCTCGACGATCAGCCTGCGCATCGCCAGCAGGTCGGGCGTGTCGCACTCGACGACCATGCCGAGGCTGGCCGGGAAGGTGCACGAGGAGACGGTGCGGCCGTTGGCGCGCACGACGCAGACCCGGCAGCTCCCGCACGGCTCGAGCCCCGGCTTGTGGCACAGCCGCGGGATCCAGGCCCCGGCGTCTTCGGCCGCCTGCAGGATGGTCTGGCCGGGGACGAACGGGATCTCGCGGCCGTCGAGGATCAGGCTCGGCTCGCTCACGATCGCCCTCCTTCGGCGGCGACGGCGCGCAGGCGCGTGGCCTCCGCGGTCGCGCTGTCCAGGTCGAACCCGCGGCGGCGGCCGTGCGGCGCCTCCGCCACGAGCGTCTCGTACTGGTACCGGAAGCTCTGCAGCGACGTGAGCACCGGGTTGAACGACGTCTGCCCCAGCCCGCAGCGGCTGGACGCCTTCATCGTCCTCGCGATCTGCTCGAACTGCTCGAGGTCCGCGGGCTCGCCGCGGCCGGCGAGCACCTTCTCGAGGCCCCGGCGCAGCAGCACGTTGCCCACCCGGCACGGCGTGCAGTAGCCGCAGCTCTCGTCCTCGAAGAACTCCATGTAGGCGTGGGCGATCTCCAGCGGGTTGCGCGAGGAGTCGAACACCACGAGGGCGCCGCCGGTGGCGACGTCGTCGTAGCAGATCGTGCGCTCGAAGTCCGCCGGGCCCACCATCCGGCCGCTGGGGCCGCCGACCTGCAGCGCGGTGGCGTCGCGCCCGCCGCACAGCGCGAGCACGTCCTGGATCGGGGTGCCGAACGGCACCTCGTAGACGCCGGGACGGCTGACGTCGCCCGAGATGCTGAGCAGCTTGGTGCCGGCGCTCTGCCGCGAACCGAGCACCGAGAAGGCGGCCGAGCCGGCCTCGAGGATGCGGGTCACGCAGCACAGCGTCTCGACGTTGTTGACGACGGTCGGGCAGCCGAGATAACCGCGCTGGGCCGGGAACGGAGGCCGGTTGCGCGGGTCGCCGCGGCGGCCCTCGCACGACTCGATCAGCGCCGACTCCTCGCCGCAGACGTAGGCCCCGGCGCCCATCTGGATGCGGATGTCAAACTCGAAGCCGCGGCGCGGCACGTCACGGCCGAGCAGGCCGTCGGACCGGCGCCGCGCCAGCACGTCCTCGAGGAACGCGCGCAGGTAGGCGTACTCGGCGCGCAGGTAGAGCACGCCTTCGCGGGCGCCGATCGCGTAGCCCGCGATGGTCATGCCCGCGAACACGCGGTCGGGCCACTCGGTCAGCAGCACGCGGTCCTTGAAGGTGCCGGGCTCGCCTTCGTCGGCGTTGCACAGCACGAACTTGCGCGCGCCGGGGGCCGCCCGCGCCATCTCCCACTTGATGCCGGTCGGGAACCCGGCGCCGCCGCGGCCCCGCAGGCGCGCCGTCTTGACCGCCCGGATCACCTCGACGGGCGAGAGCGCCGCGCACTTGCGGAGCGCCTCCCCGCGCTTGTGCTCCGACATCACGATCGGCCCCGCCTGGCGGATGTTGTTGCGGACCATCGCGCGCACCAGCGGGTGGGCGTTGTTGCCGTCGCCCAGGCGCTTGACCAGCCGCTGCGGGTCGCCGTGGGCGCGCAGCTCGGCGACGACCTGGCGCGCCCGCTCGGCCGAGAGATCGGTGACCACGACGTCGCCGACGAGCGCCGCCGGCGCCTGGTCGCTCATCCCGATGCAGGCCGTGCGCTGCAGCGCGAACGTGCCGTCGGCCGTGGTGCCGCCGATCGGGATGCCCAGCTCGTCGCTGAACGCGCGCGCGACGCGGGCGTGGCCCGCCAGCCGGTCGACGACGTCGTCGCAGACCCGGATCACGTGGCGAGCGCCGGGTGTCTCGTCGAGGAACGCGTAGAACGAGACCAGGCCGAGGACCTGGGCTCGAGACACGTGGAGCTGGTGGTGGATCGCGTCGATCGCGGCGGGTGGCACGCCGCCGAGCCGTGCCTGCACCGCGCGCGCCACGTCCATCAGCCGGGTCGGGTCGTGCCCGACGCTCTGACAGGCTTCGCGAACCACGCCGTCGACGGAAAGGGTCATGGGCGACCTCGCAACGTTTGCATCCGCATCCCGCGCGCGGCGCGCAACGGCGCCGGGCGAGCCGCACGACGATCGCCGCGTTTTCCGACGTTGCGGAGGCGACCGTGCGAGCTCGAGAGGAGGATCATGGCGATCAGCGCCTTCGCTGCGCTGCGGGCGGGGGCGACCTGGCGCCGCCACCCGGCGGCGCTGTCGGACTGTCCCCCACCCGGGGGTTTCTGGCCTCAAGAACCTGCAAGCGGCGCGCCAGAGCGCCGCTTCGCCTGTCAGGCGCCGGGCCGGCCCTGGGCCTCCCAGATGCGACGCAGGGCACCGTCGCGGGCAACCAGTTCCTCGAAGCGACCGCACTCCACGATGCGCCCGCCCTCGAGCACCGCGACCCGATCGGCGAGGCGCGCGGTGGAGAGTCGATGGGTCACGAGCAGCAGGGTCCGCCCCTCCGACGCACGCCGGATCGCGTCGAGCGCGCGCCGTTCGCTGAGCGAGTCGAGGCTCGCGGTCACCTCGTCGAGCACCAGCACGGCCGGGGCGCCGAGCAGGGCGCGGGCGAGCGCGAGTTCCAGGCGTTCGCCCCCGGAGAGCTGCTTGCCCGCCGCGCCGATCTCGGTGGCGAGGCCCGCGGGCAGCCGCGCCAGCAGTCTGCCCAGCCCGGCCGCCTCCACGGCGGCCTCGACCTCCGAAGGCGCAGCCGCATCGCGGCCGAGCCGCAGGTTGGCTTCGATCGAGCGCGACAGCAGTTGCGCGTCCTGTGGCACGAAACCGAACAACGCGCGCCATGCGCCGATCGGCACGGCGGCCGCATCGGCGCCGTCGAGCGTCAGGCGACCGGCCGTGGGCGACTCGAGCCGCAGCAGCAGCCGGAGCAGAGTCGTCTTGCCACCGCCTGTCTCGCCGACGAGCGCCAGCCGCTCGCCCCGGTGCAGGACGAGGTCGACCTGCGACAGCGCGAGGGGGCGGCCGGGGTACTCGAAGGTGACGGCCTCGAACGCGATCGTGCGCGCGAAAGCCGGCGCCTCTTCGCTCCCCGCGTCGCCAGCGGGCTCGAGTTCAGCGGCCATCAGGTCGGCGACCCGGCCGGCGGCGACCCGGCCCTGCTGGGCGTGGGAGTGCAGCCCGACGAGACCGCGCAGCGAGAGCAGCGCGGCGGCTCCCGCGGCGAGTGCGGCCGCCAGCGCGCCGAACGTCTGTGCCCCGGCCGCGACGAGCGCGTGACCGCGGGCGATCAACGCCAGCAGCAGCAGGGTGCCGACCACGGCGGCCGCTGGCTCGGACGCCGCAGCCATCCGCGCCGCGCGGCCTTCGAGCTCGGCCATGTCCTGCGCGAGCCGGTCGAACCGGCGTTGCTCAGCGCCTGCTGCCCGGAACGCGCGCAGGGCCTCGGGCGCGGCGAGCGCGTCTTCGGCTGCCGCGAACAGCGCGCCGTGGCGCTGGGCGAGGTCGCCGTGCAGCCAGGCCGTGCGGCGACCCAGCCCCCGTGCCAGCAGCAGCAGCGGGAGCGCGGCGAGCAGGACGAGCCCCGCGGTGGTGGGGTCGAACCAGGCACCGGCCGCGAGCAGCACGCCTGCGCGGCACACCTGGAGGACCGCCTGCGGCACGACGTGGAGCGCGAAGCCGGCGGCCAGCGGCACGTCATGGAACACGCGCGCCAGCAGGTCGCCCGACCCGGTGGCGCGCAGGTGCGCGAGGGGCACGCGGAGCAGCCGCTGGTGCAGCGCCGACGTCAGCGCCGCGCGCACCCGGGCCGTCGCTTCGCCCAGCCACGCCGTCTGGGCGTGGGACAGCAACGCGCGCAGCACCACGAGGGCCACGGCCGCCACGTACTCCGCCGGACCGCGGCCACCGGCCCCCTCGAGGAATCGCGCGAGCAGGACGACGAGCGCCGCGTCCACCAGCGCCGCAGCGAGCCCTGCTGCCTCGCCGCCGAGCACTCGGAACGCCTGCGGGCGCAGGAACGGCCACAGCGGAACGAGTGCGCGGAGGGCAGGTGCTATGATCGTCGGATTCATTTTCAGAAGAGGCGGGATGGAGCTCACGAAGCTCGGCAAGTACGAGATCGTCGCACGCCTCGGGGCCGGCGCGATGGGCGAGGTCTGGAAGGCCCGCGACCCCATCCTCAACCGCTTCGTCGCCGTCAAGGTGATGTCGGCGAGCCTCGAGTCCGACCCCGAGCTGATCCAGCGTTTCCAGCGCGAGGCCCAGTCGGCGGCCCGCCTCAACCACGCCAACATCATCACCGTCTTCGACTTCGGACAGGACCAGGGCAAGCTGTACATGGCGATGGAGCTGCTCGAGGGCAGCGACCTCAAGGAGGTCATCGCCCAGCGCGCGCTGCCCGAGCTGTGGGACCGGGTGCTGGTGATGGAGCAGATCGCCGACGGACTGGCCTTCGCCCACGCCCAGGGCATCGTGCACCGGGACGTCAAGCCGGCCAACGTCCACGTCCTCCCCAACGGCCGCGTCAAGATCATGGACTTCGGGCTCGCCCGCATCGAGACCTCGGAGATGACCCACCAGGGCATGGTGATGGGCACGCCGAACTACATGGCCCCGGAGCAGGTCCAGGGCCGGAAGGCGGACGCCCGCTCCGACGTGTTCTCGTGCGGCGCCCTCTTCTACGAGCTGCTGGCGGGCCGCAAGGCGTTCTCGGGCGACAGCATGACCGCCATCCTCAACAAGGTGCTCGACGCCCGGCCCGAGCCGCTGGCCCGGGTGGTGCCCGGGCTGCCTGCGGAACTGATCGCGATCGTCGGGCGGGCGCTCGCGAAGGACCCCGCCGCGCGCTATCCCGACGCGAGGGAAATGCTCGAGGCCGTTCGCGGGGTGCGCGAGCGGATGGAGAGCGGCGAGCTGGCCTCGGGCGCGCTGGGCGCCGAGGCGACCCTCTCCGGGCTCGACGCGCCGACCGTCGCCTCGCTGGATCACGCGCCGGCCTCGCTGCGCGCGGGCCGCACCGTCGCCGGCAACACGGCGCTCGACGTGTCGCGGCGCCCGCGGCCGGCCGCCGGCCGCCCCGCCGCGACCCTCTCGGGTCAGGACCGCACCCAGGCGGGGGCGGGACGATCCGCGCTGCCGCTGGTCGCCGCCGGCGTTCTGGTGGTCGGCGGCGGCGCCGCGGCCTGGCTGCTGAGCCGGCCCGCGGGGGCCCCGTCGGCGACGATGGCCCCGGCCGAGCTCGCGCGCGAGCAGGTCGGCATCCTCAAGGAGAGCCTGGTCGCGAGCCAGCTCGACCTGGCGCGCCTGAGCCTCGCCGACAAGGACTACGAGGCGGCGCAGCGGGCCGCCGATGCGGCGCTGAAGGTGGACGCCGGGAACGCGGAGGCGCAGCACCTCCGCGACCAGGCGCGGCAGCAGCTCGCGGCGCTCGACGCCGCCGCGAGCGAGGCCCGGTCCGCGTTCGGCCGCGGCGACACGGCGGCGGCCTCGGCCGCGCTCGGGCGCGTGCTCGCGCTCGACCCGCGCCATCCCGTGGCCGCAGAGCTGACCTCGAAGCTCAACGAGTACTTCCGCGACCAGGCGGCGGACGCCCGCGAGGCGATGGGCGAGTCGCGGACCGCGGCCCGCGGCGCCTCCTCGCAGGACGCACACACGCGCGCGGCGGCGCTCGTCAAGGAAGCCGAGGCGCTGTTCGCGTCGCGCGAGTACGCGGTGGCCGCGCAGAAGTTCCTCGAGGCCCGCGACGGCTTCGACCGCGCCCGCCGCGCCGCGGACGCGGGGGCGGAGAAGGAGCGGCAGGCCCAGGCAGCGGCAGCAGCAGCAGCCAGCCAGCGCCAGGCCCAGGCCGCGGCCACCACGCGCCCCGTCGCGCCGCCGACCACGGTCGCGGTCGCGCGCCCCGCGGCCCCGCCTCCGAGCGCTCCCCCGGCGACGGCCGCCAGCGCTCCGGCGAGCGCCGCCGCGGCCCCGGTCGCGGTCAACCCCGTCAATCCCCACGAGGGTGCGGTGCGCGCGCTGCTGGCCGACTACACCGCGGCCCTGGAGGGCAAGAGCCTCGACGGCTTCCGCGCCGTGAAGCCGAACCTCACCGCCGACGAGGAGAAACGGCTCGCCGCCTCGTTCAAGGCGATCAAGAGCTGGAAGGTCGGGATGCACGTGGAGTCGATGGTGATGGACGGCGGGCGGATCGTCGTCCGCGTCCAGCGCCAGGACAACGTCAACGGGCGCGAGACTCCGAAGGTGACCCAGAACTTCACGCTGTCCCAGCAGGGCGGGGCCTGGAAGATCGAGTCGATCGGCCAGTAGGCCGGGACCGCACGCCCCCGGCGCCGGGAGCGTGCGGTCAGAGTCGCGACTAGAAGGTGTAGTCGAGCCCGAAGACCGGGGTCACCTTGTCCTGCAGGCCGTCGTCACCGAGGCCGAACAGCAGGTTGCCGACCAGCAGCAGGCGGCCGAACGGATTGATCTTGATGCCGGCCGAGCCGAGCAGCAGGTTGGCGTTCGAGAACGCCGTGGCCGGCGTCCGGCGGGTGGTGGAGCGGACCGTGGGGTCGGTGCGCAGCACGAAGTTGAAGGTCTCGTCCTGAAGCACCAGCCGCTCGGCGTCGAACTGCAGGCGGCCCAGCACGTCCGCCGTGATCGTCACCCGCGAGTGCGGCGCCAGGTCGAAGCCCGCCGTGTAGTTGAATTCGTTGGGCAACTCGCCGATCACCGGGCCGCTGCCGCTGGAGAAGGTGTAGCCGACGCTGGCCCGCGGCGAGAAGCGCCCCGTGCCGCCGGCGAGGATCGCGTAGACCTTGGCCTGCGTCACGCCCGAGCCGAGCAGGTCCTGCTCGTCACCCGTCGGCAGCCGCAGGTCGGCGGCCAGCGCCATGCTCGAGGACGCCTTCGCGAACAGGTTGTACTTCGCGCGCACGACCAGGTCGCCGAGTCCCTCGGCGCTGCCGCGCTCGGTGTACGTGCGGCGGACCCCGCCGTCCTCGAACTGGTGGATCACGAACGGGTCCACGCTGGTCGACAGCCGCTCGATCTCGGTGTCGATCGAGGCGTTCAGCCGCACCCGCACGAAGGGCAGCGCCACGCCGACGTCGAAGCGGTCGGTGACGCCGTAGTTCGCGTAGACGACGGAGGTCTGGTTCTCGAGGTCGAGCCGCAGGTCGGCGCGGATGATGTCGCCCTCGAACCACGGCGCCAGGTTGCTGCCGCCGTTGTCGGTGTCCTGGTGGATCAGGTAAAGCTGGATGCCGCTGCCGTCGCGCAGGTCGCGGCCCTCGAACTCGTCGTAGGTCGCGTTCAGGTAGTTCACGCCGAAGCTGAACTTGCCCTTGCCCGCAGTCAGCGGCCGCTCGGCGAAGACCGGGCCGAACGTCTCCGTGTTGCGCTGGAAGACGCCCACGCCGGCGTCGAACGTGTAGGTGAAGCCGGCGGAAGACGAGCCCAGCGGGAAGGTCGAGAGCTGCTGGGCGATCCCGCGGTTCAACTGGTTCAGCGTCGCCTGCGCCGCGGGCTGCGACACGAAGTGGGCGGCATGGCTGAACGCCGGGTTGGGATTGCCGGCCAGCACCACGGGGTTGCTGGGCGAGAAGAACCGCAGCAGCAGGCCCGACAGTCCGCTGGAAGCTTCCTGGGACTGCGCCGGCAGCGCGGCCAGCAGGCACGACAGAACGAACGCACGCGATCTCATGGCGCAGCAACCTCCGCAACCGGTGGAACGTCGAACGACCGGGAAAAGGGTCCGGGCGGGACTCAGCGCCGGCGGGCGCGCTCGAACAGGTCGCGGGCCTCGTAGAAGCCGCGCACCGCGCTCGCCTTGCGCCCCGCCCGCGACGCGGTCTCCGCGTCCTTGAATCGCTGCGCGCCGTCCGCGAAGGCCGGGGCGCGCTCGGCGCCCGCCGCCTCCGCCGCCTGGCGCGCGTCCGCCGCCGCCTTGCGCCCGGCCTCGACCTGGGCGCCGGTGACGGCGGCCTCGAACTTCGCCGCGAGGGGCTCCGCCTCGGGATGGCGCGGGTCGAGCCCGACCATCTCGACGAAGGACGCTGCGCCGGTCGCGACGTCGGTCGCGGCGGCGGCAGCAGCGGCCGCCTTGTCGGAGGCCTCGACCACCTTGCGCGCCTGCTCCAGCAGGCGTTTCGCGTCGGCGTTGCCCGGGTCCATCTTGAGCGCGCGGTCCGCGCGGCGCAGGGCCTCGCGATAGTCGCCCGCGGCCATCTGGCGGGAGGCGACTTCCACCTCGGTGCCCGCCACGGCCTGGGCGAGCGAATCGACCTGCGCGGGCCGGGTCGCGGCCGGCGCCGCAGGCGCGGGCCGCAGCACGAAGCCGAGGCCCGCGATCAGCGCGGCGGCCGCGAGGCCGCCTCCCACCACGAGCGGCGCGCGCGACGGCGTCGCGTCGGGCAACGGGGGGCGCGATCCGGACCGGCTCACTCCCTGGCTGGCCGGGCCGCCGGGACGGGAGCCGGGCCGCGAGCCCGGGCGCGAACCGGGCCGCGAGCCGAAGCGGCTGGGTTCGGAGCCGGCCGCGCCCGGCGTGGTCGGCCGCAGCGTCGGCTGGCCCGAGCGCTGGCGCACGGGCGGCTCGGCCAGCGGCTCGTCGCCCTGGCCGTCGGCGATCGCCTGCCGGGCCTGCAGCAGCGCCGCGCGCAACTGGCCAGCGTCCTGGAAACGCTCTGCGGGGTCCTTGGCCAGCGCCCAGACCAGGATCTCCGATAGCACGAGCGGGACGTCGGGGGCCAGGTCCTTGACCGCGGCCGGCTCCTCCTGCATCACCTTGAACAGCACGGCGTGCATCGAGTCCGCCTCGAACGGCTTGCGCCCCGTCAACAGCTCGTAGAACACGGCCCCGGCGGCAAAGACGTCGGAGCGGGTGTCCGCGCGCTCGCCGCGCACCTGTTCGGGCGACATGTAATGCGGCGTGCCCATCACGGTGCCGGTGCGCGTCATCTCCGATCCGCCGACGCGGGCCAGGCCGAAGTCCACGATCCGCACCTCGCCGCCGGGCTGGACGTGGATGTTGGCGGGCTTGACGTCGCGGTGGACGATGTCCTGGGCGTGGGCGAAGGCGAGGCCGTCGCACACCTGCTCCATGATCCGCAGCCGCTCGTCGAGGCCGCCCAGCGCGCGCTTCAGGATCAGCGTGCGCAGGTCCTGGCCCGTGAGCAGCTCCATGGCCATGTAGAGGGTGCCCGCCTCCTCGCCGAAGTCGTAGACCGTGATGATGTTCGGATGGTTGAGCCGGGCCGCGGACTGGGCCTCGCGCAGGAAGCGCTGGCGCTGCGCGTCGTCGCCGCCGGCTTCGGCCACGATGGTCTTGATCGCGACCTCGCGGCCGAGCACCTCGTCGTAGGCCTTCCAGACCTCGCCCATGGCGCCCTGGCCGATCTTGCTGTCGATTCGATACTTGCCGATGCGTTCCGGGGGCACGAGTCTCCTGTCGGGGACCGAATTCGGCGAGGCTAAGGGGCGAGACCTGCACTGTCAACCGGCGGCGTGGCCCCGCTCACACTCTGCGCCGGACGGCGCGCAGCGACGAGCAACCCGCCGACCTCGTGCAACTCGTGGGACACGGGATGCAGGCCGGCGGCCATCACCTCGTCGACGACGTCGCCGGGGCGGAACCAGTGCTGAAAGGAGACGAGACCGGCCTCCCCGGAAACCAGCAGCCCGTCGCCACGTTCGGGCCGCCACCCGCTGCGGAGCAGCCATGCCACGAGCCTCGCGACGCGGGCCAGTTTCGTCGTCGGGGCGCGCTCGGGCATGTAGCTGAGCACGACCCGCCCGCCCGGCCCGAGCAACTCAACCGCAGCCTGCAGGGCTCGGTGGCGGAAGCGGGAGTCGGGGATGTAGCTGTAGCAGTACCAGGAGAAGAGAATCAGGTCGTAGGGCCCGGGCAGCGCGGGGCGGTCCTCCAGGGCGGCGACCACGAGGTGCGAGGTGTGGCCTGCCGCATCGACCCGCTCGCGGGCGCGCTCGACCGCGCGGGGCGCGATGTCGAGGCCGTCGACCCGATGCCCGCGCGCGAGCAGCGCCATCACCTCGCGGCCCGATCCACAGCCGACCACCAGCACGCGCTTGCGGCCCGCGAGCAGGGGATCGAGCAGGCTGCGCTCCCAGTCGAAGAGTTCGCTGCCCAGCGCGATCGGCAGCCGATTGAAGTGCTCCCAGTGGCGCCCGGCCGAGGCGATCAACTGCTCGCGCGTCAGCGTCGCGACGGCCACGTGTTCGGCGATCCGCGTCAGGCGCTGGAGGCCCCGGGCAGGCCACGCCGCGGCGCGGAACGCCAGCAAACGCCAGTTCACGACGCGGGACCGCGAGCGGCCGGCACCAGCAGCCAGGCGAACGCCGCGGCGTAGGGATGGACCTGGCCGCGCGCCCCGAGCCGGCCCGCGAGCGCGCGGCCTTCGTTGGCCCACGCGAAGGCGCTGCCCTCCAGGTTGCGCACGTCACGGAATCCCGCCGCCATCAGACGCCGCGCGAGACCGGCGCTGCGCCAGCCGACCGAGCAGTAGACGACGACGGGGGCTTCGCGCGGCAGTTCGCCCGCGAGGCCCCGCTCGCGGTGGGGCGGGACGTGGAGCGCGCCGGGCAGATGCGAGACCGCGAACTCCTCCGCGTCGCGCGCGTCGAGGAGGAGGGGCGGGCGCGGTCCCGCGAGTTCCGCCGCCAGGGTCGTGGTGTCGACGGCGGGCACGTCGCCGAACGATATCGCGATCAGCGCCCGCAGCGCGGCAAGGCCCAGCGGCCGCGCGTTCCACGCGAGTGCGGCGAGGCCGCAGGCGGCGAGCGCGAGCGCCATCCATCGCGCTGAATGCAAGCGGTGTGGTCGAACCATCGCGCGCTCTTATACTCCGGCCTCCGACGTGATGCGACTTCCTGCACTCCTCCTGACGCTGGCCGCCCTCTCGACCGGGGCAGACCCGACGGCGACCGGTCCGGAGCCTCCCAGCGCCCCGCTCCCGGCTCCTGCGGCCTCGATCGCCGAGGCGATCGGCCTGCCGGCCGGCCCGCCCGCCGCCGAACTGCCGTTCCTGGTCGCCCGCCGGCTGCACGTGCCGTGGGGCGAACGCGGCCGCGGGATCGCCGGCCAGCAGCGGCTGGCCGCGCTGTGCACCGCCTCCGGCAGCGGCGGCGAACCGGTGCCGACGCTGCTCGACGCGCAGCAGTGGTCGGCCGTGCTGGGGCTGCGCCTGCGCCCCGCCACGCTCGCCTGCACGCTGCTGCTCGAACCGCGCGCCGCGTGGCTGCTGCACGGCCTCGCCGGGCTCTCGCCCGCGACCCGCGACGCGCTCGCCGCCGACCCCGACTCGCTGCGCGACCTCGCGCGCGAGTCGGGCCCGGCGTTCGCCGCGTTCGCCGCGGCGCTCGTCGTCGAGAACGGCGAGGTCGTGGTCCCCGGCGGATCCGCCGCCCGCGCGCTGTGGGAGGCGCGGCTGGAGGCGAGCGCCACCCGCCCGGCCCGTTTCGCGCGGGCGCTCTTCGCCCGAGCGGGCGGTCGCGAGGCCTACCTGTACGCGACGCTCGCGGCGATGGGGCCGGAAGCGCGAGGCTGGGCGCTGGGCCTCGACGAGGCCGACCTCGAGCGCCGGCGGGAGCGCTTCCTCTCCCTGCTCGGCGCGTTCGCCGCCGAGCCGGCCTGGTGGGATCCGGCGCGGCCGCCGCTGTCCCGGCGCCGAGTCGACGGCGCGCGCGTGCTGTTCGCCGTGCGGGTGGATGGCGCAGGGCGCGTGGCGGCCCCGGCGGCGCGCGGCTTCTGGAGCGCCGCCTTCGCCGACCGCGACTCCCCCGGCCCTGATGCGACGCCGGTCGACGCCGCGTGGCTCGTGCGCGAGATCGGGCAGGCGGGAATCGACGCGATCGCGGAGCAGCGCCTCGGCCAGTTCCAGTTCGGCCAGCGCCTGCTGGCCGCGGGTGGCGCGGCCGACGGCGACTCTCTCGCCGCCGTGCGCAGCGCGGGCGACCGCCCCGCCCTCGCCCTCGCGCTGGAGGTGCTGTCCGCGCCGGCGGCGCTGCACGCCTCGGCCCGGCGCCGCGCCGACGTCCTGGTCGCCCTGCCGCGCGAGCGGGCGGCTGCCGCCGTCGCCCAGTTCCAGGGCGCGCTCGCGTTGCTGCTCGACGCGCACCGCCACGGCCTGCTCGACGAGCGATCGACGCAGCCGCTGCTCCGCGGCCTGCTGGCCCTCGACACGAATGGCGACCAGGGTTACGACGGACGCCTGGCCGAGTGGCTCGAGTCGCAGCTGCTGCCGCGGCTCGCGCGCGCGACCTGGGGCGAGGTGCTCCCGCCGGACGCCGACGCCGTCGTCGCCCGCGCGCTGGCCGGCGTGCCGGCCCGCGCGCGCGACGAGGCGAGCTTCCGCTTCGAGGGCCTCGACTACCGCGGGGACGTCGCTGGCGCCCGCGCGCGGCGCCTGCGCGAGTTTGCCGACGGCCAGTCGATCCCGCTGCTCGCCAGCGCCCTCGACTTCGCGCGCGCGGCCCGGGAGTACCGCGCCGCGGCTGGTTCCGCCACGCTGGCGGCGCTGCGCGAGTCGCTCGCCGCGCTCGCGCCGTTCGTGCCGCCCGGCGCCACCCGCGAGGTGAACCCGGAACGGCAGGTGACCGAGGTGGCCGCCGGCCTGCGGCGCGGTGGCGGCCTGCGCGACGTCAGCGCCGAGCGGCTGACGGCCGCGGCGGACGCCGCGGTCGGGGACGCGCTGGTGGGCCTGCTCTACGCGGCCCACGCCGGCCCGCTGCAGGATCGCGCGCCCGAGGCGCTGGCCCGGCGCCACGAGTTCGGCCTCGGCGTGCGCGACGCCCGCGAGCGGGCGCGGATCGCGTTCGCGCTGCCGCGGGCCGTTTCGGGCGCCGGCCGTCCGTGGCACGTCGAGGGTGCGCTGCCGGGTCTGGAGTCCGGCTTCGCGCGCGCCGCGCTGCGCCGCGCTTCGCCCGACCCGCCGACCCGCGCGCCCGAGCTCGGCGACGCCGAGCGGCAGGCGCTCGGCCACTGGGTGGGCCAGCTCGCCGCCCTCGATCCTGCCGCCGTACCGGAGCCGGCCCGGGTCCGCGAGGCCGTGGAGCGCGGGGCCGCGCGGGTTGGGGGCGCCGCGCAGGCGCTCGGGCTCGCCGAACTGGCGGCGCAGGGTGGAATGGTGTGGCCCGCTGGCTTCGGCGCGCCGCGCCTGCTGACGGAGCACCGGCTGGGCCTCGCTCCCCCGCAGCGGGCCACGGCGTGGGACCTGTTCGGCCGCGAGCGCGACGGCCTCCTCGTCGAGCGCTCGCTCGACCTGCCGGTACGGCTGCTGCTCTCGCTCGATCGGCGCGGCATGCCCGGCGCGCTGCTGCCCGCGCTGTTCCCCTACGCCGCTCAGGACGCGTTCGAGAACCTGCGCCTGCTCCACGCGGGCGACGAGACGGCGTTCGCCCGCTTCGCGCGAGAGCTGCCCGAGCACCGCGTGGACGACTACCTCGCCGCGCTGGCGGGCGACGGCGCGCTGGTGGCGGTGGAGGTGCCATGAGAGCCTGGATCCTGTGCGCAGCGCTGGCCGCCGCTGCCGGCGCCGAGGAGCTGCGGATCACGGCCCCGGCGGCGACCGATTTCGTCAGCGGCCCCGTGCGGCTGGCGGCCGCGCTGGAACCCGCACTCGCCGCCCAGGTCACCCGCGTCACGCTGTTCGCCGACGGCCACGCGGTGTGCACCCGCGAGCGCCCGCCCTGGGAGTGCCAGTGGGACGCCGGCGCCGAGGTGAAGCCGCGAGTGATCCGCGCGGTGGCGGTCCTGCGCGACGGCCGCCGGGTGGCGGCGTCGCTGCGAACCCGCGGCGACGCGCTGATGATCGGCACGGAGGCCAACCTGGTGCTGGTCACGGCGACCGTCACCGACGGCAGCGGGCGCTTCGTGAAGGGCCTGGCCCAGAAGGACTTCCGCGTGGCCGAAGACGGCCGGCCGCAGGAGATCGCCCACTTCATCGGCCCCGGCTCGGCGCGCGACGTCGTGGCCGCCGTCGACATGAGCGGCAGCATGGCCGACGCGATGGGCGGCCTGAAAGAAGCGGTCAAGGGCTTCCTGCGCACGCTGCGGCCCGAGGACTCGTCGACCCTGATCGCGTTCAACGACTCGCTGTTCACGCTGGCGCGGCGCGAGACCGACCCGGCGGCCCGCGAGCGCGCCGTCGACCGCCTCGCGCCGTGGGGCGGCACCGCGCTCTACGACGCCCTGCTGCGGGGCATGGAGCTGCTGTCGAAGCAGAAGGGGCGCAAGGCGCTGGTCGTGTTCACCGACGGCGAAGACCAGTCGAGCCTCGCCAGCGTGACCCAGGTCGAGCGCCGGCTGGAGACCTCCGACGCGCCAGTCTACGTGATCGGCCAGGGCCGCGGCACCGACACGCCCGAGCTGCAGCGGATCATCAGGCACATCTCGGGGCTGTCCGGCGGGCGCTCGTTCCACACCAACCGCCAGGACGAGCTGGAGCAGGCCTTCGCCGAGATCGCGGAGGAGCTCTCCAACCAGTACCTGCTGGCCTACGACCCGACCAACGCGGAACGGGACGGGAGCTGGCGCACGATCACGGTGACGGTGCCGGGCTACCAGGTGCGCGCGCGGGCGGGGTATCGCGCGGTCGCGCCGCGGGCCGGTCGCGGGGGCGACTAGCGAAGGTGAAGCCGATGAGCAGGACGCTGCTGGCGGGCGCCGCGCTGCTGGCGCTGGGAGTCGCGGGAGCGGGACACGTCCGCGCCATGCAACAGACGCCGACCTTCTCCACGGAGGTCGACGTGGCGGCGATGGACGTCAACGTCGTCGACAAGGACGGGCGCCCGATCCGCGACCTGCGGACCGAGGAGTTCTCGGTCACCGTCGACGGCAAGCCGCGCAACGTGGTCTCCGCCCAGTTCGTGGAGCTGGGCGCGCGGCCCGACCCCGAGGCCTCGCCCACGCCGGCGTCGCCCCACTACTCGAGCAACGAGAACGCCGCGATCGGCCGCATGGTGCTGTTCGTGGTCGACGAGTCGTCGATCCGGCCCGGCGCGACGCGGATGCTGGCGGATACCGCCGGGCGCCTGCTGGGCCAGCTCGGCCCGGAGGACCGCTCGGCGCTGCTGACGCTGCCCGGGCGCGGCAGCCAGCAGGTCGACTTCACGCCCGACCACGACAAGGTGCTCCAGGCGCTCAAGCGGACGCAGGGGCGGGCCGCGCTGTCCGCCCGCCGCCGGGTGAGCCTGGGCGAGGCCCTGGCGATCGACGACAACGACTCGTTCGTCACCCAGGACGTGATGGACCGGGCATGCCCGATCGAGATGGACGCGCTCCAGCGCGAGGTCTGCATGAACGACGTGCAGGGCGAAGCGCGCGGCATCGCCGGCCAGTACCGCGACGGCTCGCGCCAGGCACTGAAGGCTCTGCGTGCCCTGTTCGAGTACCTGCGCGGGATCGAGGGCCCGAAGACGATGTTCTACGTCACCGAGGGCCTGGTCGCCGAGTCGAACCGCGAGCTGCGCGAGCTGGCGATCCAGGCCTCGGCGGCGCGAGTCAGCTTCTCGGCGCTCTCCCTCGACGACCCCGGCTTCGCCGACGCCTCGCTGCGCAACACCCCGGAAGGGGTCACGGCCGACATCCAGTTGAAGGGCCTCGGCCTCGACACCCTGGCCTCCCTGGCGCGCGGCAGCGTCTATCGCGTCAGCGGAGCCGGCGAGCGGATCTGGGACCGTCTCGCGCGCGAGCTCTCCGGCTACTGGCTGCTCGGTTTCGAGCCCGAGCCGTCCGACCGCGACGGCAAGGAGCACGACTTCCAGGTCAGGGTCTCGCGCCCGGGCGCGCAGGTGCGGGCGCGGCGCGCGGTCTCGATCCCCGAGCCCGACCCCGAGGGCAAGCGCGACCGCGAGACGCTGCTCGCGATCCTGCGCGCGCCGTTCCCGGCGACCGAGCTGCCGATCCGGGTCGCGACCTACGCGCTGCGCGATGAAGCGACCGGAAAGCCGCGGGTCGTGGTCAGCGCCGAGGTCGGGCGCGCGGGCAGCCCGCCGGAGGCGCTGGCGGTCGGCTTCGTGCTGATCGACGGCCAGGGCCGGATCGCGGCCAACGTCGTGCAGCGCGCCGAAGCCGGCTCGCGATCGCCCGTGCCCTACGTGGGCTCGGCCACCGTCGAGCCGGGGCTCTACTCGCTGAAGCTGGCCGCGCTCGATCGCCGCGGCCGCCGCGGCAGCGTCACCCACCCGGTCAAGGCCGCGATGCACTCGGTCGGCGGGCTCGAGCTGTCCGACCTGATGCTGGCGCCGCCGACCACCGCGGCCGAGCAGAAGCTCCGGCCGGGCGTGGACCTGACGCTGTTCGGACCGCTGCTCGCCTACACGGAGTTCCACGGCAAGCCGGACCGCGTCGAGATCCGCTTCGAGGCCGCCGAGAGCGAGAACGGTCCGGCGCTGATCGCCGCTCCGGCGCGCACCGAGGCCGCGAAGACCGGTCAGTACGTCGCGGCACAGGCGGTGCTGCCCACGGCGCTGCTGCCGCCGGGACCGTACTGGGCGCGCGCGGTGGTCAGCGTCGGCGGCAAGGCACAGGGCCAGCTCGCGCGGCCGTTCACGCTGCGGCCGCGGCAGCCCGGCGAAGCGCCCGCCGGCGGCGCGGGCGTGTCGCGGGCCGGGCTCTCGCCGAGCCTGCCCCGCTTCGAGCGCGGCGAGCTGCTGGCACCGGACGTGATCACGCCGCTGCTCGAGCCGCTCGCGAAACGACCGGAGCTGCAGCGCAGCGCCGCACTGCGCAAGGCGCTCGACCAGGTGCGTACCGGCCAGGCGGCAGCCGCGCTCGACACGCTGTCGGAGGGCGCCGACGAGTCGCTCTCGCTCTCGGTGCTGCGCGGCGTCGGCTTCCTCGCCCGCGGCGACTCGCCTGCCGCGACCACGCAGTTGCGGGGCGCCGTGCGCCAGGAGTCGGACCTCGCGGTGCTGCCGGCGCTGATCGGCGCCTGCTACGCCCACCGCGGCGAAGACCTGCAGGCGGCCGGCGCGTTCCAGACGTCGATCGCCCTCGGCCTCGACTCGCCGCTCGTGGCCGCGCTCGCCGCCGAGGCGCTGCTGCGCGGCGACCAGCCCGACCGCGCGCTCGAGCTGCTGGCCGACGCGACGGCGAGGCACGCCGCAGACATGCGGCTGCAGCGTTCGCTGGGCATCGCCCAGGCGCTCGAGGGCCAGGACGAGAAGGCGCTGCTGACGCTGTCCGCCTACCTCGACGGGAACCCCGCCGACCTCGGCGCGTCGTTCGTCGTGATGCGGCTGCTGTTCGAGCGCTACGCCGCGGGCCAGGCGAGCGACCTGCTGGCCGGGGACCGCGAGCGGCTGACCCGGCTGGCGAAGGCGTACGTCGACGGCAAGGGCCCACAGCGCGAGCTGGTGGCCCAGTGGCTCAAGTACCTCGACAAGCGACGCTAGAACCGGCGCCACGAAGCCCCGAGTCCGCTTAGACTGTCCTCGCGGGGCACCGGAGGTCGGGATGGAGGCGGGCGCGCGGGTTCGACGGCGGGTGGTGGGGGCCCTGGCGCTGGCGGCTGCCATCGGGCTGGCGCTGGACCTGACGGGGGCGGTGCGCGCGCAGACGCCCACGTTCTCGACCGAGATCGACGTCGCCGCGCTCGACGTCAACGTCGTCGACAAGGACGGCCGCCCGATCCGCGACCTGCGGCCGGAGGAGTTCCAGGTCACGGTCGACGGCCGGCCGCGCCGGGTGGTTTCGGCGCAGTTCGTCGACCTCGGCGGCGCCGACGAGCCCGTGGCCTCCCCGACGCCGCCACCCGCCCACTACAGCACCAACGAAGGCGCGGTGGCCGGGCGCATGGTGCTGATCGTCGTCGACGAGGCGGCGATCCGCCCGGGCGGCACGCGCATGGTCGCGGATGCGGCCGGACGGCTGCTGAACCGGCTGGGAGCGCAGGACCGCTCGGCGCTGCTGACGCTGCCGGGCCGCGGCAGCCAGCAGGTCGACTTCACGAGCGACCACGCCAAGGTGCTCGACGCGCTCAAGAAGTCGCAGGGCCGGGCGCCGCTCTCCGCACGCCGCCGCGTCAGCCTCGGCGAGGCGCTCGCGATCGAGGAGAACGACAGGATCATCTACGAGGAGGTCGTGCTCGGGCGCGAGTGCCCGCCGACGATGAACGCCCTCGAGCGCGAGATCTGCATCAACGACGTGGTCGGGGAAAGCCTGCGCACCGCGCACTTCTACCGTGACGGCGCGCGCAACTCGCTGAAGGCGCTGCGCGCGCTGTTCGAGTACCTGCGCGGGATCGAGGGCCCGAAGACGCTGATCTTCGTCAGCGAAGGCCTGGTCAACGAGTCGACCCGCGAGTTGCGCGAGCTGGCGGTCGAGGCCTCGGCCGCGCGCGTGACGTTCTCCGTGCTGTCGCTCGAGGGCCCGAGCGGCATCGACGCCTCGCTCTCCGACGCACCGCAGGGCCTCACGTTCGACAACCAGACCAAGGCGCTGGGCCTCGACATCCTGGCCTCGCTGGCGCGCGGCACGGTGTATCGCGTGACGGCGGCCGGCGACCGGATCTGGGAGCGTCTCGCCCGCGAGCTGACCGGCTACTGGCTGCTCGGCTTCGAACCCGAGCCCGGCGACCGCGACGGCAAGGAGCACGACTTCCGCGTCAAGGTGACCCGCCCCGGCGCCGAGGTGCGCGCGCGCCGCGCCGTCAGCATCCCCAAGGCGGACCCCGGCGGCGAAGGCGCGCGGGAGACCCTGCTGGCCGTGCTGCGCGCGCCGTACCCGGCGACCGAACTGCCGATCCGCGTCGCCAGCTACACGCTGCACGACGCGGGCAGCGGCAAGGCGCGGGTCGTGGTCAGCGCGGAGATCGGCCGCAGCGGCGACGTCGCGGAGTCGATGAACGTCGGCTTCGTGCTGATCGACGCCCAGGGCCGCGTCGCCGCCAACGTGATCCAGCGCGCCGAGGCCGCGCCGCGCGCGCCGCTGCCCTACCTCGGCTCGGCCGTCGTCGAGCCCGGGCTCTACACGCTCAAGCTGGCGGCACTCGACGCCCGCGGCCGCCGCGGCTCGGTGACCCATCCCGTCAAGGCCGCGCTGCACGAGATCGGCGGCGCACGGCTGTCGGACCTGATGCTGAGCGTGCCGCAGGCGCGCGCCGAGCAGCGGCTGCGCCCGGGGATCGACCTCGCGGTGGCCGGCCCGCTGCTCGCCTACACCGAGCTGCAGGGTGGAGGCGACACCGTGCGCGTGCGCTTCGAGGTCGCGGCCACCGAAGACGGCCCGGCCCTGCTCGCCGCGCCGGCGCGCGTGCAAGCGGCGGCGTCCGCCGGAGCCTCCACCGCTCAGGGGCTGCTGCCCGCCCACCTGTTGCCCCCGGGCGGCTACGTCGCCCGGGCCAGGGTCGCGGTCGGCGGTCGCGACCAGGGCCAGCTCAGCCGCCCGTTCTCGGTGCGTGCGCGCCAGGCTGGCGAGGCGCCGGCCGGCGGCGCGGGACTCGACGCGGCGGCCCTCGCGCCGAGCCTGCCCCACTTCGACCTGCGCGACCTGGGCGAGCCCGCGCTGCTGGCGACGCTGGCCGAAGCGGTGGCGGCCCGGCCCGAGGTGCGGGAGTCCGCGGCGCTGCAGGCCGCGCTGGTCCAGGTCCGGGCGGGCACGCCGCAGGCGGCGCTCGACGCGCTCTCCGAAGGAGCGGCCGACTCGCCCGCGCTCGCGGTGCTGCGCGGCATCGGCTTCCTCGGCCGCGGCGACGCCCGTGCCGCGCGCATGCAGTGGTGCGAGGAGCCGCACGAGGGATTCGCCGCGCCCGCGCTGCTGGCAGGCGCCTGCCACGCGACGCGCGGCGAGCACGCTGCCGCCGCGCGCGCGTTCGAGGCCGCCATCGCACAGGTTCCGGCCTCGGCCGCGGCGACGGCACTCGCGGCCGAAGCCCACCTGCGCGCGGGCGACGCGGCGGCGGCGCTGGCGGTCGCCGAGCGGGCCGCGCCGTCGCTCCGCCTGCGACGAGCCCAGGGGCTCGCCCTCGCGCTGCGCGGTCGCCACGCCGAGGCGGCGACGATGCTCGCCGGCTACCTGGACGAGCGCCCCGACGACACTGGCGCCGGCTTCGCGCTGATGCGCGTGCTGTTCGAGCGCTACGCGCGCGGCGAGACGCCGCACCTGCTGGCCGGCGACGAGCGCCTGGCGCGCCACGCCCGCGCCTACGTCGCGGCCCGCGGCCCCCAGCACGAGCTGGTCGCGCGCTGGCTCGCCGCGGCCTGAGCCGCCTCTAGCGCGTCCCCCGCGGCCGGGTCATCGCCTGGGCGAAGGCCCCGGCGATGCGCTCGTGGCCGGCGTCGTTGGGATGCAGGAAGTCGAAGAACAGGTCGGGCCACTGCGACTCGGGCCCGAACGCGGTCCAGGCGTCGGCCAGCACCGCCCCCTCCTGCGCGACCATCGGGCGGATCAGCTCGTTCTGGATCCGGACCCAGTAGCTGCGGTCGGCGACCCGCGGCGCCGTGGCGGTCGGATCGACCGGCGGGATCGTGCCCACGACGGGCAGGCTGCCGGCGGCGCGCGCCATGCGGATCATCTCGCGCAGCCGCTCGACGGTGAAGCACTCCTCGGGCGCGCGGAACGCGCAGCGGCTCCAGTCGTTGGTGCCGTAGAGGATCAGCGCGTACGCGGGGCGCCGCTCGGCGAGCGCGTCGGGCAGCCGGCGCACGCCGTCTTCGCTGAGGCTGCTGGGCACGCCGTCCGCCACCACGGTCGCTTCGCCCCACGTGGCCCGCAGTTGCGCCTCGAGCATCACGGGCCAGCCGCGGCGCAGGGTCGCGCCCTGGCCCCAGGTGATGCTGTCGCCGAAGGCGAGGTAGGTGTTGGGGTGGTTGGTCCCCGTGGGCAGCACGGCCGGCGTCGCCACGATCGTCCCCGCGCCGAGCGGCAGCTCGAGCCGCGGCAGCCGGCCTGCCTCGAAGTACGGTGGCAGGCCCTCGGCGGGCAGCGACAGCGCCTGGGTCCCGGCGGGCACGCCGGGGATCGTGAACTCCCCGCGCGCGTCCGTCGTCGCCGCCTGGCCCCCGGCGACGACGCGCACGCCGGGCAGCCGCACGCGCTCCTCGGCGCCGAGCACTCCGTCGGCGTTCTGGTCGTAGAAGACGACGCCGGTGACGGAGTGGGAGGCCCCGGCGCTCGGCGCGCCAGGCGACCCTCCCCCGCAGGCGCTCAGCAGCAGCGCCGCGACGGCGCCCGCCCGCAGCGGGGTGCTCACGGCCGCTCGGCCATCGCCCACAGCGCCCAGGGCAGGCCGTGGCCCGTCGTCCATCCGAAGAAGCGCAGGCCGTGGGCGGGGTCCCAGTTCGGGGGGCGCACGCGGTCGGCGGCCGGGAACTCCCGGCGATAGAACGTCGGCGAGGCCGGCACATGACCGGCCGAGCGCAGCGCAGCCGCCAGCGCGCCCTGCGTCCAGTCCCCGTCGAAGCCGCGCGGCAGCGGGTCGGTCCGCAGCAGCGCGGCCCGCCGCGCGAGCTCCTCTCGGAAGCTCGGCTCGCGCGAGAGCTCGTAGCCGACGGCCAGCGCGTGGAGCGAGGCGAGGTAGGACTCCATCCAGTGGTTGAGCGAGGGCACGTCGCGCTCGCGCCGCGCGTGGCGCACCAGCGCCGCGGCGATCGCCTCGTCCTCCAGCACGTCGAGGGCGAGCCGCAGGCCGTGGGTCGAGTAGACCTGCGAGTAGCCGTAGCGCTCGAGCGCCAGCTCGCCGCCCTGCTCCTCCTGCAGCCGCAGCGAGCGCAGCACGCGGGCGCGCAGCTCGTCGAGGTAGCGCGGGTCGCGCGTCGCGTCGGCGACCTCGGCCAGGTTCCAGGTCGACAGCGAGAGCCGCCGCCCGGTCAGCTCGTGCTCGCCCCACAGGCGCCGCAGGTGCATGTCGGCGGTCTGCCGCGCCACCTCGAGCGCGCGGTGGTCGGCGGCGAGGTAGTAGTCGGCCATCCAGCCGGCGACCCACACATGGGCCGAGAGGGCGTGGGCCCAGTGCTGCGCGGCGTGGCGGCGGCCGAGCCCCAGCCACTTCGAGGCGGGCGGCGCCTCCAGGCTGCTCCACCAGTCGACCGCGCGGTTGCTCTCGCCGTGGTAGGCGGGCCCCGCCGGCCAGTGGGTGTTGTCGACGTCCATCGTGTGGCGCGACATCGCCTGCGCCGCGTCGAAGAAGCGTGGGTCGCCGGTGCGCGCGAAGTGGACCCACAGCTCGAAGTCCTGGGCCGGCTCGTTGTGGCCCCAGAAGTCCCAGCGGCCGTTGTCGTAGCGCTGCTTGAGGTCGCCGAAGTCGAAGACGCCCCACCACGGCGCCCAGCGCTGGTTGAACAGCACCCACTCGAACTTCTGGTCGAGCGCGCGCTCCAGTTCCGGCCGGGCGTCGGCGCGCCCGGCGAAGCGGCCCCACACGCCCGAGCGCCCGTACCAGTCGCCCTGCGCGTGGGCGACGGGGGGCTCGAGCAGGAAGCGGAGCGTGCGCTCGAGCTCGGCGGGGGGCAGGTCGGCGCGGTGGAAGAACAGCACCGCCTCGCTGGTCTTCGCGAGCCCCTGCGCCCAGTTCTCGACCGCACCTTCGGCGCCGGGCGCGGACGAGTCGCGGGCGAAGCTCATCGCGCCGGCGCGCGGCGACCAGAAGTACGCCTCGAGGCGCCCGCTGCCCGGGTCGAACGCCAGTTCCTTGGGGTGCTCCTCGACGAAGCGCGGCAGCGCCACGGCGACGCCGCGTTTCGCGTCGCGCACGTCGAGCCAGCCCGGCGCCCGCTCCGCCGCGTCGCGCACGCGATCGCCGTCCCGAAGCTCGGCCGCGAACCCGCCCTGGCGGGCGTCGGGCCCGGACTCGGGGGCGATCCCGGCCGCGCCGCGCGGGCCGAGCTGGCTCAGCGAGACGGGTCCCGCGGGCGAAGCCAGCTCGACCGGGCGCGCCGCGCCCGGGGCGTGCCAGCTCCCGGCGTGCAGCGCCGTCGTCACGGTGGGCGAGGAGCCGAGCGCGAGCTGCAGGCCGAGGCCCAGCGCCTGCAACTGGTCCTCGGGCTGGGTCCAGCCGGGGTCCGCGGGGTCGCCCTCGTCGAGCTCGCGGGCCTGGGTCGCGAGGTGCGGGTACTCGCCCTTCAGGGGGCGATGGCGGTCGGGCGTGCCCGTGTAGACCCAGGTGTGCTGCACGCGCACGTACGCGCGGCCGGCGTAGAAGTGGAACCGCGTGACGAACGGCGCGGCGGGCTGGTCGGGGCGGCCGTAGCGGTACTCGCCCTCGAAGCGCACGACGGCGTGCAGCGGGCCCGAGCCGCGTTCCAGCGTCGAGCGCAAGAGCACGGCGCGCGAGACGTCGAGGCCCTGGGCGTCGAGCAGGTCGGCGAAGGCGCCGCGCGCGCCCGCCTGCTCGACGACGACGTCCCCGGCGTCGAAGCCGTCGCCGTCCGCGTCGAACAGCGCCTGCTGCACGAAGCCGCCTTCGCCCTGGCGCAACGTCACGTGCAGCGGACCGGCGGTGACGTCGACGGCGCCGCCCGGCCGCGGGTTGTTGACGACCCGCAGCGGTCCGTCGAGGCCCGCGGCCGGCAGCCGGCGCCGCACGCCCGGCCCGTACTCGACCGTGTAGCGCTCGGCGTCGGTCGCGAAGAAGAAGATCCACACCCACTTGAGGCTGCGGCCCGCGCCCCAGCGCGAGACCTCGGTGACCTGGGCCTCGACCTCGCGGCCGGCGGCGTCGAGCACCCGCAGGTGGTCGGGCGACTCGAGCGCGCCTTTCGGCAGCGGCAGGCCGAACAGCACGGGCGCGCCCGTGGCGTGACGCGCGACGTGGACCGGGACGCGGGTCGGCGCGGCGGGTGCGGCCGGGGCGGCCGCGCCGGGCGCGGCGCAGGCCAGCAGCGGGATCAGGGCGAAGAAGAGTGACCGGGCACGCATCGAGGGGCCTCCGGGGCGCACGTCCAGACCGAAGTGTAGGGCGAGGCGGGGAGCTACCATCAACGTGGCATGCAGTACTGGCACTGGCTGCTCCTCACCTCGGCCGCGTTCGTGATCCTCGAGCGGCTGCGGCCCTGGCGCCCGCAGCGGGCGCTGCGGCCCGGGCTGCTGCGCGATGCCTCGTTCCTGGCCCTGAACGGCCACTTCTTCGCGGTCCTCACCGGCGGCCTCGAGGCCGGCCTGGTCGCCGCGATCGTCGTGGCGGCGCGCGACGCGGGGCTCGTGCTCGGCCGGTCGCCGATCGGCGGCTGGCCGCTGCTCGTCCAGGTGCCGGTGCTGCTGGTCGTCTCCGACTTCCTGCAGTGGTGCATCCACCGCCTGCTGCACGGAGTGCCGTGGCTGTGGCAGGTCCACAAGGTCCACCACTCGATCCGCGAGATGGACTGGATCGGCAACTGGCACTTCCACTGGGCGGAGATCCTCGTCTACCGCTGGCTGCAGTGGGTGCCGCTGGCGTGGCTCGGCGCCTCGCCGCAGGCCGCGCTCGTCGTCGCGGTGATCGGCACGGTCTGGGGCAACCTGAACCACGCGAACGTCGACTTCGACGCGGGACCGTTGCGGCGGGTGCTGAACAGCCCGCGCATGCACCTGTGGCACCACGACGCCTCCGACGAAGGCGGCGTCGCCAAGAACTTCGGCGTCGTCTTCAGCGCCTGGGACTTCCTGTTCGGCACCGCTTACTGGCCGCGCGAGCGCAGCCCGCAGCGGCTCGGCTACCCCGGCGACGGCGAGATGCCCGCGGGCCTCGTTGGCCAGCTCGCGTGGCCGCTCGCGCGCCGGGCCCCGGTCGGAGGTTGAACTCGGGACACTCGCGAAAGCGTCAACCGCGCGCTGGCGCCCGGGCCCGGGCAGGCGGATCTTGAAGGCATGAGCAGCGAACGCGCCGTGCTGCGCCGGCACCTTCGGCACTGGCAGGAACGCGGCCTCGTCGGCGAGGAGCAGGCGGGCGCCCTGCTCGCCGCCAGCGAAGAGCTGCTGCGGCGCAACGCGTCCCGCCTCGTGCTGGGCGCCCTGGCCGTGCTGGGCGCCGGGCTCGTCCTGGCCGGCGCAGGCCTGCTGCTCGCGCAGCACTGGCTCGAGCTCCACCGCTTCGCGAAGCTCGGCGGCTGGGCGCTGCTGCAAGTCGCCTTCACCGTGCTGGCGTTCGACCTCGGGCGCCGCGTCCCCGACCGGCCCGCCCTCGCCGAAGCCGCGGCCCTGGTGGCCGGAGGCCTGCTGCTCGTGGGCATCTCCCTGGTCGCCGAGATCTACCACCTCGACGGCCGCACCGCGAACAGCCTCTGGCTGTGGGCCGCGCTGGTGCTGCCGATGTCCTTCGTACTGGAGCGCCGCGCGCCAGCCGGCGTGTTCGGCGCGGCGCTGCTCGCGGCGCTGCTGTTCGAGGTCTTCGAGCCGGGCTCGCCGGTCAAGGCCCGTGACGTGGACGGGCCGTGGTTGTGGCTGGCGCTGCCCCTGGTCGCCGCGGGCGTCGCCGCGCGGCTCCCGCGGGCACCGCAGGCGCTCGCGGGCGTCGCGGGCGGCTGGGCCTTCGGCTTCACCCAGCTCGCGCTGCTGGTGTTCGGAGCGGCGCAGGACCTGGACGGCTCCGACCTCGGGCGCGCATGGGCCGTGGCGCTCGCGGGCCTCGGCTGGGCGCTGTGGCGGCCGCATGACGTGCTCGGCGCGACGCTCTCGGTCGCCGAATGGCGGGGGCTGCTCGTGGGCTCGCTGGCGCCCTGGCTGCTGGTCGGGCCGGGCTACGAGCCCGGCTCGCCCGTCGACGCGGCGGCCGTCGCAGTCGCGTGGGTCGTGCAGCTCGCCGCCGCGGTGCTGGTGGTGCGGGCGGGGGCGCGCGCCCAGGCCGCGGGCTGGATCAACGCTGGCTACGCGGGCGTGGCTCTCGGCATCCTGGTCCGCTACTTCGATTTCTTCCCGAACGCGCTGGAGGGAGGGCTCGCGCTGCTGGTCACGGGCCTGCTCCTGCTCGCGGTCCTGTTCGCGCTGGAGCGTTCGCGCCGGCTGGCGCTGCGGCGCCTCGCGGAGGCCCGGCCATGAAGCGCGCGCTGCTGCTGGCCCTCGTGCAGGCGGGCGTGATCCTGGGCTGGGCCGCTACCGAGGAGCTCGTGCGCCGCGCGGCGCCCACGTTCCGGGTGCCGCTCGTGGCGAGGGCGACCAGCGACGAACATCGCGGCCGCCATACCCACTTCCAGCCGGCCGACCTGGAGCGACCGTCGGGCGCGGCAGGCGCTCTGCTGACGGACGTGGAGATCGAGCGTTTCCTCGCCGGGGCGGCGGACTTCCACGGCCCGGCACTGGTCGGCTTCTGCCCGCAGGGTTCGCTCCAGCGCGTCTGCGCGCTGGAGCGCCTCGACGCAGCGCCGGCGAGCCGCCCCGCGTCGGCCGGGTCGTGGTCTCGCGCCCGCCTCCACGTGTGGCAGCACGAGGGTTGGCAGGTGCGCGCGGACTTCGTGGCCACGCGGCTGTTCCTGCCGGAGGGCCTGGCGCTCCCCGCGCTGGCGACGGCCGCGGGCTGGACGCTGGAGCTGGCCCACCGCCCGGATCGTCCGCCGCTGCCGCTGCGCCTCTACTTCGAAGACCAGCTCGTCTTCGAGGGCTGACGCGAATCCTACGGTCGCAGCGGGTGGCGCCAGCGCAGGCCCGGGAAACGGTCGAAGTCGGAATCTGTCGTGACCAGGGTGCAGCCGTGCTCGATGGCCACCGCTGCGTGCTGTGCGTCAGCGACAAGCTTCCCGGTGGCCCCGGCGCGACGGCACAGGTCTTCGAAGATGGCGAGGTGCTCGGGCCCGGGCCCCACCACGCGGGCATTCGGGCGCGCGCGCAGTTCCTCGACGAATGCGAAGACCTCGTCCAGGCTCGACGGCCGGCGGAAGATCCTCGGGTTGGTGGTGATCCGCACGATCGCCGAAAGCGCGAGCACCGAGAGCGCGAACGGCTCCCGGCGTGTCGCGAGATCCGTGAGCCAGGCGGCGTAGCGGGAGTGGTCGACCGTCGAGTCCTCGCGGTGCGCGTAGACGAGGACGTTGACGTCCGGCAGCAGCATCAGCGGCCGTCGCGCCCGTAAAGGGCCTCGTCCTCCGCGGCCAGCAGGGCCCCGTGGCGGTCGAGGTCGACGCCGGGTGAGACGCCATCGCCTTTCACCGTGACCAGCCGGAACGGCCGCTCGGGGGCCGCCGGGCTGCGCTTGAGGGCGTCGTCCAGGGTGCGGGCGATGAAGGCGCTGACCGAGAGCCCGAGCTGGGCGGCCCGCTGCCGGACGCGGCGCCCGAGGCGGTCGTCGATCGAGATCGTCGTCCTCATATGAGGATCATACTCGACCAGTGCCGGCGCACACGCGGGTCGAGCTTCGGTCAGTCGCGCGCTGCAGGCAGGCGGAGCGCCGCCATCTCCTCGCCGTTGCGGACCAGCAGCACGTCGCCGACCAGCGCCGGCTGGTTCCAGGTACGCCCCCCGATCGCCTCCGCGCGGGCGAGTTCCGCAAATCCGTCGGCGCTCGCCTTGACGAGCGCGAGCCCGCCGTCCTCGGTCACCACCAGCAGCAGGTCCTGCTCGGGCAGCAGCAGGAGCTGGCCGCTGCCGTAGCGCCCGCCCTTCCACCGCCGCTCGCCCGTCGCCAGGTCGATGCACGCCAGGATGCGGTTGTCGAAGCCGTAGGCGTGTCCCTCGTGCACGACGACCTGGTTGAAGGCCGGCTTCAGCGCGTTCGACGTCCAGCGCTCGGTCACGGACCAGGCGTCGCCCTGGCGCGCGACCTTCAGGCGGCGGGTGCCGATCGGGGAGGCGCCGCCGTCGACCATGCTGATCAGCACGTCGCCGTCGGCGGTCGGCACCGGCTGCATCACGCCGATGCCGCTCCAGTCCGGGCCGGCCCACGCGTGGGTCCACAAGCGGCGGCCGTCGGCGGGCGCGAAGCCCACCGCGCCGGTGTGGGTGACCAGCACGATCTGCGACACGCCGTCGAGCGTCAGCAGGTGCGGGGAGCTGTAGCTGCCGGCGCGGTCCGCATCGCGCCAGCGCGGCTCGCCGGTGGCGACGTCGTACGCGGCGAGCCCGCCGGCGTGGACGACGACGAGGCCGTCGACCACGAGCGGCGACGTCACGAAGCCCCACAGCGGGCGCTTGCCCCCCGCGTCCGCGGCGAGGTCGCGCGACCACAGCCGCGCGCCGTCGTCGGGATCGAGCGCGTTCAGGATGCCGGTACCGCCCAGCGTGAAGAGCCGCCCGCCCTCGAGCGCCGGCGTGGCGCGCGGGCCGGCGCCGACGTGGGCATCCCAGAAGCGCGCGGCGTCGCGATGCGTCCACACCGGCTCGCCGCTGCGCAGGTCGTAGGCCGCGACGATCTCCTCCTCGCCGCGCTGCTCGTGGGTGAAGAGCCGGTCGCCGCGCACGGCGAACGAGGACACGCCGGGGCCGATCGGGCGCCGCCACAGCGAGGCGGGCGGCGACGCGTTCCAGTCGCTGCCGATGCGCACCCCGGGCACCACGCCGTCGCGGCGCGGGCCGCGGAAGCCGGGCCACTCTGCCGCCTCTTCGGGCGCCGCCGCGACGGCCACGGGGCCCACCCCGGCAACAGCAGGCCCCTCGGGCGCGGGTGCCGCGACCGCTGCGGGCACGGGCGTCGGAGTCGCGCTTGCCGGGGTCGCCGCGGGGGCGGCCGGCGGAGCGGGCGGCGGCAGCGGCGCGGCCTGCGCCAGCAGCCGCTCCTCGGCCGTCGGCGTCCAGCGCCAGACGAACTCCGGCATGCCGTTGCCGGTGACGCCTTCGCTCCGCACGAGCGTGAAGGCGCCGCAGGCGAGCAGGATCGCCGCCGCCGTCAGGGCGCGCCGGGCCCCGGCGCCGAGCCGGCGCCCGGCCACGGTCGCGCCGACGAAAGCGAGGCTGACCGCTGGGATGCCCCACAGCACGAACTGGAAGCCCATGTTGCCGCGGGCGACCGACTCGTGGAGCAACCGCGGCGTCAGCGCCATCGCGCCGATCGCGAGCGCGAGGCCGCCGAGCCGATCGACCCACGGCGCTCGACTGAAGAGCAGCCACCAGAACAGGACCAGCGGCCCGCAGGCCAGGGCGCCCAGGATGCCGTGCTGCGCGAAGTCGGGGGCGAACCGCGGGACGACGACCCACCCGAACCACTGCAGCGCGACCAGCGCGACCCCTGGCCACAGGCGAAGCTCCGGCGTCCTCGCGGCGTCGCTCATCGATCCTCCGATCTGGCCCGTGTTCAGCGATACGGACAACGGGCCCGCCGTGTTCAAACACTTGCCTTATGCTCCAGGCGTCCACGAAAAGGAGGCCTCATGCGCCGCGCCGTGCTCGCCGCCGCTCTCGTCACGCTGCTGCCGTCCGTCGCCGCCGGCCAGGACCGGAGCAGCCCCGTGGACCTGGTGCAGGCCCAGCTCACGGTGCCCTCCAAGGTCGAGGTCGGCAAGCGCTTCTTCGTGATCGACGTCGTCGAGAACGTCGGCGAGGCGGCCGCGACGCCGACCATCACGGGCTTCTGCCTGTCGAAGACGGAGACCTGCGGGCCGGACGGGCTGAAGTTCGCCGCGCGGCGGGTGCCGAGCCTGGAGTCGGGCCAGACCCACCAGGGCGAGTCGCGGCTGGAGCTGCCGGCGTCGGTCGAGCCCGGAACCTACTTCCTGATCGTCACCGCGAACGCCAACTCCGACGTGACCGAGCGCTACCGCGACAACAACGTGCTGGCCCGCAAGCTCGAGGTCAAGGCGAAGAAGTAGCCGCGCCCCGCCGGCCTCACGGCCGCGGCAGCCGCAGGTCGACGTGGTGGAGCCAGGCGGCAGGCGAAGGCTCGGAAGCGGAGGCACCCGCGGGCGCCGGCTGGTACAGCCAGCGCTCGAGGCGAGCGCGCACGTCGGCTCCACTCCAGGCCTCGAACTCATCGGCCAGATCCCACGTCGTCATCGGGTCGAACTGCCGCCGCGCGTGGAGGTCGCGCAGGAACGCCACCATGCGCGCGCGGCCGCCGGCCTCCTGCGCGAGGGCGTGGATGATCCGCGCGCCCTGGTCGTACGCGCGGCGGTCGAAGCCGACGGCCACCGCGGAGCGGCCGGCGACGATGTCGGAGCGATAGTCCTCGGCGATCGGCGCCCACGCCGGGTCGACCGAGAGCTCGTACCACATCGTGATCGCCTCGTCCCACCAGGAGTCCCGGTAGGTGCGGGCGATCGTGCTGCACGCGAAGTACATGTGGAACACCTCGTGGCGCAGCGCGCGCAGCGAGGTGGTCGTCGCGCCGTAGTACTCCATGCCGCCGCCGCCCTGGGTGAGCACGACGTCGAGGCCGCGCGGCATCGGGAACGGCCCCAGCTCCCGGTCGAGCTCCGCGAGCCACGGCTCGAGGATCACGAAGGCCTCGTCCGCCGTGACGCCGCCGGTCGGCGCCAGCACCCGCACGTCGACGCTGCCGATCCTGCGCGCCACGAGGGCGTGGGTGCGCGCCGGGGCGAGGTGGAACATCACCGTGTACGCCGCGACCGGCCGCCCCGTGTCGAGCACCCACTCCTGCACGTCGCCCGCGGCGCGCGACGCGAGGCCGCCGCTGCCGACGGCCACGTAGGGCTCCGCCGCGTGCACGCGGAAGGTCAGCACGTGGTGGGCCAGCTCGTGCGGGGTGTTGAGTGCAGGAAACAGCGTCTCGTTGCCGCGGCCTTCGATGTCGTTGACGTCCGCGTAGAAGCGCCCGTCCGCGTCGGCCATCGTCAGCGGATAGCTCGCCTCCAGGCGGTGCGACACTCCGCCGGCGAGGTCGCGCTCGAGCTCGACCGACACCTCGCCGGAGCCCGCGAAGGCGAGCAGGCGCACGTCGGCGGCGCGCGCGGGATCGAGTTCCTCGCCGTTCAGCCGCAGGCCGAGCCGCGGCGCCTGCGCGGCCTCGAGGTGCAGGATCGGCCGCGTCTGGCCGGGCCGCATCCGGAACGTGATCGCCGCCTGGGCCTGGACTCGGCGCTCGGACGGGAAGATGTCGAAGATCACCTCGGCGCGCTCGACGTCGACGCGGAACACCGAGTCGAGCAGGTCGCTCTCGCTGGCCGCCGCGGGCAGCGGCACCGCGGCCACCACCGGGATCGCCGCCGCTGCGGCCGCGCCCGGGGCCGGCGCGCCTGCTCCGCCGCCGCCGCAGGCCAGGCTCCCCGCCACGACCGCCGCCAGCCCCGGCGCGAACCGCCGCGCTCCGCCCATGGCCGCCTCCCGGCCCCCCGTGGTGATCCTACGCTAGTCGGGTTCCGACGCCGGGATGAACCCGGCGCCGGTCCCATGGGGGCTCCGTCGGACGACTCCGGCCTCCTCCGCCCCCAAACCCCCGACGGGCTTGACACGGGCCCGCCCCGGCTTTACTCTTTCATCCGGATATACGGATGAATCAGGAAGCGCTGCTGACGCGGATCGAGAGCCTGGCGGACCCGACCCGGGTGCGCCTGCTGCGGCTGCTCGAGCGCCACGAGCTGGGCGTGCTGGAGCTGTCGGACGTGATGCAGCTCCCGCAGTCGACCGTCAGCCGCCACCTGAAGCACCTCGCCGACCGCGGCTGGGTCCGCCACCGCGCGCAGCGCACCGCCAACCTCTACCGCCTCGCCGCCGACGAGCTGCCCTCGGGCGCGCGCCGGCTGTGGCAGGTGACGCGCTCCGAGACCGAGGGCTGGGCGGCCCTGGCCCAGGACCAGCTCCGCCTCGAGCGCCGGCTCAAGGAGCGCGGCGCCGACGCCCAGGCCTTCTTCGCCAGCGCGGCGACGCGCTGGGACAAGCTGCGCGACGAGCTCTACGGCCGCGCCTTCCCGGCCGCCGCGATGGCGGCGCTGCTGCCCGCGGGCTGGACCGTCGCCGACCTCGGCTGCGGCACCGCGCAGATGGCGGCGACCCTCGCGCCCCACGTGAAGCGCGTGATCGGCGTCGACCAGTCGGCCGCGATGCTGAAGGCGGCCCGCAAGCGGGTCGCCGGCCTCGCCAACGTCGAGCTGCGCCAGGGCGAGCTGCGGGCGCTGCCGATCGAGGACGGCGCCTGCGACGGCGCGCTGATGACGCTGGTGCTCGGCTACCTGCCCGACCCGGCGCCGGCGCTGGCCGAGTCGTTCCGGGTGCTCGCGCCGGGCGGCCGCCTGGTGGCGATCGACGTGATGCGCCACGACCGCGAGGAGTTCGCCCGCCAGATGGGCCACGCCAACCTGGGCTTCGAGCCCGAGGCGCTGGCCGGCCTGCTGACGAGCGCCGGCTTCGAAGAGATCGCGGTGCGCCCGCTGCCCCCGGAGGCGGGGGTCAAGGGCCCCGCCCTGCTGCTGGCCACGGGCACGCGCCCGCTGGCCCGTTCCCGTTCATAAGAAGGAGACAGAGACGAACATGGCCACGACCCCCGCGCACACCCCGCTCGTCCAGAAGAAGGGCGGCATGGAGTTCTACGTGAAGGACCTCTCGCTGGCCGAGTGGGGCCGCAAGGAGATCCGGCTCGCCGAGCAGGAGATGCCCGGCCTGATGGCCGTGCGCAAGGAGTACGCCGCGTCGCAGCCGCTCAAGGGCCAGCGCATCACCGGCTCGCTGCACATGACGATCCAGACCGCGGTGCTGATCGAGACCCTGAAGGCGCTCGGCGCCGAGCTGCGCTGGGTGTCGTGCAACATCTTCTCGACCCAGGATCACGCGGCCGCGGCGGTCGTCGTCGGCCCCGAGGGCACGGTCGACGCGCCGAAGGGCGTGCCGGTCTTCGCCTACAAGGGCGAGTCGCTCGAGGAGTACTGGGAGTTCACGTCGCAGGCGCTCGACTTCGGCAACGGCCAGGGCCCGACCCAGATCGTCGACGACGGCGGCGACGCGACGCTGCTGATCCACAAGGGCGTCGAGTTCGAGAAGACGGGCGTGGTGCCCGCGCCCGAGACCGCCGACTCCGAGGAGTTCGCGATCGTGCTGCGCCTGCTGGCGCGGATGATCAAGGAGGACGGCCAGCGCTTCACCAGGATGGCGAAGGCGCTGAAGGGCGTCTCCGAGGAGACCACGACCGGCGTGCACCGCCTGTACGAGATGCAGAAGGCCGGCCAGCTCCTGTTCCCCGCCATCAACGTCAACGACTCGGTCACCAAGAGCAAGTTCGACAACCTCTACGGCTGCCGCCACTCGCTGATCGACGGCATCTTCCGCGCCAGCGACGTGATGATCTCCGGCAAGGTCGCGGTGGTGCTCGGCTACGGCGACGTGGGCAAGGGCTGCGCCCAGTCGCTGCGCGGCCAGGGCGCGCGCGTGATCGTCACCGAGATCGACCCGATCTGCGCGCTGCAGGCGGCGATGGAGGGCTACCAGGTCCTGACCCTGGAGGACGTGGTCGAGACCGCCGACATCTTCATCACCGCCACCGGCAACCGCGACGTGATCACGGTCGAGCACATGGCGCGGATGAAGGACAAGGCGATCGTCGGCAACATCGGCCACTTCGACAACGAGATCGACATGGACGGCCTCAAGAAGACGCCGGGCGTCGTCCGCACCAACATCAAGCCGCAGTACGACATGTTCACGTTCCCGGACGGCCACTCGGTGATGATCCTGGCCGAGGGCCGGCTGCTGAACCTAGGCTGCGCGACGGGCCACCCCAGCTTCGTGATGTCGAACAGCTTCACGAACCAGGTGATCGCCCAGATCGAGCTCGCGCAGAACGCGGGCCAGTACGAGAAGAAGGTGTACGTGCTGCCGAAGAAGCTGGACGAGAAGGTCGCCCGGCTCCACCTCGCGCAGATCGGCGTCAAGCTGACGACGCTGACCCCGCGCCAGGCCGAGTACATCGGCGTCAAGCCCGAGGGCCCGTACAAGCCCGACACGTACCGCTACTAGTCCGCACGGTCCACGAGGACCACGAGGGCCGGGCCGCTCGCAGGAGCGCCCGGCCCGTCGTTTCTTCGGGTGCTGCTCGGGCACGTCATGCGGAAGGCCGCGCGGCCATGAGCAGAACGCGGACCAAACGTCGGCACTTGCATCTATCTGCCGACATTTACTACCCTCCGGGCAATGGGACGCAAGCACCTGACGTCGGGCCACCTCCAAGCCGCCAACCTGGGAGTCTTCTTCCGATCTCGCGACCTCCCCGCGCTCGGCCTCACTCTCCGAGACCTCCAGTGCCTCGTCTCGGACGGCACGGTCGAAAAACTCGGGCCCGGCCTCTACCGTCTCGCCGCCGTCGAGCCGAACGAGTTCGAGACGCTGGCGATGGTGGCCTCGGCGGTGCCGAACTCCATCGTCTGCCTGCTCTCCGCGCTCCGCGTCCACGGCATCGGGACCCAGTCCCCGCACGAGGTCTGGATCGCTCTCGACCGCAAGGCGCGCAAGCCGCAGCGCATCCCCGCCCCGCTCCGCATCGTCCGCTTCTCCGGCGCCATGCTCCGTTACGGCGTCGTCACGCAACGCATGCTCGGCGTCCCCGTGGCGATTACGTCACCCGCGCGCACGGTCGTCGACTGCTTCCGCTACCGCAACAAGATTGGCGTGGATGTCGCGAAGGAGGCCCTGCACGACGCCCTGCGCTCGAGGGTCACCACCGTCACCGAGATCGTCCGCGCGGCCGAAGCCTGTCGAGCCCGCACGGTGCTGCGGAGCTACTTGGACGCGCTCCCGTGAGGCCCGACGCTCCCCGCCACCGGCCCGCCTCCATTCACCGGCGCCTGCTGAACGGAGCCCGGGAGCGCGGAGAAGATCCGCAGTTCGCCGTTCAACGCTACGCGGCGGAGCGCTTCCTGTACCGGCTCGGCGTCTCTTCCCATCGCGACGCGTTCGTCCTCAAGGGGGCGATGCTCTTCGCGATCTGGGGCGGTTCCGCATACCGGCCCACGCGCGACCTCGACTTCACGGGTTACGGAGACCCGGACGATGCAGCGGTCCGGCACCGCATCCGCGACGTCTGTCAGGTCGAGGTTCCCGACGACGGCATGACCTTCGCCGTGGAGACCCTCCGCTCCGAACCGATCCGCGACGCAACGGAGTACGGCGGCCTGCGCATCGCTTTCGAGGCTTGGCTGGGTGAGGTGCGCGTCCGCATGCAGCTCGACGTCGGCTTCGGCAACGCGATCGAGCCGGGCGCCGTCGAAGCCGACTATCCCGTGCTTCTCGACGCGCCCGCTCCCCGCATCCGCGCGTATCCCCCAGAAGCAGTCGTCGCCGAGAAGCTCCACGCCATGGTCCTCCTCGCCGAGCGCAACAGCCGGATGAAGGATTTCTACGACGTCTACGTGCTGGCTACGCGCTTCGCGTTCGATGGCGAGCGCCTCGCCCGGCGATCGCGGCCACGTTCCGGCGCCGCGACACGGAGATCGGCGGCGACCCGCCCGTCGCTTTGCAGGCGACCTTCTACGCGTCCGCCGATCGCGCCCGGCAGTGGCAGGCGTACTTGCGGCGCAACGCTCTGCCCGGAGCGCCGACGGACCTCAACGTCGTTGGAGACCTGTTGGTCCGCTTCCTCCTTGCCCCCTGGACCGCGCTTGCAGCCCAGGAGCCGTTTTCCGACCGGTGGCCCCCGGAGGGTCCCTGGACACCCCCTTTCGTGGAGACCGAGCGATGACCGGCCTGGATCGGATCGCGCTGGAATCGCTGATCCCCGATGGCCAGCAGCGGCTCTCGTCGCCGCGTCTCAGGGCTTCGCGCGCGGCTAGGTGATCAGTCGCTTGCGCACGGCGTAGAGCACGATCTCCGCGGTGTTGTGGAGGTCGAGCTTCTGCATCAGGTTGGCGCGATGCGTCTCCACGGTAGACAAGCCGATCCCCAGCAGCGAGGCGACCTCCTTGTTCGATCGTCCCTCGGCGAGGAGCTGGATCACCTCGCGTTCGCGGTCCGTGAGCAGGTGGTAGGAGTCCGTCAGCCCGCGAGCGCGCAACTGTCCGAGGTGGCCGTCGTACAGCGCCGTCGCCACCACCGGGCTGAGGAAGGGCTTGCCTGCCCCCACAGCGCGCACGGCAGGCAGCAGGTCTTCGTCCGTCGCGTCCTTCAGCAGGTACGCCCGGGCGCCGGCGGCGAGCGCCCGCAGGATGTACGACTCGTCGGCGTGCATGCTGAGCACGATCACCTGCGGAGCGGGGTTCAGCTTGCGCACGCGGGCGGTGAACTCGATGCCGTTCATCAGCGGCATGGCGACGTCGACGATCACGACGTCGGGCTTGTGCTCGCCGCAGAGCCGCTCGGCCTCGAGGCCGTCGGCCGCTTCCGCGACGACCCTGAGGCCGGGCTCCGTCTCGAGCAGGCTCCTGAGCCCGCGGCGGACGATCGCGTGATCGTCAGCCAGAAGCAAGCGCATGGTCCGCCTCCGTGGCGTCGGCGCCGACCGGCAGGCGGACGGCGAGCGTCGTCCCCGATCCGGCCGCGCCCGAGATCCTGACGGTGCCCCCGAGGTCACGCACCCGTTCCTCGATGCCGCGCAGGCCGAGGCCGCTGGCCGAGCCCCGGGCCTCGAACCCCCGGCCGTCGTCCGCGATGGTCAGCTCCAGGACGTTCGCCCGGCACCGGAGCCGGAGGTCCACCCGCGAGGCTCCGGAGTGTTTCGCGCAGTTCGTCAGCGCTTCCTGGACGACCCTGTAGACGCAGGTTCGCTGCTGGTCCTGGAGCTGGTCGAAATCACCGTCGATCGTCACCTCGACCGGCAGCGCGTAGCGGCGGGCGAAGTCCCGGGCGTGCCACTCGAGGGCCGCCTGCAGGCCGCAGTCGTCGAGCATGCTGGGGCGAAGTCCGAGCGCCAGGTCGCGCACCGTCTGCACCATGTCGTCGACCAGGGCCCGGCTCTCGACCACCGCCTCCGCGAGACGGGTGTTGCTCGGGACGCGCAGCCGTTCGATCCGTCCCAGCTCCATGCGCAACGCGGTCAGCACCTGGCCGACGTGGTCGTGCAGTTCGCGCGAGAGCTTCCTGCGCTCCTCCTCCTGGGTCGCGACGAGCTGCTGCGACAGCCGGCGCATCTGCTCGCGGGCCTCCTCCGCCATCTCCCGCTGCTCGACGGACCGCCGCTCCAGCGTCCGCAGCCTGGCCACGGCGACCGCCGCGACGACGCTGCCGAGCAGCACGCTCTGCCAGAGCAGGCGCGACAGGTCGGCGCGGAACACCTGGTGCCGGCGCTCGACTTCCGCCCGCTGCGCCTCGAGGTTCGCGTTGTTCAACTGCTCGATCTCCTGGGCGATCGCCAGCACCGCCTCGCGCCGCGGCACCACCTCCCGCCGGAGGAAGCCGGCGCTGCGGGTCTGCTTCTCGGCCGGTGTCCAGTCGAACAGCGGGTCGAACGCGCGCCAGTACTGCTCGAGGCGCGTCTCCAGGCCGTCGATCCGATGGCTCGCCGCAGCCCGGCTATGGAGCGCGAGGACGCGCAGGTCGCCGACCGCCGAGAGGTTGACGTGCCGCAGCTCGGCGAGGCGCTGGCGGTACCCGGGCGCCCGCTCTCCCTCCTGGTCCAGCAGGTAGTCGCGCACGAAGATGCCCGACAAGTGGACGTCGGAACGCAGGCGGCGGAGCTTGGCCTCGAACTCCCGGTGCCGGGTGTTCAACTGGTCGAGCTGGATGTAGATCTCCTGTGCCTTGCGCGAGGCCGCCGACAGCGACGCGGCGATCACGATCAGGAGGCTGGCCAGCCCCAGCGCTGCAACCGGCCACGTCTTGAAGCGCATTGCCCGACCTCCGCTTTCCGCCGCCGCAGAGCCGAAGCCTAGCGCCGGCCTGGCCGCCTGCCCATCCGGCAAACGGGGGAGGAGGCCTCCCCCACCGGCCCGATGGTCGCGAAACCCGGCGCCGTATCTACTGGGACCGGTCCGGAAGAGACGCAGGCAAGGGAGGAAGCATGGCGCGGGCATCCAGGGTCCTGTGCGAGTACCTGGCGCTGGTGGGAGTTCCGATCGCGGCGATCCTCGTGGCCCTGCACCTGGGCACGTCCGTCGCCGCGCCGCCCCACGTCGCGGGACGCTGGGTCGTCACGGCCGTGAACCGGGGCACCGTCGCGGGCGAGTGCCTGGCGACGGCGAGCAGCCACGGCCAGGTGGTGATGCGCGTGCGGCAGTCGGGACGCTACGTGTCCGTGCGCCTCCTGGGCTGGAGCGGGGCTGCGGCGAACGGCCAGATCGCCGACTCGCAACTCGCGATCGCCTGGGACGACGCCGCGGCTCCGTGCCTGGGCGCGCTGCGGCTGAAGGCGCGCCTCGTCGACGAGCCTGACGGGCGTCGTGTCCTGGTGGGCTCCATGGACCTGCCGGGTTGCCCGCAATGTGGCCACACCGCCGTCCGCGCCGAGCGCCTGCCCGCGGCCGATTCGCTCGGCCTGGAGGGACGATGAAGGGCGAACTGATCGGCATGCTGGCGTCCCTGGCCGTGCTGGTGGTCGCCACGCGCGCGGCGGGCCGGCTGAGCCGCCGCTTCGGCCAACCCCAGGTGGTCGGCGAGATGGCCGTCGGCATCGCGCTCGGGCCCTCGTTGCTGGGCTGGCTGATGCCGGGGGTGTCCGCGGCCCTGTTTCCCGAGGCACTCCTGCCGCACCTCTTCACGCTGAGCCAGCTCGGCTTGTTGCTGTTCATGTTCCTGGTCGGGCTCGAGTTCGACCACCGGCACCTGCGGCGGCTCGGGCACACCGCCGTGCTGGCCAGCCACGCCAGCATCACCATCCCCGGTAGCCTCGGCTGCCTCGCCGCCTTGTACCTCTATCCACGCCTGTCGTCCGACGCCGTCGGCTTCCACGAGTTCGCGCTGTTCATGGCCATCGCGATGAGCGTGACGGCGTTTCCGGTCCTCGCCCGCATCCTCCGCGAGCGGCAGATGCACGAGTCCCCCCTGGGCTCGCTGACGATCGCGTGCGCGGCCGTCGACGACGTGACGGCCTGGTGCCTGCTGGCGGGCCTCGTGACCCTGGTGCGCGTCAGCCATGGCGGCTTGTCCATGTTCGCGATGGTGGGCGGACTGGCCGTCTTCGTCGCCGTCATGATGGTGCTGCGTTCGGTGCTGTTCGGTCGCTTCCTGGCGGCGTTTCGCAGGGAAGGCCGCCTGTCGCAGGACACGTTCGGCGGAATCCTGATCGTGCTCCTGCTGTCCGCCCTGGCCACCGAGTGGCTCGGGCTCCACCTGCTCTTCGGCGCGTTCTTCTGCGGAGCCGTGCTGCCGAAGGACGAGGCCTTCGTGGCCGCGGTGAACCAGAACCTGGAGCTGGTCGCGACGGTCCTCCTGCTGCCCATCTTCTTCGCGTACACGGGACTCCGCACGGAGATCGGCCTCGTGCAGGGCGCGGAGATGTGGAGCTACTGCGCCCTGATCATCGGCCTCGCCATCCTCGGGAAGGTCGGCGGGTCTGCGCTGGCGGCGAGAGTCTCCGGCTTGCGCTGGCGCGAGGCCTCGGTGCTCGGGATCCTGATGAACACCCGGGGCCTGATGGAGCTGGTCGTCCTCAACATCGGCGTGGACCTCGGCATCCTGTCGCCGGCCCTGTTCTCGATGATGGTGCTGATGGCTCTGGCAACGACGTTCATGACGACGCCGTTGCTGGATCTCGCGCTTCGCCTGCTGCGGCCTGGTGCGAGCGGACTCGTCTCAGAGATCGAGACGATGGGCGCCAGAGGAGCGAGCCAACGGCAGCCATCGCGCCGTCGCACGACGTCTTCAGCGTCGCCGACCACCGCGCCGTGACGCAGCCTGTCGCCGGCAAGTCGACGTTCGACAACCTCTACGGCTGCCGGCGCGCGCGTGATCGTCACCGAGATCGACCCGGTCTGCGCGCTGCAGGCGGCGATGGAGGGCTACCAGGTCCTCACCCTCGAGGACGTGGTCGAGACCGCCGACATCCTCATCACCGCCACCGGCAACCGCGACGTGACCACGGTCGAACCGGGTGATCGCCCAGATCGAGCTGGCCCTAAACGCGGGTCAGCACGGGAGGGCGGGACCAATCCGCTACTCGAGCGAGCGGGCGTAGGTGGCGGCGGAGACCTCGTCCGGGAAGGCCTTCAGGAAGCCGCCGACGTACTCCAGCGCGGCCGGCACATCGGCGGCAGTGGCGGGCTGGGCCAGGCCCGCGGGGAGGCGGAAGCGCAGGACGGTCGTGCAGAACTCGCCCTCGGTGCGCTGCGGCGAGGTGCTGCCGACCTCGCTGCGCGTCACCATCAGCTTGCGGCGCGTCTCGAAGCTCAGCTCGACCGTGCCCTTCCCGTAGCCGACGTGGACGATGCCCACGACCTCCCCGCGCTTCAGAAGGGTGCCGACGGAGTACTTCGCGAAGCTCTTCGTGTCGTAACTGAGCCGGCCGTCGACGACGTCCACCTTGATCGTCTGGAAGCCCTGCATGTCCTCGGGCGAGCGCATGTGGCCGTATCTCGAGACCGTGGGGACGTCGTCCGCCACCAGCACCGCGAACGCCCCGAAGTCGTGACCCAGCCTGGGCGGCGTGAAGACTTTCTCGAAGGCCTTCCTGAAGTCCTTGGTGGGCTTCTGCGGCTCGGCCGCGGTCCCGACGGCCGCCACGAGAAAGACGCTCGCCACGAATGCCCGTCGCAACATGGTCACTCCTCCCGGGAGGCGGGACGCTAGCAGAGCCGGGCCGGGTGTCAAAGCACGGAGTTCCGGGCGTCCCTGGCGCGATCCGCCTCGCCGCCCCGTTGCGAGTATCCTCCTCAGCGTTTCGAGGCGCGCGGCGCTGCTCGCGTCCGCGGCCGGGAGGCTGAGCGTGCTGGTGGTCGCGGCGCTGGGCGGGAACGCGTTGTTGAGGCGCGGCGAAGCGCCGACGGCCGAGAACCAGCGCCGCAACGTGCAGGCGGCCGCCCGCGCGCTGGCCCCGGTGGCGGCCGAGCACCAGCTCGTGGTCGGCCACGGCAACGGGCCCCAGGTCGGCCTGCTTGCGCTCCAGGGGGCCGCCTACGGGATGGGCGCCGAGTCCTATCCCCTCGACGTGCTCGACGCCGAGACCGAAGGAATGATCGGCTACATGATCGAGCAGGAACTCGGCAACCTGCTGCCCTTCGGCCGGCCCTTCGCGACCCTGCTCACGATGGTCGAGGTGGACCCCGCCGACCCGGCCTTCCAGAACCCGACCAAGTTCATCGGCCCCGGCTACCCGCGCGAGGAGGCCGACCGCCTGGCCGCGCAGCGGGGCTGGATCTTCAAGCTGGACGGGAGCCAGTGGCGACGGGTGGTCGCCTCGCCCCAGCCGAAGCGCATCTTCGAGATGCGGCCGATCCGCTGGCTGCTCGCCCACGACACGATCGTGATCGCCGCCGGCGGCGGGGGCATCCCGACGATGTACGAGCCCGGCGCCGACCGCAAGCTGGTCGGCGTCGAGTGCGTGATCGACAAGGACCTCGCCTCGGAGCTGCTCGCCCGCGAGCTCGGCGCCGACTTCTTCGTGATGCTGACCGACGCCGAGGCCGTCTACGCGGACTGGGGCCTCCCGACGCAGCGCAAGATCCGGCGCGCCTCGCCACAGGCCCTCTCGGCGCTCGGCTTCGCCGCGGGGTCGATGGGGCCGAAGGTGGAGGCCGCCTGCCGCTTCGCCACGGCCACAGGCAAGCCGGCCGGAATCGGCGCCCTCGAGGACGTCGGCAAGGTGCTCGTAGGCGAAGCCGGCACGATCGTCACGACCGACGCCCGTGGCCTCGAGTTCGCCTGACATGATCCGCTCCCTGGCCGCGGCGGGCCTGATCGCCGCCTGCCTTGCCTCTCCGCTCGCCGCGGAACTCCCGGCCGCGCTGGCCGGCGACCACCGCGCGCTGCGCCGCACGATCTCCTACGCCGAGATGGAGGCGTTCCTGGAGCAGGTGGCCCGGCCCGGCTTCATCGAGGTGAGGCGCGAGGGCACGAGCACGCAGGGGCGAGGAGTCTTCCTGGTCCACGTCGCGCACGGCCTCGCCGATCGCGCCGGCGCAGGGCCCGAGCCCTGGCGCGTGCTGCTCTACGCGCAGCAGCACGGCAACGAGGTCTCGGGCAAGGACGCGCTGCTGTTCCTGCTGCGCGACCTCTCGCGCGAGCCCGCCCGCCTGCCCCGGGGCGTCGACCTCTGGGTGATGCCGATGGTGAACCCCGACGGGGCAGAGGCCAACCAGCGGCGCAACGGCGCCGGCATCGACCTGAACCGCGACCACGTCGTGCTCTCGCAACCGGAGACGCAGGCGCTGCACCGGGTGGCGCGCCGGGTCCGGCCCCACGTCGCGGTCGACGGCCACGAGTACACGCGCGACGGCGAGGAGTGGCGCAGGCGGGGCCTGCTGCGCTGGCCGATCATCATGATGGACGGCGCCAACCACCCGCTGTTCGACCCCGCGCTGGTCGCGGCCGGGCTGCGCTGGGTGGACGAGGGCGAGGCCCCGCTGGCCGCGGCGGGCCACGCCTACGAGCGCTACAGCGTCGGCGGGCCGCCGCCCGACCAGGAGCAGCGGCACTCGACGGTCGACACGGACGACGGCCGCAACGGCCTCGCGGCCCACGGCGCGCTCTCGTTCATCATCGAGGCCGGCGTGAAGCGGGCGGCGCCGGACCCGCAGGCGGACCTCGGCGACCGCGTCGACGCCTACCTCGCCCTGTTCCGGCGCTTCCTCGAGGCCGACCCCGCGCGCCGCCAGTCCGACACGCGGGTGGTCGAGGCGGCCCGCGCCCGCCCGCTGCCCGAGTTCCTGCCGACCCACGCGTTCTGGGCCAACGTGGGCCTCCGCCGCACGCTGGCGAAGGCGATCGACGCCGCCACCGGCCGCGCGGTCCTCGTGCCGACGGCGAACTTCATGTCGTCGGTCGTGGTCAAGGCCACGGCCGCCACGCCGCGCGCCTACGCGGTGGCGCACCCGGCCGCCGTCCCCGCCTTCCGCGCGCTGCTCGAGCGCCACGGGCTCGCTCACGAGACGCTGGCCGCCGCCGACCCCGTGGACGCGGAGCGCTGCACGCTCCTGCGGATCGAGGAGGAGGAGGACCTGCTCTACGCCCGGCACGAGGGACGCCAGGTGGTCCGCTGTGCGAGCGCGGCCAGGACGGAGCTGCCCGCCGGGTCGCTGCAGGTGCGCCTCGACGGCCCGGACGCCGCGCGCGCCGCGCTGCTGCTCGAGCCCTCGAATCTCTACGGCCTGTACCGCTATCCCGAGTTCCGGCCGCTGGTCGCGGCCGACGGCGCGCTGCCGGTCCTGCGCGTGGTCGGCCCGGCGCCGGCAGGCTCCGCGGCCCGCGGGTACTGACGCGATCCGCCCGCTCGAGGCGGGCCAGAGGCGGTCTCGGGGGCTATCGGGCCGCGCCGGGCGACCACTCGTAGAAGTAGCGGACGCGCCCCACGCCGCCCGAGTTCGAGCAGTAGAACTCGAGCTTCAGCCCTGACCGCTGCGGCCCTCCGTCCGGGATGACCATTTCGCCGCGCAGGGGCGTGGACGCCTTCGTCGCGAACACCTCTCGCGCGAGGTAGGCGACGTGCACGCCCTCCGGGGTGTGGGCCGCGGCCGCGGCACTGGCCGACCCGTCGTGGTCGTGCGTCAGCCGGCCCTCCAGCACGAGCTTCCGGCCCGGCACCAGGTACTCGAGGTCCTCGGACGTCGTCCAGGTCAGGGCCGCGTAGTTCTTCGAGCGGTCCTCCAGCGGATGCTGCGAGTCGCCGCAGTGGTACTTCATGCGGATCGCGCCGGCGACGCCGCTGGCCTGGAAGTCCTGGAAGTAGCCGGCGATCGGCTGCTGGTTCCACTCCTTGACGAACGTCGGCCCGGAGACCCGCTTCCAGTGGCCGCCCGCCGGGGCCGGGCCCGCGGGCGCGGGCACCGGAGTCGCGGCTCGCGCCGGCCGGGCAGCGGCCGCGAGCACCCTGCTCCGGGCCAGGATCTCCTCCTGGACGGCGTACGGGCCCTTGCCGGTCCAGTTCGACAGACCTTCGGCGCTCTCCCAGACGAACTTCTCGTAGTCGTCGATGGCGACCGCCCACTTCGGGAACCCCATGCCGTTCCAGCGCGACGCCTGCATGCCGCTCCAGCCGCCGGTCGCGTTGGCGTGTTCCCAGGGATCGAACATCACGAGCTGGCCGCCGAGCACGAGGCCGACCGCGGCGTGATTGGTGTTCACCCAGAGCGGGTTGTAGGCGCCGATGCCCTGGGCCTGCCCGATCACCGTGAAGACCTGGTGCGGCGCGAAGCCGGCGCCCTTGAACGCCGCGCGCACGAGGATCGAGGTGTGGCCGCAGGTGCCCGTCGTCAGGTCGCCGGTCGTCGCCCCCGAGATGGCGCGGCCCGCGACGCTCGTGTTGGGCCGGATGCCCTGCCGCAGCAGCTCGCGCTCGACGACGCCCATCACCCAGCGCGCGCGCTCGAGCTCGCCGGAGAAGCGCGGCGCCGAGGGTTCCGCGAGCGCGTCGCGCGTGAGGTTCTCCCAGTACCGGGGCGTCCCTGCCGCGACGTTCTCGGTCTGCGCGGCGACCGGCGGCGAAAGAAGGCTGGAGAGGAGGGCGAGCAGAATCGTCCGCGAAGGGCACATCGGCGGCCTCCGGGCGTGTTACCCGCCGGATTATCTCCCGCCCGACCCCGCGGCCGTGGCCGGCTCGGCTCGGGTTCGCCGCCGTTCGTCGCGAATCGACGTTAGACTTGGCGCTTCCGAATCACACAAGAGGAACGCAGTGCCGACACTCGAGATCGACTGCACATCTGCAGGTCTTCCCGAAGGCATCCGCGTCGCACCTTGCCGCCGCTTCGAGGGCTGGAGCCTCGAAGCCACCCGTTCGTGGAACGCGGGAGACGTCGTCTACCTCCATCCCGTCCGGCTGCTGGCCGAGGACGTCGAGGTGCGCCTGGTCACCGCGTTCGGGGTCCGCCGCTGCACGTTCGCCGAGTACGGGCTCGAGCTGCTGCCCTCGTCGCTCGGCTTCCTGGCCCCCGAGCTGCTCGAGCGCCTCGCCAACCACTGCGGCCTGCCGGCGGCGGACCACGAGGCGCTGTTCGCCGCGTTGACGCGCGGGGGTCGGCAGCGCTTCCTCAACCTCGGGTTCGAGGAACTCGTCAACCACTCGAACGAGCCCAACTGCGCGGCAGACCTGGTCGTGGAGCTGGATCTCTCCGGCCCCGAGCCTCGCGGCCGCGGGCAATTGCGCGCGTTGAAACGAATCGCGCCCGGCGACGAACTGACCGTCGACTACCGGACCTTCTCCGGACCGTGGGAACCGCCCGCCGACTGGGTCGCATGAACCGCTCGACCCCGGCCGCGCTTCGCGTCTCCACCGCCGAAGGCACGATCGATGCGTTGCGGCCCGGGACGCCCCTGCCGGAGTTCTTCGCCGCCCTGGCCCGCCGCTGCGAACCGGGGGCCGTGCCCCTGCGACTGGCGCTGACCCACACCACCGCGGAGACGTGGCGCTTCGAGCTCGACCAGTGCGAACCCGGCGACGAACTCCACCTCCCGTCGATGTTCGAGTTCCGTCGCCGCGGCCCGGAGCGGACCCACGCCTTCACGGCGGCGATGGTGGTCCCGACGGGGGTGGACTGCACGATCGGCGGCCACGCCGGAGACGCGACGCCGGCGGCGCGGGTGCTGGCGGCGGTGTGCGACGAGCTGATCCTCCATCCCAACGTCGTCAATGCCTCGGACGTCAACGAGGCCCCTTCCAACTCGCTCTACGTCGAAGGCAGCGTGCTCGCACGCCTGCTGATGGGCACCGTCGGGCTCCGCCGCGTGCGCAGCAACCGCGTGCTGGTCGTCACCGAGGAGCGGTCCGACGGGCCGTGGGCCGTCGACCAGGTCGTCAACGTCGCCAGCGCGGCGCGAGCGACGCTGGGCCTCTCGTGCGCCGGGGTCGTGACGCTGCGGACCCCGCTGGCGATGCGCATGACGCGCTCGGCCTCGGGCCGCGCGATCGGGTCAGCGGACGAGTTGGGCCCGCTCCTCGACGTCCTGCTCCGCCGGCGTCACGAGTACGACGCGGTGGCGCTGGCCACCCGGGTCTCGCCCGACGGCGACCCGCGCCGGCTGACCGAGCGGTACTACCGTCAGGACCTGCCCAATCCCTGGGGCGGCGCCGAGGCGGTGCTCAGCCACGTGGTCTCGCTCGCGTGCGGGGTGCCGGTCGCGCATGCCCCCACCCTCGAAGACCTCGCGCTGCGCACGCTCGACCTCGGCCAGGTCGACCCGCGCAAGGCCGCCGAGGCGATCTCCACCTCGTTCCTCTTCTGCGTGCTGAAGGGCCTGTGGCGAGCGCCACGCCCCGAGCCCCGCGCGGACGGCCACTACGACCCTTCGTGCGTCGGCGCCGAAGACGTGTCGTGCCTGGTGGTGCCCCGCCACTGCGTCGGGATCCCGACGCTGGCCGCGCTGGCCCAGGGCATCCGCGTGATCGCCGTGGACGACAACACGAGCCTGATGAGCGGCGACCTGTCCCGGCTGCCGTTCGCCCCGGGACAACTGCTGGAGGCCCGCAGCTACCTCGAGGCGGCGGGCCTGCTGGCCGCGCTGCGCGCGGGCGTCGCCCCGGAGGCGCTCGCCCGCCCGTTGCCGCCGACGCGCGTCAGCTCGGCGTGACCCGCCGGGTTCCGCTGCCCGGGACCCGTCCGGCACCCGCGAGGTTCGCCCAGGCCCTGCGCCGCTACGCTCGCCGACCGGCGACGCCGCTCCACACGCCGGGCCACAAGGGGCGCCGCTTCCTGCCGGGGCTGTCGCGCTGGCTGACCGAGGAGGGCCTGGCCTGCGACCTGCCGGCGATGGATGAAACGGGCAACTGGCTGGCCACCCGCGGGCCGCTGGCGGCGGCGCAGCGCGACTTCGCCGCGGAATGCGGCAGCGCGCAGACCTGGTTCCTGGCGAACGGCTCGAGCTCCGGCGTGCACGCGATGCTGCTGGCGTCGGTCGGCCCCGGCGACGCGGTGCTGCTCTCCCGCCACTCGCACCTCTCGGCGTTCGCCGCCCTCGTGCTCAGCGGCGCGGCGCCCGTCTACCTGCCGGCCCGCTGGAGCGCGGCGGCCGGTCCGGTGCCGCCCGACGGGGACGAGGTGGCGCGTGCGCTGGAAGCGGATCCCCGCATCCGCGCGGTGCTGCTCACCTCGCCGAGCTACTACGGGATCGGGCGCCCGCTCGCTGCCGTCGCGCGCGCCTGTCGCCGGCGCGGCGTTCCGCTGCTGGTCGACGAAGCCCACGGAGCGCACCTCCCCTTCCTGCCGCCCGCGCCCGACCTGCTCGGGTCGGCGCTCGCCGCCGGCGCCGATCTCGTCGTCCAGAGCCCGCACAAGACGCTGGGCTCGCTGGTCGGCACCGCCTGCCTGCACCGGACGCGCGGCGGCCTGGTGGCGCCGGAGCGCGTGCAGGCCGCGCTGGCGCTCGTCACCAGCACCAGCCCCAGCTACCTGCTGCTGGCCTCGCTCGACCTGTGCCGGCGCTGGCTGGCGACCCGCGGGCGCGCCGAGCTGGCGCGCGCCGTGGCCCGGGCACGCCGGCTGCGCGAGGCGATCCGCGCCCTCGAACCGCTGCGCCCGCTGGGTCCCGGCGCCGCCGGGCTGCCCGCGGACGTGCGCTTCGATCCGTTGCGCCTGGTCGTCGACGTGTCGGGCACGGGCCTTTCCGGCCACGACGCCGAGCGCCACCTGCTGGCGTCCGCCAACCTGCTCGACGAGTTCGCCGACGAGGCCAACGTCGTGTGCGTGCTGGGGCCGGCCGATCCACCCGCGGTGCTCGCCCGCCTGCTGCGCGCCTTCGACGCGCTGCGCCGCGGCGCCCGGGGTCGGGGACGGCCGCCGGCCCCGCCAAGTTGCTGGCCATTGCCACCCCAGGCGCTGACGCCGCGGGCCGCCTGCTCCCGTCCGAGCGAGGCGGTACCGCTCGCCGAGGCGCGGGGGCGCATCGTGGCCGAGCCCGTCTGCCAGTACCCGCCGGGCATCCCGTGGCTGGTGCCCGGCGAGCGCGTCGGCCGCGAACTCGTGGAACGCCTGCGCGAGGCGCGCCGGCAGCCGTGCCACTTCACGACCGCGGACGCGTCGTTGCGCACCCTGCGCGTCGTCCGCGAGTGACGCCGCGCCAGCCCCCCTCGACGCTGTCCCGGGCGCTGGCTTTTCCCTGGGCGACGGCGATCCTGGTCGCCCAGAAGCTGCTGGCGGTCGCGCTCGCGGCCGCGGCGTGGCCGCTGCTCCGCGCCACCCCGCTGCGCCGGGCCCTGGAGCGCTGGCCGCGGGCGGCCGCGCCCGCCGCGGCGCTGGTGGCGATCGGCCTGGCGTCACCCGCGGCGCAGGCCGCCAGTGACGCCTCGACAGTCGGCTGGCTGGCTCGCGCCTGGCTCTGCCTGGCGGCGATCGGGGCGTGCGCCCACGCCGCGACCGCGGCGGCCGCCGCCAGCTACTCGGGCCCGGCGACCCTCGCGGACCTCGAGGCACACGTCCGCGGCGCGTGGCCCGAGCGCTGGTTCGCGGCGCGCCTTCGCAACCCGCTGGACGCCTACCTCGTGCGGCTGCTGGTCGACGCCACGGCGCTGGCCCTGCCCTGCTTCGTCGCGATCGTGGTGCCGGCGCTGTGCAACGGCTTCACGATCGCGCTCTACTTCGTGGTGCTGTCGGTCTCCGGATGGAGCGCGTCGACGCTGATCCACATCGACATGCACAACCGGCCGTTCGCGCCGGCGCCCGGCCAGTCGCGCTGGACGCGCACCGTGCTGGCGGCCACCCGGGTCCACGTCGGCGTCGTGCTGGAGCTGCTGCTGAACGCGGCGCCGCGCTGGGTGCGGGTGCAGCACCTGTGGAACCACCACGTGGAGGAGAACGGCGCCGACGACACGCTGGGCACCGCGCGCTACGACCGCAGGAGCTACCTCGACTTCGGCGTGTTCGTCGCGCGCGTCTCGTGGAGCCTCGCCACCGGCGCGGACGTCGCCGCCTACCTGCGCCGCAAGGGCCGGCGCGGACCGCTCCGGGAGCTGGCCCTCGGCCTCGCCGCCTACCACGCCGCGAACGTGGCGCTGCTCTTCGTCAGCCCGGCAGCCGCGCTGTTCCGCTGGTTGTGCCACCTCGCGGCCGGCCTGGAGGTCGCGATCAACGCCTACGCCGAGCACGGCCTCGTCGACCCGAGCCGCCCCGCGGGTGCGCGAGGCACCACGAGCGACAGCCGGACACCGAACGACCACGCGAACCTCGGCGACGGCGCCCACCTCCAGCACCACGAGCAACCGGGCCGACACTGGAGCCTGCTGGCCGCGGCCCAGAGGGCGGACGCGCTGGCCGCCGACGGCGAGCCCGTCGTCACCTGGCCGCACGACGACTACCGGGCCCGCCTCGCGGCGTTCTTCTCCGGGAACGTCGAGCCGGTGGTGGGCCTGACGCTCGGCGGCCGCACCCTCGACCGGCGCGAGCTCGGGGACCTGCTCGCCGAGCGCACCGCGCCGCTCTCCAGAGCGCGGCGCGGCGCGCTCCAGCAGAGGCTCGACGCGTGGTCCGGGCGGATGGCCGCGGCGCTGCTGGGCTGACGATGCCGGAGGTTCAGGCGCACCAGTGCGCCGGCACCTGCCAGTCGGGACCGCAGAACGTGCGGTAGTCCACCGTCAGCTCGTCTCCGGGGTGGATCGCGTGGAGAGCGAACAGCTCGCCCCACGCGACCGGCTCGTCGCCCTCGAGGTCGAGCTCGACCGGCGCCAGCGACACGCGGCAGTTGGGCGCCGCGGCGTGGTTCAGCAGTTCGTCGAAGCCGAGCATCAGCCAGCGCGGCTCGCCGCCGTCGCTGATCAGGCGGTGAAGCTCGTCCGGGTCGTCGCTCGCCGCGCCGAGGAACCCGGCCATCCGCTCCCGCATCGCGGGCGGCACCGCGGCCAGCAGCCCCGGCTCGAGCGGCAGGAAGTGGTCCTCGGGGTTGCAGCGCCGGACGCCGAGCTCCGTGAGCAGGTGGACCTCGGTGTCGGCGTCGATCAGGCGCAGCGGGTAGCGGTAGACGACCTCGCCGGGCGCGAAGGAGCGGGTCGCCTCCAGGCTCCAGCCGTCGAACCGGCGGCAGCGGGCGACCCGCACTCCGCGGGGGAGGGCGGACGTGGTGCAGTCGACTTCGAGGATCGGCATCCGGTCTCCGTCAGATGATGGTCTTCTCGGGATCCGCGAGGGTCACGCCGCCGTCGCGGTCGAGCGTGCCGATCGCGGAGATGCGCTCCTGCATCTGCCTGACCAGCGCCTCGCGCACGCCCTCGTGCGGCAGCAGCAGCTCCCAGAAGCGCTGGCGGGTCAGGCTCAGGCACACCGTCGGGACCTGGGCGACGACGCTCGCCTGGCGCCGCACGCCCTCGAGCAGCGCGATCTCGCCGAAGTGGTCGCCGTCGAGCAGGACCGCGAAGCGGCGGCCTTCGCGCTCGACCTCGACGCGGCCGCGCACGACGATGTAGAAGCGGTCGCCGCGGGCCCCCTGCCGGAACACCGCCTGGCCGGCTTCGAAGCGCTCGGTGACGAAGTGCCGCGCCAGCGGCTCCAGCACCTCGAGCGAAAGCGACTCGAGCAGCGGCACCCGCCGCAGGCGCTCCGCCGTGACCTGGACGTTGCCGTCGGCTCCTTCGGTGAACCCGCTCTGCTTCTCGTACAACGAGCGGTAGCGCCCGCCGCGCGCGAGCAGCTCGTCGTGGGCGCCCGCCTCGACGACGCGCCCGGCCTCGAGCACGAAGATGCGGTCGGCGCGGCGCACCGACTCCAGCCGGTGGGTGACGCTCACAACGGTGCGGCCCCGAGCCACCCGTTCCAGCGTCGCGTTGATTCGCGCCTCCGTCTCGGCGTCGAGCGCCGAGGTCGCTTCGTCCAGCACCAGCAGGCGCGGGTCGCGGACCAGGGCCCGCGCCAGCGCCAGCCGCTGGCGCTGGCCTCCGGACAGGCCTCCCCCGCGTTCGCCGGCCCGCGTCTCGTAGCCGTCCGGCAGCGCCTCGATGACGGCGTGGAGTTCCGCGGCCCGGGCGGCCGCGGCGATCGCGTCGTCACCGGCCGCGGGCGCGCCGAGACGGATGTTCTCGCGCAACGACCAGTCGAGCAGGACCGGATCCTGCGGCACCAGCCCGACCTGGCGGCGCAGGTCGTCGAGCCGTACCGCGTCGACCGGCGTGTCGTCCCACGTCACGCGACCCGCCCAGGGATCCTCCAGGCGCAGCAACAGGCGCAGCACCGAACTCTTGCCCGAGCCACTGGGCCCGACGAACGCGACCCAGCTCCCGGCGGGGATCTCGAAGCTGACGCCGTCGAGTGCGACGCGGTCGTCGTAGCCGAAACGCACCGCCTCGAAGCGGATCGCCCGGGTCAGCGGCGGCAGGGGGGCGGGGTCGGGCTTCTGCGGCAGCGGCTCGGCGCGCTCCGCCAGGTCGTCGAGGCGGGCGACGCTGCCCCCGAGCCTGGTCAGGCCGGCGAGGGCGTCACCCACGGCCGAGGCCGCCCAGCCTGCGTTGAGCAGCAGGCTGCAGCAGGCCACCAGCGCGCCGGTGGTCAGGCTCCCCGAGATCGCGAGCGCGGCGCCGACCCCGATGATGGCGACGACGAGCAGGGTCACCCCGTACTCCGAGGTGGCGCCGAGGAAGTGGGACAGGAAGGCGAGGCGGGCGCCCGACGCCTCGGCCCGGCGCGCCTCGGCGTCGAAACGCGCGTCGAACACCGGCTCGACGCCCAGCGCCTGGACCGCCGGCTGCGCGCCGAGGCTCTCCTCCACCACCGCGGTCACCCGCGCCTGGTCCGCCGCGCACTCCTCGCTGGCGCGTGCCGCGCGCGGCGTCAGCAGGTGAGCCCCGGCCAGCGCGATCGGCGCCCCCAGCAGCGTCGCCAGCGCCACCCGCCACTCGATCGCGACGACCGCCGCCAGTGCGCCGAGCGCGAAGATCCCGTTCTGGAGCGCCACCGGCAGGATCACCTGCAGCCCCTGCTCGATCGCCTTCAGGTCGGTGGTCAGGCGCGAGAGCACCTCGGCGGCGGGGAGCTGCCGCCGGCTCGCCGAAGACATCCGGAGCACGCGGGTGAACAGGCGCGCGGCGAGGTCGCGCAAGGCGCTCGTCGCCAGGCGTGCCTGGGTGCGAGCCTGCCACAAGGCGGCGGCGAGGCCGAGGGCGAAGGCCAGCGCCAGCGCCAGCAGCGCGGCGAGGAGCAGCCCGACGTCGCGCTGCGGGATCGCGCCGTCGATGATGACCTGCAGGCCGTGAGCCACCGCGAGCTGGAAGCCGAGCTGCACGACCATGGCGAGGACGATGCCGGCGCAGGCCGCCCGGCGACGGGCCACCAGTCGCCCGAACCAGACGAGCAACGCGCGAGTGCCGGGAGCCCGGCGCAGCCCCGCCGACGGCGCAGTGGTCATGGCCGCTCCCTGAAGCCGTCGTCGCGCCCGGGCGCGGCGTGGGCGCCGGCATCGAGCTGGCGGCGCTCGCGTTCGCCGAGCAGGACCAGGGCCTCCGCGCCCCGCAGCTGGTGCTCGAGTTCGGCCCGGCAGCGGGCCAGGCTCGCGGAGAAGGCGTCGCGGTAGGCCGCGGCCGAGGCTTCGTCCCGGGTCGCCGACATCGGCAGCGGGTGCCCGCGGTGGCGCTCCGAGGCACGCAGCGCCGCGGGCGTGTAGTACTCGGGCCGCAGGTACTCGTGGTGCAGCGCCCGGACGATCGCCAGCAGTTCCGCGACCTCAAGGTCGGCGCGGCCGTCGAGCCGGATCAGGATCAGGTGCTCCGAGACCACGTCCGACAGGTCGTCGTTGGGAACGCGGTACGGCACTTCCGCGAGCCGACCCGCCGGGGTGCGGTAGTAAACCCGGCGCAACCCGTACCGGTTGAAGGTCCGCTCCACGGCGGGCCGCGTCTCCCCCACGATCGCCGCCACGGCGCGTCCCCGCGCGCGGGCCGCTGCCAGCGAGTCCGCGAGCGCGCGGGTGAACAGTTCCCGGGCCGGGGTGCGCAGGCCGGGGACGGCCGCGACGTACCAGACGACGAGCATCGCGGCCCCGCCCTCGAGGTCCACGAGCTGCGCCTGGAGCGCGGCCGTCACCGCACCGGCGGAGTCGCGCGCCAGCCACGTCTCGTGAAACCCGTGCGCGATCGCCACCGCCTGCTGCCCGGCGTCCATGACCTCGTCCGCGTCGAACGCCAGGGAGTACAGGTGCTGCAGGCGCTCGGAGAGCGGCTCGGCCTCCGGCCCCGACAGCGCGCCGACGTGCACGATCTCGCGCAGCGCCGCGGGGTCGGCCCCGCGAGCGACGCGCGACACCAGCCGGTCGAACGCGGCCCAGGACGCCTCGGGGCCGATGGCGAAGCGGCTCACGACGCGGCCTCCGTCGCCGGCCCGCCGCGCCGGTCCCGCATCCGGCACCACACCTCGAGGGCGGCGCCGATCGCCTGTCCGGCGTCGTGCAGGACGCGCTGGTCGTGGTCGTCGAAGGCGCCGGCGCCGGCCTTGTTGAGCACTTGCAGCACTGCCTGGACGGCACCCCGCGAGTCGTGGATCGGCACGGTCAGCAGGCTGCGCGTGCGGTAGCCCGTCTCGCGATCGGAGCGGTCGTCGAACAGCGGGTGGGCGCGGGCGTCGGGCGCGTTGATCGGCTCCCCGGTGGCGGCCACGCGGCCGACGATGCCCGTTCCCACCGGCAGATGCAGCGGGGCGCGCCCCTGGATCACCTGCGAGCGCAGCTCCGAGCGGGCCGCGTCGAGCACGAACAGCGTCGCGCGGTCGGCACCCACCAGCTCGCCGAGTTTCAGGGTCAGCGCTTCCAGCACCTGTTCCAGCATGCTGTCGAAGGCGTCGCCCTGGGCCAGCTCGAGGGTGGCGAGGAACTCGCCGAAGTCGTGGGTCAGCCCGTCGAGCAGGCGGGTGAAGCCGGCGAAGGGCAGGTCGCGCACCTGCCGCACGACGTCGCCCCTGCGGTTCGCGGCGGCGAAAGCCCCGAGCATCCGCCGGGTGCTGGCCGCCACTTCGCCGGCGAACGCGGAGAGCACGCCATCCTCCATGTGCAGGAGGCGATCGGCCACGTCGAGGATGCGGTTGTCGTGGGTGACGAGGACGACCGCGCACCCGGCGTCGCGGGCGAGGCGCGCGATCAGGTCGGCGACCGCGCGGCCGGATGCGCGGTCGAGCGAGGCCGTCGGCTCGTCCGCGAGCAGCAGGCGCGGTCGGCGCACCAGCGCCCGGGCGACCGCCACCCGCTGTCGCTGGCCGCCGGAGAGCTGGGCCGGGTGGGCCTCGGCGAACTCGCCGAGCCCGACCTGCGACAGGGCCTCGAGCGAGCGCTCGCGCGCTTCGGCCCGGCCCACGCCCAGCCCGCGCAGCCCGAGCTGGACGTTGCGCAGCGCCGTCAGCGAGGCCAGGAGGTTGTGGGCCTGGAACACGTAGCCGATCTGGCGCCGGACCTCGACGCGGACCTGCTCGCGCGCCCCTCGCAGCTCCCGGCCCAGGACGCGCACGGTGCCTTGCTGGGGTTCGCGCAGCGCACCGATCAGGCCGAGCAGGGTGGTCTTCCCCGAGCCCGAGGGCCCGGTCAGGATCACGATCTCGCCCGGCAGCACGTCGACCGCCACGTCGAAGAGCACCTGTCGGCGCAGCGCGCCGGCCCCGAAGGCGTGGCCGACGCCGCGCAGCTCGACCAGCGGCTGGCCCCCGGGTGCCACTCAGAACACGTCCGCGGGGTCGGCGGCCCGCAGGCGACGCAGCGTCGCCAGGCCGGCGAGCGTGCACATCGCGACGGTGAGCGCGAACACCACCGCGGCCACCACGGGACCGAGCCGCATCGGCAGGCGGGTCGCCTCGTGGGCGACGTCGTACAGCCCCATCGCCGCCAGTGCACCCGGCACGAAGCCGAGCCCCGCCAGGATCAGGGCCTGCGACATCACCACCCGGCTGAGGTACCCGTGGGTGAAGCCCATCGCCTTCAGCGTGGCGTACTCGGGCAGGTGCTGCTGCACGTCGGCGAACAGCACCTGGTACACGATCACGGCACCGACCAGCAGCCCGACCAGCGAACCGAACGCGAACACGAAGCCGATCGGCGTCGAACCGTCCCAGTACGCCTGCTCGTCCGCGACGAACTCGCGCAGCGTCCGCACCTGCACGTCGCCGGGCAGCGTGGCGGCGACCCGGGCACGCACCGCCTCCACGTCGTGGCCCGCCGCCACGCGCAGCAGGCCGACGTTGATCTGCCCCGGCTGCCGGTCCGGCAACAGGCGCAGGAAGTTGGCCACGCTGGTCACCAGCGTGCCGTCGACGGCGAAGGACGTGCCCAGCTCGAACAGGCCGACCACCTCGACCCGGCGCCGGTTCACCGTCGCGGCGTGCGGGCCGTCGAGCCGGAAGCGCTCGGCCACGGGGCCGAACTCCGCCCGCGAGAGGGCGTCGAACAACACGGTGTCCGGCCGGCGCAGCGCGGGCAGGCTCGCCTCGACGCGAGGCAGGTCCAGGGCCGGGTTCAGCAGGTCGATGCCGACGACGTAGATGCTGCGCGTCCCGCCCGTCTCCTCGTTCCGCCAGCCGACCGGCGTCCAGTCGATGTAGAGCGGGCTCGCGGCGGTCACTCCGGCCACGCCGCGGGCCTGGTGGAGCCGCCGCTCCGGGAACGGCCGCAGGCTGGTGATCGACTCGGCCTGGCGATCGACGAGCACGATGTCGGCCCGCAGCCGCTCGTGCAGCAGCACGGTGCCGGCGAACAGCGCGTCGCGGAACCCGTGCTGCATGAGGATCAGCAGGACGGCGAAGGCCACGCCCAGCACGGCGACGGCCAGCCGCCGCTTCTGGTGGATCAGCTGGCACCAGGCGAGGCTGGCCGGGGACTCCATCTCGGTGGCGCGCTAGGGCTCGATCTCGACGTCGACCGTGAGGTGGATCAGCGCACGAACGGGCGCCGCATCGGCGAGCGCGACTTCGACTTCGACCACCCGCACGTCCGTGCGAGCCGCGGGATCGGTGCCCAGCAGGTCCCGCTTGCCGATCCTGCGGCCGACCCGCGCCACCTCGCCCGCGAGCGGCTTCGCGAGCAGCGGGCTGCGCACCGTGGCGCGCTGCCCGACGCGGACGCGGCCGATGTCGTCTTCGTAGACCTCGGCGACCACGACCATCTCGTCGTCTGCGGCGAGCTCGAGGATGCCGCGCTCGCTTACCTGTTCCCCGTCCCTCGCGTGCACCACGAGCACGCGACCCGTGATCGGTGCGCGGACCAGGGCGCGGTCGCGCTCCAGCCGGCTGCGCACCAGCGCCGCCTGCTCGGCCTCGATCTCCCGCTCGATCTGCTGCAGCTCGCTCTCGGCGATGCGCAGCCGCGACGATGCGGCGTCGAGGTCGGCGGTGGTCACCAGGCCCTGGGAGTGGAGCCGCTGGCGGCGCTCCTGTTCGAGCCGCGCGTGGTCCAGCTCCGCGCGGCGGGACCCGACGGCCGCCCGCTTCGCCTCGAGCGCGGCCTGGGCCTGGTCGGCTGCCGCCGCCATCACCGCGTGGTGCTCCAGCACCGCGACCACTTCGCCCGCGCGCACCGCGTCTCCTTCGCGGACCTTCAGCGTCCCCACCACGGCGTCGAAGTACAGCGACGGTGCGGCGAGGCGCAACACCCCGCCCCGCGGCTCGACTCGTCCGAGCGCGGCGATGCGACCTTCCCCGGCAGCGGCAGCGGGCGGCGTCGGGGCCGCATCCGTCCGCGGCCCGGAGCAGGACCAGGTTGCCGCACAGGCCAGCAGGCCCGCTGCGGCCCGGATTCGAGCGGAGGGCTGCACTCAGGTCCTCGTCGGAGTGCGCCGATTAGACGTGCCGGCGCGCGTCGAGTCAAGGTCGAGGCGAACCCGCAGCCTGCGCGGCGAGCTTGACGTCCCACGCCAGACCGACCCGCTCCAGCAGCCGAATCGCCGCGTACGCCGCATCGAACTCCCAGCGCCCGAGCCCATGGCGCGCCGAGCTCGGATGCGCGTGGTGGGTGTTGTGCCAGCCCTCGCCGAACGTGAGCCACGCCACCCACCAGCAGTTCGTGGAGCGGTCGGGCGTGTCGAACGGGCGGTAGCCGAAGGTGTGCGCGGCGCTGTTGACCAGCCAGGTGGCGTGGAAGACCACCGTCAGCCGCACGAACATCCCCCAGAACACCCACGGCCAGCCCCCCAGCGCGCCGAGCAACCACCCCAGGGCCAGGGCGTTGAAGACGAACGTGGCATCGAGCCACCGGTAGAAGCCGTGCTGCTCGAGGTCGTTCGCCATCCGGCGGCGGACGGCGGGGTCCAGCTTGTGCGGGGGCTGGCGGAAGAGCCAGCCCATGTGAGCCCACCAGAAGCTGTCGCGCGCGTTGTGGGGATCGCCCGGGCGGTCGGCGTTGGCGTGGTGCATGCGGTGGACCGCCGTCCAGCCGACCGGTCCACCCTGGCAGGCCAGCGAGCCCGCCGCCACCAACAGGTACTCGAGCCAGAGCGGCGTCCTGAAGCTGCGGTGAGCGAGGAGGCGGTGGTAGCCCAGCGTGACGCCGAGCCCGGAGGCGAGGTACAGCACCACACCGATGGCCAGCGCCGACCAGTCGAAGAACCAGGGGGCGAACAGGGCCCCCACGTGGACCAGGATCAGCGCTAGTGCCGTGGACCAGTCCCACGGATGCGGAGCCGTCACCGCGGCGGACCGGCGAGCTCCTTCATCAGCGCCGCCACCGCGGCCTCGAGCTGCTCGTCGCGGCCCTGGACGACGAGCTCGGGCGAGAGGGCCACCTCGAGGTCCGGAGTCGTCTCGGCGTTCTCGAGGTAGCGGCCCTCGATTCCCTTCACTCCGACCGGCGGCGCGCCCCAGCGGATGCCCGAGTCGCCGAGCAGCTCCCAGCCGGCGAACGTGCAGGTGCCGGGCACCGGCCGGCCGACCAGCTTGCCGATGCCGAGCGCCTTGATCGTGTAGGCGTAGCAGTGGCCGTCGCTGTACGCCGCCTCGTTCACGATGCTGACGCTGGGCTTCGTCCAGCGGAAGTTGGGCTCGAAGCCGAGCGACCGGGTGTCGGTCGTGTAGTCGAAGAAACGGCGGCCGCTGAGGAACATCGCGAGGTCGGCCACCAGGTCGCCGCCGCCGTTGAAGCGGACGTCGACCACCAGCCCCTTGCGGTCGGCGTAGCGGCCCATCACCTCCTCGAACACGGAGCGGTAGGCGCCGTCGTTCATGCCCGGCACGTGCACGTAGCCGAGCGCGCCGCCGCTGAGGCGCTCGACCTCCTCCTGGTTGCGGCGCACCCAGCGCCGGTACAGGAGGCGGTCCTCCTCGCGGCCGTCGATCGGGCGCACCACCGCCTCCAGCTTGCGAGCCCCGTCGGCGAGCCCCACGAGCGTGGTCTTGCCCGCCCTGCGGTTGAGCAGCCGCGCCAGGTCGGCGTCCGCGGCCAGCGGCACGCCGTCGATCGACTCCAGCACCATGCCCGGCCGCACCGTCACCGCCGCCTTGTCCAGCGGGCCGCCCACCAGCACCTCGTCGATCTTCAGCCCCGGCCCGCGGTGGGCGGGGTCGAAGAGCAGGCCGAGCGAGGCGGTGGCGTCGTCGCCCGGCTCGGAGGCGGAGTGGCGCGCGCCGCTGTGGCTGACGTTGAGCTCGCCCAGCATCTCGGACAGGAGCTCGGCCATCTCGAAGTCGTTGCCCACGTGCGGCACGAAGCGGGCGTAGGTCGCCTTCAGCGCGTTCCAGTCGGCGCCGTGGAAGCCGGCCGTGTAGAACGTCTTCGCGGTCTGCCGCCACACGTGCTCGAACTGGGCCGCGCGCGCGGCCGCCACGTCGACGACGGCTTCGCCCTTGATCGCGATGCCTTCCTTCTTGGCGGTCGCCGGGTCGACCTTGGAGAGCGCGCCGTCCGCCAGCAGGAAGATCGTCTTCTGCTCGGCGTCCCACGCCATGCGCGCGTTGTTCGCGTCGAGCGCCAGCACCTGCTTGGTCTCCTTGCCGCGCAGGCTGGTCGACCACAGGTTGAAGCCCTTCTCGAACTGGGCGAGGTAGTAGAGCGTCTCGCCGTCCTTGCTCAGCAGCACGTCGCCGAGGATCGAGGAGTGCAGCGTCAGCCGCGCCTTGCGCTCGGCGAGGCCGTCCATGTCGAAGGCGACGGGCTCGGGCTTCGCGTCCTTCTTGTCGGCCTTGTCGCCCTTCTTGTCCTTCGCGTCCTTGTCCTTGTCCGCGGCTTCCTTCTCCTCCTTTTCCTTCTTTTCCTCCGCTTCCTTGACCAGGGCGTACTCCTCCTTGGTCAGCCGGAAGCGGTCCCAGGCGGCGCGGGTGAAGAACAGGCCGTAGGCGTCCTGCTGGGTGCGGCCGCTCTGGGCGACGGCCTTGAGCCCGTCGCGGTTGCTGCGCCAGATCATCGCCGTGCCGCCCAGCACCCACTGGCCGTCGCCGTCGTGGAAGCCGCTCTGCGTGAGGTTCTGCGCGGGGCTCGAGCCGTCCGCGGCCACCAGCCCGACCTCGCCCGGCGCGAACCCGGGCACCGAGAGGTCGAAGAGGATGAATCGCCCGTCGGGGCTCCACTGGAAGTTCTGGCCGCCAGGCGCCAGTTCGCGCGTGGTGAGCAGGGTGCGGGCCTGGCCTGAGGCGAGATCCAGGACGCGCAGGGTCGCGCGGTCCTCGACGTAGGCGATCTGCTTGCCGTCCGGCGACCACGCCGGCTGGGTGTTGTCGTGCTCGTTGGCGACCAGCGCCCTCTCGTCGAGCACGGTCGCGACGTAGAAGTAGGGGTCGGCGTCGCGCCGCCGCCGGGCCTCGAACAGCTTCCAGCTCCCGCCGCGCTGCGAGGCGTAGAGCAGCGCCTTGCCGTCCGGCGAGAAGGAGACGCTGCGTTCTTCGCCGGGGGTGTCGGTGATGCGGCGCGTGACGCCGCCTTCGACGCTGGTCACGAAGACGTCGCCGCGGGCGACGAAGGCGACCTCCTTGCCGCTCGGCGCGACGGCCAGCTCGCGGGCGCCGCCGTTGACCGCGACCACCTTCTCGGCGTCGTCGGCGGCGTCCTGCGCGATCGTCACCGCCAGCTTGCGGGGGGAGCCGCCGGGCGCCAGCGTGTAGATCTCGCCGTCATGGCCGAAGCACAGGGTGCCGTCGGCGGCGCGGGTCAGGAAGCGGACCGGGCCGCCCGTGAACGAGGTGACCGGCTGCGAGGCGCCGCCGGCGAGCGGCATCCGCCGCACGTTGAACGAGCCGCTCTCCTCGCTCAGGTAATAGACCGACTGCTCGTCGGGCGCGAACACCGGGTTGCGATCTTCGCCGGCGAAGGTGGTCAGCTTGCGGTGCTGGCCCGTGGTCGCGTCGTGGACCCACACGTCGCGCGCGATCGCCGAGGTGTGGTGCTTGCGCCAGGCGTTCTCGCCGCCCTTCTTGTCGTGGTAGAGCAGCAGGCGGCCGTCGCGGCTCGGCTGCACGTCCTCCGCCGGGGTGGCGAGCACCAGCTCCGGCCGGCCGCCCGCGACAGGCACCCGGTACAGCTCGGGCATCGACCCGGCCGGGAACAGGCGGCTCTGCGCCGGGTCCTGCCGCGCGGCGCCGAACAGCACGGCGCTGCCGTCGGCGGTGAAGGCGTAGGGGTGCTCGTCGGCCGAGTGGAAGGTGAGCCGCCGCGCCTCGCCGCCGCTCGCCGGCATCACGTGCACGTCGAAGCTCCCCCGCCGGTCGCTGGCGAAGGCGATCTGGCGGCCGTCCGGGCTCCACACCGGCATGAAGTCGTGCGCGGCATGCGTGGTCAGCGGCGTCGCGACGCCGCCGGCGGCGGCCACGCGGTAGAGGTCGCCGCGATAGGTGAACACGACGGTCGCCCCGTCGGGCGAGATCGCGGGGTAACGCAGCCACAGCGGCGCGCCCTCCGCAGCGGCGGGCGTGCCCGCCATCGTCACCAGCGCCACCGCCGCCGCGAACCGTCGAAGCCCGTGTCGATTCATCGCTGTCACTCCCCTGCCCCGGCCGCGCGCCGCGGCCCCGGCGCATTCTAGGATTCGGGAGGAGACTTCGCCCATGCGCACGGTGTTCATCGGATTGAGCGTCGACGGCTTCATCGCCCGGCGCAACGGGGCCCTCGACTTCCTGCCGGAAGCCCCCGAGGACCACGGCTACGAGGCGCTGATGGCGAGCGTCGACGCGCTGGTGATGGGGCGCGCCACGTTCGAGACGGTGCTCGGCTTCGGCGGGCCGTGGCCGTACGGCGACAAGCGGATCGTCGTGCTGACGAGCCGCCCGCTCGACGTGTCCGCGATCGCCGGCCGGGTGGAGGTGATGAGCGGCGAGCCCGCGGAGGTCGTGGCGCGGCTCGAGGCCTCGGGCGCCCGCAACCTCTACGTCGACGGCGGCGCCACCGTGCAGCGCTTCCTGGCCGCGGGGCTGATCGACCGCCTGGTCCTGACCCGGGTGCCGGTGCTGATCGGCGAGGGCATCCCGCTGTTCGGCCCGCTCGGGCGCGACGTGCGCCTGCGGCACCTCGCAACCCGCAGCTTCCCGAGCGGGCTGGTGCAGACGGAGTACGCGGTCGAGCCCGCGGGCGGCCGGCCCTAGGGTTTCGCGGGCACGAGCTCGCCGACCAGCTCGCGGGCGCCCTCCACCTCCTCGAGCAGCCAGAGCAGGTAGCGGGCGTCGGCGTTGACGTTGCGCGCGACCTCGGGGTTGTAGCCGAAGTCGTTGGCGACGTTCTCCCAGACGCGGTCGAAGTTGACGCCGACCAGGCGGCCGCGGCCGTCGATCGTCGGGCTGCCGGAGTTGCCGCCCGTCGTGTCGCAGTCGGCGAGGAAGGCGACGGGCACGTGGCCCAGCCGCGGGTCGGCCCAGCGGCCGTAGCGTGCGGCGGCGAACGCCTCCCGCACTCGCTCCGGCAGCTCGAACGGGTCCTCGCCCGTGTGCTTGGCGACCGCGCCGAGCAGCGTCGTGTGGGGCGTGTAGACCACGGCCTCGCGCGGGGAGTAGCCGCGCACGCGGCCGAACGTCACCCGCAGCGAGCCGTTGGCGTCGGGCGCCACCGGCCGCCCCGCTTCGGCGATCACCGCCCGGCGCCAGGCCGGGCGCAGCCGCAGCGTCGCCCCCGCCGCGCGGTCGCGGCGCGCCTTCAGCTCGCGGCGCTCGGCGTCGAGGGCGAGGCCGAGGTCGAGCAGCGGGTCGCGCCGCGCGCGCTGCGCCTCCGGCGTCTCGTCGAACATCGCGGCGCGGACGGCCAGGTCGAACACCTGCGAGCGGGAGTACAGCGCGTCGAGAGCCGCCTGCAGCGCTGCGTCGGTCGTCGCCCCGCCGAAGGCCGCGTCCACGGCGGCGATCCGCTGCCCCGCCGGCAGCGCCAGCGCGCGGCGCACCCAGGACGCGAGCAGGCGGCGGTCGGCGGATGCCGCGTAGCGCTTCTGGTCGCGCGCGAGCTGGTCGCGCAACTGCCGCACGTCGCGCTCCATGTAGCCCGGCTCGCGCTCCGCGTCGGGCTTGACCGCCTCGTGGGCCCGCCGCGCCAGGCTCGTCGGCCAGCGCAGGGCGCGCGGCCCGCGGGCGATCATGTCGAGCAGGAAGTCGCGCTCCCAGGTCGCGAGCCGGGCTGCGTTCAGCGCGCGCAGCCCTTCCAGGGCGGCGAGCGCATCCGCGCCGTCCGCGCGCTTCGCGGCCCAGGTCCGGACCCGCTCCTCCTCGGCGCGCTGCCGCTCGACGATGCGGCCGCGGGCCAGGCCCGCGATCTGGCCCTGCGCGTTCTTGTGGGTGTTCTCGAGGCTGCGCAGGTCGTCGGCGACCGCGATCGCGACCTCGGGCGCGAGGGCGCCGGCCTCCTTCAGGAGCGCGATCCACTCGCCCGTCAGGTCGCGGATCGAGGGGAACCAGCGCGCCTCGCGCTCGGCCATCTCGTCCGCGACCCACGCGCGGTAGGTGCGGCCCGGGTAGCCGAGCACGGCCACCGCGTCGCCCTCGCGCACGCCGTCCTTCGAGAGCGGGAAGAAGTGGCGCGGGCGGTACGGCGTGCCGTCGGCGGCGTAGGCGCGCAGCAGCGCGAAGTCGCCCGTGTGGCGGGGCCAGCTCCAGTTGTCGACCTCGCCCCCGTAGTTGCCGACCCCGAGCGGCGGCGCGTAGACGAGGCGCACGTCGGGGACGTCCTCGTACTCGGTGAGCGTGAAGAAGAGCCCGCCGTCGAACTCGGCGAACTGGCAGCGCGTGCCCGGGCGCTGCTCGCACTCCGCGACCAGCGCCTTCTGCTTCGCCTCGACGGCCGCGAAGCGCGCGAGGTCGTCGGCTCCCGCGGGCACGGCGCCCAGCACCGCGGCCGTCACGTCGCGGAAGCCGCGCGGGACCTGGATGCGGTACGCGCCAGCCCGTTTTTCGTCGGCCCGCGTGCGCGCGAGGTACCCGTCGCGGGTCAGGTTGGCCTGCGGCGTCGAGTGCTCCTGCAGGATGCCGGCGACGCAGTGGTGGTTGGTGATCAGCAGGCCCTCGGCGGAGACGAAGCTGCCGGAGCAGCCCGGCAGCTTCACCGCGTTGGCGAGCAGCCCGTCGCCGGCGGCCGCGTCCCACAGCCGCTGCAGCGGCAACTCGAAGCCCTGCGCCTTGACCCACTCCGGGCCCTGCGCCAGCACCTGTTGCGGGGTCCACTTGCCGTCGCCGGCGAGGGCCTGGGGAGCCAGGGACAGGAGGAAGAAGCCGAACGCGATCGCAGGTCTCATGGTGTCGCCTCGAGTCGGAGGCGCCGGGCGGCGCCGAAGGGCGGCCCTGGAGGCCGCGACGGCGAACCTACGCCCGCGGGGTCGGTCCGGTCAAGGCGCGAGGCGCGCGACGGCGTCCGCCATCCGCGAGGCCGGCGTGGTCGGGTCGAGTTCGGCGTAGAAGGCGCAGCGGTCGATCGCCTGGCTGACGACCGCGAGCGAAAGCGCCGGTGCCCAGCCGGCCGTCGCGCTCGCCGCGAGTGCGAACAGCAGCAGCGCGACCCGCGCCGCGGCCCACGCCGCGGGCAGGCCGAAGGCGCCGCGGCGGACGCGGGCCGCGAGCAGCGAGAGGGTGACGGCCGCGGCGGTCCACGCGAGCAGCGTGACCTCGAGCGCGAGCGCCAGTTGCAGCACGGTCGCCAGCAACGCGTCGGCGCTGTGGAGCGGAAAGCGGTCGCGGCGCGGGATCGCGGCGTACACGCCGTCGATCGCGATCGCGAGGCCGAGGCCCGCGACGAACGCGAGCGGACCGGCGAGTGCGGACCCGGGGGCGATCGCGGGGACGACGGCCGCCAGCAGGGGGCCGGCGAGCGCCCCGGTGCCGAGGCCGACGAAGGCGCCGGCCAGCAGCGCCTCGCGGCTCAGCCACGAGGTGCGCCAGTTGAGGATCGCGCGCCACGCCCGCAGCGGACGCCCGAGGTGCGGCGTCGACAGCGCGAGCGCGAGGCCGCCGACGGCGAGAAAGGCGGCCAGCGTGGGGGCGCGCTCCGGGAACGCGAGGCCCGCGCCCAGCCACGCGACGAGCGCGGGCAGCGCGACCGTGAACAGCACCAGCGACCACTCGGAGCGCAGCTCGATCTTCGGTCGCGGTCGCGGCTGCGGCGGCACCCGCTCGTCGGCATCGAGCCAGGCGTCGATCGCGAGCGCGGGCGGCAGGCTCGTCGCGCGCTGGCGCGGGTCGACGACGCGGAGCGCGGGTCCCAGGCCGCGGGCGTCGAGTCCCAGCAGCGGCAGGTCCGGCTCGCGCACGCCCCGGCGATCGCCGAGCGCGAGGGCCCCTGTCGGACAGGCCTGGGTGCAGGCAGGCTGCAGGCCGGCCGCGAGGCGCGGCGAGCAGAAGGTGCACTTCGTCATCACGCCGGCGGCGGCGTCGAACTTCGGCGCGTCCCACGGGCACAGCCACGAGCAGTAGCGGCAACCGATGCACCTGTCGGGCTCGAGCAGCACCGCGCCGGTGGCGGCGTCGCGTCGGTAGGCGTCGGCGGGACAGCCGAGCGCGCACGCGGGCGTGTCGCAGTGGTTGCAGGCCAGGCTCAGGTGGCGCGTCGGCAGCGCGGGATGACGCGTGGGATTGAGCGTGGTGATCGCGCGCCATCCGGTGTCGGCACCGCCCGCATTCTCGTTGCCGCAGGCGACCCGGCAGGCCTCGCAGCCGGTGCAGCGGTCCGGCGCGAACACGAACGCCGGCCGCTGCTGCGACGCGGGGGCGAACGCCGACGTCACGCGCGCTCGACCTGCACGGCGTTGTCGTGGAACGCCGCGCCGTGGCCCATGTCGGTCTCGCGGCCCTCCGACAGCAGGTTGACGGCGGCGCCTTCGGTCAGCCAGAAGCCGTTGGTGATCGCCACGCAGCCGCGCTTCAGCCCGTGGTCGAAACGCGCCGGCAACCGCAGCTCGCCGCGCTCGTTGAAGACGCGCACGCGCTCGCCCTCGGCCACGCCGCGGGCGCGCGCGTCCGTCGGGTGAATGGCGACGAACGGCGCCGGCGCCATGCGCCGGATCGTCTCGAGGTGGCCGAACTGGGAGTGGATGCGGTTCTTGGTGTTGGGCGTCAGCAGGTGCAGCGGGAAGCGCCCGGCCGGGTCGGGCCGCTCCCCCGCCTCGGTCCACGACGGGAGCTCCGGCACGCCCCAGCGGGCGCGGGCCTCGTCGCTCCACAGTTCGATCTTCCCGGAGGGCGTCGGGAAGCGCAGGCCGGCGAACGCGACCTCCTCGAACTCGGGCGACAGCACGGGCCCGGCGCGCAACTGGTCGAGCGTGATCCCGGTCGGCGCCAGCTTCGCGGCGAGCCAGGCCTCGATCGACGAGTCCGAGGGACCGGGCAGCGCCGCGGCCAGCGCGGCTTCGTCGATCCCTAGCCGGCGGCCGAGCGCGCGGTAGATCTCGGTCTCCGGCTTGACGCCGGGCGGCGGCTGCAGCACCTTCGGCCGCAGTTGCAGGTAGGGGTGCCAGTAGGCGCCGATCACGTCCGTCTGCTCGAAGAAGTTCTTGGCGGGCAGCACGACGTCGGCCTCGCGCGCGGTGTCGGTCAGGAACTCCTCGACCACGACGCGGAACTCGAGCCGGCGGAACGCCTCGAGCACGCGCGAGGTCTCGGGGTTCTGCGGGATCGGGTTGCCGCGCTCGATCCAGGCGAACGTCAGCGGTGGATCGGCGGCGGCCAGCATGTCCCGCCCCAGCCGCGCCGTCGACAGCGAGACCCTGACGACGCCGTCAGGGGTCCCCGGATAGCAGTCGATCGGGTCCTTGACCTGCGAGAAGACCTGCGTCTGCAGGTTCGCGTACATCCAGCCCGCGCCGGGTTTGCCGAGGTTTCCGGTGAGCGCGCACAGCGCCAGCATCGCCCGCATCGCCTGGCCAGAGTTGGTGAAGCGCTGCATCCCGAAGCCGGGCGCCAGGGTCATCGGCTTGACCGTTCCGACCTGCCTCGCGAAGGCCTCGATCGCCTCCGCGCGCAGCTCGGTGATCGCCGCCGCCCGCGCGGGCTCCCACTCCGCAACCGCGCGTGCGTACTCGTCGAACCCCTTGACGTGCGCCTCGACGAAGTCGCGGTCGACGAGGCCGTCGCGCAGCAACACGTGGCCGACCGCCAGCGCCAGCGCGCCGTCGGTGCCCGGCCGCAGTTGCAGCACCAGGTCGGCGCGCTCGGCGGTCTCGGTCCGCCGCGGGTCGATCACGACGAGTTGCGCGCCGCGGTCCTGCGCGCGCTGGACGTGCGGCATCTGGTGGACGTTGGTCTCGGCCGCGTTCTTGCCCCACAGCACGATCAGCCGCGCGTTCTCGAGGTCCCACGGCGCGTTGTGGGAGTTGGCGCCGAGCGTCAGCCGGGTCGCCTCCAGCCCCGCCGGCCAGCACAGGTCGCCGTAGGTCGTCGTGCAGCCGCCGAACAGCCGCCAGAACGCGAGGCCGCAGCCGTTGAGCAGCCCCTTGGTGCCGCTGGCGCTGTAGTAGAGGACCGTCTGCGGTCCGTGGGCGGCCCGCAACCTCTCGAGTTGCGATGCGATGGACTCGATCGCCTCGTCCCACCCGATCGTGCGGAACGAGCCGTCGGCCTGGCGCCGCAGCGGCTCGACGATCCGCTGCGGCGAGTGCGCCCGCTCGACGTACGACAGCCCCTTGAGGCACGGCCCCTCGGCCGTCGCCCGGTTCTCCGCGGCGCCCTCGACCCGCACCAGCCGCCCGCCTTCGACCGTCACCCGCAGCGAGCACGTCGAGTAGCAGTTGCGCGGACACGCGGTCAGGTGGACGGACACGGCGCCCTCCTCGGCGCCGCCGCACCAGGCGCGGCGGCGGCCAAGCTTGCCACGTCCCGCGTCCTTCCGTCCTTGCCCCCCCGCGTCGCTTGTGTAACGCTCTGTGTAGGAGGGGCATGGCCACCAACCTGGCGATCGACGACGCGCTGCTCGAGGAGGCGCTGAGGGTGGGCGGGCGCCGCTCGAAGCGGGAGACCGTCAACGAGGCGCTCGCCGAGTACGTGCAGCGCCGCAAGCGTCGCGGGCTGACCCGGCTCTTCGGCACCATCGACTTCCGGCCGGACTGGGACTACAAGAAGGCCCGGCGGCGGGCGTCGTGATCCTGTTCGACACCAGCGTCGTCTCCGCCGTGCTGCGGCGCCGCCGCAAGGGCGCCGCCGAGGATGACCTGACGGCCCGCGTCGAGGCGCTGTTGCGGTCGGACGAGACGCTGGGCATCCCGGGGATCGTGCTGCAGGAACTGCTGAGCGGAGTCGCCGACCGCGCGCAGCGCGACCGCCTGCTGAAGGCCGTCCAGGACGGCTTCCCGATCGTGCTGGCGACCGAGGGCGACCACCTGAAGGCCGCCGACCTGATGAACGTCTGCGCCGCAGAGGGCGTGGCCTTTTCGACGCCGGACGCGCTGATCGCCGCCCAGGCCATCAACCGTCGCGCGAGATTGCTGACGACCGACGCCGACTTCCGTCGGCTTCCGGCGGGCCTGGGGTTGCGTCTCGCCTGAACCCGCAGGGGGGCTGCGTCAGTCCGCGAGGCGGTGGATCAGCAGCGCCGCGCGCTTGACGATGTTCGGGAACTCGCGGAGGTCGATCCACTCGCCGGGCGCGTGCTCCTTGTCCCCCAGCGCGCCGAGGCCGTCCATGCGGGCGACCGTGTCGGGCACGAACGAGACGTCGGCCGCGCCGCGCTTCGAAGGGTCGTGGGGGGCGATCGGACCCGTGCCGAGGTCGCGCGACACCTGGTCGAGCCGCGCGAGCAGCGCGTTGCCCTCCGGGGTCGGCGCCATGCCCGGCATGCCGTCCTCGAAGGTGATCTCCGCGGACGTGCCCGGCAGGTTCTGCCCGACGATCTCGCGCATCCGGGCGCGGGCGCGCGCGAGCTGCTCCGCCGACAGGTAGCGCAGGTCGCCGTGGGCGAACGCGAGGTCGGCGACGACGTTGGTCTTGCCTTCGGCCGTGGCCGCGCTGGTCGCGGAGTCGAGCTGCGCCTCGGAGCCGCCGACCGCCAGGCTCGGGTTGAACGTCAGGTACGGCTCGCGCAGCGTCTCGTGGAACGCGTTCAGGATGCGCGCGAGCTCGAACACGGCGCCGCTGCCGGTGTCCGCGTTGAAGATGCCCGACGAGTGGGCCTGGCGGCCGCGCACCTCGAGCCGCCAGCTCGAGAAGCCGCGGCGTCCGGTCACCGCCGTTCCGGGCACGTAGCCCTCGAACGCGAGCGCGTACTTCACGCCCTGCGCCGCGTCGAGCAGGGGCTTGCGCGCGACGTCGTAGGGCCGCCCGGTGCTCTCCTCGTCGCCGGTGAGGATCACGTTGATCGCGCGGCCCTCGAGCGCGCCTGCCGCGTGCAGCGCGCGCAGCGCCGCCACGATCACGACGTTGCCGCCCTTCATGTCGGACGTGCCGCTGCCGTACGCGCGGTCGCCCTCGCGCCGGAAGCGCTCGCCCTCGAGCACCGTGTCGAGGTGGCCGATCAGCAGCACGCCGGGGCCGCGCCCCGCGCGCGTCGCGACCAGGTGACCCGCCCGCCCCATCTCCGCCGGCATCTCGACCCAGCGCGTCTCGAAGCCGAGCGGGCGCAGCGCCTCCGCGAAGATCTCGCCGTTCTCGCGCACGCCAGCGAGGTTCTCCGTCGCGCTGGGCACGTCGACCGAGCGCTGGAGCAACGCGAGCGCCTCCGCGAGCTGGGCGTCGGCGTGGCGCACCACCTCCCGCTCGACGGCGGACAGCGCGGCAGCGTGGGCGGGCGAAGAGAGCGACATGCAGGCGATCAGGGCGGCGGCAGGGCTCTTCGTCATGCGGCGAACCCTACCACCGCCCGGGGTCAGTCTAGACTGCCGCGCCCTCGAGCCGGCGCGGGCCGGACTGCGCCACTTCTCTCGGGCAGCCGGCCGCCATCAGCTTGAAGTTCTCGATGAAGCGGGCCGCCAGCGCGTCGTACTTGCGGAAGTACTCCTCGCGGTTGCCCCAGGTGTTGGCCGGGTCGAGGATCTCCGACGGCACGCCCTCGCACGCCGTCGGCACGTCGAACCCGAAGATCGCGTCCTTGCGGTACGGCACGCCCGCGAGCGAACCCGACAGCGCCGCGTTCAGCAGCTTGCGGGTGTGGTGGATCGAGATCCGCTTGCCGATCCCGAACGGGCCGCCGGTCCAGCCGGTGTTGACCAGCCAGCACTGCGCGCCGTGCTGGACGATCTTGCGGGCCAGCAGCCGCGCGTACTCGTACGGGTGGTGGACCATGAACGGCCCGCCGAAGCAGGCGCTGAACGTGATCTCGGGCTCGACGCCGAGGCCGATCTCGGTGCCGGCGATCTTCGAGGTGTAGCCGGAGACGAAGTGGTAGATCGCCTGCTCCGGGCTGAGCCGCGAGATGGGCGGCATCACTCCCGAGGCGTCGCACGTCAGGAAGATGACGTTCTTGGGGTGGCCCGCGCGCTTCTCCGGCAACGCGTTGTCGATGAACTCGAGCGGGTAGGCGCCGCGGGTGTTCTCGGTGCGGGCGTCGTCGTCGAGGTCGAGGTGGCGGCTGACGGGGTCGAACACCACGTTCTCGAGGATGGTGCCGAAGCGGCGGGTGCAGGAGTAGATCTGCGGCTCGGCCTCGGGCGACAGCCGGATCACCTTGGCGTAGCAGCCGTCCTCGATGTTGAAGACGCCGTTCTCGCTCCAGCCGTGCTCGTCGTCGCCGATCAGCCGCCGCGACGGGTCGGCGGACAGCGTCGTCTTGCCGGTGCCGGAGAGCCCGAAGAAGATCGCGGTGTCTCCCGCCGGCCCGACGTTGGCCGAGCAGTGCATCGACAGCACGCCGTCCAGCGGCAGCAGGTAGTTGAGGACCGTGAAGATCGTCTTCTTGATCTCGCCCGCGTAGGCGGACCCGCCGATCAGCGCCAGCTTCTCGCGGAAGTTGGCGACGATGAAGGTCTCGGTGCGGGTGGTGTCGACCAGCGGCGAGGCCTGGAAGCCGGGCGCCGCGATGATCGTGAACTCCGGCACGTGGCGCCGGTAGTCGTCGAGGTGGGCCGGCTTCAGGAACATCGTGCGGGCGAACAGGCTGTGCCACGCCTTCTGGGTGATCACCCGGATCGGCAGCCGGTGCTCGGGGTCGGCGCCGGCGTAGCAGTCCTGCACGAACACGTCGCGGCCCTGCAGGTAGCCGGACAGCCGCGCGTGCAGCATGGAGAACGCCTCGGGCGCGAAGGGGCGGTTGTACTGGCCCCACCACACCTTCTCCTCGGTGCTGTCCTCGCGGACGACGAACTTGTCCGCGGCGGCGCGCGCGGTGTGCTTGCCGGTGTCGACGAGCAGCGGGCCCATGTGGCCGAAGCGGGCCTCGGAGCGGAACACCGCCTCCTCGTAGAGCGCGGGGGTCGACAGGTTCCAGTAGGCGCGGCGCAGGCCCGACAGGCCGTGGTGCTGGAGGCCGAACGCCGAGGCGGCGACGGCGGCCTCCCCGGACGCGGGCGAGTGGACGTCCAGGTAGATGTTCACAGCCAGTCCCTCACCAGCTTGCGGTCGCCGATGAAGATCTCGTTGGGCGCGTCGGGGTCGAGCGCCCACTTGATGCGCTCAAGGCCCTCGGTGATCTCCTTGACCGTGCCGCAGTAGGACAGCCGCAGGAAGCCCTCCATGCCGAACTCCTTGCCCGGCATCACCAGGACCCGCACCCGCTGCAGCAGCAGTTCGGCCAGCTTCGCCGAGTCCGGCCCGTAGGCGCGCATGTCGGGGAAGCAGTAGAAGGTGCCGGCGGGCTTCTGGACCTTGACGCCGGAGAAGGCCGCCAGCCGGTCGAGCATCACGTTGCGGTTGTTCTCGAGCGTCAGCCGCAGCGCCTCGATCGGCGTCTGCACGCCGGACAGCGCCCCGATCGCCGCCCACTGCGAGGGCGTCGAGGGCCCCGAGGTCTGGTGGCCCTGGATGTTGGCCATCGCCGCCGCCACCTCGCGGTTGGCGACGCCCCAGCCGATCCGGAAGCCGGTCATCGCGTACATCTTGGACACGCCCTGGACGACGACCAGGCGCGAGGTGTCGAGCGCCTGCTTCGCGTAGTCGTAGGGGTTGGGCGGGGTGCGGCCGTCGAAGACGAGCCGGTTGTACAGGTCGTCCATGATCAGCCACAGGTGCTTCTTCTCGCAGAACTCGACGACCTGCGCGACGAAGTCGGCGGAGTACATGGCACCCGACGGGTTGTTCGGGCTGTTGAGGATCACCGCCTTCGTGTACGAGCCGCAGGCCTCGGCGATCTCCTCGATGCGCGGCTGGAACGAGCCGTCTTCCGGGGTGACCACGACCGGCACGCCTCCGGCCAGCTTCACCATCTCGGGGTAGCTGACCCAGTACGGCGCCGGGAACACGACCTCGTCCTTGGGGTCGAGGATGGCGTGGAGCAGGACCATGATCGCCTGCTTGGCGCCGCTCGAGACCACGACGTTCTCGGGCGCCACGGCGCGGCCGTAGTGCTCCTCGTGGTAGCGGATCACCGCCTTCTTCATGTCGGCCATGCCGTCGACCGGCGCGTAGCGCACCTCGCCGGCGTTCAGCTGGTTGGCGCAGTGGATCACCGCGTCGAGCGGGGCGCGGCTCTTGGGCTCGCCGCCGCCGAGGTGGATGACGGGCTCGCCCTTGGCGCGCAGCTTCGCCGCCATCTCGTTGAGCTTGAGGGTCGGCGACTCCTTGATCGATCGAGCGAGCTGACTGAGGCTCATGAAGTGGACTCCTGACGGTTACCTGGGGGTGCGGGTGTGGCCCCCAGAAAATGCAAGGCCGGGCGCTCGTCGGTGACGAGGTAGGCGAACTCGTCGCGGAACTGCTGCAGCGACATGTGGGCGGAGGCGGCGAAGCGGGCCAGCTCGTGCGCGTCCTCGAAGTCGTCGCGGCGCAGGCGGATCATGTAGCGGCGGGCGATCGCGTAGCGGGTGGAGCCGACGTCGACCATGCGCACCTTCGAGCGCCCGGTCTTCGGGTCGAGCAGCTCCGCGAACGGCACCGGCTCGAAGTGGCCGCCCTGCATCGAGATCATCACCCCGCTGCCTCCCTCGAGCAGGTACTTGACCGCACAGTAGCCGAGGTCGCGGGTGTACTCCATGTCGAGCGGGATCGGGTCGGCGCAGCGCAGTTCGTAGCCGATGTTCTTGGCCACGATCGTGGCCTTCAGCCCCAGTGCCTTCAGCCGCTTCTGGGCCTCGGCCTTGAGCAGTTCGCCGATGTTGACCTCGTCGATGCGCAGGTGGCCGTGGGCGTCGCGTTCCGCCAGGTCGAGCGCGGCCAGTTCCTCGGGCTCCAGCCCGAGCACCAGCCCCTCGGCGATGATCGCCACCCCGTCGCGGCGGCCGTAGGCGAGGCGCTTGACGATGGCGCCGACCAGGGTGTCCACGATCGTCTTCATCCGCAGCGGGCGCCCCGCGAACTCCTCGGGGATCAGCGTCAGCGTCGCGCCGGCGGCCTTGCCGATGCCGAGCGCGAGGTGCCCCGCCTTGCGCCCCATCGCGATGATGAAGTACCAGCGCGAGGTGGTGTGGGCGTCGACCATCAGGTTCTTGACGATGTCGACCCCGACGTGGCGGGCGGTCTGGAACCCGAAGGTGTCCACCCAGGGCGGCAGGTTGAGGTCGTTGTCGATCGTCTTCGGCACGTGCACGACCGCGATCCGGCCCGCCGACTGCTCGCACAGGCGCATCGCCGAGTAGGCGGTGTCGTCGCCGCCGATCGTCACCAGCCGCGACACGTTGAGCCGCAGCAGCGACAGCACGGCGTTCTCGAGCAGGCGGGGGTCGGTGGTGGGATTGGCGCGCGAGATGCCGATGAACGACCCGCCGCGGAAGTGGATGCGGCTGACGCCCTCGATGGTCAGCGGCATCACGTGGTCGACGTTGCCCTGGGAGATCCACTCGAAACCGTCCTGGATGCCCACGACCTCGACGCCCTCCAGCGCGGCGCGGATGGTGGCCGCCCCGATCACGCTGTTGATGCCGGGGGCCGGGCCGCCGCCGACGAGGATCGCCAGGCGCTTGCGATGGCTTTCTTCCACGGCCCATTGACTCCTGAAGGGGACCCGCCGATGCGAAAGACCTGCGGCTCCGAGGTTCCGGGGCCCCCGGCATCCAGCGAAGCAAGAAGGGTGCCCGCAGCCCTGGCTCCGGGGCCCGGAACCGCATAGCCTTGGCCCATGAGCCAGGTCCGCGCGATGGTGATGCCGGGGCCGCGTCAGCCCCTCGAGGAACGCCGCTACCCCGAGCCGCGGCCGCAGCCGGGCGGGGCGGTGCTGGAGACGCTCGCCTCCGAGGTGTGCGGCACCGACGTCCACCTCCACCACGGCCACCTCGGCACCGTGCCCTGGCCGCTGATCCCCGGCCACGTCAGCGTCGGCCGCGTGCTGGAGACGAACGGCCCGCTGCTCGACGTCGAGGGTCGCGCGATCGAAACCGGCGCGGTCGTCACCTTCTACGACGTGTTCGGCATCTGCGGCGCCTGCTGGCACTGCACCGTGGCCAAGGCCGGCACCCGCTGCCCGAGCCGGCGCGTGTACGGCATCACGACCAGCGCCGACGAGGGACTGCTCGGCGGCTGGGCCGAGCGGATCGAGATCCGGCCCGGGGTGCGGCTCGTCCCGCTGCCCGAGGGGCTCTCGCTCGAGGCGTTCATGGGCGGCGGCTGCGGCGCGCCGACCGGGTTCCACGCCGTCGAGCGCGCCGGCATCGCGCTCGGCGACACGGTGGTGGTCCAGGGCAGCGGCCCGGTCGGCCTCTCCGCGGCGGCGTTCGCGCAACTCGCCGGCGCGCTTCGCGTGCTGGTCGTCGGCGCGCCGGCCGACCGCCTCGAGGCGGCCTGCGCGCTCGGCGCCGAAGACGTGCTCGACATCGACGCGGAGCGCGACCCCGCGCGGCGCGTGGCGTGGGTGCGCGAGCGCACCCACGGCCGCGGCGCCGACGTCGTGATCGAGGCCACCGGCAACCCGAAGGCGGTGCCCGAGGGCCTGGAGATGACCCGCGACGCGGGCCGCTACGTCGTCGTCGGCCAGTACACCGACGTCGGCGACGTCGCGATCAACCCGCACCGCCACCTGAACCGCCGCCACGTCGAGCTGCGCGGCTGCTGGGGCTACGAGTACACCCACCTGCACCGCGCGCTGCTGCTGATGGCGCGCCACGCCGCACGCTTCCGCTTCGAGCGGCTGATCAGCCGCGAGTACCCGCTCGCGCGCGCGGCCGAGGGCCTGGCGGCGATGGAGCGCGCGGAAGTGGTGAAGGCGCTGATCCGCCCGTAGACGCGCGGTTCAGCGGGCGGGGCGCGCGGTCGCCAGTTCCAGCGCGTTGCCGAGCGGCGGCTGCCAGGCGATCCGCGCGGCGAACGCGACGCCTTCGGGCTGCACGACCAGCGGGACCACGGGGCGCAGCGCCGCGACCCGGCGCATCGCCTGCATCAGGGTGGCCGTGCGCGCCTCGATCGACGTCGCGCGCGCGGCCTCGTCGATCAGGCGGTCGAGGTCGGGATCCGAGGTGCCGGTCGTGTTCTCGGTGCCGAGCACGCCGCCGTCGGGCGTGCGGAACAGGTACTCGAGGGCGTCGCCGGCCTCGCCGGTCTCCACCGCCCAGCCGAGCAGGTGGAACGCCGACTCGCGGCGATCGAGCCGCGCGAAGAAGTCCGCCTTGTCCGCCGCGTTCACCTTCACCCGCACCCCGACCAGGGCGAGCTGGCGCGCGACCTCGTGGAGGATCGCCTCGTCGCCGACGTAGCGGTTGCTGGATCCGTCGAGCGTGACCTCGAGGCCGCCCGCGAAGCCGGCTGCCGCCAGCAGCGCGCGCGAGCGCTCGCGGTCGAGGACGGGCGCCGGCAGCGCGGGGTCGAAGCCCACGATGCCGCGGCCGACGACCTGGGTCGCGAGCTCGACGGGCTCGCCACCGTAGACGCGGCGGGCCAGCTCGGCGCGATCGATCGCCAGCTCGAGGGCCTCGCGCACGCGCGGGTCGGAGAACGGGGCGCGGCGCACGGCCATGCCGAGGAACAGCACCCGGGTGCCGCTGCCGGTGGCCACCCGCACGGCCGGGTCGGCGCGCAGCCGCCGGGCCATCTCCGGCGCCACGTCGTTGATCAGGTCGACCTCCCCGGCGCGCAGCCGCCGCTCGCGCTCCGCCGCCTCCGGCACCACCTCGAACTCGACCCGCGAGAAACCCGGCGCCGCGCCGCGGTAATGGCGGTTGCGCTCGAACACGAAGCCGCGGCCCGGATCGCGGGAGGCCAGCACGTAGGGACCGGTGCCCGGCGGCGGGACGATCCCCTGCTCGATGGCCGCTTCCGGGAGCACGAACCCGCGCGGGAGGCGGGACAGCAGCACGATGTACGGCAGGCCGCTGCGGAGCTGGACCTGCTGTTCGTCGAGCGTCTCGATCGAGGTCACGGCCTGGAACGCCTCGCGGTTGGCCCACCGCCGCTCGGTGGCCGCCCGCAGCGAGGCGGCCACGTCGCGGGCGGTCACGGGCGTGCCGTCGGAAAAGCGCAGGCCAGGCCGCAGCGTGAAGACGAAGGTGCGTTCGTCCGGGGTCTCCCAGCGCTCGGCGAGCGCGGGATGGATGCGGAGCTGGTGGTCGAAGCTGACCAGCCCCTCGAACAGGTTGAAGTTGATGCCGAAGCTGAAGCCCTCGTTGGCCATCGACGGGCTGGGGAAGAAGCCGGTGACGTCGGCGCGCAGGGCCACCTTCAGCGTGTTCGGGCGACGGCTCGCGGCGCCCGGCTCGGCCGGCGGCGTGGCCGTGCAGGCGACCGCCAGCGCCGCGACGAGGGCGGCCCCGGGGACCCGGCGCGCGCCGCGCCTCATCCCCGGCGCAGCTTTCCGCGGTCCACCTTGCCGAGGTGGGTGCGCGGCAGGTCGTCGACCAGGACCACCTCGCGCGGGTACTTGTACGCGTCGAGGCGCTCGCGCACGAAGGCCTTCAGCTCCTCATCGAGCCCCACGCGGCGGGTCGGCGACACGACGTAGGCGCGCGGCTTGACGAGGCTGGCGGCGTCCGTCACGCCGACCACGGCGCACTCGCGCACCTCGGGGTGCTGCAGCAGGCAGCTCTCCACCTCCTGCGGCGCCACCCAGCGCCCCGACACCTTCAGCATCTCGTCCGCGCGGCCGCAGTACGTGAAGTAACCCTCGGCGTCGCGCGTCACCAGGTCGCCGGTGACGTACCACTCGCCGCGGAAACCGTGGGCGGTGCGCTCGAGGTTCTGCCAGTAGCCCGGCGCGCGCGAGTGACCGCGCACCCACAGCGCGCCCGGCTCGCCGTCCGCCACGTCGCGGCCGTCGTCGTCGCACACCCGCACGTCGAAGCCGGGCACGGCGCGGCCGAGCGTGCCGGGCTTCACTTCGCCGGGGCGGTTGGTGATGAAGATGTGCCACATCTCGGCGGTGCCGAGGCCGTCGAGCAGGTCGACGCCGGGGAACGCGGCGCGCCAGCGGTGGTACAGCTCTGCGGGCAGCGCCTCGCCGGCCGAGGTCGCGAAGCGCAGCGACGAGAGGTCCTGCCGCGCGGCCTCCGGGTGCGACACCATCTGGTTCACGACGGTCGGCACGTTGACCAGGATCGTCGGCCGGTGGGTGCGGATGCGCTCGAACACCACGTCGGCCGTCGGGTGCTCCGGGAAGAGCACGCTGGTGGCGCCGGCCGCGAACGGGAAGAACAGGTTGGCGCCGGTGGCGTAGCCGAAGAACAGCTTGGGCACGGACAGCGTGACGTCGCTCTCGCGGTAGCCGAGGCAGCGCAGCGCGTAGAGCTCGGTCGTGTTGGCGTACGAGCGGTGGGTCTGCGGCACGGCCTTGGGACGCCCGGTGGTGCCGCCCGAGAACAGCCACAGCGCCGGGTCGTCGCGGTGGGTCGGCACGTTGTCGAAGCGCTCCGGCGCCTCGCGCGAGAGCGCCTCCCACGAGGCGTGGGGGCCGGCCTCGCCGCCGACCACCAGCAGCTTCTTCAGCCAGCGAGAGGTGCGGGCCGCGGCCTCGAAGCCCGGCAGCGCGGCCGCGTGGACCACGGCGCAGCGGGCGCGGGAGAGCTCGAGGAACCAGGCCAGGTCTTCGGCCTTGTGCTGCGGGTTGAGCATGACCGCCACGGCGCCCAGCTTGAACGTGCCGAACAGCGCGCCGACGTACTCGGGCGAGTCGGGCAGCGCGACGATGACCCGCTGCTCGCTCTCGACGCCGATCCCGGACAGCACGTGCGCGAAGCGGTTGGCGAGCGCCTGCACGTCGCGGTAGCTCAGGCGGCGCTCACCGCAGGCGAGGGCCAGCTTGTCGCCGCGCCCCTCGCGCACGCGGGCGTCGAGGAAGTGGTCGGCGACGTTGAACGCCTCGGGGACCTCGAACGCCGCGCTCACCGCAGCGCGCTCACCAGACGCCGCCGCCCGGCTTCCAGCCGAGGCCCGAGCTGGCCTTCACGCCGCGGCCCGCGATCGCCTCGAAGAAGGCCTCGGCGATCACCTTGTAGCCCGCGTCGTTGAAGTGCACGTGGTCCACGAAGAAGCGCGACAGGTCGCCGCCCTTCTCCTGGAACTTGCCGTAGGTGTCGGCGACGATCGCGCCTTCGGAGACGGCCATCTCGCGGATGTGGACGTTGATGTCACGCACCCACTTGTTGCGCTGGTCGTTGATCGCGGGGTTGACCGGGGGGATCAGCCCGACGACCGGCAGGCTGGAGTTGCGCGTCACCAGGCTCACCGCCGTGCGCAGGTTCTCGATCGTGAAGCACGGCGCGATGTCCTGGCACGCCGGGTCGTTCCAGTCGTTGGTGCCGTAGAGGATCAGCGTGTAGGCCGGGGTCTGGCCGTTGAAGTTGCGGCGGAACCGCTCGAGGGCCTCGTAGGAGTTGGTGCCGTCGGCGCCGCGGTTGCTCACCTGCGCCCCGGCGAAGTAGCCGCCCAGCAGGGTGAACAGCTGGCTCGGGTAGTCGCCGCCGGGATTGGAACCGAAGCCGCGGGTCAGCGAGTCGCCGAAGGCCATGTAGACGTTGGGCGTGTTGTTGCCGATCGGCAGCGTGACGGGGATCTGCACCACGGCGCCCGCAGCCTGCGGCGCCGTCACCTGCACCGCGCGCGACACCCTGTAGAAGGGGGGCAGCGAGGCGCCGTCGATCTGCGTGGCGTGGGTGCCGGCCGAGACCCCCTGCACGGTGACCCGCCCCGTGTTGCGCTCGCTGCGGCCGCGACCGCCCCCGATCACCACGTCGACGTCCGGCACCCGCACCGTCTCGCCCGGGTCGAGCTGTCCGTCGTCGTCTTCGTCGTAGAAGACCAGGCCACGCACCTCGAGCCCGGGCGTCGGCGTCGGGCTCGGCGGCACGGGCGAAGGCGCGGCGCCACCGCCGCCGCCACAGGCGACGAGCGCGCAGGCGAACGGCATCGCAATCCAGGGGAACAGGGACCTCATCCGTTCGAACCTACCACAGTGCGGGCGTGCCGCCCCGCTCTGCCGGCACCACGAACTCGTCGCGCGGGAACAGGTCGCGGTTGAGGTCGCGCCCGCGCGGCGGCGGTCCGGGCGGGACGCGGCCGGCCCGCAACTGGCGCTGGATCTCGCGGGCGATCGCCGGCCCGAGGTACCGCTGCACCGGCTCGGAGTGCAGCCGCTCGAGCCAGGTGTCGACGGCCGGCTCCAGCGGCTGCCGGCTGCCGACGAGGATCTCGCCGCCGGCGAAGGCGAGCACGTGGGGGAACGCGGTGCGGAACGTGTCGCGGATGCGGGGCGTCGGCGCCCACGTGCACATCACCCCGCCCGGCCGCAGGCGCTCCGCGGTGCGGGTGAAGAACTCGAGCGAGTAGAGGTTGCCGCTGATGGCGGAGTGGGGCCGCACGGCGTCGGCCTCGATCAGGTCGAACAGCTCGTCGCCGTGGGCCAGCGCGTTGCGCCCGTCGGCCACCTGCAGCTCGAGCCGCGGGTCGGCCAGCAGCGCGCGCAGGAACGGGGGGTCCTCGCGGGCGGCCAGGCGCTTCAGCAGCGGGACCTGGGGGGCCGCGATCTCGTAGACGCGGATGTGCTCGGTCTCGGGCCGGCAGCCCGCGGACCACGCCGTGTCGCCGGAACCCAGCCCGATCACGGCGATCCGCCGCGGCGCCGGGTGGACCAGCGCGGGGATCGCGCCCAGCCACGAGTGGACGTCGCCGTACGGCAGCCAGGAGTGGCCCTGGCCGTTGACCGTCACGCCCCAGTGGCTGTCGCCCATCGGCCGCACGGAGACGACCGCCGAGCCGTCCTCCGCCACCATCGCCGTACCGGCCTCGACGCCGTGCAGCCGCAGCCAGAACGCCTCCTGCCCCGGCACCGCCCAGGCGAGGGCGGCGAGCGCCGCCGCCAGCGCCGGGAAGCGGCTGCGCCAGCCGTACTCGCGCACGCCGAGCGCGGCGAAGGCGATCCCGACGGCGAGCAGCAGCCGGAGGGTGCCGGTCGTGCCGAGCGTCCCGAAGGCCAGCAGCGCGACGGACAGGCTGCCGACGACGCAACCCGCGATGTTCGCGGCCTGCAGCAGGCCGACCTTGAACCCGGCGCTGTCGGGGTCGTCGTGGACGGCGCGCTGGAGCACGGGGAAGGACAGGCCCATCAGCACCGTGGCCGGGAAGAACAGCAGCAGCGGCACGGCCACGTACAGCCGCACGAGCATCGCGGGGTCCGAGGCGCGTCCCAGCGCAAAGCCCTCGTAACCACGCCAGTACTCGACGAACCACGCGTAGGGCGCCCAGTCGGCCGGCAGCGAGACGAGCGCGATCGCGGCGGCCGCGGAGTAGAGCAGCAGCCCGCACTGCAGGGTCAGGAACGTGGCCAGCGGCCGCCGCACCCGCCGCACCAGCGGGACGCCGAGCAGGCTGCCGACGGCGAGGCCGGCCAGGAACACGGCGAGCACGCTGCCGAACGTGAAGGCCGTCGACTTGACGGCCACGTCCGTGAGGCGGAACCACACCATCTCCAGCGACAGCGCGCAGCCGCCGCTGGTCGCGTACAGCAGGGCCCAGAGGCCGAGCGGCCGGCCGCCGGGCCGCTCGCGTTCGTCGACGCCGACCGGCTCCTCTCCGCGACCGGTTTCGCCCTCCCGTGCGGCGTCGGCGCGCAGCGACCGCACGAGCGCGAGGCCACCGAGGCCCGCGACGAAGTTGGCGGCGGCGCCGACCTGGATCGCGCCGCGCAGGCCCAGCTCCGGGATCAGGAACCACGGGGCGAGCAGGGCCCCGACCGCCGCGCCGACGACGTTCACCCCGTAGAGCACGCCCATGGTCGACCCGGCCGCGGCGCTGTCGCGGACCACGGCCCGCGCCAGCAGCGGCAGCGAAGCGCCCATCAGCGCCGTCGGCGGCAGCAGGCTCAGGAAGTGCAGCGCGCTGCCGAGCACGGCGCCCTCGTAGAGGTGCCCGAGGCGGACGTAGAGCAGGTCGTAGTAGACGGCCGGGCTGGCGAGCGCGGCGAGGCCGATCCCCAGTTCCACCACGGCGAACGCCCGCAGCGAGCGGAGGCGGTCGAGGCGCAGGCTGGCGGCACCGCCAAGGTGGCTGCCGATGCCGAGCCCGGTCAGGAAGGCCGCGACGATGACGGCCATCGAGAACACGCCGAGCCCGGTGTGGAGGCCGAGGATGCGCTGCCAGGAAACCTGATAGATGAGCGCCGAGACGCCGCTCAGGAAGAAGAGCGCCGCGGCGCCGCCCAGGAGCATGGGACGCGGATCCTACCCTCGACCACGGGTCGCCGCCACCTCGGGAGAGGAGCCCTGCATCCCTTTTTCCGCTACTCTCGGGCGCGAGATGCGTCACAGGGCCGGCTCTCCCACCGTCCGGGACCTGTTCGGCGAAGCCCCGGCCCCGGCGGCGACCGCCGAGCGCGACGACCGCGCCGCGCCGCTCGCCGAGCGGATGCGGCCGCGCGAGGTGGCCGAGATCTGCGGCCAGGACGAGGTGCTCGGGCCCGGGCGCCCGCTGCGCCGCGCGATCGAGCGCGACGAGTTGCGCTCGCTGATCCTGTGGGGGCCGCCGGGCTCGGGCAAGACCACCCTCGCTCACGTGATCCGCAACCGCACGAGCGCCTGGTTCGAGGCGCTTTCGGCGCTGCACTCCGGGGTCAAGGAAGTGCGCGAGGTGCTGAAGGCCGCCGAGGAGCGGCGGCGCAAGCTCGGCCAGCGCACGGTGCTGTTCATCGACGAGATCCACCGCTTCAACAAGGCGCAGCAGGACGCGCTGCTCGCCCACGTCGAGTCCGGCGACGTCGTGCTGGTCGGCGCCACGACCGAGAACCCGAGCTTCGAGGTCAACTCGGCGCTGCTCTCGCGCTCGCGGCTGGTCGTGCTGCAGCCGCTTTCGACGGAGGCGATCGGCGCGGTGCTGCGGCGCGCGCTCGAGCGCGACGCCGTGCTGCGCGAGGCGGCCGTGGCGGTGGCCGACGACGCGCTCGCCTTCCTCGCCCGCGCCAGCGACGGCGACGCCCGCACGGCGCTCAACGTGCTGGAGCTGGCGGTCGCGACCGCGGTCGACGCCGGCGCCTCGGCCGTGACGCCCGAGGCGATGCGCGAAGCCTTCTCGCGCAAGGCGCTGCTCTACGACCGCGCCGGCGAGGAGCACTTCAACCTGATCAGCGCGCTGCACAAGGCGCTGCGCAACTCCGACGCCGACGCCGCGCTCTACTGGCTGGCGCGGATGCTGGAGGCCGGCGAAGACCCGCTCTACGTCGCGCGGCGGCTGGTGCGCTTCGCCAGCGAGGACGTGGGGCTCGCGGAGCCCGGCGCGCTCGTGCAGTGCGTCGCCGCACAACAGGCCGTGCACTTCGTCGGCCTGCCGGAGGGGGCCCTGGCGCTGGCCCAGGCCGCGGTCTACCTGGCGGCGGCGCCGAAGAGCAACGCGCTGTACGTGGGCTACGGCGAGGCCGCGCGCGACGCGCTGGAGACCCGCGCCGAGCCGGTGCCCTTGCACCTGCGCAACGCGCCGACGAAGTTGATGAAGGGGCTCGGCTACGGCGCGGGGTACCGCTACGCGCACGACGAGCCCGAAGGGGTCGCGGCGATGACCGGGCTGCCCGACGCGCTCGCCGCACGCCGCTACTACCGCCCCACCGAGCGCGGCCGCGAGAAGGAGTACGCGGCGCGGCTGGAGGCGGCGCGGCGCCTGCGCGAGCGGCGCGGCGGCGGGGACGGCGCGTGAGCCGCCGCACGCCGCGGCCGGGCACGACGCCGCGCGCGAGCACGCCCCGCGCGCCCTCCCGCGCGGGGGCCACCCCGCGGCCGCGGGTGGCGGGCAGGGTGCGCGGCGTGGTCGTCAGGAACGCGCTCGCGTTCCTGCGCGAGCGACACGGCGCCGGTGCCCTCGAACAGGTGCTGAAGGACCTGCCGGCCGCGCGGCGCGGAGCCTTCGGCGCCCACCTGCGCGAGGCCTCCTGGGAGCCGCTGGCCGACTTCGTGGCCTGGCTCGAGGCCGCGCAGCAGCGCTTCGCCCCGGGCGACCCCGGCTTCGCGCGGGAACTCGGCGTGTTCGCCGGCACCCGCGAGCGCAAGGCCGGCGGCTACGGGCCGATGGTGGCGACGCCCGAAGCGGCGATGCGGATGGGCCAAGTGCTGTGGCGCACGATCTACGACGTCGGCCGGCTGGAGGTCGAACGGCTCGAGCCGCTGCGCTGCCTTGTGCGCATCCGCGACTTCCCCTGCCAGCCGCTGCTGTGGCAGCGCACGATCGGCGCCTTCGAGGGACTGTTGAGCACGCCGGAACTGCGGGCGCGGGCGACCCCCCTGCGCTGCACGAGCCAGGGCGACGAGTGTTGCGAGATGGAGGTCGAGTGGCTGGCGTTTTCCCCTGGTTCCTGACCGGGCTGCTGCTGGCTTCCGAGCCGGCGCCCGAGACCCGGTCCGCGCTCCTCGAGCGGGAGCGTGCCGCCAAGGCGGCAGCGCTGAAGCCGCCGGCGCGCTCGTGGCCTGAGGCGCTCCTCTACCGGATCGAGGACCGCTACTGGGCCGAGCGGCTGCTGAACCCGCCACGCGGCTTCTTCCCGTGGTTCGGCACCTTCCCGAGCGGCGCGGGGCTGGCGGCGGGTCCGGCGTTCCGCCACTCGAACCACCACGCGAACCTGACGCTGAGCTCGGCTGCCTCCGTGCGCGGCTACTGGGAGACGGGCGCGCGGCTCGCGCTCACGTCGCAGACCCGCACCCGCGTCTTCGGCGACGTCTCGGTCGGGCGGCGCGAGCACACGCAGGAGGCGTTCTACGGCCTCGGCCCCGATTCGAGCCGGAGCGACCGAACGTCCTACGCGTTCCGGGCGACGGCGGTCGGCGCCTCGTTCGGCGTGGCGCCGAGCCGGCGCAGCGCCCTCGCGGCCTCGGCCGAGTACCTGTGGCTGGGCCAGGGGCGCGCGCGCGGCGGCGACGACCTGCGCACGATCGAGAGCCGCTTCGACCCGGCCGATGTCCCCGGCCTCGGCGCCAACCCCGACTACCTGCGCCTCGGCCTGCGCGCCGAGCTCGACACCACCGACCTGCCGTTCGGCCCCCACTTCGGCGGCCACTACGTCGCGTCCTGGGACCGTTTCGCCGATCGCGACGCCGGCTCCTACTCGTTCCAGCGCTACACGCTGGACCTGCGCCAGTACGTGCCGGTGCTGGGCAGCACGCGGACGCTGGCGCTGCACGGCCACCTGGTGAGCCTCGCCCCCGACGACGGCCACGCGGTGCCCTTCTACCTGATGCCGACGCTGGGCGGGCCCGACGCCCTGCGCGGCCTGCGCACGTACCGCCTGCGCGACCAGAACGCCGTGCTGCTGCAGGCGGAGTACCGCTGGGACCTCAACGGGCTGCTGCGCGCGGTGCTCTTCTACGAGCGCGGCACCGTGGGACCGCGGCTCGGCGAGCTGGCGGGCTGGCACCAGGACTGGGGCTTCGGCCTGCGCGTCGGCCTGTTGGCCACCGTGTTCGGGCGCGCCGAGGTGGCACTGGGCGGCGGGGAGGGCACGCGGGTGCTCCTGAGGTTCGGCAATGTCTTCTGAGCTGCTGCGGGCGAGCCGCGCCCCGCTGCTGGCCGCCGCGCTGGGCGCAGCGCTGCTGGACGGCGGCGCCGCGCCGCGCTTCTACCCCGACGACCCGCTTTGGGTCGACCGCGACGACCAGTTCGACGCCGCGGGCGTCGCCGAGCACGAGCTGTCGGAGATCTGGGACCTGCTCGAGAACTCGGCGCCGCGTCGGCGCCCGGCCGACCCGGGCCGCGCGGTCAACGTCAACACGCTCGACGAGGTGCCCGACTCGAGCTGGTTCCAGAACCGGATCGGCCGCCGCGAGCTGAGCCTCGAGGAGATCGTCCGTGGTCCCGACCTCGTGCCGCGGCTGGAGGTCGAGGAGTGGGTGATCACGGGCGGCAAGGGCCGCCCCGGCTTCCAGCCGGGCTTCCGCGCCCGCGACGCCCGCACGGGTACCCTCTACCAGCTCGAGCTCGACCTCGATCAGCACCAGGAACTGGCGACGGGGGCCGAGGTGATCGGCACCGCGCTCTATCACGCGATCGGCTACAACGTCGTCGACGTCTACCTGGTCGACGTCGACCCGCGCCGCGTGCGCATCGATCCCGAGGCGAAGCAGCGCGACGCCTCCGGCCGCCGACCGTTCACCCGCGGCGACCTCGACGAGGTCCTGCTGCTGGGCCGGCCCAACCCGGACGGCACCTACCGGATGAGCGCGAGCCGCTTCGTCGGCCGCGGGATCGGCAACTTCCGCCACTTCGGCACCCGGCCCGACGACCCCAACGACATCCACCCCCACGAGCACCGCCGCGAGCTGCGCGCCAACCGCGTGTTCGCCGCCTGGCTCAACCACGACGACTCGCGGGCCAACAACACGCTCGACGCGCTCGAGGAGCGCGACGGGCGCCGCTTCGTTCGCCACTACATGTTCGACTTCGGATCGATCCTCGGCAGCTCGCCCGACCGCTGGTGGTCCGGGCACGCCTACATGCTGGAGTTCGACCAGACGCTGAAGGACCTGTTCACGCTCGGCTTCCGGCTGCGGCCGTGGCAGCGGGTGAACGACCCGCGCCGCCGGCCCCCCGCCGTCGGCCGCATCGGCAGCGG